>ERZ894209.44-NODE-44-length-105933-cov-20.847759_pt1 | contig 105933 bp, 88 predicted proteins | sample MGYA00380288_ERZ894209 | MGnify/ENA primary metagenome ERZ894209 (study PRJEB32331, sample SAMN06328482) | human gut metagenome | biome: human gut microbiome; feature: stool | host: Homo sapiens | collected 2013-12-13 ... | reverse complement strand
ACTACAACGACGCTCTTGACGGCATCTCGCTGACCAACACCATCACCCCTGATGGTCTGGGCCGCGACGAGGAAGAGCGTATCGGCAACCTCGTTGGCATCCTGGACGCCGGCAACGGCCACGGCCTGTACCACGCCAACATCAACGTGCTGCGCAAGGAGCAGCTCGAGGATGCCGTCGAGCATCCGGAGAAGTACCCGCACCTGACCGTGCGCGTCTCCGGCTACGCGGTGAACTTCGTCAAGCTCACCAAGGAACAGCAGCTCGACGTGATCTCCCGTACGTTCCACCAGGGCGCTGTCGTCGACTGAACGGCACAATCAGCCAAATGAAAGCCGCCGCATGAAACGACGGTAATGCGAAGGGACGGAGCTCGTGGCTTCGTCCCTTTCGCTTTTCCCATATCGTTTTCCCATATGATTGGGATGGCAGATGAAAGGGGACATTGATGTCTGAACATATTTTCCGTTCCACGACCAGACACATGCTGAGGGATTCCAAGGACTACGTCAACCAGACGCTGATGGGAGGCCTGTCCGGATTCGAATCGCCAATCGGCTTGGACCGTCTCGACCGCATCAAGGCGTTGAAAAGCGGCGATATCGGTTTCGTGCACTCGTGGGACATCAACACTTCCGTGGATGGTCCTGGCACCAGAATGACCGTGTTCATGAGCGGATGCCCTCTGCGCTGCCAGTACTGCCAGAATCCGGATACTTGGAAGATGCGTGACGGCAAGCCCGTCTACTACGAAGCCATGGTCAAGAAAATCGAGCGGTATGCCGATTTATTCAAGGCCACCGGCGGCGGCATCACTTTCTCCGGCGGCGAATCCATGATGCAGCCGGCTTTCGTGTCCCGCGTGTTCCATGCCGCCAAGCAGATGGGAGTGCATACCTGCCTCGACACGTCCGGATTCCTCGGTGCGAGCTACACCGATGACATGGTGGATGACATCGACCTGTGCCTGCTTGACGTCAAATCCGGCGATGAGGAGACCTACCATAAGGTGACCGGCGGCATCCTGCAGCCGACCATCGACTTCGGACAGCGTCTGGCCAAGGCAGGCAAGAAGATCTGGGTGCGTTTCGTGCTCGTGCCGGGCCTCACATCCTCCGAAGAAAACGTCGAGAACGTGGCGAAGATCTGCGAGACCTTCGGCGACGCGTTGGAACATATCGACGTATTGCCCTTCCACCAGCTTGGCCGTCCGAAGTGGCACATGCTGAACATCCCATACCCGTTGGAGGACCAGAAAGGCCCGTCCGCGGCAATGAAACAACGTGTGGTCGAGCAGTTCCAGTCGCACGGCTTCACCGTGTACTAAACGCCCGTCCTCTCAATGGCTTCCCCATATTCGCTGGATATGCGGAACGCCTCATATTGGTCCATGCCGCCGACTGAATCGATGGCATGGACCAATTTATTCATACGCTGAAAAATCTTCACATTCGACGCGTGGCAAAGTGGTTCGAAATACTACGAAATGCCCTTCTCTGTCGTAGCCTTGAACTATGGCAGACATCTTTGATTTTCCACGAGATGCGCGCAACGTGGCGCGCGCCGATGGCAAGGGAGCGGATATGGGCGGCGAAGCCCCACAGACCATGCTTATGCGACCGCAGGGCGTTCCCGACCAAGTCTGGAACGCGGTGCTTTCCGTGGACCGTATGCGGCGTTTGAAAGGCATGACATACCGTGAGATTCCGGTGCCCAATTCCATGGCGAACTTCGGCATCGGCGTCGCGTTGGAATGCGATGAAACATACGCATCCGGCTGGATCATGATCCTGTACTCGCTCAAATTCCGAGAGGACTGGCATTCCCACTGGCGTTGCGTGGCTTTCGCATCCCTGCCACTGCCCGACAAGGAGGACGACTGCCTGACTCCGGGCATGTACTGGGACATGATGATGGAACGTCTCAATCCAAACGATTCCGAACATGTATCCGGCACCGTCACAGTCACCCAAAACACAGCATTCGGCCATGACCCCGACGTGCCCAGGGTGGGCTGCGAGATCCGGGTGTCTTGGACTCCACTAGACTATGCCGATGGAGGCCTTGACGCCGGCTCCCAAGTCGGACAGTGGGCGTCGTTCCTCCGGTCCATGACGCAATCCGAGGAGGAAAACCCCGTTGACTGACGAGCCGAAGCTGCTGGCGGAACCGCGCGAAGGCGTGCCCAACGTGATCGACACGTTGCCGGCATTCCGTGACTATTGCAGTGAGCTGGCTTCCTCACATGGCTCCCTTGCCGCGGACGCGGAACGAGCATCCGGCTTCCGGTATGGGCATGAGGACTGGCTGGTGCAGTTCAAACGCGACGGAGCCGGCATCGGCCTGCTCGATCCGCAGGCGCTCGCCGCGGCCGGGGCGGATTGGAACGATTTCAACCGTGCCGTCGGAGATGCGGTATGGATTCTGCATGATTCCCTGCAGGATCTTCCGGGATTCGCCGAACTCGGCATGGAACCGCAACGGCTGTTCGACACGGAAATCGCCGCGCGTCTGCTGGGATTGAAACGATTCGGACTCGCCGCCGTCACCGAGCATTTTCTTGGACTGACCCTTGCCAAAGAACATTCCGCGGCTGACTGGTCGTATCGTCCGTTGCCCCGCGACTGGCGAAATTACGCGGCGTTGGACGTCGAACTGCTCATCGAGCTTGAAACGAAGATGCGCGCCGAACTCAAACGCCAAGGCAAGATGGAATGGGCCCAGGAAGAGTTCGATTACGCGCTCAAAGAAGGTCTGGGACCACGCAAGGAGCATCCGATTCCCTGGATGCATGTCTCGCACATCACTGAAGTCATGCGTGACCGGCAGGCGCTGGCCATCGTCCGCGCGCTATGGACCCGACGCGACGAACTCGCGCGCGAATACGACATCGCGCCGACCCTGCTACTGTCCGACAGCTCCATCATCGAAGTGGCGAAACGCAAACCACACAACGCTGCGCAATTCCGTTCGATTCGCTCCATCAACGAACGCGTGCGCATCCATACCGATTCCGAACAGGACAAGATGTTCGAACGGTACGCGCCGATTCAACGCAAAATCAAACCGAGCATGTGGAAGAACATCATCCAGGACGCGCTCGCCCTGCCGCCAAGCGAATGGCCGGACGTGGACGGCGGCGCCGCGCGGCGTCATGAATCGCAGTCAGCCTCGGCTCCCAAATCGATTCGCGTGTGGAAGGAACGGTATCCGGAACGTCTGCAAGTGCTCAACAGGGTGCGCAAGGCGGTCTCCCAGATAGCGGAGGACACGCGCACGCCTGTGGAAATCGTCATCAAACCGCAGTATTTGCGTAACCTGTGCTGGACGGACGAACCTCGTAAGCGTGACGTCGCGCGATTCCTCAGCGAACAGGGCGCACGCGACTGGCAGGTCTCCCTAGTTGCAGAGTCCGTAAGTCGCGCTATTATGTAGAGGTTGCCTAACGGCAGAAATATGAAGAACCGTATTTTTCAGGAGCGCAAGCGTGAAAATCAGCGTCAGGAATCTTGAGCCGACCAAGGTGAAGCTCACCGTCACCGTCGACCCGGAGGAGTTCAACCCGTATCTCGACGAGGCTCGCAAGGAAATCGCAAAGCAGGTCAACGTGCCTGGCTTCCGTAAGGGCCACGTGCCCGGCAAGATCATCGACCAGCGTATCGGCTTCGGTGCCGTCGCCGGCGAAGCTGTGAACAACGGCGTGCCGGAGCTGTATTCCAAGGCTCTTGAAACCAAGAAGATCCACCCGATGGCCCAGCCGGAGATCGACGTTCAGGACGTGCCGGAATCCGCCAAGGATGAGACCAAGCTGAAGTTCGTCGCCACCGTTGAGCGTCGCCCGGACATCGAACTGCCGGCTCTTGACGGCATGGAGATCGAGGTCGCCAAGGCCGAGGTCACCGATGAGGACATCAACAACCGTCTGGAAGCCCTGCGCCAGCGTTTCGGCACCCTCGTGAGCGTCGACCGTCCGGCCGCCAAGGGTGACTACGCCAACATCGACCTCAACGCCGAAATCGACGGCGAAACCGTCGACTCCCAGGAGGGCGTGAGCTACGAGCTCGGCTCCGCCACCATGCTCGACGGCCTGGATGAGGCCCTCGAAGGCCTGTCCGCCGGTGAGGAAACCAGCTTCGAAGGCACCCTCGAGGCCGGCAAGCACGAAGGCGAGAAGGCCCTGATCAAGGTCAAGGTCAACTCCGTCAAGGCCGAGGAACTGCCGGAACTCGATGACGACTTCGCTTCCGAAGCCTCCGAGTTCGACACCCTCGACGAGCTGAAGGAAGACCTGAAGAAGGTCGCCGCTCAGGACGCCGAAGGCCGTCAGGCCACCGCCGCTCGTGACGCGTTCATCGCCAAGCTCGAGGATGGCCTCGAGATTCCGGTGCCGAAGGGCGTCAAGGCCGAAATGGTCGAGCAGCAGCTCAAGAACGTGACCGCGGATCCGTCCAAGGCCACCAAGGAGCAGAAGGCCGAAGCCGAAGAAACCGTGGAGAAGGAACTGCGCGACCAGATGGTGCTCGACGTGCTCGCCGAGACCATGGACGTCAAGGTCTCCCAGGGTGAGGTCTTCAACTTCCTCGCCTCCATCGCCCAGCAGTACGGCATGGACCCGAACGCCTTCATCCAGGCCATCATCCGCAACGGCCAGATCGGTTCCGCCGTGCAGGAAGTCGGCCGCTCCAAGGGCCTGCTCTCCGGCATGCGCGCCGTGACCTTCAAGTCCGAGGGCGAGACCCTGGACCTGAGCGCCTTCCTCGGCGAAGCCGCTGAAGACGAAGAGTCCGAGAGCGTTGAAGCCGCTTCCGCAGCCGCCGCTGTGGCCGACGAGCTCGTCGCCGACAAGGACGCCGAGTGAATCGCTGCCGCCGATAGGCTAAAGCGCTGACAAACGCGTAAAGAAGGCTGGAATCCTTTGATGATTCCAGCCTTCTTCGTTTTTCTCTCAAATACTGGAGGTTCGACTCTCCTCAATGATGCAACCAATATTATGAATCAGGCGTCGGCGACATGTTCCGCCGACGATAGAGGGGAGAATCAAATGAAGGACGCTACGCGGGAGAACCCTGCGAAGACCACGCATACCGATTTGAAACGCAAGATGGAGGTACGCCACCTCCGCATGATTTCACTGGGAGGCGTGATAGGTACGGGACTGTTCCTCAGCTCCGGCTACACCATCAACTAGGCGGGCCCATTGGGCACGGTCATCGCCTACGCTATCGGCGCGGTGATTGTGTATCTGGTCATGCTCAGCCTCGGCGAGCTTTCCGTCGCCATGCCGGAAACCGGCTCATTCCATGTGTATGCGACCAAATTCATCGGTCCTGGAACAGGCTTCACCGTCGCGATCCTGTATTGGCTGACCTGAACGGTCGCATTGGGGTCCGAATTCACCGCTGCCGGACTTATCTGCGCAAATGGTTCCCCGGCACGCCGGTATGGATTTGGAGTGCCCTGTTCATCGTGGTGATCTTCACCTCGAACGCGCTTTCCGTGCGCTTCTTCGCGGAAACCGAATTCTGGTTCTCTTTCATCAAAGTGGCGGCCATCGTGCTGTTCATCCTCATAGGCGGTTGCGCGGTGTTCAGCGTGCTGCCGATTCAAGGGTATGACCATGCGCCGCTATTCGAGAACTTCGTGAAGGACGGATTGTTCCCCAACGGGTGGATGCCGGTGTTCACCACCATGCTGACGGTGAACTTCGCCTTCTCCGGCACCGAGCTGATCGGCGTAACGGCCGGCGAGACCAAAGATCCTGACAAAGCCATCCCGAAGGCGATCCACACCACCCTGTTCCGTCTCGTCATCTTCTTCATCGTTCCATCGTGGTCATGGCTTCGCTGATTCCTTGGCAGGACGCCGGTGTGGACGAAAGCCCCTTCGTGCTGGTGTTCAACTCCATTGGTCTGCCTTTCGCCGGCGACGTGATGAACTTCGTTGTGCTCACTGCGATTCTTTCGGCTGCGAACTCCGGGTTGTACGCCTCCACACGCATGCTGTGGTCCTTGGCGAACGAAGACATGATCCCACACAACATCGCCAAAACCAATAGCAGGGGAGTGCCGATGACCGCGCTTTGCCTGAGCATGATCGGCGGTCTGCTGGCATTGCTGTCCAGCGTCGTGGCCGCTTCCACGGTTTATCTGGTATTGGTGTCCGTGTCCGGTTTGGCCGTCGTGATCGTGTGCTTCCAGCAATTCGGGCCATCCGACAGGTTACGGACAAGCCGATCATCGTGTATCCGAACAACGGTGACATCTACGATTCGAAAACCAAAACCTGGTCGCCTAATCCCACCGGTTCCGAACCGGCCTTCGCCCATCTGGTACCGCAATGGATCGACGCGGGAGCCCGACTCATTGGAGGATGCTGCCGAACGACTCCAGACGATATCCGAACCATAGCGCAGGCCGCTTCGGCGAACGTCTGACGAGCAGCAGAGATAGCTAACCGGACCTTAACCGGACCTATATACTGGCAGGTGTGATGAATTCTCAAGGATATGCGGTAGTCGACTTCGAAACCACGGGTTTAAGTCCCGCAAAAGGCGACCGGGCCATCGAAATCGGCCTGGTGCATGTGGCTCCGGACGGTACGCTCGAAGACGAGCATGAGACGCTGATTCATGTCGATCGCAGTGTCGGCGCCTCATGGGTGCATCACATTACCGCACGCGAACTGCTGCATGCTCCCGATTTCGAAGGTATCGCGCATGAGCTGCGCGACCTGCTCGCCGGACGCGTGTTCGTGGCACACAACGTGTCGTTCGATTCACGGTTCCTACTTGCGGAATACTCGCGTATGGGAGCTTCCATTCCGGTCGATCAAAGCACCATGCTGTGCACGATGAAACTGTCGCGTTCCCTGATCGGACGGGGCAAGCTCGCCGACTGCTGCGAGTATTTCGGCATTGCCAACGAGGATGCGCATAGCGCGTTAAGCGACGCTCACGCCACCGCCATACTGCTCGGACGACTGTTGGAAGCCGACCCGAAATGGCCCGGCTTCCAACGTCGGATGGACGCGGCCGGTGCCGCTGCGGAACAATGGCCCACATTCGCAACCCTGCCGAAGAAGGAATGGCTGCCGCGCGGCACGCATCTTGCGTAGTGACGACGGGCACTGAAACGCTGATTGGCGCTTATGAGAACAGGAATTTGATTTCGGCGAAGAACTCACGGACCATATTGTTGACCAGCATGTCCTTCGGGGAACTTGCCGCGATGCCCTGCGCCTGCTTCAGACCATTGGCATGTGCGATCTGCAAGGCACGGAACATGTGGAAATCATTGGTGACGATACCGACCGAAGCGTTCTCCTGCCGCATGAGCTTCTTGCTGTTGACGATGTTCTCCATAGTGGATTCCGACTTGGACTCCTGGATGATGCGGTTTTCCGCAATCTCATGCTTCTGCAGATAGTCGGCCATGCCCTGTGCTTCGGAGAACGGCTCGTTATGGCCCTGACCACCGGAAACGATGCAGATGGTATCCGGATTCTCCTCCAGATAATCGATGGTTCTGTCCAGCCGATAGCGCAACGCTTTGCTGGGGCCTGACTCGCGCACCTGCGCGCCCAGCACAATCACATAATCAAGATCCGGTTCGCCCTGAGCGTTCATATTGCCGATGATGCAACCCTCTATTGTGCAAAACGCGACAATGCCGATGGCCACCACAGCGATGATGGCGCCCCTGATGATCCGGGGAAGCGCCGCCCACCAGTGACATGCGATGCCAATCGCCAGCAATGCGAAAACAACGGCGAGAACCAGCCAGACCTTCCAAAATCCCGTGCCCGAATGCGTCCTCAACACGGCGAACGCGTAGGCCGCCGACAGCAATGCCAGCGCAACACACACCACAATCGCCAGCCGTCGCAGCATCATCTTCATCGCAAGCCTCGTGTCGTCATCGTCCTACATCACTTCATACCGTGTATCAGCGTAATGAAATCGTTCCCGCAGAGTGCCGTACCGTGCCCGAATGCGAACGATTCTTTTGCATTTGCCCTGAGCGCATCTTCGATAGGGGCGAGGTATAGGATGGTTGCATGACTTGTGAAACACCGACCATCCGTCCGTTGCGTCGCACCGATTTTCCCGCTTTGGAAGAGCTGATACGGCTCGCATGGTACGACGATGGCAACGATTCACACAACACGCATGACGAGGTTGGACAGACGTCAGGCCCAGACAAGCATCGCGCCGAACTACGCAAGGCGACCCGTCTGCGCAACATGCATCGACTTGCCGCAATCGACATGCAGGATTGCCCGGCCCGCACCACCAAAGCATACGTGGCCGAACTTAATGGGCAAGTGCTCGGCGTGATTCTCGGATCGCTGCGTTCGGATATCACCGGTCGGCAGCGGACACGCCATATGCTGCGCCGACATTGTCTCACGTTGCCGTTGCTGGCAAGCCACGAGGGACGTCACGGTCTGCTTGCGCAGCTGGCCATTCTGCAGGCCGACGAGGCGTTGAAACATGACGCGGGCAAGGAATACGAGGCCGAAGTGGTGCTGTTCGTCGTTTCCCCGGCCGCACGAGGCATGGGAGTGGGGCGCAGACTGTTCAACCATATGCTTGGCGTATTCCATGACGCCGGCCTGCGCGAATACTTCCTGTTCACCGACAGCACATGCGATGTCGGCTTCTACGACCATCGCGGACTAATCCGCAAAGCCGAACGTGATGACCGGAACGATGGTTCCTCGCGGCCGAATCCGACAGACAGCTCGTCCAGCGGGTTGACGGTCGGCACGACAAGCCTGTTGGCGGATGACGAGCCCATGTCTTACTTCCTGTACGAAGGACGTTGCTGAAGTCATTCCCCACTAAAACAGTGCTTGCTCAAGCAAGAAGCCACGCATTTTGGACTGGATGCGCGGCTTCTTGGCTTTCCCACATGGCATCATGCATGCCAGCGAGCGACGAATTTCCTATGCGTTGAGGAGCGAAAACGGCCGGAACTCGGAGCATGGAACATTTTCGGCAACAATAGGCCGTATAATGGCGCGCGTCGTTCCTGCCCGGGCCGCGCAGGTCGAGGAACGGCCCACGGCGACCGCCGCGATCTCCAACTCACGGTGCGCGGCGTCAACCAAGGCAAGGATTCATCATGGCAGAGCCATCCTCTGAAACGATTACCCAAAAACCACACATCCCGATGCTGAAGCATGCTCCGCAAACAACGGAGGAAACACGCAGATCCCTGAAATGGCGTGTCGTCGACATCGCCGTCGGAGCGGCCGTCGGCGTAATGTCCGGCGTGATGTTCTGGGTGTTCGATGGCATGTCCTATGGCTTGTTTCCTTTACTGACTCTGATACTTCCAGGCTCCGCGGCACTGCTGCACGCATTGTTCTATTTCCCCGCCACACTGGGCTTGCTGATCGTACGCAAACCGGGCGCGTCGGCCTACGTGCTGTTAGTCGCCTCGTTCGTGGAAGTGGTGCTCGGCACGAAATACAGTGTGAGTCTGGTAGTGATCGCGCTCGTGCAGGCGCTCGCCGCCGAAACGGTGTTCGCGGTGTTCCGCTACCGCCGTTGGACGCTTGGCGTCACATTGCTGTCATCCGTGGCGATCGGCATCGTATACAACTTCTACCTGTTGTTCTTCTACTACCAGGCGTTTTCGTTCTTCAGCCCGCGCGGCCTTATCGGCACGGCATGCGAACTGCTAAGCGCGATTGTATTCGCCGGGTTCGGCTCGTGGATCCTCTACCGAGCCTTGGCCAAGTCGGGAGTCCTCACCCGCTTTGTCTCCGGACGATGACGCATGCTCGGGGGAATTTACTTTGATTGGTCGGCGTGCCGGAATGTGAACCAGGCGAGGATCTGTTGCTCGCTGACTGGCTTGAAATCCCATGCGTCGAGCCCCACGTTCACGCTGAGCGGATCGGTGCCGTCTGGAATGCCTTGATGCGTGTGGCCGTAGAGCAGCCAACCTTCGGTGGTCGGTGCCACATCGGCGAACTTGTTCCAGTTTTCCGGCCAGTTGCCGTGTTCTTCGGTCAATGCCGAGAGTCTGGGAAAGTGGCTCATGCCTATGGTCTGCCGTGTGGTTGCGGCCGTCGGCTTGCCGGTTCCGTCGAGAACGGGAAGCTCCATGTCGATTTCACGGTAGTCGTCGATGGTCTCGAACACGTTCTCGTATAGCGCGTCATTGGATCGGAGACGGAAGTTGCGGTCATGGTTGCCGATGATCAGATGCAGATGGCGGCAGTTGATGCGGCGCAGGCAGTCGAGCGTGTGCTCGACGGTGCAACGGTAGGAGAGGTCGCCGAGAATCCATAGCTCGTCATCACGCCCGACGGTCTCGTTGATGTTGCCGATGATGGTGTTCTCATGGCGTGTGATGTCGCAGATTGCTTTGAACGACGTCTGATTGTCGCGTACGTATTGTTTGATCCATGCGTGCGCGGCGGCGCGACCCTGCGCCTGCCAGACATCACGGTATTCGGTGCGGAGCCTGCCATTGTTCAGGAATCCGCGCAGTGCGGTGACCAGAGGGTGGCCGAAATGCGTGTCCGAAGTGAAATAGCGCATGTGATTCCTTACGGTATGCGGTTGCTGGATGTTTTTATCAATGATAGAGCGCAACATCACGCGAATGACCCTCCCCAAAAACGCTTGTTGGCTTGTTTGTGGCACTGTTTGGCGATTATGGCGAGTATGTGCGTTGGAATTCCAACGCTCATACTTCGGGTTTTGGCGTTCGGCTGCCACATTGCAAATTCTGTGAATCTAGAGTTTTAGTAATCCAGATATGGAATATTAGCAAAACATGTCAATAAGATATAAAATGATAAAAAATAGTGATTGGAGTGGCAATGGTAGTTCAGCTTGCGACACGTGTTGATGATGATCAGGCGGAAGAGTTCCGTGAAACGACAAAGAAGCTCGGTCTTTCCACGGCTGATGCGCTGCGTATGTTCGTCTCGTCCTTTAATGAATATCAGGGGTTCCCATACCAGGTACGAGTTCGACAGGTTGCGGAACCGTTCGAGAATGAACGGGAGGCTTCTGATTTCGCTAATGATTTGTCGATGAGGATGATCGCTGATGAGGAGGGGCGAAATCTGGACTGTGCTGGCTGATGGTTACGCGAGAAAGCCTCGGCCGGTTGTCGTTGTGCAGAATGACGAAATCGAGGGTTTTGACTCTACCGTGGTATGCCTGATGACTTCTTTTACGTCGGATGATATGACTACCCGGGTTAAAGTTCCTCCTACTACGCAGAATGGTTTGATTAAAATAAGTTGGGTGATGACGGAGAAGATTCTTGCAGTGCACACTTCGGCATTGGGCCAACGCATTGGAATTTTGGAAGATGATGTCATGCGCCAGGTGGAAAAGAAACTTGCACATGTTCTAGCTCTATGAAAGCGCTTGATGTGATTTCGCGGGTCGCTATGCCGCAGCAGATAGCGGAGATTGCTCGTCCTATCGCGCTGCGGCATCATGTCAATGAACTGTACCTGTTCGGTTCCATGGCTCGAGGGGAGGGGCATGCGGATTCGGATATCGATTTCATCTATCAGTTTGACGACACCGCCAATCCAATGATTGATGAGTGGGCTTTGCGTGATGATCTTGCATCGACTTTTGGTCGGGAGATCGACTTGGTGAAAAAACGATACATTACCACTGAACTGCAGGACAGACTGGCTGAAATGCAGCGTGTGATATTCGTCAATTCCATAACCTCCAATCCGATGTTCCGCATTATCTGAGGTGTGTTATGAAAACGACGGAAAAAGATGCCTTGCATATCGTCGCGATAGTCCGCTGATTATGACGGACTTGATTTTGATCGCCTGTACTATGCTGTAACCCACGAGATACCGCAGGTGCTGATGGTTCTGCAGCCATATGTGGAGCAACAGGCGCAGGTGCAGCTCACAAAGAGGAATCCTTTCGATGTGCCACGGATCTGAGGGGGCTCTGCTTATAACACGCTAGCTTTGGGTAGATTATTCTCATCTAAGGCTAATCACAAGTTGCCTGAGGATATTCTCAGGGATATGCTTCGCGTGGAAGCTTGGGCATACGGGTTGCTGACGGAGGGGCATACAAAACGTTAAAAAGTGAGCCGGGAGCATGTCTCCTAAACCGAACACACCCCCTCAGACCATAGCGCGGGTCTTGGTTTATTTCTTGCCCCACCCGAATTTGGGCAGTTTGGTGTCCGGGAGCTGCTTCAATCCGTCTGCTATGCCTTTGCCCAGCTGCTGCACCCCATCGGCTATTCCGGCACCCGCGTCCTGGGCACCTTTCGCGATGGCGTTGCCCGCATCCTGCGCGATGTGTGAGGCTTGATTTCCGGCGTCCTGCATTCCCTTGGTAACGACGGCACCGGTATCTTGAGCGCCCTTCGCTATCGCATTGCCGGCGTCTTGGACGGCGTGCGCGGTCTGCTGCCCGGCGTTCTGCAAGGCCTTGCCGGTGTCGTCTACAACCTTGCCCGCGGCTTGAATCCAGGTGGGACCGTCTTCGACATGCAGATGAATGTGCTCAAGTTGCAATGTGCTGGCGAATACATTGAGATCGCTGGTGATGCTTTCGATGTTGGCAATGGCATGAGGCGAACTGTATGGGTTCAGCAGCACCTTCCCGCCTACGATTCCAGCCTTCGTTTCCAGTTGCTTGCCCAATGCGTTGAGTGACTGCTCGATTTCCGCAAGACGCTTGTTCCTGGCAAGCACGATGCCCTTCTTGTGCGCTTCGAGCTGTTCCGGCTCCTCCTGGCATACGCGCGCGAGCTCGATGCAGGAGACCTGATCCTGCATCCTGACTGCAGAAGCGAGCATGCCCAACCACTGGTGGATCTCCTGTCGAATCTGCTGGGTCAGCGGGCGAACCTGCTTGGGATCCTGCTCGCGTTCCACCTTCTCGGTGAGGCCCTTGATTTTGGCAATCGCATATGCCTGGATGGTAGCGATGTCTTGCGGGCAGCCCGACACCTTGGACCATGTGGTTTCGCTGATCGACCCGACTTGCTGGTAGATGAGCATGGTTTCGTCAATCATGTGGGAGATTCCGGCGAGTTTGCTGACGGTCTGGTCCTTCTGGTCGCGTAGCAGGTCGTCGAGCTTCGCATCGATTTCCTTCAGATAATCGGTGATTTCGGAGACAGCCTGTTCCAGAGCCATCTGTGCCATGACGCCGCTGATGCCGGTGAGCATGGCGGGGTTGAGTTGCCCTGGCTGGGTGAATTGCAGATGTTTGATGATGCGCCCGTTCGGTTGCCGTACAGCACCGGCTTGGAACGGTCCTTTCTTGCAGTTCTTGCCGTATTTGGCGACCAGCTCAGCCGATTCCTTGGTGAGTTTTACCCAACGTTCGCTTTCGGCCATGGCATTGCCGGCCGCCTGTGCGCCTTTGCTGGCCGATGAAATGGTCTGCACGGCTTTGGCTTTGAATGCTTTGGAATCGAAGCCTTCGTCCTTGAGCCAGAGATCTATGGTACCGGCGTCGCCGAGGAAGACGATGTCTTGTTCGTCTTGGATGATGGTGACGCTTTGCGTGCCGTCTGGATTGTTGTTCCCGGTGCTGGCGTCGGCATCACCGTCTCCGCCTTCGAATGGGATGAGTTCGTTGGAATCGTCGTCGATCATGGTTTTCCCTTCAAATCCACTTGGTAGCAGTATACGATCGGCAGACGCGTCGGTGCGCTTGGGAGTGGCGGGAGACAGGTATAAAAACGGTGGGGAAGTGGTCAGTCTTCGATCTGGGCATCGCCCGAGTCAAGGGACTGGAAGATCTCGTTGAACAGGGCCTCGGTCTGTGCCTGGAGCTTTTCCAAGCGGATCTTATGCTCGCTGCCGGTTGTGGATCTATTCATGGTGTCCATAAGACGAAGGCTTTGCAGGGTGCTCTTCCATCGTTCGACTGGTGCGTTTACGGGAAATCGGTCGGCGTATTGCTTCAGCGTCTCCTCGATGGTGTCAAGTTGCTTGGCGACTCTTGCGGATGGGCTAAGTGCGGCCGGCAGATGCATGCTCGCGGCGGCCTGTTTGAGTTTGCTGCCTACCTGTTGCTCGCTGACAAGCTGCGCCACCTTCTGCATGTTCTCCGGGTTGACCGCGATATCGACCGCCGTTTTGACGGCATAGGTCGCCGCCGATGCGACGATCCCCCTCAGAAACCCACCTTTGCGCGCCGCCGGTTACCCCTTTCAACGCTGAAACTCTTCTAGGAACAGTGTAGTTCAGAAAAGGCGGGTATTAGTTGATTTATGCATGCCTATGCGGCTTGGTAAAGAAGGAGCCCCCTAGATTTGAGCATTGTTAAGAAGCTTGGATGCTACTGTTGCTACCATAGCAGCAAAGAGATAGAAAAGAGGCCCACCGCATTTCAGGACGTAAACGTAGCCTTGGGTGGGCGCTGATATAAAGGACTGTACATTCTATGGCGATTGAACATGCCGCACGAATGACGAAGTATGTAATCGAGATGCTGGATGCGTGAAAGTGCGTGCAAGTGTGCAAGCCCGGCCGACTGATGTGCTGACTCAGCTTCTGGCATCTAACGGCTGCTTGCTCATGGCGGGATTATGACGTGATTATGACGGGATTCGGATTACGATGACGCGTTTATGACGCGATTGCGACGCGATTCGGTTTCTGATGACGCGATTGCAGCTTGCTTATTTCTGATTTCATGCCTCGGTGTGCGTTTTGCTGCCAAGGATTTTCAAGGGAGCATCGTTGATTTTCTTGGCAATTGAACACATGCCACATGAATGACGAAGTATGTAATCAAGACGCTGAGTGCGCACAAATGCGCGCAAATGCGTGAGTATGCTTTGATTGAGTTGTTAACTTGAATGCAAGCCCTATCTGCTGAGAACCCATCGCGCTCGCAAAGAAAACATGGCTCATGGTGAATGCGTATTGTCCGCATGTCACTCGTCAAAACGAGAAAAGCAATACTATAAACATTTAGCATAGTGTGCCTCATCAAAATGGGGAGAACATGGAAGTGGAACAGATCGGAGAAATTGGTAGGAAGTGTTGTAGAGGAAGTTGGATGATGATTGTTTGACATAGAACAGTGCAGAACAAGAAAATAGTTTGGGGATTTACGGAGAGGATGAACCATGCTGCTCTGTGTCATTGGTTTTATTGTATCGATGCAGATTGGAAGAAATGGTGATTTCTAATAAAAAGCTTTCAGCTGAAAAAATTAATGAAACACAAATAATAAAACTATTATCAAGTGATAATATAGAACAAGAGAATAAAGATAATTTACTGACAAGAATATTAAAGATAGAAGAAAAAATTTGGATAAAAAAAGAAAACAAAAATGGGTACAAAAAGAATTCTCGACGCGTGTTGCTTTGGGTTTTGTTGATATTTTCAATATGTCTTTTCTGCTCTGCCGTGTTTAATTTAAGAGTTAGTCCACTGAATTCTATATTTCGCCCATTAAACTCTATAATTTCCGTACTGAATAATTCTTTGGTGAGGTATGTATTAGCTTTTTCTCTGCTCGCTGTATTTGAAATAATTGCTTTGTTTGCTCCGGAAGATACATTTGAACATGTCGCATTATTCAATTTGTTCAGCATCGCTATGCGTTACATGGGTACAGCTCTTCTAATTATGCTTGCTCTTATGTTGCTAGTCACATATATATCGGGAAACCTTATTGGAGGATTAGTGCTTACTGCGGTTTACGCTACCGGTGTGGGAGCATTGCTTTTGATACAAAATGTTCCATGGCTTTATCCTCCAGTGATGCCATATTCAAAATATGTTAATCCCAAAAAAATCGAAATAATATCAATTTGGTTAGTGATTATATTTTTCTCCGCGTTATTGAAATATATAGCTAAGAGTAATGATAATTATTATTTTTTTATAACTTTAATATGTTGTGTTATAAGCACATTGGCTAATTATGTATTTAGTAGTTGTTGGTCAGGAGTGAGTATTCAAGATATAATTAAAGGTTCAGATAAAATAATCTTAAATTTATCTTGTAATGTTGCAATAAATTTGAAAATATTGATAGGAGATTCAATTGATTTTGATCTTTTGTTATCTGAGGATAGTCATAGACTGTTGAACAAACATGTTCTTGCCTCTGATGAACTGCGTGTACTTCTTTTGCTATATACGGGACATATTGTTTCAGCAAATCCAATTTTTGAAAGTAAGTCAAGAAAAGTAGTTGTGCCATCTTCTTTGTTGCTGTCAGAGCACATTAATGAACTTCTATGCTCCATGTCAGATACAGCTTATGTGGATACTTCTAAAAAGATGATTTGCATCTTAAATAAAAAGCAAAAAGAATGTAAAGAGGACTTGTTGGAATTTTTGCTTGCCCTTAGAAAACATCTGAATGAAGAATACAGCAGATAAAAACTAAATATCTGTGATGTGTTATTAGAAGTAAAAGTGTCACTATATGTGTATGATTGCCCATCAATTGACGGGCAATCATACACATATGATATTGAGTTTTCCTATTGCAGTGCCTTTACTTCGTCGAGCAGGGTCTGATAGGTGGTGGCCTGCTCGTAACGGGTTCCATCTGCGAGATCGAGTTGGTTGAACAGTCGTTTCGCACAGGCTATCTTGCTGTTCTCGATTCCGCGCAGGTCGAACGATTCCAGGCTTCCCTTGGTCTCGGCCACGAAGAACAGGTGCTTGAGACCACTGTCATCGCGGAAAGCCACGGCCCAGTCGGGGGCATAGTTGCCTACCGGAGTCGGAATCTGGAATCCACGCGGCAGTTTCGCGTACACCGCGACCTCCGCCGCGCTGTCGAGGTTCCTGGCGAAATCGCTTTCTGTTTTGCCGTCGGGGAACACCCAGTCCTGCACGCACTTGGACGCCTGATATCCCTCGGCCTCATCACGATTGTTGCCGCCCGCAGTGAAGATGCTCGAATCGTATTCGCCTTCGATCCGGTCGTAGCAGATATGGTCAACGACCATGTTCGCTTTCTCCTGGACGATCAGACGGCCGACCCTCGCGATGAATTGCTCCGGATTGTCACGGAACATGAGGAACTTGTCCGGGCGGATGCCCTTGAGGATGTGCGCGGCGCACCGGCGCGTAATGGTCGCGGCCTGTGCGATCTCTCCGAGCAGGTCGTATTTCACGCCGTTCGAAGCGTCGACGTCCAGGTCGCCGGTATGGGAGTCGTTCCTGTGGAAGTGTGTGCGGTCTGCGAGCTCGTCGCGTGAGGCATTCTCCTTCTGGATGCCGCGCGTGACCGTGTAGGACAGTTTCGATACGACCAGACGCTCGTCAATTGCCTTGACTGCGTTTTTGACGAGTTCGTCGTCGTTGAAGCTGACGGTATACGCATACTTGTGGTTGATGCGCTTCCAGAGCTCCTGGAACTCCTTCTTCTGCCAGTTGGCATTGAGCGGATTGCCATGTACCTTACGCTTCAATGCGTTGCCGATCAGCACCTTGGTGGTGCCTTCCACCACGCTGTCCAGCACGAGACGGATTGCCGGGACCTTCTTTCGCAAGGGTTCTGGCAGAAGTTCCACCGCATCCTTGCCAAAACGCTCTTCCTTGTACTTGGCGGTCAGCTTGCCGTCGCGGTCGATGAGCCGGTCCACGGTCAGCACGTACACGATGTCACGCGCCTCGTCCTTGCTGAACGACACGTCTCCCAAGCCCGCATACTTCGGACCGAGCTTGTCGGCCGGAACGCATGTCTTGGCGAAGAACGCATCGTTGATGACGATTGGCCGCTCTCGCAGGTCGGTCTCGATGTCCCTCTGCAGGCCTTCGGCGAACCTCTCGTAGCTTTCCGACGCGATCACGGTCAGCAGGTTCACATCAAGGAATTCCGCATCGCCGAGCAGGTTGCGGTCCTGGCGCACGCCCTCGCGGTTCACGCACAGGCGCAGTCCGCGGCCAACCTCCTGTCGTTTGCCGACTTCGTTGTCCGAATGCTTCAACGTGCAGATCTGGAACACGTTGGGATTGTCCCATCCCTCGCGCAGCGCGGAATGGCTGAAGATGAACCTCGTGGGCTCTTCGAAGCTCAGCAGGCGTTCCTTGTTCTTCAGAATCAGGTCGTATGCGCTGATGTCGTCGCTGTCCTCCGACCCGCGTTTGACCTTCGAGTCGATGGAATGGCCGTGCTTGTCGATGCTGAAATATCCCTTGTGCACGTAACGGCCGTGCGTGGTGCGCAGCCAGTCGAGATAGCCGGATCCGTCGTCGAGACGGTTCTCGATGAAATCATGCACGCAGCGGTCGTACTCCTGCTCGAACATGTTCGCGTACTCGCCGTTCAACGGCTCGCCGTCATCGTCGTACCGGCGGTATTTCGCCACCTCGTCGATGAAGAACAGGCTCAGGCACTTGATGCCCCGGGCCCACAGATGCTCCTCCTTGTGCAGGTGGGAGAGGATGGTCTCGCGGATCTGCACGCGGCGCATGTCCGCCTCGGACCCGTCGTTCATGATCCTGCCCTTGCCGAGCGTCTCGCCGTTCATGAACCTCACGTAGCCGGTCCGTCCAGGCTCCAAACCGTCGGGCACGATGCCGTCGGGCGCTATGCGCCAGCCGTCGCGGTACGCCTCCAATTCGCCGGATGAGGTGTAGAGGTCGTCGCCCTCATCGAACAGGGCGGATGCGGTCACGATCTTGCCGGAAACGGACAGCCTCTTGTATTCGATGCGCGCCTGCGGCGCCTTGTTCCTGCTGACGATGATGTCCTGCAGGTACAGGTAGCCGTCGGTGCCGCGCATGTTGTTCAGCTCGAAGCCCTTGACCTCGATGCGCTTGACCAGACGCTGGTTGTACGCGTCCAGCGCGTCCAGCGCGTACACGAGGTCGTGTCTGGTCTTGTGCGTGGCGGAGTAGTTCAGCGTGAACAGCGGCCTGAACAGGCGGATGCCGGCCTGCGTGGCCTTGCCGCCCATCTTCTGCGGCTCGTCCAAGATCATGATCGGATGGGTCGCGCTGATCACGTCGATCGGGCGACGCGATCCGAAATTATCGCGTTCAGAGAAGATGATTCGCGCGTCCTTGTTGCGCCCGTTCTCCTTCATGGATGTGTTGAACGCCTGCATGTTGATGATCATCACCTGAATATCCGAGGACTGGGCGAATTCATCCAGTCTGGTCAGACTCGACGAATCGTAGATGAAGGAGTGCAGCTTCTTCCCGTATCCCTCGTTGCCGTCGCGACCGGACGTGTAGAAATAGTCGTTGGTCATGTCCAATGATTTGGCGACGCCCTCGCGGATGGCGATGGACGGTACCACGACGATGAACTTCGACCAGCCGTACCGGCGGTTCAGCTCGAACATGGTCTTCGTGTACACGAACGTCTTGCCCGTGCCGGTCTCCATTTCCACATCCAGTTCGACCGCGCCGGCCGGATCGGCATACAGCTTCGGAGACTCCTCTAGGTTCTGCCGTCGTTGTACGTTCTTGACGTTGGCGAGCAGTCGTTCGTAGGTCAGCAGCAAATCCGCATTGCGGTAGCCGGTGTCATCATCTTCGTCATAGGAGTTGAATGTTGCTTGTTTAGGTCTGTTATCCTCGAACAACGTGTCCTGAATGGGCTCGGGGTCAGGGAAGACGGGCTTGCGAATACCTACGTCGCGGATGTAGGAGACGCCGTCCTGCAACGGTTGCCCGTCGAACACGTCGCATACCGCGTCGGCGGCATCGGTCTGGTACTGGTATTGAGAAAATTGGAATTGCATAATCAGCTGCCTCAGATGATGTAAGGCTTCGTGCTACCGGTCTTTGAATCGGCGGACTGTTTGAAGATTTCGACGAAGTTTGTGCGCGCCGCGCTGTCTGGAAGACTGTGCTCGGAGACCAGCGCATAGGACGGGCGCGGGCTGAACGCAGCCATCGCACGGACCAACGATTCGGGAATGTCTGCTTCGAAGCACGCGAGCAGCCGTCCATCATCCACGCTGTACACGGTATGCCCATCGAATTCATCGCCGGACAAAGTGTTGATTCTGACATCATATGGCAGTTGGAATTTCGGCAACGCTTCGAACAACAGATCCAGGTTCGAACGATCGGACTTCGTGATATCCACATCAAAGTCAAGATCAGCCTGGGAGTATGAGCCGACGTTCTTACGCCTGTCCTCGTAATTCGAATCATCCACACGAAGTACACGGAAGCCGATGTCCGGTACTTTCTTGGGAGTGCCATCAAGCGTCAGCTGTGCATTCTCCGCTTCAATTTCGGACTTGATTTTCTCTCCGGCACGACGGATACGTTCCTCGCCGATTTCGCACAAATTGTTGTAGCCCAATTCAGCTCCAACACTTCCGTTGTCGCATTTTTCAGGTAACTGAACGAGAATAAAGCGACGGGATCCTTCATCTACGAGGTTGGTTCGCATGACTGCTTCAGCACTTGTCGCAGATCCAGAAAAAAGTCAACAATGGTAGACTCTTTCGTATCAATTAGATTAAGAATCCTTGAGATTAGTTTCACCGGCTTAGGCGCGGAAAAGATAGTTGCACCTTCAAAAAGTGCTTTTAATTCCTTCGTCGCCTCACGATTCTCACCGGCAAATTCATATGACCACCAGGTCCAAGGAACAACACCCTCATCCTGTTCTCTTTCCCCCCAATATTTCTTTCTCTGAGGCATGCCATCGCCATCTTTGCCGAACCAGATTCGTCCATCAGCGACTAAAGCATCGAAATTATCTTTCGAGGTACTCCAACAACGTCCTTTAGGGGGTATTACTTCTCTGCCGGAGGGCAAAACGATTGGATATGTGAGATTGGGCCGAATATTGGGTGCATGAAAAGGAACCGCTAGCCAATCACCTCGTGGATCATTGTCACGGTTTGTATATGTGGCACGTTGCTTCTCTCCAACAGGTTCATGTTGGATTTTCAAACTGGAAAGTTGTTTAGCGAAGACTAGCACATAATCATGCGCTGTTGATATTTGCTGAGCATCATTGCGCCGGGTCAACGTTTTTTGCCAGACAATTGAAGCGACAAAACTGGCAGCTCCAAATATCTCATTGCACAGAGCTCTCATATTAAGGTACTCGTTATCATCAATACTAATGAAAATTGCACCATCAGAAGTAAGAAGATCGCGTGCAAGCAAAAGACGTGGATATATCATAGAACACCAGTCGGAATGGAAGCGGCCGTTGCTTTCGGTATTGGCAACCAGACGTCCACCATCCTCGTTGTACTCGCCGCTTTCGGAACTGAATTCATCCTGGGTCTGGGAGAAATCGTCATCGTAGACAAAATCATGACCTGTATTGTATGGCGGATCGATGTAGATGAGCTTGACCTTGCCGGCGTAGTTCTCGCGCAGGAGTTTCAACGCGTCGAGGTTGTCTCCCTCGATGTACAGGTTCTTGGTGGTGTCCCAGTCCTTGCTGCGTTCCTTGACGGGTCGCAGGGTCTTGGCGATGGGTTCGCGGGCGAGGCGTTTCGCCTCGCGTTTGCCGGGCCAGGTGAACTGGTAGCGTTCCCGGTTGCCTTCCGCCACATCACTAAGTCGCTCTTTCAGCGCGTCGAAGTCCACCGCGCGTTCGGTTCTGCCGGTCTTCGGGTCAGTGATCTCGGTGGCCACGTCTGGAAACAGGGCGAGCAGCCTGTCCACGTTCTCCCTGGTCAGATCCGGTGTGATGCCGTGGATCTTCTCGATGTCACTCACAGTGTTTCTCCTTGCTGTTCCTGTTCGAGCTCGCGCCGTTTGGCCTGCAGCTCGTCCCATAGCCTGTTCCTCTGGCCTATCTGGACGGCTTTGGCGTGGCGCCGTTCCAGCTGGTCTATCTCCTTGGTAAGTCTCATTATGCGCGTGCGGGATACGATGCGTCGGTCGACGCGCGTCGGATCCGACGCGCCGAGGATGGTCTCCGCGCACAGGGAATCCCATACGGCGTCCAGATCGGTTCCGTTCAGACGGACGCGTGCGGATTCGCATTCCACCGGTTCTCCCATATGGACCGAGCCCTCCGTGAGCCCCTCGGCCACGTTCGCATTGCGGAACACCGCGAATTTTGTCATGCTGCCATTCATGCAGACGAACAGGATACGCGACCTGTGCCGGGTCAGCTCGTCGCGGGTGCGGGCGATGTGCTCCATGACCTCCAGCGGCGGATGTTCCGTGGATTGCTCCAGGCCAATCACGTTGATTTCGTTAGTGAGCGGTCCTGCCGGTATGCCGGTCTCCTGCTCGCGGATTACGGCGAGCATGGTGATTGAGTCGATGTCCTCGATGAAATGCTGCCGTAAGCGTTTGCCTACTTTGGTGTTCGTATAGAAGCGTTCTTTGGTGAGCCGTCCCCTCGGATGCATGACCGCGGTGGTACTGGGCAGTCCCAACGTGAGTGCGGTCACCGGCCCGCATGATTCGATGCCGCTCATGACTTACCTCCCGTTGCAGGTCGGATGACGAGGAAACAAACCAGTTCGAAATCGTCGAGCCCCTTCACGTTCTCGTCAAGAAAAGATCCCATGGATCCGGTGAAGAAGCTGTCGGCCGCAGTCGCATCATCCTGGTCCATGATGCTTCTGACCGCTTCACGCAGCAGGTCGGATGCGTGGCGCATGTCCTTGCCGTCATGGGTGAACCGATTGTATGCACGGCATAGGCGCGGATCATATGTATCCTTGCCTTTGCACAGCTTGCGCATCACGTCGAGGCAGTCCTTGGCATTCAGATGCCCGTGCAGGATCCTTCCGTCGTCGCCGACATGCACAAGATAATACGGGTGGATCGGGTTGCGGCCCATGGCCTTCACGTCCTTGTTCGTGTTGCGCAGCACGAACAGGATGCCGGGCTCGTCGCCCTCGACCACTGCGTTGATGCCCGTAGGTGTGCGTTCGATGTCGGGATTGTCTCGGTGATAACCGACCAGATCCATGCGGAACTCATTGAGACCGAGGTCGGTGATGCTGACGCCGCCGTCCACATCTTCAAGATCAAGTACCTCGTCCTGCATTTGCCTGAGCTGGCGTTCCCGGTACTCCAAATCTCCCTTCTCGTCGGGATTGATGTAGTCATCGTCGCCGGTAGAAGCCATCACAGCAACCTTCATGCGCGCCTCGACTCTGTCTTTGAGCTTGAGATATTTGTCGAGATCCACGTCGGGCCAATAGTTGACCAGTTGGATACGCTTGTTCGTCGAACCGATACGGTCGATGCGGCCAAAACGCTGGATGATACGCACAGGATTCCAATGGATGTCGTAGTTGACCATCATGTCGCAATCCTGCAGATTCTGCCCTTCGGAGATACAGTCTGTGGCGATCAGAATGTCGATGTTTGTGTCTTTCAACCGGGGCACAGTTATATCGCGTTCCTTTGAAATAGGGGAGAAGCATGCCAGGATGTCGGACATGTGACCGCCTACCTTCTTGACTGTGCATCGTCCCGGATTCGTGCCGGTCACTTCCGCGGTATTCAATCCCAGCATGCCGGCGTATTTGCTGACGTGCTCGTACAGGTAGTCGGCGGTGTCTGCGAATGCGGTGAAGATGAGGATCTTGTGGTTGCCGGGGTTGATGGGCTGGTTCTGCTTGTCGCTGATGGTCCGGTACAGACGCTGCAGCTTCGCGTCGTGTGCCGCGTCGATGCTGGAGACCATGTTCAGCAGGCGGTGGATGACATCCATGTCGCGAAGAATGCAATCGCGCCAGGTGCACCAATCCATGTCGGACAGCAGGAATCGGGTCTTGCCTTTGGTGGCGAACTCGTCAGGATCCATACTCTCCGTATCATCCTGATCCAGGTCGAATCCGTCGTCGAAACGATCAATATCAATTTGCTCAAGCACGCCGGTGTCGTAATGCTTGGCACGGTATTCCTCATACGAGTCGATCGTGCCGACCGTATCCGACATGTAGCCGAGCACGCGGTTCAATGTCATGCGGAACGAGTGGACGCTGCTCTCGAAACGTTTGAGCAAGTTCGTGGCCATGAGCTTGCGCACACCCGTTTCTCGGCCCCGGATTGTCAGGCCTTCGATTTTGTCATTGTCGAAGTACTTGCTCATGCGCGATTCGAGCACGAATTCGGACGGCGTGTATAGCGCGAGGGTGAGCCTTTCCAGCTCGTCATAGATCTCGTCGTAGGATACGCAGTCGCTTTCCGTGGACAGCGCCGGGCGGATGGTCTGCGGGCGGAGACGTTCAGGGAAGCCGCCGATCGCATCCATATCGTAATGGTTACGGATGTGGCGGCGGCTGCGTGCGACGGTGACCTGATCGAGGATACGGAAGAAATCGAAGTCGAGCATGTCCATCAGACGTTTGGTGCTGCGTTCCTCCGGTTCGAGTTTCGACCAGACACCGTAAGCCTTCTGCGCGTTGCGGAACGCCATATCGATATTGGTGGAAAGCCCGAGCTTCCTGGACCATTCATCGCCTTTGTCGCCGTAGGCCAGTTCGAGCTGGTTCTGCAGATCTCGGAAACGATTGTTCACCGGGGTGGCGGAGAGCATAAGCACCTTTGTAGGCACGCCGGAATGGATGACCTTGTTGAGGAGTTTCTGGTATCGGTTTTCTTTGTCGTCGGCCTTGGCGGCGCTGTCTGCGCCATTGCGGAAGTTGTGCGACTCATCGATGACCACGAGGTCATAGTTACCCCAGTTGATCCGCTCAATCGGAATGCTCATGATCGTATCGCCTCGTGTGCGGCTCAGATCCGTATGGAACAGCACATCGTAACGCAGGTGGTCGCCGGCGATTGGGTTGTTCGTCGCGTTCGACTTGTATGTGACCCAGTTGTCCTTGAGCTTCTTCGGGCACAGGACGAGCACGTTGCGGTTGCGGGCCTCGAAGTACTTGATCACGGCTAGCGCGGTGAACGTCTTGCCCAAACCGACCGAATCCGCGAGGATGCAGCCGTCGTATGTTTCGAGTTTGTTGATGATCGCGAGGGCCGCGTCCTTCTGGAAGTCGTACAGCTTGTTCCAGATCAGGCTTTCACGGAAACCGGTGCCCTCCTTCGGCAGCACGTCCTCGGAGATATCGTCGAGGAATTCGCTGAAGATGCGGTATAGCGCCATGTAGTAGACGAGTTCGGGCGGGTTTTCTTGGTACATGCGCTCGATGCCGTCGATGACCTTGTCGGTCACGTCATGCAAGTCGCCGCTGCTCCATGCCTCGTTGATTTTGTCCAGAAATCCCTCCGCCATGAAGTCTTCCATCTTGGCGACGCCTTGGTACGAGGCGGCATGTCGGCTCACGCCCAGCTGTGTGGTCGTGAACTCGTTGAACGGCATGTACGCGGTTTTCTCGTTATTATGTTCCACGACGAGGGACGGAGTGATGTCCGATTCCTCGTCGAATGACATGAAACGCGCCTTCTTGCGTCGGATCCAATCGGCGCATTCCGTGGCGATTGCCTTCTGGGTGAGCTCATTGCGTAGGCGAATTTCCAACGGGGTACCGTACAGGTTCTGCTCGCGTTCCAGGCGAGGGATGTAGAACTCACGTTGCTCCTTCGTGGTGGCATCCTCAGTGAACGTCTTCGACGTGTAAATAAAACGGAATGAGCCTGAGCTCTCCAATTGCTCGCGCAACTCCCTATACGCGTACATCGAGAACGATGCCGCCGCGATGGATATCCTGTCCCCCTCGCGTATCGTACGAACAAGGTCGTCCTTGACCAGCGAAGTCTTGTTATCGATAAAGCCCTGAGTCACAGCGCCTATTCTAGTGGAGGAATAGCCAAGAGTTTTTTAATTCTTTTGAGCGTCATCTTGCTTCATTCCATTGGAATGCATGGATTGCTTAAAAAATGAGTTTACTTATCATTTACTGTCTAGCAGATGCGGGTTTGAACAGTCCGATGCTTTTCGCTGAAATTTTAAATACCTATGCATCTGTCTTATTTTTCTATATCTTCGCTGGATTGAGAGGGATGAGAATCGAAGTCCTCATCAAGAAAATATTTTTCAAAGAAATTTGGGTCGCTGATGCTCACAGAGGTTCTGTCACAGGTAACGAAGATAGTTGTTTTATCAGTTGCGTAAATGGCATTGAGATGCATCATCTGGTATTTAGGAAATAAAATGGATAATGCATCACGTCTACGAGCAATGACATTATCAGATGGATTTTCATTGTTGAATGGAAGACTCTTAAGTTTACTGTCGATATCTTCATCGTATTTTTCCGCCATGTTTTTTTCTGGCAGCGTTAGCGAATTATCTAAAAGACTGTCGCGATGTTGATATATCCAATCATAGAAAACATGATCGTAGAGTTTAATTACAGTCAGATATAGTAATTCTGTTAGGTTGATTTCATTTCTGAGTTGTAGTGCGGGAATCCTGAATGCGTTGAGTATGCGATGTGCATCGCGGAAATTATGTACAAAAGGTTTCACGCAGGAATTTAGTAAGTCTTTGGAAGGCTCTTTTTTGAATTCCGTAACTGATTGATGTAATTCTTTTTCGAAATCTGTAATGAAATGATATAGATACGATTTGGAGTCTATTTTTTCATGAATGTAGCTTTTCAGAATATTGTCACACTGAAACTCTGCAGAATTCCTATATTCTGTAATAAATTTTTTAGAATATCTTTATTCCGATTGAAGTAGTCTGCCGTTTCTCTCGTATATTTTCCAATGAAGCCGGCGAGTCTATCTGTTTCTTGAAGGGCGAAATATGCTAATTCATCTTCATTTTTGTTAATAAAAGATTCCTCTGGAGATTTGCTGTCACGTAACGATTTGTTGCGTATTAGATAAGGTACTACCATATTTATGCAATCCGTAATATATCTTTTTAAGATATATTCGTCTTTAAAGCATTCTATTATTTGAGCTTTATTCTGAATGTAATTGTTTAAAGAGGAAAGGTGAGCTTTTATTTGCTCAGAATGTTCTTGAATATATTCATCTAATATGTTCGGATTAACTGTGAGAAAATCTGCTAACGTGTTTGCGTTTTTTGCAATATAACTAGCTAAAGCATTCTCGTTCTTTACGGTATAAAGAGCGAGATATTGTTTATTCTCTTTAAGAAAACTGTCTGAGTCTTCTGGCTTATCTATAAAATAATTCGCTAGAATAGATTTATTTTCTGAAATGAAGAATATTAGTCTCGATTTATCTCTCGTAATAAAATCTACTAGGCTATCCTCTTCATTTCCGTTAAAGATACCTGTCAACTTACCTTTTTCGGTTATGATGAAATCTGCCATGTCGGATACCTTGTTCATAAGGCTATCTTCTAGCATCTGCCTATTTTCTTTGATATCCTCTTCTAAGATATATTTATTTTTTGCTATGTAGCCTATTAATTTAGACTCTTGTCCCAGATAACTCTCCCTTAGAGCTGTATTGTTGTCACACTTTATGGGAGCTATATCATATTTTTTAAGAACCATCAAATGATGTTCAAGTTTTGCGAATATATCATTTTTCAGTTCAAAAACATTATGTGCAAGGTGTTTTTGTTTGATTGCTGATTTGTTATAGAAGCTTATTTCTTTCATAAAATCTTCCCAAACAACTTCTATTGGTATTTTGGGAAGTACGATTGGAATCTGGATAATCTTCTCGAGATATTGATTGCCTCTACCTTGTTGTGTCACTCTGTCAAGGGCTGCGGCAACAATCTCCCGGTCAAACACCGGCACGTAAATGACGTGAGGCAGATTGCCAACGGATTTCAAGGCTTTAAACAGAGCGGCAATATCCTTATCGTCGAGTCTGTCGATTTCATCAATATAAACGACTATCGCATAGTCTTCTGGAAGTGATCGCAATTGCCTGATTAATTCATTGCGAGCTTGAATCAGGGACTTAACGTTGTTATCTGTAGGATTCAGGTTTTCGGATACCCATTGCAGTGCATCCGATGCAGATTTTAAGATTCCACTTGGATCAATATGGGAGGCGATGTCGAGGGCTTTTCCAGTGGCTTCGATTTTTCTGCTAAAAGAGGTTCTTTTTTCCAATTCTTCGGGTAAATACACGTCTATCGCATTAATGATTGATGAAAACATCAGGGAGACCACATCATTGCTTCCAGAAAAAAGCCAGGGATCGAATTCTGCATTTATCAAACGTGGGTAATTATTTGAGTGTTTTCTCTTGTTCGCCCAGCATTCGGTGAGTGATTCCTCCAGCATATTTTTTGCAGACGTCTTACCGGATCCCCAAGGTCCCTCAAGACTTACGACCAGACTTCCATTCTTGGAAACTGATGCGCTGATTGCTTGTGCAAGATTCCTTATGAGCGTCGTCCTGCCGAACCTGTCCAGACTAGAGACCGTTTTATTGCCGGCCTTTTGCTTGCTCAATGGGGAATCGTCTTGGAAAGAGAAAGTACTATTCATCATTACCTTGTCATGTCTGATATGCGAGTGGTTTGGAAGGCTTGGTTCACCCTTATAGAAATCAGGTAAATGTATCTTTGATGCCGATAATGTTCGGATCGTGTAGATACTGCTGCATTGAGCTTTGATCAGAATTTGTGTTTCAAGAAGTCATGTTTTCTTTATGCAGGCCACCAAATACGGGTCAACGGCAGAATATCGCGCGTCTCCTCATCGGTCTTGTCATACACATCAACATAATGGCGGACGAATCCGTCGAGGTCGAGCAGACGCATGGGAACATTGGAGCGGTCCGCCTCGTATCGGGCTTCTCTGGTGAAACCTCCGGTGGAGACATAAAGTCCGCGGTCGTTCGTGCGTAGGCCGCCAATGAAGGAACGGATCGCAGGTGCTCCCATGGCACCCTTGCGGTGTTTGACTTCGACCACGATACGTGGCGATTCCAGTCCAAGGGCATCGGGAGATGCTATGACATCGCGGCCGCCGTCCGGCCCTTTCGGCGTGATCCGAGCGCAATATCCCATGGCTTTGAGCAGTCCTGCCACGAGGCGTTCCATGTCCTCCCAGTCAAGTTGGTTCACGCGGTCCTTGATAAGTTCGATGCCATTGTCATATGTGGCGGCGCGGGCGTCCTCATTGTCGTCGGAGGCGTCTTCGCCTGCCGCTTCCTCCGGAATCGGCTGCGAAGTCCCCGTGGCTGATTGGAGGTCGTTCATGACCTCGTCCGACACGGCGAAAATAGTCTGGATGCCGCCGAGGGAGTTTTTGGAGGATTGCTTGAGCGCATCGCGTGATGCGGATGTCTCCCAACGAACGGTACGGGTATAGGTGGGGTCATCTTCATCACGCGTGGGAACGCAATCGCCGGTGATGGCGCCAATATGATAAAGACGGCTCGCCGGATCGTACATGACGACGGTCTGTCCTTGTGTCATCTCGTGTGCGAAACGGTACACCTGACCGACGATGGCAGCCACCCTGTTTTTACTTTCATTGGGATGCTCGGCTAGATATGTGGCTCGGATCTGCTCGCGTTTCATGGAAGCGATATCCTTGCTTCCAAAATCCCAACCGATGCCGATCTTCCCCTTGTCAAGCCAGTCTTCCGCGTACACCCCACCGTGTCCCGCGCGAATCATCCAAGCACTCATAGCCGCACCGCCTTTCTGTCATTGGTTCCACCTTATCGCATGTTCCGAGATGCAGTTGCAGGCTCCTGATGTTCATGTTTTGATAGGGTCCGCACCGCAATCCTTGCCCCTTGCCCCTTGTGCCTGGACGAGTGATGGAGCATAGCCAAGTATGGGTTCCTGACTTGTCGGTTTGCTGTGGGCGCGGCACAATGTGAGGTAGTCATCCGAAAAGAGGCCGTCATAAAGTGCGGAATGAGGAAACCCAGTTGGAAGAAGAGCCTGTCCGCACGCACGAAGGGCCGCGCCACCCGCGCGGTCAAGCGTGCGCTGATCCCCGGCTACGGCAAGAAGGGCATGGGATGGCTGCACCCCAAGCGCAAACTGTACAACACCATCTACAAGAAGACCACGTTCAGCTTGTTCGACCTGTTCAAGTAATCCGGACTAAAGGGGAAAAACACATGTGTTCCAATCCAGATGTGTGGGTCTCAAACTCCCGTTAGATTTGGCGATACCGGTGGCTGAAACCGTCCCTCCCTTCCCTCCCGTCGTTCGTCGCGAGACTGTAGAATGTGCGTAACGCGCCGTAGCGTAACCAAGGGAAGATATCGTTCAACTGGAACTGAAGAGAGACATGTGGGAAGAACTCGGCATTAGTGGTGGCACCGCGATTATCGTGCTCATCGTGATGTACTACATCATCAAATGGGCGGTGAGAAATGGTGTGAAGGAAGCCTTGCGCGGTATTGAGAAAGAGAAGAGCGAGCAGAGTGACCAATCCGAGGCGGTCGGAAGTCTGAAGCCTGAATGCGGTTATAGCGCGATGTGCCATATTCCCCAGATGAACAGATGGGGTGCAATATGTATCACTGCTGAATGATGTAAGATAATAGTAATTGTTTGTCTTACGGTGTTGGGCATTTGGGGAACGGAGAAAATATGACTATGTCGTCAGTGACTGTCCGCGTGGATTCGGACACCAAGCAGAAGGCCTCCGACATCGCCGAGGATTTCGGATTCGACCTTTCCAGCGTGACCCGTGCCTTCTACCGGCAGATCGTCAGGGAAAAGCGTATTCCACTGAATCTTTCGTATCAAAGTGAAGTTCCGGCCGAAACGCTTTCTGCCTTGCGGGAGGTTCACGAACGTTCCGGGAAAGGCGATCCGCGGTTTCATACTGCTGATGAGATGTTTGATTCCTTGGGGATTTATCGTGCTCAATGCGGAATACACGAAGGCATTCCAGCGCGACATCAAGCGTCTGAAACGCAAGCACGTTGATTTCACTGAGTTGAAGAACGTCATCCGCTTGGTGCTTGAAGATACGGATGAGGCAAAGGAGACGCTTCGTCGGCGTCATCGTGCGCATCGCCTGCAAGGCGGCGAGTGGGAGCGTGTGGTCGAATGCCATGTCGGCAATGCTGGTGACTGGCTCGCCGTTTGGATTCGGGAAGATGGCACTGCATGGTTTCTTCGTGCGGGTACCCATGAGGAGATATTCGGCAACTGATAAAGATTCCATCGAAATCGTCGATTTGTTCTGTAGTAGGCGATGAATGGAGGCCATGCCTTTCTACGCAAACTACCAAATACGGGTCGGTGGCAGAATCTCATGCGTTTCTTCTTTTGATGGTGTGGTGGAGAGGCTGCACTGCATTCTTGCTCTTTGTATCTGAATGAGCGACAAAATATGGCCAAGCGTGGGCTCCCGACTTGCCGTGTGTGCGTCACAATGTGAGGTAACCATCCGAAAAGAGGCCGTCATTAAGTACGGAATGTGAAAGCCCAGCTGGAAGAAGAGCCTGTCCGCGCGAACGAAGGGGCGTGCCACCCGTGCGGTCAAGCGGGCGCTGATCCCCGGCTATGGCAAGAAGGGCATGGGGTGGTTGCATCCCAAGCGCAAGCTGTACAACGCCATCTACAAGAAGACCGCGTTCAGCCTGTTCGACCTGTTCAAATAATCGGTAATCGGGTAATCGCTAGAACAGATCATCATGCGATCCGGTGCGTGTGAGCACGAGTTGCAGCTCCTGCTTCTCCACACGGTAAATGACGAGCCAGTCACCCTCGATGTGGATCTCGCGGTATCCCTTCCAACTTCCGGTCAGCTGATGGTCGCGGTATTTTGTGCTGAGCAACTGTTTGTCCTGGGCCATGAGCGTGTCGATGGCCTGTCTAAGCTTATCGGGATTGTAATGCTTTTTAAGCAGAGCCTTGAAATCCTTTTTGAATTGCGTTGTGCGAAAAACCGACTTAAGCATCCAACAGATCCTTCATCAACGCATCCGTGCTGGTGAAGGATTCTCCGTCATGGGTTTCCGCTTGGCGGCGTGCCTCAATGCTGGACGGATTGTCCCTGGTGATCTTGAAAGGCATGCCGTTTTCTCGAATCGATTGGCGTAGAAAAATGTTGATTGCCGTCGATAAATCCATGCCCATATCGGCATAAAGTTCCTTTGCCTCTCGCTTGATTGTCGGATCGGTACGGAAACTAATCGTCGCAGTGTCGCTCATGGTTGCTCCTAATCATATGCAGGTAACAGCTACAAGCAATTGTAGTGCGAATGTCATGCTGTTGTCTATACACTAGATCATGCCATACGGGAGCGCATTCCGTATAGCGGAATCTTCTACGTTCGTAATATCGCATTTATACTTCGGGAAAGGGTGATCAACGTTTTGGAATCCATGCTGGCAAGCGTTGCGGTCATTCCTGCAACGTGAATTGGAAGGGACCGTCCTCCACGGAACCGACGCGCATGCGGGCGCCGAACCGGCCCTCACGCACAGGAACATTACCTGAGCGCAACGCTTCATTGAAACGAATCCATATCAGATTCGCATGCTCATCATCGGCATCATGAGATACCAGCTGCGGCCTGCCGACCGCGGGACGCCGCAGTATGGTGAGTGGCTGTGGAATCGACAGAATCTCGCCGTGCATCTCCTGAACAGACAGCGACAGTCTGCCCTGCGGACCATCGAAACAGCGTAACGTGAGCACACGATGCGCCATCCGTGCAAGCGTTCCCTCATCATCATCGGGCTCCACTTCGACGGTCAACACCAATCCGGGCCCGATCTGCACCATGTCGAATGTCGGATCCGGTGTGCCCAACTCGTTCAATACGATGGCGCTCGCTTCGGTCACGCGTTGCAGGGAAACTTTCATAAAGACCAAGTGTACGGCAGCGGATCGGACGGCCATTGCACGGAAAAACGGCTGGACGCCGGTAGATTGGGGTGTTATCTACCGGCGTCCAGCCGTTTTTCCACGAGTCGGATGGCGTCAGCTCTTTGCGTCGAACTTCTGCGCTTCCGGCACGGAACCCAGCGATTCCTCGTTGTTGTTCCACTCGGTGGACCAGCCGTCCACGAACGCGCTCTGCACCTTGTCCCACTTGCCGGTGCCCTGTGCGTATTCGACCAGCGCGGAGGCGATGTCGTCCTGCCACTGCTGATCCGGAATGGTGAAGCTGCGCACTTCGGTCTTGCCGTCATTGCTGTAGGCTCGGGCGGCCTCGGTCAGAGGATTGTCCGGCTGGTAGTCATCGGTGAACGTGGTGAATGGCACGGAGAATCCCATGTCCTTGGACAGGATCTTCTTGGCTTCGTTGTCGGTGATCATCCACTTGATGAAGTCGAGCGTGGCCTTCTTGTCCTTTTCGGAGGCGTTCTTGTTCACCGCCCAGCTCGCGTCATACACTCCTACGGGGCCGCAATCCTCCTCGCCCTTGATGCCCATGTAGTAGGGGAGCATGCCCAGGTCCTCATCGGCCACGTCATTGCCCTTGATCTGCGAATACGCCCACACGCCGTTCGGGTAGAACGCCACCTGGCCGAGCGCGAATTCGGAGGTCACGTCATCGTAGGTCTTGGAGCTCACCATGCTTGCCTCGGTCGGGCTGGTCTTGAGCTGCAGGTCGAACATGTCCTTGTAGTTCTTGAGATACGTGCCCTTGATGGTCTTCGAGAACGTGGTGTTCGCGTCCCGATACTCGTAGTAGAGCGGCAGACGCGTCATATGCGCAGCGAATCGGTACGTGTCGGAGGCATCCAAGCCCGGGGTGGCGAACGCGCCGTCGACGCCGAGGTCGTCCTTGTGCTGCTCGATGGATTCCGCCACCTGCTTCAAGGTCTTGTAGTCCTTGATGTCATCGGCGGACTTGATCACCGCGTAGCTCTTGGAGCAATAGTCCTTGATGATCTTCTTGTTGTAGATGATGCCGTACCATTCGGCGGCGTACGGCAGGGTGTACGAATTGCCGTCGATGGTGTACGAGTAAACCTTGCCGGTATCGTTGAGCAGTTTGAACACGTCGGTGTCCTGCAGCGGTTCGACGTACTTCTGGTACTTGGCGAACTGGTCGAAGCCGGCGACGTTGAACATGGTTGGTGCGTTGTCCTTGGCCAATTCGGATTTCATGGTGGCGTCATACGTGCCGGCGGCTCCGGTCTGGATGTCCACCTGCACGCCGGTCTTCTTGGTGTACATGCTGGCCAGTTCCTTGTACTGGTCCACGACCTCGGCCTTGTTGTTCATGAAATACACGTGGCCCTTGCTGGAATCGGCGCTGCTGCCGCCGCAGGCCGCCAGCGATGTTCCCATGGCGAGCGTCGCCGCGATGGCGACGATTCGTGTGATGTTGCGGTTCATGATGTGCTCCTTTGCTTGGTTGTTGAATGCGAATTGCGGTTGATGGGGTCCGGTCAGCCGAGCGCGATCCACGCGGTGGTGTCCTGCGGCAGACGGCCGTCGTCGGTGAGGGGTCCGGAGACGAGCAGGATATCGCCTGCCGGCAGTTCGGCCGGTTCCGCACCGAAGTTGGTGACGCTGGCCCAGCCGTTGGCCCTACGGAAGGCGATGGTGCCGCCGGTGTGCCCCTCGGCGCCGTCCGGCTTGCCGGAGGACCGGTCGCAGTCGAGCCAGGTCAGGGTCGTGTCGGCCGTCATCCATTCGTGACGCAGTCCGAGCGCCTTGCGGTATAGGTTGAGCATGGAGCCGGAGTCCGTGTCCTCCCTGTCTACGGCGTAGTCGGCGAACCATTGCGGTTGCGGAAGATGCGGCTTCTCGCACGGATCGCCCGCCTGGCTCGCGTCCACGCCGGCGCCTTCATGCTTGGTGGCGGGGGAGAAGCCGAAGGTCGGCGTCTCGGCCTTCCAAGGCAGCGGGACGCGGCAGCCGTCGCGGCCCTTTTCGATCTGGTCTCGGACGCGGTTGAACGCGGTCGGATCCTCCAACTCGTCCCACGGGATGTCGGCGACCTCTGGCAGGCCAAGCTCCTCACCCTGGTAGATATAAGCGGAACCTGGTAGCGCGAGCTCCATCAGGATGGCCGCACGCGCACGCTTCGTGCCGAGCTCGCGATCCTCATGGTAAGAGGTACCGTTGCGCAGCAGCCAATCCTTGGCAAGTTGGTGGTGGGCTGCAGCCGGCACCTGCGGCAGCCCATAGCGGCTGACGTGGCGGGGGATGTCGTGGTTGCTCATTACCCATGTGGAGGTGGAGCCGGAGCGTTCCGCAGCGGCGATGCCTTCTTCGATGGCGAGGTGCATGTCGTTGCGAATCCAGTCTTTCTTGGCGAATTCGAAGTTGAACACTTGGCCGAGTTCTTCGGGCGAAGCATACCGGTATTGATGCTCCGGAGGTACCCAGGCTTCGGCGACGGCGAATGCCGGCGGATCATACTCGTTGAACACCTTGCGCCATTCGCGATAGATGTCGTGCACTTCGTTCCTGTCATACAGCGGATGCGTGCCGTCGGCGCAATGCATCTCGCCTCCGATGATTTTGAAATCATCGAGATCGTCACGGTCGAGATCCTTAGCCAGGCCGTGCGCCACATCCACGCGGAAGCCGTCCGCTCCATGGTCGAGCCAGAAGTGCAAGGTCTTGATGAAATCGGCGCGCACGTCCGGATTCTTCCAATTCCAATCGGGCTGTTCGACGGTAAACATGTGCAGATACCATTGTCCGTCGGGCACTCGAGTCCAAGCGGATCCACCGAAGCTGGCAATCCAGTTGGTGGGTGGCTCGTCGCCGTTCGGTCCTTTGCCGTCACGGAAAATATAACGGTCTCGTTCCGGTGAGCCGGGGCCTGCGGCAAGCGCGGCCTTGAACCATTCATGCTGGTTGGACGAGTGGTTCGGTACGATGTCGACGACTATTTTGATGCCTGCCGCATGTGCGGTTTTGGTGAGATGGTCGAAGTCGTCCATGGTGCCGAGTTTCGGGTCGACGTTGCGGTAGTCGTCCACATCGTATCCGCCGTCTGCCAGTTGAGACGGATAGAACGGGCTGAGCCAGATGGCGTCCACGCCGAGTCTTTTTAGATATGGGATTTGTTGTGCGACTCCTGCGATGTCTCCGAGGCCCGACCCGGTTGTGTCTTTGAACGAACGCGGGTAGACCTGATAGACGACCGCCTGCTTCCACCAGAGTGATGGATCGTCAGCGATGTGCCGCTCGTTGGCTTCGTTGCTCATTGGGTTGTCTTCCTTCATTGGATGCATTGTGATTTTGTTATGGCTTTTTATGGAAGCGTTTTCACTAGTTCATTCTGTTGAGAACGCTCTGTTTTGACGATTAGAATCACTTCGTTCTCGTCTTCGTATTGCTTAAAATGATAGCGCTTTCATTCTGTGAATGCAATAATTGTTTTGTTATGGCGTGTCTGCTTGTGAAATCAACGATTCTGCTAATATGAAAGCGCTGGATAAACAATGGGAAACTGGAGTGGATATGGCACGAGCCACCATCGCCGAAGTAGCGGAACTGGCGGGAGTATCTCAGGCGACGGTTTCGCGGGCATTGCGAGGTGTTGGCAAGGTCGCTCCGAAAACGCGTGCCAAAGTTGAGGCAGCTGCGGACCGGTTGGGCTTTACCTTATCTAAAAGCGCATCGTCTTTGGCGTCCGGGAAAACCATGCGGGTTGTCCTGCTGTTTTCCGGCAAACTCAACGAATGGTTCAACGCCAACGTGTTGCAGGGCGTGTGCGAAGTGTTGGAACCGGAAGGCTACGACGTGTCGCCCACATTTGTCACAGGCAGACAGGAGACGGAGCGTTACTTCGCACAATTGCCTAAAAATCGCAATGCTGACGCGATCATCATTTCGTCGTTCCAACTCGACGAATCCGCACGTGAGAAACTGCGTGTCACCGATATGCCGACGGTCGGTGTGAACATTCCAGCCGAATCGTTCTGCGACGCAGCCATCGGTGTTGACAACTACGATGGCATGTCCAAGGCGGTGCGTCTGCTCAAATCGCTTGGACACCAGCGCATCGCTTTCGTCGTTGATTACATTCCCGACGACATGGTCTACAGCACCAGCCAGCGTATGGAAGCGTTCTTGGAAGCGGCTGAACAAAACGGTTACGACGATGAGTATGCCTACGTCATAACCGCGGACGAGCATGATGCGCCATTGTCGAAAGCGGACCTTGCTGCGCAACTGGTGGCGAAATTACTGTCATTGCCACACATGCCAACCGCCATCTGTGCCGAAACCGATCAAGTGGCAATCGCAGTCATCAAGGAACTCGGCAAGCAACAATTGCATGTTCCTGAAGATATCTCCGTCATAGGGTTCGATGATGCCGACATCGCACAGGCGGCGAATCTGACCACCGTTCGACAGAATCCGCTGGAAATGGGACGCAACGCCGCCCGTAAGACGTTGTCCCTTCTGCGTGGACAGACGCCAGACGCATCCTATGAATCGCAGGAGGCCACGCTGATGTTGCGTGACACCACCAGACGCGTGGCGACCGACCGTTCGTGACGGTTCTTCCGTATTCTCCGAACGGAATGAACGCAATATGGAAGGATATGGGCCCATGTAGCCTATGTGCCCTATGATGCGTTGAAGGAAACCGGTCTTCGGAAAACCGAGACGGTGGTCGAACCATACGAAGACATCGAAAGACATTCGGCAGGGCATGGGCAAAATCAACGAAAACAGCGCAAAGTCAACGAAAACGAAGAATGTGACGCCCGCGGTCACGCCATGGGGCAAGAACCGTGTGAAGAACACCGAAACAGGCAAGCACGTACTCATCATGCCGGGCATTGGATACACCGTAGACCGACCGCTGCTGTACTGGGCAGCGCAGGCGCTTGCGGCCAACGGATGGTTCGTGGACCGGCTCGACCTGAAACTGACGGAAAGCGTCGAGTTTCCGGAAATGATCGCCTGCATGGAACGCGTGGTCGACGAATGGCGCAAGGCGGCACTCGAACATGCTGCCGAATCGGGTGAGGAGCCGCATTTGCTGGTCGTCACCAAATCGCTCTCCACACTCTCATATCCGCATTCCGCAAAGCTAGGATTGCGCGTGGTGCTGCTCACCCCGGTACTCAATCCGCCGCCATTCGACAAGCACAAGTCGGTCATTCCCGCGCCGCTGCCGGGAACTGCCGGCAGCCCGATGCCGCTAATCTGCGCAGGTGACGCCGACCCATACTACGATGACGCCAAAGCGCATCTGCTCACCGACCATGTGCGCACGTATGCTGGTGCCAATCATTCCATCGAAGTGCCGGACGATTGGCAGACATCGCTCGACTATCTGAAACAGGTCACGCAGGCCATCGTCGACTACGCCGGCTGAAAAGAACGAGACGGAATATGCGCATCGTATTGCAGAAGGTCAGCGAAGGATCCGTCGACGTGGTCGACGAGACAAGCGGAGAAGTCGACACCACATTCGAACCACAGTATATAGGCATCGGCTATGTGCTGCTTGTCGGAGTGGAAGATACGGACGGAGCGAAACAAATCGACTGGCTCGCCCACAAAATCGCCAACCTGCGCGTTTTCGAAGATGAGAACGGCAAAATGAACCGTTCCATCCACGACGTGGACGGCAGCGTGCTGTCGATATCCCAGTTCACGCTGTATGCGGACGTACGCAAAGGCAACCGGCCAAGCTTCGTGAAAGCAGGCGCGCCCGACCATGCCGAACAGATATGGAACGGATTCAACGACGCCCTGCGCGCGCAAGGACTCGACGTCAAAGAAGGCAGATTCGGCGCCCACATGCGCGTAAGCCTTACCAACGATGGTCCGGTCACCATCATTTTCGACACCGACGAGCTCGGCATCTGAACCGCGCCGCATATCTGATGGTTGACATAGGGTTGGGCGCATGGGAATAGAGAATGACCGCAAACTGATCGTCAACTGCCTGCCGCTGACCGAGGCCGAACGCGCGCAGTTCACGCGCGCCGCAAAAGGCATGCCGCAGGAATTCGTCGGCGACCCGGCACAACGAGGCTCCATGAACTGGACCGCCGAAATACCGGACGAACTCAAAGCGTATGCAACCGCGGTCATCGGCAACATCACGCCCGAAACATGCGCGCAATGCCCCAGACTCGAATGGCTGCAGACCTGGAGCGCCGGCATCGACAAATACCAGCGGCCTGGCGTGCTCCACCCCGGCTCCATGCTCACCAACGCCACCGGCGCCTACGGACAAAGCGTGTCCGAACACATGTTCGCCATGATGTGGTCCATCATGAAGAATCTGCACATCTACGCCGTCGGCAACCCGAACGCCGCATGGCAGGACGCCGGCCGCGTCATCAGCCCCGACGGCAAAACCGCGCTCATCATCGGCACCGGCGACATCGGATCGCATTTCGCACGCCTATGCAAGAGCGTCGGCATGTCGACCATCGGCATCCGCCGCAACCCCACCGTCGAAGCGCCGGGCATCGACCACATGGTCGGATTCGAATCGCTCGACGACGTGCTGCAATACGCCGACGTGATCGCCATGTGCGTGCCATCCACACCATCCACACACCACCTGCTCAACGCGGAACGCATCGCAAAACTCAAAACCGACGCCATCGTCATCAACGCGGGCCGCGGTGACGCCATAGACACGCAGGCGCTCGCCGACGCGCTCGCCAACGGCATGATCCGCGGCGCTGGCCTCGACGTGACCGAACCGGAGCCGCTGCCGGCGGCATCGCCATTATGGAGCGAGCCGAAATGCCTGATCACCCCGCATGTGGCGGGCGGCAACCACTTGGAGTCCACCGAACGGCGCATCATCGCCATCGCATTGGGCAACGTGCGCTGCTACGCCAACGGACAATCGCTCGACAACCGCATGCCTCTCAAGGGCTGACGTTCATTAAAAGTGGGTATCCGCTCCTTCGGTCGTCGGCTGAATGGTCCGAATCGGACGGCCTCCGAGATGAACTCTGAAACGAACCACATGAGGAGGTCTATCTGGTCTGAAGGCACATGCACCGCGCCCGGAATACGTCACAAAAACGGGCAAACCCGTATGATGGCAGCCATGGGGAGAAAGGCGGGAGATATGACATTGGACAAATGGCAGCGGATGACCGAATGGTTCATGACCGCATTGGCGTTGGTGTTCCTGTACGCGTATTCGTGGGAAGTGCTGGCGAGAACGCATATCGTATTGTGCGAAACGGTGATCAACATCATCTGGATGGCGTTCATCGTCGACTACGTCGTTTCGATTCTGCTGGCGAAGGACAAGAAAGCCTGGTTCAAAGAGAATCTGCTGATGCTGGTGTCCATCGCCTTGCCCATCTTCAGACCATTGAGGCTGCTGCGATTGGTGGCGGTGCTCAACGTGCTCAACCGTACCGGTGGCATGGCGGTGCGTGGACGTATCACACTGTACACATGCTGCAGCGTGACACTGCTGATGTATATCGGCGCCCTTGCCGAATTGGATGTGGAACGTGGGGTTCCAGGCGCTTCCATCACCGATTTCGGCGAGGCGATATGGTGGTCGTTCGTGACCGTCACCACAGTCGGCTATGGCGATTTGTCTCCGGTGACATGGCAGGGAAGAAGCATCGCCATCGGGCTGATGATAACCGGCGTGGCCCTGATCGGCATCGTCACCGCGACACTGGCCTCATGGATAGTCGATCGTGTCCGTGACGAAACCGACAAGCGCGCGGACGAGGCGGAATCGGAGACGGAACAGTTGCGCCACAATGTGCGGGAACTGACGGACACCGTCAACCAGCTGCGCGATGATATTGCGCGGCTGCGCAGACCATAGCGGTTCTCATGACTGCACTGCGGAAAATGCGGAAAGAGGCTGAGGCATAGGAAAAGCGCCGGATGAATAACCCGGCGCTTTTCCTATGCCTCACCGTCATACGTCTTACAACCGGAAAGGCGGAGACGCTGCATTGGATTTATTCGCAGGCGACTCCGTCATGGTCGCGGTCCAGTTGTGAACGGTAGCCCGGCTGGCCCTGGTAGATAGGCGCGGCGCCAGCGGCTCGTGCCGCGGTGCAGTTCTGGTAGTAGACGTCCTGCTGTGGCGCTGGTTGGGGCGCGGGAGCCGGAGCCGGAGCGGGTTCGGGCGCAGGTGCCTGTGTCGTTTGTTGAGTCTGCTGGGCCTGCTCAGCTGACTGTTCGGTTTGCGTCTGTTCGGTCTGCTCGGACTCGGTGGTCTTCTCGGCTGTGGAATCCTTGACCCCCGTGTAGTCGGGCACGGTTTGCGTCGGGCAGGAGGACAGCACCTTGGCCATGGCTTCCTTTTCGGCCTGCGTGACCCACAGTGAGTACTTGTGCTTCACGCCGATCTGACGCGCCACGTATTCGCAACGGAACCCCTTGTTGGACGGCAGCCACGTGGCCGCATCGCCATCGGACTTCTTCTGGTTGGCACGCCCCTGCACGGCCAGCAGATTGTACGGATCGTTCGCCAATGCGGTGCGGCGCTCCTCGCTGAGCTTCTGCGCGCCCTTCTGCCACGCATCGCTCAACGCCACCACATGGTCGATCTGCACCGCGGTGGAAGTCTTCTTGCCCTTCTTGAACTTGATGTCCTTGCCAGTGTATGGATCATGCAGTTTTCCGGACTTCACCACGCAATTGTGCGTACGCCACTTGTGCCTCACGCCGGTCAGATCGCGGTTGAGGATATCATTGCGGGTGTCGCAGCCGTTGTGGTCCACGTCGGCCCACGCCTTGCCGAATTGAGTGCGCTTGTACCCGGTTTTCGGCGCGCGGCCCTTGACCTCCAACGAATCCAACACCTCCGTGGCGGACGTGCCGGCCCCGGTGCCATCCGTCGGCTCGTCCGCATACGCAGAACCGACCGGCAGTCCGATGGCCAGACTCGCAGCCAGCAATCCGGACAAAACAACCATCATCGAACCATGGCGACGCATGATACGCTCCTCACCCTAAAACCCCTCAAGTAGTACAAGAATATCCCCGGAACGAATTCGAATCGCTTATTTACGGCAGATTTTTCGGCATGCCGAAACCAGTATTTCGCATCCGTCAAGACGTATGGCAAGAATCGGCCGTATGACCAACAGCATCACAGCAATCAAACCGGAACGTCTCGCACAATACGCCAAAGACTTCAACGCCGACCGGGCCAACCTTGTGGCCGCCAACGCCGCGGTGTCCTCGGGCGTGCTCGAAGCCGCCACCGACTACAAAGGCCAGCGCGCGCTGCCACGCGACTTCTCCATCGAACTGAAACAGGGGTCCATCACCAACCAGCGCCGATCCGGCCGCTGCTGGATGTTCGCATCCCTCAACACCCTGCGTTACGAGCTCATGCACCAGTGGGGACTCGACGATTTCGAATTCTCCGAAACCTACCTGTTCTTCTGGGATGCGATGGAAAAATCCAACACGTATCTCGAAAACGTGTTCGCCACGCTCGACGAGCCGACCGACAGCCGCCTGTTCCAGGAGATCAACTACGGGCCGGCCGATGACGGCGGTTGGTGGCAGATGTTCGCCGCCCTTGTAGACAAGTATGGTCTCGTGCCGAAGAGCGCCTACCCGGAATCCGCCAATTCCAAGGACTCCGACGCGTTCAAACAATACCTCAACAGCAGGCTGCGCCAGTTCGCCGCCGACCTGCGCGAACGTTACGCAGCCGGCGCCACGGTCGATGAACTGCGCGCGGTCAAGGACGACGACATGTCCACCGTGTACCGCATGTGCGCCATCTCGTTGGGCGAGCCGCCGGAGAAGTTCGACTTCCTGGCCCGCGTGAGCGACGATGACAAGAAGGACGATAAGAAAAGCGGCGAAGACGAGGCCGACAAGCCGAAAACCGGCAAGGACGAGCGCAGACAGATCCGCGAAACCGGCATCACGCCGATGGAATTCTACAAGAAGTACGTGCCGGTGGACGTCGACGATCTGGTGACGTTGTGCAACGTGCCGATGGCGTCCCGTCCGTTCAACAAGCGTTACCGCATCCGCTACACCGCCAATGTGGCCGAAGCGGGGGATATGGAATTCGTCAACGTGCCGCTCGACGTGTTCAAAAAGGCCGCGGTCGACCAGATTAGCGCCGGACACCCGATCTGGTTCGCCTGCGACTGCACCCAGTTCTCGCTGCGTGCGGCCGGCTATTTCGACTGCGACAGCGTGCGCGTGGACCAGCTGTTCGGCACCGATTTCGACTTCGACAAGGCGCACGGCCTCGAATACGGCGACAGTCCAAGCAACCATGCCATGACCCTCACCGGCGTGAACCTTGACGAGCAAGGCAAGCCGAACCGCTGGAAAGTGGAGAACAGCTGGGGCAAAGACAACGGCGAAGACGGCTACTACGTGGCCTCCGACAAGTGGTTCGACCGCTATGTGACCGAAATCATCATCCGCAAGGAATACCTCGACGACGCCACCCGAGCGCTGCTCGAAACCGAGCCGGTGGAACTCGACCCATGGCAGCCGCTGACCAAACGCTGCCGCTGACGCAACACGGGCGATAACATGCCGCGGTCCGGATCGGGCCGCGGCTTTTGCTGTTCCATCGCGCTGGTATGGTTGCATGAGAACAAACGTACGAACGATGGGGGTTCAGGTGGCGGACACTCTGGCATGGCTTTCCGACGAGCTGCGCAGCGAATGCAGCCAGCCGGTACTGCAGCGCGCCCGCGGCATCGCCAACCAATGGCGTTCCAAAATGGAGGACCTGCATTGCCTGAACGACACCGCATCCAACCGCATCACCCTGTATGCCACCATACGGGGCACCACCTCACCCTCCAGCCGTTACGAAGTGCAAGCCACGCTTGATTTCGCCGACGAGCTGTTTCTGGCACGCTACTGCTCCTGCCCGGCATTCAGCGGTTCGCAGCGCGGCTACGGTTCCTACCGGACCTTCGACTACCACAACAGTCCGAAATACCGCAGCTTCGACGATGACGACGACTACGATTACGTCGACGACTACGACGATTTCGGCTCCGGCAGCACGTACGGCCACGTCAACGATGATGACGACTCGGCTTCCTCCACCAGCCGCCGGTACACCGGCATGTGCAAGCACGTAGCCGCCATGCTGCTGCTGTTCCTGCAACAGCCGGAACGATTCCGGGGATTCCACGCCGCAGCCGCAACACCCCAGGCCCTCGCCGACTACATGCGCTCCCTCGATGCGAAAAGCAACAACGCCGGCGAGAACGCCCAACTCGACGTGCTGAAACGAATCATCAACGCGAAAAGCCGATTGATCGAGGAACAACGTGGCGCCTCCGGACAAGGGGCCGCCAAACCGAAACGCAAATCAAGCGCGCCGGTCGACGTCAAACCGGGAAGCGTGTACCTCGAGCCCACGCTGATCAACGGCCATGACGCCCTGCGCCTGTCCCTGCGCATCGGATGCGGCGACGCCGACTATGCGCTCAAAAACATCTCAAGATTCGTGGCCGACATGCGGACGGGAACATACGAGTCATATGGCAAAAAACTCGCGTTCACCCACACTCCGGACATGCTCGACCCCTTCTCGCTGAAGCTATACCGCTTCCTACAGCAGGTGATCGCATCCAGAACGGCGGCCCAACTGCAAAACGGATACTATTACGGCGAAGCGGTACGCATCGACCGTGAACTCGTCCTCACCGATTGGGAGGCATGCGACCTGCTCGACCTGTTCCACGTCGTGACACAGGACGAATACAAGGAACACGAGTCGAAGGCCCGCGGTTTCCTGCGCACGTCGGACGGTGACGGGCTGAGACGATTGCTTATCGAGGATTTCCAACGCACCAAGAAATCCGGGCCAAGCCGCATCCACATGGCCAACGAAGGAGGCGAACCGTTCGGCCTTGACATTGTCGAAGGCGACCCCACCTTCACGTTCAAGGCGTCCTACGTGCATGAGGGCACCGCGTCGGGCGTGCGCATCACATCGAACCAAAGCATCTCCGATGTCATCAACGGACGCAACGGCTTCTACATTTTCAGCCGCGAACGTCCCGACGATTCCACGGAGACGGACAGGATAGGCATCGACGGGCTCTTCCGCTGCACCGATAAACTGCGCCCGGCATTACAGGTGCTGCCTGACCTGTGTTCCGACGATCCGGACGGCGTGTTCATCGCCGAAAACGACTGGCCCATGTTCGCCCGAACCATCGTGCCGAAACTCACCGAAGCGGGCATCGGATTCGACATTCCGCAGGAAGTGACCGAAGCGGTGGGAACCGAATGCCGGATCGAATTCTATCTGGACCGCGATTTGTACGGCATCACCTGCGAAGCGGTGGCGAAATACGGCGACTTCACCTTCCAACTGGTGCCGACGGCCAAGGAGCTGCGCGGCGTGATCAACCCCGATTCGCGTTCGAAGGCCTCGCAGGTCAAACGCGACCTGTCACGAGAATCGTTCGCCGTGCAGGTGGTACGCCAGCTGTGCCCGACATGGAGCTCCATCGACGTGGCACGCGTCAAAGAAGAGGACGAGCAGGCTATCCTGCTCATGCTCACCGACGGCGTGCAGATCCTCAAATCGGTGGGCCAGGTCTTCTCCACGGCGGCATTCGATGGCATGATGCAGCCCAACCCGCCATCGGTGAAGGTCGGCTTGTCCATCGACTCGAACCTCGTTGAAATCTCACCGATCGCCGACGAGGTGCCGATGAACGAAGTCGGCGCGCTGCTTGACTCCTACCGCAGAAAACGCCGCTACCATCGGCTCAAAAACGGCACGTTCGTGGATTTGAAGGAAGCCGACCTGCATGAGCTCGACCAAGTGTCCACGGACCTCGACCTGAGTGAAAAACAGCTCGACTCCGGCATCATCAAAATCCCCGGATACCAAGCGTTCCTGCTGGACTCCCAAGTGGACGACGAAGGCAAAAGCGCCTCGTTCGTGGACTATGTCAACGATGTGAAGATCGTCGATCCGAAACGCTACGAAGTGCCCGAACGGCTCAAAACCGTGCTCCGCCCATACCAGGTGGAGGGCTTCCAATGGCTGTCCACCCTGTGGGACAAGGGCTTCGGCGGCATCCTCGCCGACGAGATGGGCCTCGGCAAATCCGTGCAGCTGCTCTCGCTCATCGAAGCGCGCAAAGGAAACGGTCCGTCACTCATCGTCTGCCCGGCATCGCTCGTCTACAACTGGGCCGCGGAATGCGAGAAATTCGCGGGCGATCTGACGGTGGAGGTCATCGCCGGTACGAAAGCGCAGCGACGCAAGGCCATCGCGACGGTGGTCGCGCAATCGCAGGAGAACGACGGTGCTACGACGAATGGCACCACGACGTACGACGGCACCGACGTGGTGATCACCTCCTACGATCTGCTGCGTCGCGACGTGGACGATTACGCAGCCTGCCATTTCGCGCTGATGGCGCTCGACGAGGCGCAATACATCAAAAACCATGCCACAAAGGTGGCCAAATCGGTCAAACAGGTCACGGCCGACCATCGCTTCGCTCTGACCGGCACGCCAATCGAAAACCGGTTGAGCGAACTGTGGAGCATTTTCGACTTCCTCATGCCCGGACTGCTCGGCACCTATACGAAATTCCGCGAAAAATACGAGCAGCCGATCATGGCTCCCGGTCCGGAACATTCCGTCATGGCCGACAAACTGCAGGCATTGGTGGGACTGTTCATCAAACGCCGTCTGAAAAAAGACGTGCTCACCGACCTGCCCGACAAATTCGAGAACGTGCTCACCGTCAAACTGGAAGGAGAGCAGCGCAAACTGTACGCCGCACACGAACAGCGGCTACGCGCCACGCTCACCAAGGCGTCGGACGCCGACTTCAACACCAAGAAGATCCGCATCCTCGCCGAATTCACCTTGCTGCGCGAAATCTGCTGCGATCCAAGACTCGTATACGCCGACGCGAAGAACGCCTCCGCCAAACTCGACGCCATCGTCGAACTCGTGGCCACATGCATGGACGAAGGCAAAAAGGTCCTCGTGTTCTCGCAATTCACCTCGTTCCTCGAACTCATCGGTACCAGACTCGCCGAACAAGGCGTGGAATACTACACCATCACCGGCGAGACGCCGAAGAAACGCCGTGTGGAACTGGTCGACGAATTCAACGGCAATGACGTGCCCGTATTCCTCATCTCGCTCAAAGCCGGCAACACGGGCCTGAACCTCGTGGGCGCATCCGTGGTGGTGCACGCCGACCCATGGTGGAACGCCGCCGCGCAGAACCAGGCAACCGACCGCGCGCACCGTATCGGCCAAACCCAGGACGTGAACGTATACCAGATCGTGGCCAAAGACACCATCGAGGAACGCATCCTGAAACTGCAGGAAAAGAAAAACGAGCTGGCGCGCCAATTCACCGACGGCACCGCATCCGGCGGCGTCGGCACGCTCAGCAAGGACGATCTGCTCGGCCTGCTGTCATAACATGCCCGCTGTCGCGGCGTGCGCAGACTGCGTTCCGAATCGCAAGACGAAAACGGAACGCAGGTTGCGCATATCGCATGGCGGGCGTATATATGGACAAGCAAGTTTCAGGGAAGGTGAAAATCCTTACTGGCGGTAACGGCACGACCGGCATTCATAACGGCCCCATACCGAAGCCCGCGACCCGCGAAAGCGGCTGATCCGGTGAGAATCCGGGGCCAACGGTTACAGTCCGGATGGAAGAAACGGAGCTCAACATGAGTGTATCCTCTCCTAGCAATACCTCCAATACCGCAGCTGATCAGGCCGCAGACAAACCGATGACCCGTCCGGACAACGCGCACTCCACAGGCGTCGCCGACTCCGGCCGCTGGTCCACCAAACGCATCGCCATGTACGCGCTGTTCGTGGCGCTGTCCATGGCCGTCAGCTTCATCGAATTCCCGATCATCCCAGGCGTGCAGTGGCTCAAATACGACCCATCCGGCATCGTCTGCCTCGTCGCGGGCTTCGCGTTCGGACCGGCCGCAGCCGTCATCGTCAGCGTGCTCGGCTTCGTGCCGCACCTGTTCACCAACCCATGGGGCACCCTGATGGCCGTGCTCGTGGCATTGGCCCTGTCCGTGCCGGCATCGCTCATCTACAAAAAGAACAAGACGCGCAAGGGCGCGCTGATCGGCATCATCGTCGGCGCTGTCGTGGCGCTCGCCGTCGCCATCGTCGGCAACATCATCGTCACGCCGTTCTACGCGCACATGACCACCGCGCAGGTCGTGGCGCTTATCGTGCCGGCGCTCCTGCCGTTCAACGCGTTGAAGTTCACCATCCACGGCGTGGTCACGTTCCTGATCTACAAGCCGATCTCCAACCTGCTGAACCGTTGAGCTTCGTTTGTTCCCATTGAAATGAACATGGAGGGACCGTCCGCATCCGCCGGAGGGTTCCTCCGTCTTGTTTTCCCCGAGAATTCCATACAGTGCTGGTGAAGGAAGATTTTATGGTTACGACCAATGCGCCGATCATAACGTTACGCGATGTGCGATTCACCTATGATGGCGGCGCGACATGGGCGCTTGACGGTGTGAGCCTTGACATCCGCCGTGGCGAACGCATCTGTCTGACCGGACCGAACGGTTCGGGCAAATCCACGCTGTCACGTGTCATCGCCGGACTGGTGGCTCCCGATGAGGGATATGTCGTATTGTCAGGCAATGTGGTGTTCGACGAGTCCGGCGCGCACGCCGACGAGTATCGAACCGCCCGTTGCGGCATAGGCGCGGTGTTCCAGCATCCCGAAGACCAAATCGTCACCACCGTCACCGAAGACGACGTGGCGTTCGGACCGGAGAATCTTGCGATTGAGCATGATGAGATCGGCCTGCGCATCTCCGGTTCGCTGGACGCCGTGGATATGAGCGACTATCGCGCTTCCGATCCGACGCGCATGAGCGGCGGCCAACAACAACGCATCGCCATCGCCGGCATGCTGGCGATGGATTCCGATGTGCTCGTGCTCGACGAGCCGACCGCCATGCTCGACCCGCAAGGGCGCGCCGACATCATGCGGGTGCTGGACGAACTCCAGGACCGCGGCACCACCATCATTCTCGTCACGCACCATGCGGACGAGTTGGAACATGCCGACCGTGTGATTCAGCTGGAAGCAGGCCACATCGTAGGCGATGGCCCCGCCGACGAGCGGCTTCGGATGCCGGTTCAATCGGTGGGCCTGCCGAAACGCATTGATGATGAGTCCGCCGAAACGCTCATCGAAGCACGCGACATATCGTATCGTTACGTGGACGCCGAACGTGACGTGTTCAACCACCTGTCGTTCAGCATCGGCAAAGGCGAGACAGTGGCGTTGATGGGACGCAATGGCGCCGGCAAAACCACATTGGCACGCATGCTGTGCGCGTTGGAGAAACCCACGACAGGCTCGATCGTCATCGACGGCATCGCCGTGGCCACTGCGAAGGCGAACGGCGGAACGAAGCCCCTCAATCGCAAAAACCGTGCGAGGCTGCGCCGTACGGTCGGCTACGTCATGCAGCATCCGGAACGGCAGCTGTTCGCCGACACCGTGGCCGAAGACGTCGCATACGGGCCTTCCAACCTGGGATTGGATACGTCCGAGGCGATGGAACGCGCCATGCAGGCCATGCGGCTGCTGCATATCGAACATCTGCGAGACCGTTCGCCGTTCGACCTGTCAGGCGGCCAGCAGCGACTGGTGGCGATCGCCGGCGTGATCGCATGCGAGCCGAAAGCGTTGATTCTGGACGAGCCGACCGCAGGTCTTGACGAGGAGGCCGCCGCACGCGTGCACGGGCTCATCCACGAGCTCAAATCACGCGGCGTGACCATACTGCTCATCTCGCATTCGCAGGATGAAGTGGACGAGCTTGCCGACCGTACCATCATGTTGGGCAAGCCGGCGAAACGTGCGGACTCTAAGGAATCCACGGAATCCACAGTGAAAGCCACCTGCGAAGAGGAGCCGGATGCGGAACCATCCGTGGACGCCGCCGGCTCGGACACCGCGACCGTGGGGGAGCGGCGGACCCTGTTGGAACGCCTCGATCCGCGCGTGGGCATGTTGTCCGCATTGGCGCTCATGTTCTCCGCGTTCGCCATCGGCTCATTCTGGCAATTGCTGCTTGCCGTGGTGTTCGCCGGCGTGATCGCCGCGGCCGGACGCATCAATGTAGGCCGATTGGCCGCTTCCGTGCGTGTGTTCCTGGCATTGTTCGTTTTCTGCGGCCTGCTGAACATCTTCTTCGTGCGCACCGGCACCACGGTGGCGAGCCTCGGGCCGATTCCCATCACCGATGACGGCATCCGCATCGCCATACTCTACGCATGTCGGTTCGCCGTGGTCATCGTCATCGGAGCGATGTTCCTTGCCTCCACCACACCGACCGCCATGACCGACGCGTTCGAATCGCTGCTGTCACCGTTCGCCAGATTCGGTCTGCACACGCAGGAGACGGCATTGGTGATGAGCCTCGCCCTGCGTTTCCTACCGACGCTTGGTGTGGAAACGAAAGCAATCATCGACGCGCAGTCGGCGCGCGGCGGCAGCGTCGAAACAGGTTCGTTCGTAGTACGCATCAAAGCGATGGTGGCGGTCGTCGTGCCGGTCTTCGCCGCAGCCATCCGCCACGCCGACAACCTGAGCCTCGCCTTGGACGCGCGCTGCTATGAGGAAGGTGCGACGCGCACGCATTGGCGTGTCATGCGCGTCACCGGCATGGACGTGGCCGTGGCGATTGTGATGCTCGTCTATCTCGTCGCACTGGTCGTGCTGGGCGTGCTGTTATGACCGGTGCGTTGCGGGCGGATGGGCAAATACCGTCCTCACGCTAGGCTTGAGCGGGTATTTGTAGATAGGAATGGAACACATATGGCACTTACCAAAAAGCAGGTCAAGCAGCTGCGCGGCCTGGCCACCAAACTCAATCCGCTCATCCAGGTCGGCAAGAACGATCTGAGCGAAAACGCCGTCAAACAGGCGGACGAGACCATCGAGAAGCGCGAGCTCATCAAATGCTCCGTGCTCGACGGTTCCGGTCTGACCGCCAAGGAGGCCGGCGAAGGTCTCGCCGAACAGCTTGGCGCGGAACTCGTGCAGGTCATCGGCAACCGTTTCGTGCTCTACCGTCGTTCCCAGCGTGACGACGTGGAGCACATTCGTCTCGTGCGCGAATAGCGATCCGAACGTTATATGAGAAGCGGCCCGCCCTCCGAAACCAATCGGAAGGCGGGCCGCTTCATATGGAAATAAACAATCGGAAGAGAGCGTGCCGGAGAATCAGCTCTCCTGATCCCATTCGGGCTTCCACGTGTACTGCATGTCGTACGCGCTGGACCAGAACATGTACTCGTTCTCAACGCCGGTCACAAAAATATCGACCAGCTCCTGCTTGCGTTCCTCGCTCACCTCGGCGGCGAGTTTTTCGATATGCTCGATCAGCCAAGCCGAACCCTGCCAGAACTCGTCGGTCTTGTACATGTCCACCCAGCTCTTGTACTGGTTCACATCGAGCGTGTCTGCGAATTCATGGGCAAGACGATATCCGTAATCCGCATACACCCAGGCGCAGGGGAGCACGGCCACGAGAATGTCGAGGATACCCTTGCCATAGGCGATGGAAAGGATGTTCGACGTGTACGCGCGGGCGAACGCCGACTGGCGCACGTTGTTCATCTGCTCGTCGGTGATGCCGTAGCTGGCCAGATACGTGCGGTGCACGGTCGACTCCACATTCAACGCGCCGTTCTGTACGTTGAGCATGAACGCCATGATCTCAGGATCGTCTGTTTTGGCCAGTCCCAAAGCATGCACTCTGGCGTAGTCGTTAAGATAACGGAAATCCTGCAGCAGATAGAACGCGAACTTCTCGCGCGGCAGAGTGCCTTCGCCCAGTTCGCGGATGAACGGCTGCCTGTAGCCTTCCTCCCATACGAGGTCGGCGGCTTTGCGCAGCCGCTGCGCGAATGGGGGAAGATTGGTTCGCGTGACGCCCTTCGAAGCGTCGAACGCGGAATCGGAATTGGTTACGGAAATCACATCAGCCATATGGCCATGCCTCCCTACGCTGGTGTCAACCATCAGGTTCAAAGGGTTCGGACGTCCACGCCCATCTCAATCCGTCATACGGATTCCCCTGCATACGCGGTTCATTATGGCAAACAAGTTCGTGCCGTGCAAGGTTCTGTCCATATTTGTCGCGGATTATGCCCGTGCTCGGCTCCATATCGAACATGGCCGATGTGTGGTTGAGGGCCGGTGCAAGAATGGAACGTATGACTGAAAAGCAAGTTGCGAAGAAGACCATCGAAAAGCTGGCTATCGTCGTGGTGACCTACAAGCGCCAGCAGCTGCTCGCCACCCTGTTCGAATCCATCGAGAAGCTTACCGTCGCCCCGTGGCGCATCATCGTCGTGGACAACGAGCACAGCGACAAGACCCATGGCATGGTCGAAGAATTCAGCGCCAAACTCACCGCGCAGTGGGGCACCACCGTGGCCGACCTGTCCGGCAACGAGAACCGCGTGGTCTACGCGCCGCAGACCGACAACCTCGGTGGTGCGGGCGGTTTCTCCGCAGGCGTGAAGAAGGCGTACGAGCTGGGTGCCGAATGGTTCTGGGTCATGGACGACGACGTCGCCGTCATGCCGGAAGGCATCGAGCGCTTGGCCAAGTGGACCGATCGGCACGACGTGATTCAGGGAAGCCGCTACGACTATGATGGCGGTCCGTTCTACTGGCAGTACGATTTCATCGTCCCGCTCGGCATTCCGAACCCGATCGCACCGGCTGCGTTCGGCCCGGCTGGCTATCGCGTGATGGACACGTTGTGCTTCGAAGGTGGCCTGTTCCGCCGCAACATCGTCGAGAAGATCGGTCTGCCCGACCCGCGTTTCTTCATCTATTGGGACGACACGATGTACGGCTATCGTGCCAGCAAGGTCACCAATCCGATCGTCGTGCCCGACGTGGTGCTGCGCCGTACGCGCGAGATCGGCAATTGGGACATCGCCGGCGTGCGCCAGCTCAACTCCACTTCCGACATGAACCGCTACCACATCATGCGCAACCGCGGCTACATGGCCCGATACTTCATGACGTACGGCGATTACCGTCCGCTGTTGTTCGGTCTGGGTACGGTGCTGACCGCGGTCAAGGAAGTGATTCGACTGATGATGGTGGACCGCGAGCATTTCAAGACCGGCATCGTTCAGATCGCCAAGGGATGGTGGGATTCGCGCAAGCTGCTGCATGATCCGGAATGGCAGCCGATGCCGCCGCTGAAGTAATACCGTGGCCCACGCGTTTCCCAACGCGCGGCGATCACGCGATTGACGATTCGTCCCACGTCGGAGCCTCTACCGACGTGGGACGAATCGTTTGCAAAACAGGCGATGAAATATTTACTCGGTTAAGTATTACAATTTGTGCAATCGTTCTCACCATTTGTGCATGTCGCGCGCGATTTTGGGCATGTTGCGAGTTACCATAATACGTACCGGTTCGAATACACCCATAACATACCTTGATAGAGAGGTTGAAGATGATTGAGACTGCACAGGCATTCGGCGTTGACATTGGTGGCTCCGGCATTAAGACCGCCCCGGTTAACCTCGAGAAGGGCGAGTTCGCCGAACCGCGTCTGAAGATCCTCACCCCGGAGGTGTCCACTCCGAAGGCCGTCGGCGAAATCGTTCGCCAGCAGCTCGAGCATTTCGAGGTTCCGGAGTCCGCTCCGGTCGGCATCGCCTTCCCGGCTCCGATTCATGTGGGCGAGAAGCTTGGCTACATGGCCAACCTGGACCAGTCCTGGGTCGGCGTGGACGTCACCGAAGTGTTCTCCGAAGCTTGCGGTCGTCCGGTCACCGTGGTGAACGACGCTGACGCCGCCGGTCTTGCCGAGCAGCAGTTCGGCGCCGCGAAGGGCCAGGATGGCCTCGTCATCGCCACCACGCTGGGCACCGGCATCGGCACCGCGCTGATTTTCAACGGCGAGCTCATTCCGAACACCGAGCTCGGCCATCTGGAACTGCTCAAGGGCAAGGGCGACGCGGAGAAGTACGCCGCATCCTCCATCCGCGAGAAGCTCGACATGGGCTACAAGAAGTGGGCGAAGCGCCTGACCAAGTACTACTCCCTCATGGAGTTCTACTTCGACCCGCAGCTGTTCGTCGTCGGCGGTGGCGTGTCCCGTGTCTCCGAGAAGTTCCTGCCGTACATCGACATCAAGACCCCGATCGTCGCAGCCAAGCTGCACAACGAGGCCGGCATCATCGGCGCCGCATACTACGCGAGCACCAAGCAGAAGTGATGTGTTGACCGATTAGGTTGTCACAAGGCCGTCCGATTCGTCGGACGGCCTTTTTCGTTGTTCCATGTGCCGCAGATGGAAGACGGCAGTCCATGGAGTAGGGTGGAGAGCATGCGTTTTTCCTCAAGAGTCGACATCAGTGAGCCCAATCCCATCGCCAAGGCGGAAGCCACCGCCAAAACAGCCGGCAGACCGCTCGGCAAGCTCAACGACTCCAATCCGACACGGCACGCGCTGGCTCCGGATCTTGTGCCGGACATCTACTCCGCCGACCCGCGCGGCCAACGCTACGCGCGTGAGGCGCTGGCCGCGTTCCTTGACATGCAGGAAATCGGCCATTGCTCGCCGGACGACCTGTACATCCTCAGTTCAACTTCCGAAGCCTACTCGTGGCTTATCAAACTGCTGTGTGATGCCGGTGACGCCGTGCTCGCACCGAAACCCGGCTATCCGCTCATCGAATCGATCGCACGCCTCGAATGCGTCGACATGATCGAATACCAACAACGATTCGACGGCTCCTGGTACATCGACGTGGCCGAACTGAAAACCGCGCTGGAAGGCCCGGACGGCAATCGCATCCGCGCGCTGGTGCTCATCAACCCCAACAATCCGACCGGTTCGTACGTCAAACCGTCGGAACGCGAGGCGATCGTCCGCCTGTGCCGGGACCACGACGTGGCCATCATCGCCGACGAAGTGTTCTACGATTACGATTTGGAACCATTCGAAGGCAATGCACGACTCGCGGGGGAGCGTGGCGCGCTCACATTCGCGTTGGACGGTTTTTCGAAAATGCTCGCCGCACCGCATGCCAAAGTCGGCTGGATCCAAGTGTCCGGACCGGCAGAAGACGTGACGGAAGCCAAGCGTCGTCTCGACGTGATCGCCGACGACTATCTGCCCATGAGCGAGATCGTCGCAAAACAAATTCCCGCACTGCTTGAAGCGGCGCCATCGCAGACCGCGCGCGTGCAGGAACGTGTGCGCGGCAATCTCAAAGCACTGCATGCCATGCTCGACGCGGACGAGCAAGGTCTTGTCAGCGTATTGCGTGCCGAAGGCGGATGGAACGTACTGCTGCGCGTGCCCAGCGTGCTCGACGAGAACGAGCTGGTGCTGCACATGATCGAACGCCACGGCGTATCCGGACAGCCCGGCTACTTCTTCGACATGACCTCCAACGGCTATCTGGCCATCTCACTACTGCCCGAACCGGACGATTTCCGGCATAACGTGTACGTGGTGATCGACACCGTCAACGAACTGATCGGCTGAACGGACTGCCGAGTCCGAAATCTCTTCTACGCCCTGTCGCCCTTCGCCGCCTCATACTTCGAACGAACCAAATCCGTGTAAAAATCGACCGCCTCACGAGGCACGCCGTCGAACACCACACGATGGTCGTCGACAACGAGCACGCGGCCGATCGCATATTCCGGACGGACGATCAGATCCGTGTCATGCGTGGCGAACACCACCTGCTTGTCATAGCTGAACAGGGCCTTCGCCACGCGCGCCGACGCCACCTCGTCCAAGCCCTTGGTCGGCTCGTCGGCGACGATCGCAGCGGGGGAGAAGCTCAACGCGGCCGCGATCGCCAGCAGATGCCGCTTCTCGCTATCCAAAGCGGAGGCCGGCTCGCGGGCCACGGAAGCCAAGTCGAAATGCGCGAACAGATTGCCGATGATCGCCTGACGTTCGCTTTCCGGCACCTTGTGCTTCTTCAACGGCAGGTCGATCGCCTCACGAATCGAAGCCGCCTTGTAGTAGGCGTTCGGAATCTCTTCGCGCCGCACGCGGCCGACCAGATCCTCGACATGCTTCAGATCGCGTTTCATGGCGGGGTCGTATGCGGTACCGTCCGCTTCGATGCGGACCGTTCCGGACGTGGCGGCCAACGCGCCATCCAACAATTTGAGCAGCGTGGTCTTGCCGGCACCGTTCAAACCTATCACCGCCACACGCTTGCTGTCAGGTGTGATATCAAGCGTGGTGGCCTCCAAGCCGATATTGCCGTCCTCGTACATGTGGGCGGCCTGGTCGAGATGGAACGTGACGGACGAAGCCGGTGTGGAACGTTTACCGGCGAACAGCGAATCGAAGAAACCCATACCGCCGATTGTAACGAACCGCAGGCGCAACCGCGCGCAGGTTCACGGGCAGTTCATCCGAATCGTCCGTGCCCGCATGCGTGGCGGACGCCTTGTAATCGGCGAACAGGCTGCCGAAATCCAACAGTCGCGTCACACTGCTGGTTTCGGCATCGAGTTTGACGACCTGGTCCTGCACGGCGTTGTCGTCGCGGCCCAGTTCGGTGGTGAGCAGCACGATGTCGCCTTTGGCATCCAACGTGCGGCCCGAGGATGGTTGCGTGGCGGCGAAAGCGGTTTCATGGTTGGCGACCCCCGGAACATAACTCAAAGCAACAATGATGACAATCGTTATGATTGCCGATGAAACTCAGAGCAAACCGGAAAAACTGCTATATGAATCAGGAAAGAAACCTGAATTTTTACTGGATGTAGCTTATGTCGGACGTCAACCCAACATGAACCAGGACTGCACGTCGAGATAGAGGGCGGGATTGTTGCGCAACATCTCATCGTCACGCCCGGGCAGGAACAACGACATCAGCGCGACAACCAGCGTGAACAGCAGCAGCGCGAGGAATCCGGCACGACATACCCAACGCAGACGCGGCTTGACGCAATCAAGTACGATCAGCAACGAAGGCAACGCGGCCAAGGCAAACAGCCATCCGAAATCGGCGATGTACCGCCATCCCAAACCAGCCATGCGGGAGTCAATCACCACAAGCAGCAATCCCAATGCCAGGCTGGATGTCAACAACAGCCATGTGTTCGTGCGCCCGGCCTTGCGCATACGCCGGTAGAGGAACGGGCAGGCCAGCGCGGCCAACGTCAACGGAGCTATCGTGAATAAGCCGCCAGGCATTGCCTCGGTAAATCCCCAAGTGGGAAGAGGCGCCGGATTGACGGCGAGGAACGGAAACGCATCCGTGAACCGCAACGGCAGGAACAGGTAATATGCGACGGTCAGCGCAAGATTCGACAATGGCTGCCGATAACTGGTCATATCCGTGACCGTCATCTGATATGAGGTGCCGAAGTCGAGCGGTGATCCGAACCGGACCACGTTGTACGCCAGCAGAGGAACGATCACAATCAACGCGGGAAGCAATGCGGCCAACGGCGCGCGCATCAGACGCCAGACCGACATATGGGGAAGGGAGGAATCATTGGAGGCGTGACGGAAAATCGACTGAATCTGCGGCCAGAATATTACGAAAGCCAGCAACGCCACGAGAATGAACTGCGGACGGCACCCCAGATTGGCCGCAATGCACATCGAGCCTGCAGCCAGATGGGGCAACGACAACGACTGCGTGCCATCAACCTCACGAATCCGATCGCCTGACACCGGCACCCGCTTGGCGGCGCCCAACCACAGCCACAATCCCAACACGCTCAGAAACAGGGAGGCGGCGATCGGCACCGAATAGAAATTCGTCCGATACCACAGATACAAACCATTGGAAGCCAACAGCATGAACACGCACAGCATACTGACCGCAGCCAACGGCGCATTCGGACGAATTCGGGATATCACACGAATCACCAGCAGACATCCGAATACCAGAAAACCAAGCATCAGCAGCGGCACGGCCGCACCGCAGGGCATCATCAGCCCGCCATCGACGAACAACGATGTGACCGCCCGATACGGCAGGAACAACAACAACGCGGGAACCACACCGAAATACGAATACCAGTGCCCCTGATAGAACGCGTAATCCCAATACACTGGGCTTACGCCATCGGCAAGCAACCGCTGCCGGGTGGCCACATCATACGGATCCGCCGCGTCACGCAACGCATCCGGCACATCCAAATCCAACCACGCGTGACCATCAAGCAGCGCCCTTGCCACGTAATCGTACTGGTCGAAATCATACGTGTACGTGCCTTTCGTATGGAAGCTCAACGGAGCCGCCTCCACCAGCTGCCACACCACAACGGCACAAGTGACCACAACAGGCACCGCCAGCAGCGCCCCCAGCCACGCACGCTGCCTCACACTCGTCGTATCCAACGGCATCCGCCACAACCGCGAACCAGGCCTCCACACCAGTACCATCGCCAACACGGCCACCATCACGCCGATACGCAACGGATTCAACGCGAACGGTACACGCACATTCGCACGCACCGCATCAAACGGAATCAGCGAACCCTTCGGCTCGACAATCCGCACGCACACCGAACCACCTGCAGCCGCCGCATGCACATACAGCGAACGTGGCGAAGACACCGACACCGAACTGACCGTACCGGCCCTGCGATTGACATCAGGACGGACGCGAACCGTGCGCAACACCTGCTCCGATTGTCTGGCTGCCTTATCCAACGCCTTCGAAGACACCGGATCCATACGAACATATTCCGACGAGCCATCCGCATCGACCTGCATATATGCCTGCGTCGGATCGGTGACCTTCAACAACCCCTCGTCAGTACGTTCGAGCCCAGGGCCCAGCACGTTGTACGCGGCGGCGGAATCACCCGATGCGGCCAAGGAACGCCAAAACGGCATATTGCACAACACGCACTCGACCGCCACCATCACCGCGAAAGCGACTACAATGGCTGCGCACATACGACGACGTGCCTGAAAACGCTGCTTCGAAAAAGTCACGTCATTATTCTAATAGCTTCATGTCGCGTTGGATTGAAAGAATGGCACACATGTCTCACCGCACACCATCAGACCCGGCCAGCCAACCGGAACATAACCGGACCATGCTCGAACGCGTCAGGCAAAATGTGCGGCGACTCGTCAACCAGGCCACGCCGCGCCACATCCACGCCAACCCCTTCGGCAAGGCGCTTGACAAGCCCGACGACATCGTCGACGAACTGACCCGCAACGCCATCCGGCTTAATCCGCTCATCAAACGACACATCATCGACGGATTCGAAGGCGTGCCCGGAGGATTCCGCCTCGGATGGGCCCAACTGCCGCAGACCCACGGCCATGCCTTCTCCATCGGATTGTTCACCGACAGCGACCACTTCGCCCAAATCGCGCTCGCGGACGGCAAAGCGCGTGTCTTCGCCGGCACCGATCCGGACATGGACACGCAGGAACTCGAACCGCGGTTCGTCTTCGTCAAAGAGGAAACCCTTACGTTGGCGGACGGTCCAAGACTCGGCCATGCGGCCAGCCGCAATCCGAAAACGGTGCGCGCCACGCAAGGCGGCGTCGTGGGACGCATGCCGGGCGGTCGCATGATGTGGCTCGCCTCATGGCTCAAAACCGGCAGCCGTTACACGCTTGAGCAAATGCGCGCCAACCTGCCAGCGAATATGCGGTTCGACCTCGAATATCGGGACGCCATCACCATCGCGTTCTTCGCCGCCTACATGCTGCCACAGATGAACGGCCTGCTCGTCGGTTTCGGTTCCGGCAACATTTTCCGCAGGCTCAACCGCGAAGCGCCCATAGGCGCCATCCGACGGTCCATCAGAGACACCATGAGCGCCCGGTCGCATGGCATGCGCGCCTCCGGCCTGGAAGACTACTTCGCCGATCTGATGCGCGAAGCCCACGCGCTCGATACCGATCAAGGGCTCGAAGCTGTGCACGGAGCGGAACCGCTGCACCTGTACACATCCAGCTATTCCGGATGCTACTTCTTCGCATGGGATTCCTCCCTGCCGTTCTCGGCAGTGCTGTGCGCCCTCAACATCGAGGGCAACCTCAACCGCTTCGCCGCCGTCAGCTCATGGCTGGAACGTAACGCACGCATCGGCGCTCTCCCCACGGAGAACACGGTGACGCGTGCCGAAGCCGCGCAGATCGACTTCGCCCTGCTGGAGAATCCGGCGCTGATCGCGTTGAAACCGGACGACCGGTTCGGCGCGATCCTCGACCCGAACCGGGAAGACGGCATCCAGGCCGCCAGCCGACTGGCGGATATCGCGGCCGACTTCCGGCGTGAAGTCGCCGAATCAACCAAGGACAACGTGTTGGAAGGCGATTCCGGCGCCGACGGAGGTTCCGAATGGGTGTACCGGCAGACCATGTCCCGTCTGCTGCGCAGCCTGCGCCTGCCATACCGTTTCGACGTTGACTTCCGGTGCGACCTCAGCGACGGCGAAGTCGCAATCGGCTTCACTTCTGCTGGAGTGTCCATGATGCCGTTCACCCGATACGACGTATCGCGCCGCGCGTGGATCGACCTGACCGACGTCGAACGCACGCGTATGAGCGTCGATTACAATCTGCGCGTCGGACTCATGATGGCCGCGCTGAGCTTCGGAGCCGATCCGAATGTCAAACGCGTGTCGATGCACATCGATTCGATTGGTCTGGAAGAGGCCGTAGCCGAACAGGATTCCGCCATCAGCGAGTTGATGAGCGAGGCGTTAAGCGCCTTCGAACGCATCCGTACCGGAGACATGAGGCCATCCGGATCCAAAGCCGCTCCAAAGGACGGCGACTACCATGGCGATCCGGCTCGGCCCGTCACTCCGAGAACCACCGATATCTCATCCGAATCAATCGATTCCGACGATTCGGCTGGCTCGGATAGCGTTGGCACTGGAGACGATACGGTGGACGGCCAGTTCGAAGACCTGATGAAAAACATCGACTTCGACGAAATGGCGTTCGCGGTACCGGACGGACACGCCGACGATGACGACGCCTCCATGCGGGACGACGCCAGCGACAAAACGGAGTACGACACCTACCTCGATGATGATGACGACGATCCGATGGCGCAGCTGCGCAAAAACCCGACCGTACGCAACTTGGTGACCGTCACCTTCACCCGCGACGAGTTCCTGAAGCGGCTCGACACTGACGGATTGGCCCATCCGACCGCCACATACCGCATGTTCGACGCCGAAATGGACGTGGACGGCAAAGGCGCGCTCAAACCCATCGATGCGGCCTTCGACCTTCGTGACAGCCGATTCTCACCGGCGGGAAGCCAAGAAGAACCCGAACTGTCCGACATTCGTTTTGATGACGGCACGGCGCAGTTGTTCGGCTGTGAGAACATGATGGGCCTGTCCATCCAGCGTGTCGACCTGTTGCAGCGCGCCGTGGGGGAGTTCCATCGTCTTGCGCAAAGCGACGGACTCGAATCGGTGGCCAAAGCCAAACAGGCCATGGACATCATCAATTCCATATCCGATCCGGAATTGACCGAATTGGCACCGCAGGTCACCAGCGCGCTGATCGACGGCGAAGACACGCCCGACTTCTCATTCGAACTGGCACAATCCCTCGATGACGAACGTCTGAAGGCACGAGACATGCTGTTCTCCGGAGACGTCGAGCGGGCCATCGAATCCGCCCAGTCCACACTCGAACGCATGGACCGGATCTTCGCTGAAAATCCGGGCGTGCCGCGGTACTTCAATTCATATGCGGAACGCGTCATCTACAACCGCATGTTCGCCACCGAAGGCGAAAGAACGGTGCTCATTCCCGACAACCTGTTCTACATGCATATGGAGCTTGCCGACCTGCTCGCCCAAGTCAAAGGCGTCGATGCCGCGCTGCCGCATCTGAACGCCATGGTGCGTTACGCCCCCGCATACCCGCTGTCGCACCTCAAGCTCGCCGTGCAGCTGGGGCGTGCCGAGGACTGGGATCCGGCACGTGCGGCATGCCTCAACGCGCTGAACGTCGCGCTTGACCGGGAAGACGCCTCATTTGCCTACTATCGCCTCGCCTATGCGGAATGGATGTGCGACCACTTCGACCTTGCCGCCGCCTCATACATCATGAGCGAGGAGATCGCCCCCGGACGTATCGCCATGCTCGAAAGCGAACTGCAGGAACTGATCGGAAGAGCGCAATCGCAGTGCATTCCGGTGCCGACCAACGTGCAGGAAGCCATCCACGTGCTCGCCGACGCCGGACTGCCGGTATGGCCGAACACGCCGGTCGCGCCCCTGATGCACCAAGCGGCCCGCGTCTGCGTGGACAAAGGCATGTTCGTGCCCGCACGCACCCTGTCGGTGGCCGCGATGCGCATGGATTACGAAGACCATGACAGTGCCGACGTGGTGCAGGTGCAGTTCCTGCGCTCTCTGAACAACTAACAAAACGGTCGAACATTTGTGCGATAATCGGTGCTGGCGTGGACATCCGCGCGGCATGGCGGAAATGATGGGAAAGCGGTGACAATGACGAATCGTGATGATTCCGAACAGTTGGCATGGGATTTCGACGCGCCGGAGAGCGACGGTAGTTCCGCGGCCGTCGTGGCCGATGAGGGGCTGGCTTCGCTGACTCCGGGCAGCGAACGTTGGATTGCCGCGTTGCAGCCGACCGATGCCGACGCCATGCGCCTCGACAAGGTTGATGTGGCTTCGATGAGCGCCGAAGCCGCGGCCAGGCTGTGGGCGCGCGTGGCCGCATGGGTGGAATCAGACCAGATCGCATACTATATCGACGATGCCCCCGTCTCATCCGACGCGGCATATGACGCAAGATTGCGCTGCCTGCAATCGCTTGAGGCGCAGTTCCCATCACTTGACTCACCGCAGTCACCGACCCATCGTGTGGGCGGCACGTTCTCCAACGACTTCGCTTCCGTACGTCATCCATCGCGCATGATGAGCCTCGATGACGTGTTCTCCATCGAGGAGCTGCGCGAATGGTACGACGGCGTGCTCAGGGGATTGGATTGGCCCGAATCGAAGCCACTGCCCATGACCTGCGAGGTGAAAATCGACGGTCTTGCGCTGAACCTCATCTACCGCAACGGCGTGCTTGAACAGGGTCTGACCAGAGGCGATGGCGTGACCGGCGAGGACATCACTCTCAACGTGCGCACCATCTCCACCATTCCGCAGAACCTTGCCGGACCGGAGGAAGACATTCCCGAATTCGTGGAGATCCGCGGCGAAGTGTTCATGCGATGGGACGATTTCAACAAGCTGAACGCCGAGAACGAGGACGCCGGTCGCGCGCCATTCGCCAATCCCCGCAACGCGGCCGCAGGTAGCCTGAGACAGAAGGATCCGCGTATCACCGCAACCCGTCGCCTGAGCTTCTACGCGCACGGCATCGGATCGCTGCGTTGGGGTGCGGGGCACGCCGGCAACGGCCATGATGTGGTCAACGACCAATCCGAAGCCTACGAATTGTATAAGAAATGGGGTGTGCCCGTCTCTCCGCACAACCGTGAGGTCACGTCGTTCAAGGAAATCCTCGACATGATCGACTATTACGGCGAACACCGAGGCGACATCGAACACGCGCTTGACGGCATCGTCGTGAAGGTCGACGATTTGGGATTGCAGCGTTCCCTTGGTGCCACATCGCGTGCGCCGCGCTGGGCCATCGCCTACAAATATCCACCGGAAGAAGTCAATACCGAGCTGCTTGACATCACTGTGCAGGTGGGGCGCACCGGACGTGTGACTCCGGTGGCGGTGTTGAAACCCGTGTACGTGGCCGGTTCCACAGTATCCCGTACCACGCTGCACAACCCCTTTGAAGTGGAACGCAAAGGCGTGCTCATCGGCGACACCGTGGTGGTGCGCAAGGCGGGAGACGTGATTCCCGAGCTCGTCGGTCCGGTGCTGGAGCGACGCAAGGGACGTGAGGGCCAGATCCGCCGGTTCGTGATGCCCACGCGTTGCCCGAGCTGCGGCGCGGAACTCGCTCCCGCCAAAGAGGGAGACAAAGATATACGCTGCCCGAACGTGGAATCCTGCCCGGCGCAGCTGACCGAGCGGATCATCAATCTGGCGTCCCGTAAGGCGTTCGATATCGAACATCTGGGCGACCAATCAGCCATTGCGCTGACGAATCCCGAAGAGGACAGGCCCGATTCCATCGACACGTATGCGCCGAACATCACCGAAATCGTGGTGAAACCCGGTGAGGAGCCTGAACCGTACGAGCCGGTGGCAGGACTGGAACTGCCGCCCATGCAGACACCTGTGCTGTCCAGCGAGGCCGGGCTGTTCTCGTTGACGTCCGCAGACCTCAAGGATGTGCGCGTCTGGCGCGAGGCCCCAATCATCGAAATCCACGAGACCGTCGGGTCAAACGGCAAGATCAAGAAAGTGCGCAAACGTGTGGGCGGATCCGGATTATGGCATCAGGTGCCCGCATTCTGGACCGCGCCTACCGCCGCCCGCAAACGCAAGGAAGCCGACATCGACGAGACCGCGGAATATCCGCAATACGTGGTGCCGGATGACGCCGTGGTGATCCGCGAGGAAATCAAGGTATCCCGTGGAGGCACGTCCAGCGTGCAGCCGGTGTACATTCGTCCGGCGGAAAACACCCGCAAGATGCTCGACGAAATGGACAAAGCCCGCCATGCCGACCTGTGGCGCGTTCTGGTGGCCCTGTCCATCCGCAGGCTCGGACCGCCCACCGCACGCACCATCGCCAGCGCGTTCGGTACGTTGGATGCCATCGAACATGCCAGCGTGGACGAATTGTCCCAAATCGACGGTATTGGTCCGGAAATTGCGGAATCCGTAGTCACATGGTTCACCGCGGCCCGTGAGCCGGGCAATTGGCGCGGTGCCGTGCTTGACGCATGGAAGGCCGCCGGCGTAGGAGTCGGACAAGCCCAAGCCAGCGGACTACCACAGACATTGGCAGGCAAAACGGTCGTGGTCACCGGCTCGTTGGAAGGATTCTCCCGCGATTCCGCCAAAGAGGCCATCGTTCTGCGCGGAGGCAAAGCCGCAGGATCCGTCAGCAAGAAAACCGATTGGGTCGTCGTAGGCGAGAATGCCGGCTCAAAAGCCGCAAAAGCCGAGGAACTGGGCATCCCCATGCTCAACGAAGACCAATTCAAACAGCTGCTCGACACAGGAACAGTTGAATAATCGCCACACCATCTGGCAAGCCGTGCCGCGAACCGCTACTGTGGTACGCGGCATAAGGAGGAAGCATGAGCGACGAGCACACCATCGAAGCGCGCATCTACGAACGGCTAAGCAAAGTGATTGACCCCGAACTGGGCAGGTCCGTCACCGACTTGGGCATGATCGCAGCCATTGACGCCACGCCAGTGGCAGGCGAAACCAACACGTACGACGTACGGGTGCGGGTCGAACTGACCGTGGAAGGCTGTCCGCTGTCGCAGACCATCACCAACCAGATCAACGGCGCGGTCGCCTCCTATCCTGATGCCACGTTGATTCCCAGCATCGAAGTCGGCTCCATGAGCCAAGACAAACTCACCCAGCTGGTGGCCGGCCTCAAAGCGGAACGTAAACAGAACCCGTTCAACAAACCCGGCATCAAAACCCGCATCTTCGCCATCGCCTCCGGCAAAGGCGGCGTGGGCAAATCGTCTGTCACCGCCAATCTGGCAGCCACATTCGCGGCGCTCGGCTACGATACCGCCGCCATCGACGCCGACATCTACGGTTTCTCGCTGCCTAGGCTATTCGGCGTGCAATCACAGCCCACGAACCTCAACGGCATGCTCATGCCCGTCACCGCATGGGGTGTGAAACTGATCTCCATCGGCATGTTCGCCGGCGCGGACAGAGCCATCCTATGGCGTGGTCCAAGACTGCAACGCTCCTTGGAACAATTCCTATCCGACGTATGGTGGGGCGAGCCGGACGTATTGCTGCTCGACCTGGCGCCCGGCACCGGCGACATGGCGATTTCCGTGGCACAGGCACTGCCGAACGCCGAACTGGTGGTGGTCACCACACCGCAGCCATCCGCCTCCGACATCGCGGTACGATCCGGCCTGGTGGCATTGCAGGTGCCGATGAAAGTTCGCGGCGTCGTGGAGAACATGAGCTACTACGAGCACAAAGGCGAGAAGCTACGTATCTTCGGCGAAGGTGGCGGCGCACGCGTATCCGAACAGCTGACCCACAGCCTCGGCTATGAAGTGCCACTGCTCGCACAACTCCCATTGGAGCCTGAACTGCGCGAAACCGGCGAAGCAGGCCGGCCCGCAGTCCTGACCAAAGAGGGCGCGTTACGGTCGGACGGTATCGGAGAAACATTCAAGAATCTTGCCGAATCGCTGATGAGACTGCCTCAATAAAATCACCATACGGTTGGAGCGTTCCTCCAAAACAACACATCGGAATGCGACTCAGCCACGGAATACGGAATCCGTTATGAGACAAAACCGACGTAAATCGTGGGTCCTGTGTAATATCAGGCGCAGACACGGGGGCCGAATGGCTGAGAGGAAGCAACCGCTTCAACCGTATGAACGTATACCGGGTAATGCCGGCGCACGGACGTCTCTCTATTTCCCGTGCCTTGACGAAAAGAGAAAGGCACATATCCCATGACTGAAGAAAACCAGTCTTCCGCAGTTCGCAAACACAACAACAAGTGGCGCGTGGTCGATATCGTCGTCGCAGCCATCATCGCCGTCGCATCCGGCGTGATCTTCTGGGGCTGGGACATCGTCTGCACCGCGCCGCTGGCCCTCTTCGAGGCGGTGACTCCAGGCTTCGAAGGCCTGCTTAACGCTTTCTGGCTGTTCGCAGGCCCTCTGGCCGCCATCATCGTGCGCAAGCCTGGAGCCGCACTGTTCGCGGAAACCCTCGCGGCCGCGCTCGAACTCACCATGGGCAACCAGTGGGGCGTCGGCGGCTCGCTGATCGTCGGCATCGTGCAGGGCCTCGGCGCCGAAATCGGTCTTGCCATCTTCGCCTATAAGAAGTGGGACCTGCTGTCCACCACGATCTCCGGCGCACTTGCAGGCGTCGGCTGCGGCCTGTACTACTGGCTTACCAATCCGGCTTGGAGCGCGCTACGCGTCAGCATCTACCTGATCGCCTCCGCCATTTCCGGCGCGGTGCTCGCCGGCGCGGTGATGTACCTCCTGCAGGTGGCCATCGCCAAGACCGGCGTGCTCGACCGCTTCGAATCCGGTCGTACGCAGGAACTGGTCTGATTGTCCGATGCAAGCAAATCCCGCATCACATCAAGGTGGTGCGGGATTTTCTTGTGATGGCGCATCGCATGACAACGGCATACGAAACAACAGCATGAGAATCAGAAGAAAGAACGACGAATGACCACTGACGTTCAGAACACAACAGCGGCCGGCGTGACCGCACATGATTGGGGATGGAGACACGCCTCACGTAAGGATTTCGCGCTACGACACGTCGACTTCGACATCAAACCGGGGGAGCGGGTACTGTTGCTTGGCGCGTCCGGCGCAGGCAAATCAACCCTGATGTCCGGTTTGGCCGGCGTGCTCGGTGGAGATGACGAAGGCGAGCAGGAAGGCGAGCTGCTCATCGACGGCGTCGACGCCAGACAAGCGCGCGGACGTTGCGGGCTGGTGCTTCAGGACCCGGACTCGCAGACGATTCTCGAACGTGCCGGAGACGACACCGCATTCGGCTGCGAGAACCTGAACCTGCCGAAAGATGAAATCTGGAACCGGGCACGAGCCGCCCTTGACATCGTCGGGCTCGACTACATGGCGTTCGACCGCTCCACACGAGGACTTTCCGGCGGGCAACGTCAGCGCCTCGCCTTGGCGGGCGTGCTGGCCATGCACCCTGGCTTGCTGCTGCTTGACGAACCGACCGCCAACCTTGACCCGGACGGTGTCAAGGAAGTGCACGACGCTGTCCGCCACGTCCTCGAACAAACCCATGAGACGCTGGTTGTGGTGGAACATCATATCGACGTGTGGCTCGACCTGGTCGACCGCGTCATCGTGCTGGGCAAACCCGAAGCCGATTCGAACGTCGGCGGCGTAATCGCCGACGGCACTCCAGACGAAGTGTTCGGCCACATGGGTCAGGTGCTTGCCGACGGCGGTGCGTGGGTGCCGGGCCGCACCATCGAAAGCCACGCGCCCAAACCGGAACAAATCCGGCAACCGCAGGACGTCGTGCTTTACACGCGGGATCTGAGCTTCGGCTATGATTTCCCGCTCGGCGAGCATATCGACCTCGAATTCCATTCCGGTGAGGTGACCGCGTTGACCGGCAGAAACGGCGTGGGCAAATCCACACTCGGACTCACTCTCGCAGGACTGCTCAAACCGATAGCAGGACGTGTATGCATGGCGGACGATCTGGTACCTCCCCATCGCGAAAACAATGTGATCATATGGAAAAGCCGCGACTTGCTGGGACGCATCGGCATGGTGTTCCAAGAGCCGGAACACCAGTTCGCCGCATCCACCGTGCGAGACGAGGTGGCCATCGGCCCCAAATCCATGGGCAAAACCGACGAGGAGGCGTATTCCATCGCCGACAGGCTGTTGGAACGCCTGAATCTTTCCCGCTTCGCCAAAGCGAATCCATTCACCCTATCGGGCGGTGAGAAAAGAAGACTGTCCGTGGCGTCCATGCTGGCTGCCGCGCCAAAAGTGCTGGTCATGGACGAGCCGACATTCGGACAGGATTTCACCACGTGGACCAGCATGGTCCAATTGATCGCCGGTGCGCGCGACCAAGGTTGCGCGGTCATCATGATTACGCACGATGAGCCGCTCATCGAAGCGCTGGGCGCACGCCGTATTTTGGTCAGAGAGGGGGAGTGACATGCTCGAAACCAACAAAAACAGTGGGCGCGACGGCAATGAAAAGCTCGAAACCATTACCGTGGTGCCACACAAGGAACGTCGTAACGAAACGAAGCCGGCGTCACCGTCATGGTTCGTGGCGAAAATCAACCCGGTAAGCCGTTTCATCGGTGCGTTGATCCTGTGCATTCCGATGTTCTTCACCCTCGATGTCGTTTCGGCATCCGTGGCGTTTGGTTTGGAGATGCTATTGTTATGGATCGGCGGAGTGGCTCCCTGGACGGTCTTGCGCAAGACATGGCCGGTATGGATAGCGGCCACAGGCAGCTTCGTTTCCGTGGCGTTGTACGGCAAGACATCCGGCACGGTGCTGGCCAATCTGGGCGGCATCATCGTCATCTCCCAAGGATCGCTCTATCTGGCGTTGGCCACATTCCTACGTGTCGCCGCAATCGCCGTGCCGGGTGTGATTCTGGCTTTGGGACTCGACCCGACCGATCTGGCCGACGGACTCGTGCAGATTCTGCGCCTGCCGCAACGTTTCGTATACGGCGGCCTTGCCGGCATGCGCATGTTCACGCTGCTGCAGGACGATTGGCGTGCACTCGGCCAGTCACGCCGCTCGCGTGGCCTCGGCGACGGCAGCACCATCAAACGCGTCTTCTCGCAAGCATTCAGCCTGCTCGTCGTATCCATCCGACGTGGAACGAAACTCGCCACCGCCATGGAAGCGCGCGGATTCGGATCCGACGCGCCACGAAGCCAAGCGCGCGAATCGAAACTGCATGCGGTCGACTGGCTGTTCTACGCCATCTGCATCGCGGTGCCGGCAATCGCGTTGGCCACCGCATACTACACCGGCTACTGGCATTGGGCGTTCAGCAACGTGTCCAACTAATGGATGATGATTCCCCAATCGGCAGCTAAATGAAAAAGCTCTCTGTCATACGTTCCAATCGGAATCGTATGACAGAGAGCTTTATCCTATTTCGGCAAGCCTTACACGGCTTCTTACTTGGCGAGCTTATCCAGCAGCAACGCTTCGGTGATGACGTTGTTCTTCAACGCCGGCAGACTGATGGACTCGTTCGGGCTATGCGCGTTGGCCTTCGGATCCTCCGGACCGGTGACCAGCACCTGCGCCTTCGGGAAGATGCGCTGCAATTCCGGAATGAACGGGATGGAGCCACCCTCGCCCTTGTTGACCGGAGCCACACCGAACGCTTCCTCCATGGCGTTCATGGCGTCCTTGGTGGCCTCAGCGTTCGGATCCATGGCCCAGCCCATGCCGTTGTCGAGCTTGTCGACCCACACTTCGGCACCGAACGGCGCATGCTCCACCATGAACTTGGCCAACGCCTCCTGGGCCTCTTCCGGGCGCTGGTTCGGCGCGGTGCGCAAGCTCAGACGGAACGTGGTTTCAGGAGAGATGACGTTGAAGGATCCTTCCACCGGATGCGCGTCGAACCCGATGACGGTGACGCTGGGCTTCGTCCACAGACGCGCGGCGAGCGAACCGGTGCCGGCAAGACGATACGATTCGACGATGCCCGCGTCGGCACGCACAGTCGCCTCGTTCATATCACGCTGCAGGCCGCCAACCGGTTCCTCGGACGCAACGCCCGGCACGGCCAAATCGCCATTGGCATCGTACATGGAGGAAATCAACATCGCAGCCAGCGTGTTCGCGTCAAGAATCGGGCCGCCATACTGGCCGGAATGCACCGGATGTTCCAACGCCTTGACATGCACATCAATATCGGTGTTGCCGCGCAGCGACGTGGTCAGCGACGGAATCTCAGCGGACCAGTTGCCCGAATCGGCCACAATGATCACATCGGAAGCGAACTCGTCCCGGTGCTCTTCGATGAACGGAATGAAGCTCGGAGAACCCATCTCCTCCTCACCTTCGATGAACACCTTGATGTTCACCTTCAGATCGTCTTCAAGCGCTTTCAGCGCACCGGAATGAATGGCGATTCCACCGCCGTCGTCCGCGGCTCCGCGGCCGTACAGACGCGTGTCGATTTCAGTGCCGACGAACGGGTCGGTGTTCCATACGCTCGGATCCGGCACCGGCTGCACGTCATGGTGCGCGTACAGCAGCACCGTCGGCGCATCCTCGCTGACGTTTTTGGAACCGATGACCTCCCAAGCGCCCGGCGTGCCGTCGGGGTTGTGCGACTGCACCACCTTCGTATCGACGCCGACCTCGCGCAGCAGATCAGCCACGAATTGCGCGGAACGCTTCATATGATCGGCGGTGATGCCTTTCGCGGAAATCGACTGCAAGGCGATCTTCTGGTTCAACACGTCGACGATGCGGTTGAAATCCGACTCGACGCGCGTGCGGATCTCTTCGGGTCCTAAAGCTGTCATAATCCTTGATGCTCCCTATATATGCGTGTGTATTACGCGGATTGAATATCGTGTGACGAATGTCCATTGTATCCGTTCTTTGCAGACCGTCCGACCGCAGCTTGAATCGCAGCTTGAACCGCAACGCAAATGGCATCGCGGGCGGCATCGAGCGTCGATACGTCACCTTACGCTCTATAGACATGAGTTTGTTTACCAAGAAGGAAGAGCCGGCGCAGGAGAACGTCGAGAGCAAGGCTGCACAGCCGACCTCCGGCAAGGGCCGTCCGACCCCGAAGCGCAAGGACGCCCAGGCGCAGAATCTCCGTCCGCTGGTCCCCAAGGATCGCGACGCCAGCCGTAAGGCGGCCAAGGCCCGCATCCGCGAACGTGAGAACGCCGAATACGATGCCATGCAAAGTGGCGACATCAACCACATGCCGAAGTCGGAACGTCTGCCGTGGCGCATCTACATCCGTGACTACGTCGATGCCCGCTTCAATCTGGGCGAGTTCTTCATCCCTGTCGCGTTCATAATCCTGATCGGATCCATGGTCGTCACCTACAAGTGGCCTGCATTGGCGTTGCCGCTCATGCTGATCATGTATGTCTACTTGTTCGCCGTGATTATCGACGTGGCGGTCATGTGGCACAAGCTCAAGAAGAAGCTCATCGAGAAATTCGGTGAGCAGTCCGTGGCCAAGGGCATGCGTTCCGGTTCCTATGCGTGGAGCCGTGCCATCCAGATTCGCCGTTGGAGGCTTCCGAAGCCTCGTTACCCGAAGCGTGGACACTGGCCGGAGTGATCGGTATCGAGAACCGCCGGTGATTTTTCAAGCCGTCAGCGAACAACTGACGGCTTTTCCATTACCATGGAAAACGATTGCTCGCATCGAACAAAAGCTCACTTCACGTGCGTGCAAACGAATCAATGAGGAACGAATTGGGATTCAATATGGTTCAACAGCATTTCGACATCGCTATCATCGGAGCCGGCCCCGGCGGTTACTCTACGGCACTGCGTGCCGCGGAACTCGGCAAATCGGTGGCGTTGATCGAACGTGACGGTACGCTCGGTGGCACATGCCTCAACCGCGGATGCATCCCATCGAAGGCATTGTTGACCGCCGTGCATAGCGTCGAAACCATCCATAACGCCGAACGCATGGGCATCAACGCCACGCTGCAGAGCATCGATTTCGGCAGATTACGTGATTTCCGCGTCTCCACCGTGGAAACGATGACGAAAGGGCTGACGGGCCTGCTGGCGCATCGCGGCGTCACCGTATTCCGCGGTTGCGCGGCATTGCAGAACGCGCATACAGTACGTGTCACGCCGGCTGAGGGGGAGACGCAGGTATCGCGGTCCGTGGAAGCCGGCGTGTTCGAACCGGTTGAAACGGAACTTGCGATCGATGCCGACGACGTCGTGTTGGCAACCGGATCGCGTCCGCTTGCGTTGCCTGGAAATCCGTTCGCCGGCGCGCTGATCGATTCCACCCAGGCGTTGGAGCTGAATACCTTGCCCTCCAGCGCGGTGATTATCGGTGCGGGTGCGGTGGCATTGGAATTCGCGTCGCTGTGGAATGCCGCCGGTTGCGAAGTGACACTGCTGATTCGTAAGGACCGCGTGCTGTCCACATGGGAACGCCGTGCTTCGATGACGCTGACACGTGAGCTGAAACGCAGGGGAGTGAACGTGATCGCACGCACCGCGGTGGACCGTGTCGACACTGGCGCGAACCTAGGGGCCACTGTGCACTATCGGCAGGGCGATTCCGATGAGGACCGCACCGCTTACGGCGAAGTGGTGCTTGCCGCCATCGGACGTGTGCCCAATACCGACGCCGACTGGTTCCGCTCCAGCGGCCTGAAGCTCGACGAACGAGGATACGTGACCGTCGACGGATACGGACGGACGAACCTTGATGGCGTGTGGGCGCTGGGAGACATCACTCCAGGTCATGCGCTGGCCCACCGCGCCTTTGAACAAGGCATCACCATCGCTGAGAAAATCGCCGGAGCCGATCCAAAACCCGTGCTTGACGACACCGTGCCACAGGTGGTGTTCTCTTTCCCCGAAGCAGCAAGCGTCGGATTGACGCTCGACCAGGCAAAAGCGCGCGAAGACGTGGTCGAGCCGAAGGAGACGGCATACCCGATGCTGTCCAACGCGCGCATGCTGATGAGCGGGGAAGGCGGATCGATGACCGTCGTCAGCGGTGCGTTTGCGAACAATCCTGATATGCAGGTGGTGTTGGGCGTGCACATCGTCAGCCCAATCGCCAGTGATTTGATAGCGGAAGCCGAACAGTTGGTCGGCAACCGTGTCCCGCTTGCCGATGCGGCACGGCTCATCCACCCGCATCCCACGTTCAGCGAGACGCTCGGTGAGGCGTTGCTGAAAGCGGACGGACGCCCGCTGCATACGAGATAGGCGGAGTAGAATAGCGCAGTCGCACCATAAATGGCATGGTTCCTGATAAACTATCGTCCCAGTGTGTGTAACCGAACCGTCAAGCGAGGAAGTCGATGGCAGATAAAGCAGAGAAAAAGAAGCAGAAGAAGCAAGGCACCATCAGCCAGATCATCCAGATCTTCAAATACACCCAAGCTGAGGATAAGGCGCTTCCGTGGCTGTGCGGTGGCGTGTTCGTGGCACCGATTATCGTGTTCGTCGTACTGGGCGTCATATTCAAGTGGCATGTGTTCAGCTGGATCCTGTTCATGATTCTTGCCGTCATGCTGGGCGTGCTGTTCGCCACCATGATGCTCACCAAGCGTGCCGACAAGGTCGGCTACGCCAAGATCGAAGGTCGTCCCGGTGCCGCAGTAAGCGTGCTCGGCAACATCAGCAAGGCCGGCTTCAACTTCCCCCAGGAACCGGTGTGGATTGACCCGAAGACCAAGGACGCCATCTGGCGCGGTACCGGTTACAACGGCATCTATCTGCTGGGCGAAGGCGATTACAATCGCGTCAAGCGAGCCATGGATCGTCAGGAGCAGCGCATCAAGGGCGTGACCGCCGGCTCCGAAATCCCGGTCTACCGTATGTACGTCGGCACCGGCGCAAACCAGACCCGCCTCAAGGACGTGCGCAAGACGCTGCTCAAGTTCAAGAGCTACCAGCCGACCCATCACAAGAACAAGCTGATGGCCGCCATCCATCCGAGGACTCGTTTCGTGCTCACCAAGACCGAGCTCACGGTGCTCAACGAGCGTCTGCGCACCCTGCAGCTGAAGAACGGCATGAGCGTGCCGAAGGGCGTCGACCCGATGCATCCGCAGCGCGTCAGCCGTCGCGCCATGCGCGGCCGCTGATGGTCATAGCACCCGCATGATGTCACGGAAGGTTCCGATCGTATTCATACGATCGGGACCTTTTTCATGCTGCCTGTCCATTAAATGAACGCTTCTGAAGGGGCGGACGTGGCTGTTCGTAACAATCGAATCGTGATTTTCCGCGAAATCACACCTCGAATATGTCATTACGAAACATTCTCGTAACCCAAATGGCGAGTGAGCGAAACTCGCGACCATAGACTAATAGCCTGTAAGTAACTTATTCGAAAGGAGCGGTCCCGTGACTGCACTTGAAACCAAGGCTGATGCTGAGGCCCTTATCAACAAGGAAGGCATTGAGTATGTCTCCGTTCGCTTCACCGATCTGATCGGTGTTCAGCAGCACTTCACCGTGCCGGCAAGCGAATTCCTGAAGGACGCCTTCACCGACGGTATGCCGTTCGATGGCTCCTCCGTGGAAGGCTTCCAGGCCATCAACGAGTCCGATATGAAGCTGGTGCCGGACGTTTCCACCGCATTCATCGATCCGTTCCGCAAGCACAAGACCCTCGACGTGGCATTCTCCATCGTCGACCCGCTGACCGACGAGCCGTACTCCCGCGACCCGCGTCAGGTTGCCGGCAAGGCCGAGGCCTACCTGAAGTCCACCGGCATCGCCGATACCGCTTCCTTCGCTCCGGAAGCCGAGTTCTTCATCTTCGACAAGGTGCGTTTCGAGAACAGCATGCAGCGCTCCTTCTACGAGGTGGACTCCATCGAGGCTCCGTGGAACTCCGGCATTGACACCGAAGATGACGGCACCCCGAACATCGCCTTCAAGAACCGCGTCAAGAAGGGCTACTTCCCGGTTCCGCCGATTGACCACACCCAGGACCTGCGCGACGACATGGTCGCCAACCTGCAGAAGGTCGGCCTGATTCTCGAGCGTTCCCACCACGAGGTGGCAGGCGCTGGCCAGCAGGAGATCAACTACCGCTTCAACTCCCTGCAGCATGCAGGCGATGACCTGATGAAGTACAAGTACGTCGTCCACGAGACCGCTGCCCTCGCTGGCAAGGCCGCCACCTTCATGCCGAAGCCGATCGCAGGCGACAACGGTACCGGCATGCACTGCCACCAGTCCCTGTGGAAGGACGGCAAGCCGCTGTTCTACGATGAGAAGAACTACGGCGGTCTGTCCGACCTCGCCCGCTGGTACATCGGCGGCCTGATCAAGCACTCTTCCTCTGTGCTCGCCTTCACCAACCCGTCTCTGAACTCCTACCACCGTCTGGTCCCGGGCTTCGAGGCTCCGGTCAACCTGGTGTACTCCGCTCGTAACCGCTCCGCCGCCATTCGTATTCCGCTGGCCGGCACCTCCCCGGCTGCGAAGCGTATCGAGTTCCGCGCTCCGGATCCGTCCTGCAACCCGTTCCTCGCCTTCTCCGCACAGCTGATGGCAGGCCTGGACGGCATCCTGAACCACATCGAACCTCCGGCACCGGTCGACAAGGACCTGTACGAGCTGCCGCCGGAAGAGCACGCTGGCATCAAGCAGGTTCCGAGCTCCCTGGCTGAGGCTATGGACGCCCTTGAGGAAGATCACGACTTCCTCACCGCAGGCGACGTCTTCACCGACGACCTGATCGATACCTGGATCAGCATCAAGCGCGGCGAGATCGACCAGGCTCGTCTGGCCCCGACCCCGCTGGAGTACGAGCTGTACTTCCACATCTGACGGGCATAACCCCTGAGCCCTACTGGCGACTGGGTTTTTACCCTGTCAGTATAGCTCAGGTCTAGTTGTATTCCGAAAACACGACCCCCGCACGACTCGCAAGAGCCATGCGGGGGTCGTGTCTTTTCCGTTTACCGCGGCCGTTCGGACAGGCCGGCGATCCAGTCGTCCAGGTCGCGCCGCCGGATACGCTCGGTCGACGAATGCACCGGGCGATGAGGTTGTCGTGCTTGATGGCCGTACGCACTGCTTTCCCGGGTGATTCGGCGTTGTCATTTTCTTCCTTACGGATGACGCTTTTTCGCGCATGGTCAGGGACATGACCCCTGACAAAGTAGCGTCGTTCTTTCTTCGGCAACGGTCACATTGTGTCTGCTGATCCCGCAATGCGTCGTTTACGCTCCTATACTCGGCCGTATGTTGTTCCAAGCCGGATCTTTGCTACTCGTCATCATCAGCGTCTACCTGCTCAAACGCATCCATATCTTCTCCGACAAATCCTATAAAGTGGTTCAGGGACTGGTATTCAACCTCACTCTGCCATGCGCCATCATCATGAGCTTCGCCACGAACAAGCATCCGATGAACCTGCTGTGGCTTGTCGTATTCGGCTTATTTGCCTGCCTGATTCCGTTGTTCGTCGTGTATTTCGGATCGCGCGGCGACGAGCCACGCTACCGTGCTTATCAGATGCTCAACGCGTCGGGACTGAACATCGGCGCGTTTTGCCTGCCGGTGGTGCAGACCTTCATGGGGCCAAGCGCCGGCCTGCCGGTCATCATGCTTGATATCGGCAACGCCATCATCGCCACCGCTGCATCCCTGACCATCACCCGTTCGTTGCTGCACTTGGGGAGCCCCGCCAAGAATCTGCCGTTGAGCCTTAAGATCAAGAACATCGCGCACGATTTCTACTCGTCCATCTCGTTTGACTGCTACATGCTTATGCTGGTATTCATGTTTGCCGGGTGGAGCGTCCCACATTGGATCGTCACGCTTATCACGCCGTTCGCCAATGCCAACGCGTTCGCTGCAATGGCCATGATCGGCCTGATGATGGAGATTCCCGACAATCACAAGGACCGTTCGGAACTGGGCAAGGTCATCGCATGGCGTTTCCTGTTCAGCGTCCTCATCGCATTGGCCGCATGGTTCCTGTTGCCGTTGGACGAACGTGTCCGCGAAATCGTGGTCTTGGCCGCATTCGCCCCGGTGACGATTTTCTCTACGAAATTCACCGACTCGCTGACGGGCAATGCCAAGCTTGCCGGCTTCTCATTGACCGTTACCGCGGTCATCGGATTGACGATTATGACGATTCTGCACGCCGTTCTGCCGGTCGCCTGACTTAGACTTGCGGGCGTGCATGCCGTCCGTTAGGCCTGATGTGTGGCGATGATGTGTTCGATTTCGGTCAGATTCGACGCGAAATAGATGCCGTGCTGACGTTCGGACGTGGAGAAGCCCACGTTGATCATCCGCTGCAGGAACGCCTTCATATCATCGTAGAAACCGTTGAGGTTATAGAAGATGCACGGTTGGGACAGCTGATTCAGGCAGATCTTCGACACCACTTCGCTGACTTCCTCCAATGTGCCCGTGCCGCCGGGGAAGGCGATGAACACGTCGCCCAGTTCGATCATGCGGGTACGGCGTTCCGTGATGTCCGGCACGATGACCAGTTCGGTTAGTCCCTGATGCGCCACGCCTTGGTCGGCGAACATCTGCGCTTCGATGCCGGTCACCTCACCGCCATGTGACAGCACGGCATCCGCTATCACGGCCATCAATCCTTCATCGGAGCCGCCATATACCAGACGGTTGCCGTTGCCTGCGATCCACGCGCCCAATTCCTCGACGGCCTTTCTGTACGACGGATCGTTGCCTTCATGCGCGCCGAGATATACGGTGATGTTCATATTGCATTCTTCCTGCATCCATGTGCCGGAGCGTTTCGCGCCCCGTTGTTCGTCATCAGTCTACCGGACCACATGACGAACAACGGGGGAGCGCAAAATACGGATTGGCTGAAAACGTCAACGTTTCCGTCGTTTGATGGGGGCCAATTCGAACACTTCGTCGGACGTCTTGGCCACTTCCGGACTGTGCGTCACAATGATGACGCAACGGTGCTCGTCATGCGCCAACATACGGAAGATGCCCATGATGTCGTCCTGCGTGGCCGGATCGAGATTGCCGGTCGGCTCGTCCGCGACGATGATGGAAGGACCATAGCTTAACGCGCGGGTGATCATCACACGCTGCTGTTCGCCGCCGGACAGGTGCAGGATACGTTCGTTCGCGTATTCCTTCGGCAAATGCACCTGTTCGAGCAATTCTTCGACGATTGCTTTCTTCGGCTTGTCGAACGATTTGCCGGACGCGTCCATCGACAGGATGATGTTCTCCGCCACCGTAAGGTTCGGCAGCAGGTTGAAGCTTTGGAAGATTACGCCGATGTCATGGCTGCGAAAACGGTATCGGTCTCGTTCCGACAGGTCGGTGCCGTCGACCAGCACCATCCCTTCCGTGGGATTCGCCAGTCCCGAGATCAGTGATAGCAGCGTGGTTTTGCCTGCTCCGGACGGTCCGGTGATGGCATGCACTTTTTGCCGGCTTGGAAATCGTGGCTGATGTTTTTCAGCACGCGTTTGCCGCCTTTGGTGTAGGCATAACTGACGTTATCCAGCTGCAGCGTAGGCGGGTCGGTCTGCTGCGATTGTGCGTCGTTGGCTTCGACGGTTTCTTTTGCGATTGCCGTATCGGCGGTATCCGCGGAATTCGTTGTCATGGGAGGTCCTTTCCAGAAAAACGTGCGATTGGATTGTCAGGAACGGTCGGCGAGCGATTTGGAGATGATGGCATCGCCATCACTGCTCGCGTCATAGCCGAACACCTTGCCCTTCACCATCGTGAAGCTGCCATTGGAGGCGTTGGCGATGGCCTCGTCGCTGGAGAAGCCGATTAGGGAGAAATCGCCACTGACCATGCCCGCGCCGTCTTTGCTGCCCGCGGCGTCGCCCATTTGTCCGTCGGGGACGTCGGGCTGTTCATCCTGACGGTTGCCGTTATCCGTACCGGCGGTATCAGACGAATCCTTCATATTGGATGAGCCGGACGAGCTGGAGGAATCCGAACCGGACGAATCGGTGACCGGCTGGAAATCGTCAGTCGCCGCCAACCCCGTGGTCTCCATATAATATGTGGATTTCACCGCGGATGAAGCCTTCGCGTACTTCTGATAGTCGGCAAGCGAAAACTGCTTGTCGGCCAAAGCGGAACGCATGGCGTCGAAGTCAGGTTTGGCGGAAGCATCGGACGAATCGGAATCCGACTTGGACTGCTCGCGCGATTCGGAAATGAGTTTGCCGCGATCAAGGCTGATCTGCGCGGTGGCGGTGGTGTTATCTAATCCGCTGCTTCTTGCGGTGGCAGCCGCCTGCCGGATGGATAGGTCGATTGTGGCGGCAGCGGCGATGATGGTCACGATGACGATGATGAGCATATTGCGTCCCTTGTTGCGGGTGACGCTTTTCCATGCGTTTTTGACGACGAACATGGCTGTTTCCTTATGTGTTTCGATAGATATGAGCGATTGATGGTTCCGCGCCGCTCGCGATCGGCGTTTATGCTGATGGTAAAAGTTGTATCTGGCATACAACAGAAAGACGCTTTGTTCGCGCTGGGATGTGGCTGGATGTTTTCTGGACGCCTCGAAACATGACATGGCCGCGTCGCCAACCGCTTCGAAGGTGTTAGGCTAACGCGTATGCCTATGAAATCCGAAGTCATTGCAAACCCAAGGGCCGAACGCGTCCGCAGGGTCTCCGAACTTGCCGACAGGAAAGGCCGCAAGCGGTCCGGCAGGTTCATGGTGGAAGGACCGCAGTCGGTACGTGAACTGCTCTCCTGGCATCCCGACATCGTCGAGGATCTGTATGTGGAGGTCGTCTCTGCCGAGCCGGACGCGGCTTTCATCACGCCTACCGTGGCGCAGATGGCCGGCAAGGCCATGCAGACCGGTGCTTACGTGCATAAGGTGACGCATGCCGTCATGCAGCACATGAGCTCCGACGCGCAGGGAGTGCTCGCCGTCGCCGACATGCGCGCTTTCCTCGATTCCGCCGTCATTGATGGCGATTCCGACGAACGCACGATGGTCGCCGCGTTCTGGCAGGTGCGCGATCCGGGCAACGCCGGCACCGTGATTCGTTCCGCGGATGCGGCCGGTTGCGCGGGCGTGGTGCTGGTGGACGACTGCGTGGACATCTTCAACCCGAAGGTGATTCGTTCCACTGCCGGCTCGCTGTTCCATCTGCCGGTCGTCTCCATGGGCACGGACGAGTATTTCGATTGGTGTGCGGAACGTGGACTCGCCGTGTACGCCGCCGACGTGTATGGTACCGACGCACGGCCGCCGGAACCGCTTACGGACGTGCTTGCCGTGCCGCAATCACTTGCGCAAGCCAAGACGGTGCTGTTCGGCAACGAGGCGCGCGGGCTGACCCAGGATGTGTTGGAACGCGTCGACAGAATCGTGTCGATTCCCATCTACGGCAAGGCGGAATCGCTCAATCTCGGCACCAGCGCGGCGGTGATGCTGCTGAGCTTGGCTATGTCGAGTCATGTTGAAAGAATGTGAAGTCGTAAAAACGTTGGAATTGCGCGTTTTATGCGTAAAACAAACGGTTGATAAGAAAGGTATCTCGTGGCAGAGGGTGCGGTATTCGACGCCCAAGCGGTAACCGATGCGGTTGCCGAGGGCATCGCGAAAATCGAAAACGCCTCCACAATGGAGGAATTGAAAGCCATCAAGACGCAGTACGCCGGAGCGGAATCCGCGATGACGCAGGCCAGCAAGGCCATCGGCGCGTTGCCGAAGGACCAGAAGAAAGACGCCGGTAAGCTCATGGGCAAGCTTCGCGCCGACTTCGGTCGTGCGTTCGGCACCAAGGAAAAGCAAGTCAAGGCCGAAGAAGAGGCCCGCGAGCTTGCTGCCGAAACCGTGGATATGACCTTGCCGGTCAACCGCAAGCCGCTTGGCGCCCGCCATCCGCTGCCGAAGCTGATGGAGGATGTCGAGGACTTCTTTATCTCCATGGGCTGGCAGATTTCCGACGGTCCGGAAGTGGAAACCGAATGGTATGATTTCGACGCGCTGAACTTCGGTCCGGACCATCCGGCCCGCCAGATGCAGGACACCTTCTACGTCAAGGGCAATCAGGCCAAGGACGCCGCGGGCTTCGTCGGCTCCAACATGGTGCTGCGCACCCAGACTTCGTCCGATCAGGTCCGTGGACTCATCACCCGTGGCGTGCCGCTGTACATCGCCTGCCCGGGCCGTGTGTTCCGTACCGACGAACTTGACGCCACCCACACCCCGGTGTTCCATCAGGTGGAGGCCCTCGCCGTGGACAAGCATCTGACCATGGCCGATTTGAAGGGCGTGCTCGACAAGCTTGCCGTGGCCATGTTCGGCCCGGAAGCCAAAACCCGTCTGCGTCCGAGCTACTTCCCGTTCACCGAGCCGAGTGCCGAGCTCGACCTGTGGTTCCCCGATAAGAAGGGCGGCGCCGGTTGGCTTGAATGGGGCGGCTGCGGCATGGTCAACCCGAACGTGCTGAAGTCTGCGGGCCTCGATCCTGAGGTCTACACCGGCTTCGCCTTCGGCGTCGGCGTGGAACGTACCCTGCTGCTGCGCCACGACATCAACGACATGCACGACCTGGTGGAAGGCGACGTGCGATTCAGCGAACAGTTTGTGATGGGGGAGTGATTGACCCATGCCAATGGTTGACATTGATTGGCTCAAGGACCATGTCGAGGTTCCGGAAGGCCTTACGTATGAACAGCTTGCCAAGGATCTGGTGAAGGTCGGCCTCGAAGAGGAAGAGATCCACACCTCCCAGGTCACCGGCCCGATTGTCGTCGGCTATGTGGTCGACGCCACTCCGGAACCGCAGAAGAACGGCAAGATCATCAACTGGTGTCATGTGGACGTCGGCGACGAATACAACGAGACCGATGAAAACGGCAACAAGGTGCCACGCGGCATCATCTGTGGAGCTCCGAACATGGCAGCCGGCGAGAAGGTTGTCGTGACCCTGCCGGGCGCCGTGCTGCCAGGCGATTTCAAGATCGAACCGCGCAAGACCTACGGCCACATCTCCAACGGCATGTGCGCCTCCGAGCGCGAGCTTGGTCTGGGTGATAACCACGACGGCATCATCCTGCTACGCAAGTACGGCTTCACCCCGGAGGAATACGAAAAGCTCCAGCCGGGCGATGACGCCATGCATCTGCTGCACCTGGACCAGCCGCTGCTGGAAATCAACATCACCCCGGATCGCGGCTACGCGTTCTCCTACCGTGGCGTGGCCCGCGAATACCACCATTCCACTGGCGCCGTCTACACTGATCCGGCAACCGCCCTCGGCAAGAAGGCGCCCGTCACTCAGGGTCTGCCGGAAGGTGTCAAGAGCGACATCGAAGTGATTGTCGACGACAAGAATCCGATTCACGGTGTGGTCGGCTGCGATCGCTACTACGCGCGCGCCGTGCGTGGTTTCGACCCGGCAAGCCACACGCCGAACTGGATGCGCCGCCGCCTAATCCGCGCAGGCATGCGCTCCATCTCTTTGGCGGTGGACGTCACCAATTACGTGATGCTTGATCTTGGCCAGCCGATGCATGCCTACGATCTGGACAAGATTGAAGGACCGATCGTCGTGCGCCGCGCCAACGAAGGTGAGAAGCTCACCACATTGGACGGCAAGGATCATGACCTGAGCGTCGAAGACCTGCTGATCACCGACTCGCCGAACGGCGAGCGTGGCTCTCGTGTGCTTGGCATCGCCGGCGTGATGGGCGGCCTGTATGGCGAGGTCACTGCTGAAACTAAGAACATCCTGCTGGAATCCGCTCATTTCGACCAGGTGTCGATCGCGCGTTCTGCACGTCGTCACAAGATTCCGTCCGAAGCGTCCCGTCGTTTCGAGCGTGGCGTGGATGATCAGCTGCAGCCGGCTGCCGCCCAGATGGCCGCCGAGCTTCTGGTCAAGTATGGCAACGGCGAGCCGAGCGAGCACCCGACTGATTACAACACTGTCTGCAATCGTCGTCCGATTCTGTTCAAGGCGTCCGAAGTGGCCCGCGTGGCGGGACTGGACACTGACGTGAACACCATCAGCGACATTCTCACCGATATCGGCTGCACTGTGGCCGGCGGTGGCAACGGTGAGTTCTCCGTGACTCCGCCGAGCTGGCGTCCGGACCTCAACGAACCGTGCGATCTGGTGGAGGAAGTGGCCCGTCTGGTCGGCTACGATGAGATTCCGGTCACCGTGCCGCCGGCACCGGTCGAAGCCAAGGTCGGACTGACCGCCGAGCAGCTGCGCAAGCGCCAGGTGGCCGACGAACTCGCCGAATACGGCATGGTGGAGACCCTGAGCTATCCGTTCGTGGGCGACGAAGACTACAAGAACTTCGCACTTGACGCCGACGCCACCAAGAAGGTCAGCGTCGAAATTGCCAACCCACTGGCCGGCGATCGCCCGTTCCTGCGTCGCGACATCATCCCGACCCTCGCGCAGACCGTGCAGCGTAACCTGCGCCGTGGCGTGGAAAACGTGTCGCTGTACGAAATCGGACACGTCTACCTGTGGGATCCGAACGCTCCGGCCATTCCGGCATTGCCGGGTGCCGTCAAGCCGACCGACGAGCAGTTGGCCGCGCTTGACGCAGGCCTGCCGGACCAGCCGATGCACGTCGCCGGCATTCTGACCGGCAACGCCGTCGACTCCGGCTGGATGGGCGATCGCCGTGCCGTGGACTGGTCCGACGCAGTTGAAGCCGTGCAGCGTATTTCCGACCGCATCGGCGCAAAGCTCACGTTGGACCAGCCGAAGGCTGAGGACGTACCCGCGCAGTGGCATCCGGGCCGTGCGGCACGTGTGATGGCAGGTGACACGTTCGTCGGCATGGTCGGCGAGCTTCACCCGCATGTCAACGAGGCGTTGGGCTTCCCGGCCCATTCCGCCGCGTTCGAACTGAACCTGACCGCGCTGTTCGCCACCTTGAGCGGCAAGCCGGTGCAGGCCAAGCCGATTTCCACCTTCCCGCCGGTCAAGCAGGATCTGGCCTTCACCGTGTCGACGGACGTCACCGCCGCCGAACTTGAGAAGACCATCGTCGAAGCCGCCGGCAACAGCTTGGAGAGCATCGACCTGTTCGACGTGTACACCGGCGACCAGCTGGGTGAGGGATTGAAGTCCCTCGCATACGCCGTCACGTTCCGCGCTGAGGACAAGACGCTGACCTCCGAGGACAGCGAAGCCATTCGCAAGCGCATCGTGGATGCGGCCGCGAAGCTGGGCGCGCAACTGCGTGCCTGACACGTCAAGTCCATCGAAGTAACCAAAAAGATAAAGAGGACGACATGAACGAACCGGAGCAGAACCAGCCGATCAACCCCGACGAAGGGCAGGAGGCGGCCGGGGCTGCTCCGGTTTCGTCGTCTTCGCCGTCGGACCAGTCGGCACAGCCGGAATTCGGACAGTACAACCAGCCTGAATATGGCGCGATGTCCAACCAGTATCCGGCGAACTACAATCCATACATGTATGGGGCTCCCGACCAGCCCAAGCCGGCGGACGATGCACAACAAACGGCGCAGCGGCCGCAGACGAATCCGTATATGCAGAACGGGTATCCGGCGAATCCATATGATGCATCGGGACGGCAGCAATCAGGCCAGCCCAATGGCTATCAGTATGGACCAAATCAATACGGGCCAAGCCAGTATGGGCCGAATCCATACCAACAGCCCGGCATATATCCCATCAACCCGAATGATCCCAGCCAGAACCCCCTGTACGGCCATTGGGATAGCTATGCGATCATCTCGTTCGTGTTCGCACTATTCCTGCCGGTACCGGTCATCCCTGCGGTGATGGGCGCCATCGCCATGTGGCGTACCAAAAAACTGCATATGAAAGGCTACGCGCTTGGCGTGGCAGCGCTGATTATCAACGTGCTGTACACCATTGCGGTGATTTGGATGACGGTTCACGGCATTTCCACAGCCGATTTGTATAACCAGATGATGCAGTACATGTTCGGTGGCAGTGGACAAAGTGGTGATTCCAGCTCGATTTCCGCCTGAAACCAATCTTTTTATGTTCGTCTGAACGGTCCCGTTATGGGCGGTGACCACTATCCGACACGATTGAACTGCATAATTATGCAATGTAGTGCATAAAGTGTATGCTGAATGTGTTTCAACGGGTCAAGGAAAAGAGACGTGACATGGCCAAATACATGGTAGCCGTGGCCGGCGCGACTGGATACGCGGGTGGTGAGGCGCTGCGCATACTCGCGGCACACCCGAATTTCGAAGTGACCTGCGTCGCCGGACATTCTTCGGTGGGGGACAAGCTTGGCAAGCATATGCCGCACATTCCGCAGTTGGCGGACCTCGTGGTCGAGGACACCACGCCGGAAGTGCTCAACGGCCATGACGTGATCATCCTGGCATTGCCTCATGGCGCTTCCGGAGCATTGGCCTCCCAGCTTGACCCGAATGCCGTGGTGGTGGATTTGGGCGCAGACCACCGTCTTGAGGAAAAGAGCGCGTGGGACGCGTTCTACGGCGGTGACTTCTACCAGCATTGGACCTACGGCATGCCGGAACTCATCACCGGCGTCGCGGCTGACGGCTCCTACAGCCGTCAGCGTGAAGCGCTTCCCGGCACCAAGCGCATTGCGGGACCGGGCTGCAACGTCACTGCGACCACGCTGGCTTTGCAACCGGGCATTGCGCAGGGTCTTGTCGAATCGAAAGACATCGTGGCTGATTTGGTGGTCGGTTATTCCGGCGCCGGCAAGAACCTCAAGCGCACCAATCTGCTTGCGGCTGAGGCGTTTGGTTCCGCACTGCCGTATTCGGTAGGCGGTACGCACCGCCACATTCCGGAGATCCTGCAGAACTTCGCGCACGCGGCCGGCAAGAGTGCTGCGGAGGCAGACGATTACACCCTCGCCTTCACGCCGATTCTCGCGCCGATGGCGCGCGGCATTCTCGCCACCGTTTCCGCCAAACTTACCGACAAAGCGCTTGGCATGACGGATGCCGAGATCCGCCAGGTCTGGCTGGATGCATACGAAGGCCAGGATTTCATGGTGGTGCTGCCTGAAGGCGTGATGCCGGCCACCGCCAACATCATCGGTTCTAACGCGGCCCACATTCAAGTGGTCGTCGACCATCATGCCGGCCGCCTGCTGGCATTCGCGGCCATCGACAACCTCAACCGAGGAACCGCCGGGCAGGCCGTGCAGTCGCTGAATGTGGCATTGGGACTTCCTGAGGATGCAGGATTGACGAAGATTGGAGTGGCACCGTGAGCGTAACGTTCGCACAAGGTTTTTCCGCAGCTGGCGTGGCAGCTGGCATTTCCGCGGTCGAAGGCAAGAAGGATCTGGCTCTCGTGGTCAACAATGGACCGCTTGACGCCGCTGCCGGCGTGTTCACCTCGAACCGTTTCTGCGCGGCCCCTGTGCAGTGGTCGAGGAACATCGTATCCGACGGCCATGTGAAGGCCGTGATTCTGAACTCCGGCGGCGCCAACGCATGCACCGGCAAGCCAGGATACGAGCAGTCCAAGGCCACCGCTGAAAAGGTCGCCGGCCTCATCGGCGCCAAAGCCGAAGACGTGGCCGTATGTTCCACTGGTCTCATCGGCGAATTGCTGCCGCTCGACAACGTGCTGTCCGGCGCGGACAAGGCATTTGAAACCCTTGCCGATACCGCCGAAGCCGGAGCCGATGCGTCGCACGCCATCATGACCACCGACACCAAGCCGAAAACCGTCGAGCTGGAAGGTTCCAACGGCTTCCGTATCGGTGGCATGGTCAAGGGTTCCGGCATGATCGCCCCGCAGCTGGCCACCATGCTGTGCGTCATCACCACCGATGCCGTCGTGACCGCCGGACAGCTTCAAGCTGCCTTGAACGCCGGAGTCGAAATGTCGTTCAACCGCATCGACGTGGACGGCTGCATGTCCACCAACGACACCGTGTTGCTGCTGGCTTCCGGCGCGTCCGGCATCGAACCGGACCCGGACGAGTTCAACGAGCTTGTGGCCAAGGCCACCGCCTCGCTCGCCCGCCAGATCATCGGCGACGGCGAAGGCGCAAGCCATGACATCCGTGTCAAAGTTACCGGCGCGACCACCGAAGAAGCCGCTCTGGCATGCGGCCGCGCGGTCGCAGCGTCCAATCTGCTCAAATGCGCCATCTCCGGCAACGATCCGAACTGGGGCCGCATCGTCAGCTCCCTCGGCACCGTGCCGCCCGACGTCGCACCATACGATTCCGAAAAGGTCACGGTGGACGTCAACGGCGTACGCATCTGCGAAAACGGCGGAGCCGGACGCGACCGCTCCGAAGTGGACATGACCCCACGCGAGGTGCACATCGACATCGACCTGAACGCCGGAGAAGCGGAAGCGACCGTCTGGACCGACGATCTGACCCACGAATACGTACACATCAACGCTGACTACGAAAGCTGATCGAATAGGAATGGCCAAAGAACTCAAAGGACCTGGATTCCACTTCGACGTGCACACCGACCTGCGCGCCGACCAGAAGGCGGAAGTGCTTATCGAAGCGCTGCCGTGGCTGGAGGAATTCGCCGGACAACGCATCGTCATCAAATATGGCGGCAACGCGATGATCGACGATCATCTGAAAGCCTGCTTCGCCGAAGACATGGTGTTCCTGCGCCAGGTGGGACTGCACCCGGTCGTGGTGCACGGTGGCGGTCCGCAGATATCCCAAATGCTTAAGGCCCTGGGTATCAAGTCCGAATTCAAGGGCGGATTGCGTGTCACCACTCCGGAAGCCATGGATGTGGTCCGCATGGTGCTGACCGGCAAGGTGTCCCGTGAACTCGTTGGCCTGATCAACGCGCACGGTCCATTCGCGGTCGGCCTGTCCGGCGAGGACGGCGCCCTGTTCTCGGCCATGCAGCGCAAACCGGTCATTGACGGCAAGCCCACCGATATCGGCTTGGTCGGCGACGTGGTGAGCGTCGACGCGTCCGCCGTGGAGGATCTAATCAACGCCGGACGTATTCCGGTGGTTTCCTCCGTGGCTCCGAATGAAGACGATGCCACTGAAGTGCTCAACGTGAACGCCGACTCCGCCGCGGCCGCCCTTGCCGCGGCCCTTGGAGCCAGCAAGCTGGTCGTGTTGACCGACGTCGACGGTCTGTATGCCGATTGGCCGGACCGTGACTCCCTGATTGGCCGCATCGGCGTGGAGAATCTGCGCGATATGCTCCCCGACCTGGAAAGCGGCATGCGTCCGAAGATGGAAGCCTGCGTGCGCGCCATCGACGGAGGCGTTCCGCGGGCCCATATCATCGACGGTCGCAAACCGCATTCCATCCTGAACGAGATCTTCACCACCGACGGCATCGGCACCATGGTCGTGCCCGAGGACGGTATTGAAATGAGGAGTTCCTATGGCAACTGAACAACTGGAAACACTCGGCACTGAAGATGCCAAGTGGCTGGGAGAGTACTCCCAGGTGCATATGAACGTGTTTGGCACGCCCCTGCGCGTGATGGACCACGGTGAGGGCGCCCACATCTGGGATGTCGACGGCAATGAATATCTCGATTTCCTTGCAGGCATCGCCGTCAACGCGCTCGGATACGCCCATCCGAAGTGGGTGAAGGCCGTCAGCGAACAGGCCGCCAAGGCCGCGCATGTGAGCAACTACTTCGCCACCGAACCGCAGATCAAGCTCGCCGCCAAACTCGTCAAGCTCGCGGGCGCTCCGGAAGGTTCCCGCGTCTACTTCGGCAATTCCGGCGCGGAAGGTAACGAGGCGGCGCTGAAGCTCGCCAAGCTCTACGGGCGCACCCTGCCGGGCGCGTTGCCTGAGATCGGCGGCAAACCGGCACGCATCATCTCCATGACCCACGGCTTCCACGGCCGCACCATGGGCGCGCTGTCCGCAACGTGGAAGCCCGCCATCCGTGAGAAATTCGAGCCGCTGGTACCGAACATCGAATTCGTCGAAGCCGGCAACGTCGAAGCCTTGCACGACGCTTTCGCCGAAACCGGCCAAGGCAAGTACGGCAAAGGGCCGGTCGCGGCCGTCATCATGGAGCTTATCCAGGGCGAGGCCGGTGTGATGCCGCTCGGAGCGGACTATGTGAAGGCCGCCCGCAAACTATGCGACGAACATAAGGCGCTCCTCATCATCGACGAAGTGCAGACCGGCATCGGACGCACCGGAGCATGGTTCGCCTTCCAGCGTGAGGATCTTTCCGGCGGTGTGACCCCGGACATCGTCACTTTCGCCAAGGGCGTTGGCGGTGGTTTCCCGATGGGCGGCATGATTTCCTTCGGCGCCGAACTGTCCGCGCTGTTCACCCCGGGTTCCCACGGCTCCACTTTCGCAGGCAATCCATTGGGCGCTTCGGCGGCATTGGCAACGCTGGGAGTCATCGAAGAGGACAACCTCGTGGACAACGCCGAAGAACGCGGCAAGCAGCTGCGCGACGGTATCGCCTCCTGCGGTAATCCGCTGTTCGTCTCCGTGCGTGGCCGTGGCCTGCTCGACGCCATCGAACTTGCCCACCCCTGCTCGCATGCGGCCATGAACTGGGCTTTGGAACACGGTCTCATCGTCAATGCGGTGGCTCCGAATGCGTTGCGTCTCGCCCCGCCGCTGGTCATCACTGCTCAGGACGTCGATCAAGCGGTGTCCATCCTCGCCAAGATTCCGTCCGACCTGCCTAACGACTGATCTCGGACGAACCCGAAGAATTTGAAAGGAGCCTCTATACCAATGGCAACCCCTGAACTGCGCCATATGCTGCGCGATGACGATCTGAACCACGAAGAACAGAAGCAGGTGCTGGAACTGGCCATCAAGTTCCACAAGAACCGTTTCTATCACCAGCCGTTCGCTGGCCCGCAGGGCATCGCCGTGATTTTCGACAAGCCCAGTACCCGTACCCGCTCCAGCTTCTCCATTGGCGTGGCCGAACTCGGTGGCTATCCGCTGGTCATTGACAAGTCCGGCTCCCAGCTGGGCCGTGGCGAACCGGTGGCCGACACGGCTCGCGTGCTTGACCGTATGGCCTACGGCGTGGTGTGGCGCACCTTTGGTCAGGACCGTGTTGAGGAAATGGCCAAGTACTCCACCCATCCGGTGGTGAACGCACTGACCGACGAATTCCATCCGTGCCAGATTCTTGCTGACTTCCAGACCATCTCGGAACATCGCGGCGGTGTAGACAACCTCAAGAACCAGACCATTGCCTATCTTGGCGACGCGGCCAACAACATGTCCAACTCCTACCTGCTCGGCGGCGCTGTGGCGGGCATGAACGTGCGTGTGGCAGGACCGTACGGATACCTGCCGGATCCGCAGATCGTTGCCGATGCCGAAGCGATTGCCTCTGAGACCGGCGGCTCCATCCTCGTCACTACTGATCCGAATGAGGCTGTTGCCGGAGCCGATTGCGTCTTCACCGACACGTGGGTCTCCATGGGCGAGGAAGCGGAATACGCTGTCCGTTCCAAGCCGTTCTGGGATTATCAGGTGAACGCCGAACTCATGGCCAAGGCCAAGGACGACGCCATCTTCCAGCACTGCCTGCCTGCATATCGCGGCAAGGAGGTCACCGCCGAGGTTATCGATGGTCCTCAGTCCGTGGTTTGGGATGAGGCAGGCAACCGTCTGCACGCCCAGAAGGCGTTGCTGACCTGGTTGGCCGGCAAGGCCCGTGGCGATGAAAGCCTGCTGGTCTGATGACTGACCACACTCCCGCGTTGCAGCGTCCTGCCACACGAACCGCTCGACTGAGCGCCATTGAGCAGGCGCTGCTGACGCGCATCGTCACCTCGCAATCGCAACTGTCGCAGATTCTCGCCGACCAGGGCATCGAGGTGACGCAGGCCACGCTGAGCCGTGATCTCGATGAGATTCACGCCACGAAGACCCGTCTTGCCGACGGAACCGTGGCCTACGCCGTCGGCAAACAGAACATTGATGAACATCCGGTTTCTAACCCGGACGCCAAAACCGAGCAGCAGATTAGCCGGGTACTGTCCGGACTGGTCACATCCGTGGCCGCGGCACGTAATCTCGTGGTCGTGCACACGCCATCCGGCGCCGCGCAATATGTGGCCAGCGTCATCGATAAGCAGCCCATCGAAGGCGTGCTTGGCACCATCGCCGGAGATGACACGGTCATGGTTATCTGCTCCGAGGATGATGTCGCCAAACGGCGTGCGCAATGGCTGCTTGATGTCGCTTCCAAAGCGTGAATAGCCATATAGTGGACACGACGCACCAAATATGCATAAATATACAGAGCTGTGCATATACTGATGAATAACGTTGGATGTTAGAAAGGGAAACCATGAGCGATCAGAATCGTCTCGTCCTGGCGTACTCCGGTGGTCTTGACACCTCCGTCGCCATTTCGTATCTGAAGGAACGCACCGGCAAGGATGTTGTGGCCGTGTCCCTCGACGTCGGCCAGGGCGGCGAAAGCCTCGAAACCATCAAGCAGCGCGCGCTGGCATGCGGTGCGGTCGAAGCCTACGTGGTCGATGCCCGTGATGAATTCGCCAACGAATACTGCATGAAGGCCCTGAAGGCCAACGCCATGTACGAAGGCGTGTACCCGCTGGTCTCCGCCATCTCCCGTCCGCTGATTTCCAAGCACCTTGTGCGAGCCGCCCACCAGTTCGGCGCTGACACCATTTCCCACGGCTGCACCGGCAAGGGCAACGACCAGGTTCGTTTCGAGGTCTCCATCGCCTCCATCGACCCGACGCTGAAGGCCATCAGCCCGATTCGCGACCTGTCTCTGACCCGCGACGTCGAGATCGCCTTCGCCAAGGAACACAAGCTGCCGATCGTGCAGACCGAGAAGAGCCCGTTCTCCATCGACCAGAACGTGTGGGGCCGTGCCATCGAGACCGGTTTCCTTGAGGATCCGTGGAACGGTCCGACCAAGGATTGCTATTCCTACACCGACGATCCGGCGTTCCCACCGGTCGAGGATGAGGTCGTCATCGAATTCAAGCAGGGCGTCCCGGTCAAGATCGACGGCCATGACGTCACTCCGCTGCAGGCCATCGAAGAGATGAACCGTCGTGCAGGCGCGCAGGGCATCGGCCGCATCGATCTGATCGAGGATCGTCTGGTAGGCATCAAGTCCCGCGAGCTGTACGAGGCTCCGGGCGCAGTGGCGCTGATCACCGCCCACCAGGAGCTCGAGAACTGCTGCCTCGAATGCGAGCAGCACCGCATCAAGCGCGACATCGACAAGCGTTGGGCGGAACTGGTCTACGATGCGCAGTGGTTCTCCCCGGCAACCCAGTCCCTGAACGCCTTCATCGAAGACACCCAGAAGTACGTTTCCGGCGAGATTCGCATGGTTCTGCACGGTGGCCGCGCCGTCGTGACCGGCCGTCGCTCCGACAGCTCGCTGTACGACTACAACCTGGCCACCTACGATTCCGGCGACAGCTTCGACCAGAAGTCCTCCAACGGCTTCATCGACATCTATGGTCTGCCGAGCCGTGTGGCCGCAGCCCGCGACGTCAAGTTCGGCAACGGCATCGAGGTTCCGGAGAACAGCGTCGAGTAAGCATCATCCGGATTCACGTTGTGAATCGTCTTGATAATGGGGGAGAGCGTACCGTCGGGACCATCCTGACTGGTAAGCTCTCCCTCAGTCATATCTGCAAGGAGATTTGGAAAAACAATGACCGAGAGCACTACTAATGGTGAGCATCTTGCCCTGTGGGGCGGCCGTTTCAAGTCTGGTCCGTCGCCGGAACTCGCACGGCTGAGCAAGTCCACCCAATTCGACTGGCGACTCGCCGATGACGATATCGCCGGTTCGCGCGCCCATGCCCGTGCATTGGGCCGCGCCGGACTGCTGACCGCCGATGAGCTGCAGCGCATGGAAGACGCCCTTGACGAGCTGCAGCGCCGCGTGGATTCCGGAGCGTTCGCTCCGATCGAGGATGACGAGGACGAGGCCACTGCACTCGAACGCGGTCTACTCCAGATCGCTGGTGACGAACTCGGCGGCAAGCTCCGCGCCGGCCGTTCCCGCAACGATCAGATCGCCGCGCTCATCCGCATGTGGCTGCGCCGCCACAGCCGCATCATCGCCAAAATGCTGCTCGGTCTCGCCGCAACACTGATCGAGCAGTCCGAAAAAGCCGGTCGCACCGTCATGCCGGGACGTACGCATATGCAGCACGCCCAACCGGTTCTGCTTGCCCACCAGCTCATGGCCCACGTGTGGCCGCTGCTGCGTGACGTGGAACGTCTCGCCGATTGGGATAAGCGCATCGACGCCAGCCCGTACGGCTCCGGTGCCCTCGCCGGCAACACCCTTGGACTCGAACCGGTGGCTGTGGCCCGTGAGCTGGGCTTCTCCAAGGTGACCGCCAACTCCATCGACGGCACCGCTAGCCGTGATCTGGTCGCCGAATTCGCCTTCATCGCCGCCATGACCGGTGTCGATCTGAGCCGCCTGTCCGAAGAGATCATCATCTGGAACACCCAGGAATTCGCGTTCGTGCGTCTTGATGACGCCTACTCCACCGGCTCGTCCATCATGCCGCAGAAGAAGAATCCGGACATCGCCGAACTCACTCGCGGCAAGTCCGGACGACTCATCGGCGACCTGACCGGCCTGCTCGCCACCTTGAAAGGCCTGCCGACAGCCTATGCGCGCGACCTGCAGGAAGACAAGGAAGCCGTATTCGACCAAGTGGACACGCTTGAAGTGCTGCTGCCGGCGTTCACCGGCATGGTCGCCACCATGGTCTTCGACAAGGAACGCCTCGAAGCCGAAGCCCCGACCGGTTTCGCCCTTGCCACCGACATCGCCGAATGGCTCGTCAAGAACGGTGTGCCGTTCCGTCACGCGCACGAGCTTTCCGGCGCCTGCGTCAAGATTGCCGAAGACCGTGGCCAGGAGCTGTGGGATTTGACCGACGAGGACTTCATCAACGTGTTCAAGGACTTCCTGCCGGCGGACAAGGCCCCGCAGGTGCGTGAAGTGCTGTCCACCGAAGGCTCCGTCTCCGCCCGCAACGGCAAGGGAGGCACCTCCCCGCTGCGCGTGCGCGAACAGATCGTTTCCGCCAAGACCACCATCGAGCAGCTACGCGCCTTCGCCAACTCCGTGTCCGACGGTTCCGCATACAAGTCGCCCGAATCCCTGCTCAAGTAATCCCTATCAAGCAAGGAGCAAAAAGCGGTGCTGTTGACGCGCACGCAGATACGACGGCTGGTCTACGCGCACGGCCGGGAGATTCTGGAACATGACCACATGGCCATCGAAAGGGTCTGCTACCAGCATGGCGTGGTCACCACATTCGCCCATTCCATTCGTGTGGCTTGTCTGTCCGTCTGGCTGGCAGACAGACTGCACCTGTGGAATAGGGTTGATCTACATTCGTTGATTCGCGCCGCTTTGCTCCATGATTACTTCCTTTACGATTGGCATGACTGGGACAACGGCACCCATCGGCTACACGGATTCACACATGGTGAAACGGCCATGCGCAACGCCATACGGGATTTCAAACTCAACCAGATCGAACGGGACAGCATCGAACATCACATGTTCCCATTGACTCCCTATCCGCCGAAGTACATCGAAGGATACCTTGTCACCGCGGCCGACAAAATCAGCGCCACGAAGGAAACGCTCTCTTTCGATCGTTTCGACAAACCCGCATCCGGACAACCGATGGACAGGAGCTGATGGCTGTGGCGCTCACACTCGAATATTTGTTCCTTTGGTTCCTGTTGTACGCCTTTATCGGATGGGTGTACGAGTCGGTTCTCGTGTCCGTCATGATTCCGCTGCTTGCCGTGCACGTGATATGCGCGGTCGCCGCCATCGTCGTTATCATCGACACCATCGTCACCGTGGTGGGCATCGTCGGCCTGTCCGAGCGTCTCGCCAAATTCAGCGAAGCGGTGCAGGATCGTGCGGAGAAGGCCGGAGACTCCTGGCAGTGGGGCAAAGAGGAGTTCCGGGAAAAGATGCATGATTTGTCGGAATCGTCGCAGGAACGTGTTGCCAATATGCGTCAGCTTGTCTCTTCCGCGTTGAATTGGCAGCAACGTCGTATGATCCGCTCCTTCCCACGCATGCGTTCCACGGACTCCACCAAATACAGCAAGATCATGGAAACCGTGCGTGAGATGCTGCGCCGAAAGTAAGTTTCCACCGGCCACACGTGTCGTATAGCATGTGTCCAAAAACGATTTGCCCCGCCAACCTGCGTTGCGCACGCTGACGGGCAAAATCCCTTTATGCATCACATCGGATAGGGGCTACGACACTTGCGATGTGGCCGACCCCTTGTAATCGGTGATGCCGGCACCAATGTTCGGATGCTGCGCCGAATACGCCTGGTCCACACAGTAGAACGCCAGAAGCACGACGGCCACAACGGTGAGCTTTCTTGTATCGATACGACTCAGCAAGTTGTCCAATGCAGGAGCCAGCAGATACACAATCGCCAAACCGCCCAAACCAAACGTCAGCAGACCCTCGGCACAGATACGACCATTGAGATTGAGAAAATAACCGGTGTAATCCCACCAGCGTTGTCCTCCGTGGGTCTTCTCCAGATACCAGGACGAGAAGTACTCCAACCCGCCACACAAGACCATGGCGGCCAGGAACTCGAACAAGGGCTTCTTCCTCAACTTCTTCAGCAGAATAAGGATAATCACTCCGCCGGTGCCATAGATCGGCAGCCATGGCCCATGCAGCGTGCCACGATTCACGAACGTTCCTTCGGAAATGAAGGCGAGGCTCACCTCCCATACCCATCCCACGAAACAGAAGATGAAGAACATCATGACCAGATTGACCAACGAATAGCTGCGATCGGAGCTGACGGTGCGGGATTCGCGGAACCGGAACGCCATCGGCGCCGGAGCCAGACGACCAGGATAGATAGCGCCGTCCAGAATCTCCCTGCCGGTATCGATCTGGTGCAGTTGCTCGCGATACTCCTCATACTTGGTCACCGACCGCGCATGCAGGATACGCACGCCCAACCATTCGGACAGGAACCCGACGAAACCGTTTGGCTTGTCCACCGGAACAAGATTGCTGGACAACTGCTCCACCGTTTCGGCAACATCACCATACGCGGCATGCAATGTCTCAGCGGAGGCCTTGCTGTACAGGTATTCGTCGCTGAGCAGCTCGCTTCCCTCCAATCCCGAATCCTTGGACAATCCGCGCACATGCACGTAATATTCGACGAAAAACGCCGCGTTATAGCCGTTGGAATAGAAGATGCCGCTCAAGCCGAGCGTGAACAGATTGAGCAGCCACCAGCCAAGGAACGACAGGTCGGCCACGAAACACTCCCACTTGTGACCCTTCATCATGCGCCTGGACAGGCTGATTGCCTCCCGTGCCCCGATATTCGGATTTTCGGCGACGATGTAGGGCACCATACGGTAGGAATACGGTTTGATGAACGCGCCGATGATGGTGAACGTCCACAGGAACAGGAACACGTTCTCGAGCAGCATCACCTTCGCCATCGACAACCATTTGCGCGTGGTGATCGGGTAGAGGAAACGGCTCACGGGAAGTTTGTCGTAGGTCCGCCCCTCAAGCAGCATGCGCATCATGACCACCCGGTATGTCTGCTGGACGAACAGCCATACGAAAAGGTAAACGGCCAGGGATACGACGATTGGTACGGCCATGGCGACGCCGTCATTATGCACGATGGAATTGGCCGCATCGGCCATCGACAGAATGACCGAACCCGATGAGAACGAGTTGAGCAGAGACGCGAACACGCCGCGTTTACGCCCCATCATGGCATTGGTGTCGTTTTGCACGATCTGCTCCTGATTGTGCTCCACTTGCCTGCGTGCCTGGCTTTCATCGCCGACAAGCAGGTTCTCCAACACTTTCGACACGTTGTCGGATTGCGCTGTGCCATCCTCCTGCACGGTTGCGGACGGGGAACTGGCGTTCACCGACCATGTCGACGAACTGTAGGCGACACCGAACACCGAAGCGAACAGGCAGATGACGACTATCATCCAATAGTGTCTCTTATAGGCTTTTCTTGCATTGGCCTTCATGCCTTTGCGATCCATGCAGGCCTCCCTTCTTCTCGTCAATGAGATTCCGTTTTCGATTTTAACCGGCATGTTCCGTGATCGCTTTGATAAAAACATGGAAAACGGCACACGCGGCTGTCTGTGTCTTCTGCGAAACTGTAGGGTGCGTAAAACGCGGTAATGTCCACAATTCGATAGGGAGAAAGCACAGTTATGGCTCACGTCATCGATTTCAAGGAGGCCGGTTTCGATTCCGTCCTCGATGAACTGGAATGGCGCGGGTTGATTTCCCAGTCCACTGACAGGGATCGACTCGCCGAAGCGTTGAACGGAGAGCCCATCACCTATTATTGCGGCTTCGATCCGACCGCCGCCTCCCTGCACATCGGCAACCTCGTTCAGCTCATCAACATGCGCCACCTGCAGGCCGCAGGACACCATCCGATCGCGTTGGTCGGCGGCGCCACCGGCCTGATCGGAGATCCGCGCCAGTCGGGCGAACGTACGCTCAACCCGAAGGACGTCGTGGCCGGCTGGGCCGATCGTCTGAAGAAGCAGATCGGCGGCATCCTCGAGACCGAAGGCAGCAATCCGGTACGTTTCGTGTCCAACTACGATTGGACCGCTTCGATGAACGTCATCGACTTCCTGCGTGACGTCGGCAAGAATTTCCGTATGGGCACCATGCTCGCCAAGGACACCGTGGCCCGTCGCCTCAACTCCGAGGAAGGCATCTCCTTCACCGAGTTCAGCTACCAAGTGCTGCAGGGCAACGACTTCCTGCACCTGTTCGACGAGTACCATTGCGTGCTGGAGATCGGCGGCTCCGACCAGTGGGGCAACCTCACCTCCGGTCTGGATCTGATCCACAAGGTGCGCGGCGTGGACGTGAACGTGTTCACCAGCCCGATCATCACCGACGCGCAGGGCAAGAAGTTCGGCAAGTCCGAAGGCAACGCCGTCTGGTTGGATGGCACGATGCTCAGCCCCTACAAGTTCTACCAGTTCTGGTTCAACCGTCCCGACAGCGAGATGGAGAACCTGCTCAAGGCGTTCACCTTCCTGCCAAAGGCCGAAATCGAACGGCTTATCGAGGGAAGCAAGACCAATCCGGGCGCGCGTGAGGCGCAGCGCACCCTCGCATGGGAGGTCACCAGCTTCGTGCATGGCGAGGAAGCCACTCGCCAGGCCATCGAAGCTGCCGGCGCGTTGTTCGGACGTGGCGGCGATCTGGCGGACATCGACGAGTCCACGCTTGAGGCCGCTATCGACGGCATGAAGGTCGATGGGGAATTCGCCAAGGTCGCAGCCGGCGACCGTGTGGCCGAGGCTGGTATGAAGGCAGGCCTGTTCAAGTCGATTTCCGAGGCGCGCAAGACCATCAAGTCCGGTGGCGTGTACCTCAACAACACGCGCGTGGAGGATGAGGAACAGACGTTGCAGGAAGGTGACTTCCTGCATGGTCGTTTCGTGCTCATCCGCCGCGGCAAGAAGGCGCTCGGCGTCGTCGAACAGGCGTGAGACGCATAGGCAATCGTAAGTAAATAATCGCAAGTATCTCAAGACCAATAAGGAACAGCATGGCAGAAGAACAGCGCGGATCGCGCGGCAAATCCTACGGCAACCACAAGTCCTACGGCTCGGGCAGGCCGGGTAACCGCGGTGGCAAGGGATTCAAGCCGCGCGGCAACGGCGGCAAGTCCTACGGACACAAGTCCGGCGGCTTCCACAACGATGACCGTAAGGGCGGATATCGCAAGGGCAATGGCGGCGGATACCGTCGTGGCGACCGCGATTTCCATCGCGACGGCGAAAGCGAAGGCCAGGAGCGTCGTTTCCACAACGGTCCGCGCAAGTTCAACCGCGATGGCGAGCGTCGTGACGACCGCCGCGGCGGCTATCGCGGCAATCGCGGCGACAATCCGCGCTACCAGCGTGATGGCGAGCGTTCCGGCTTCCGTCATAATGACCGTCGTGACGGCGATCGCAGGGATTTCCATCGTGACGACCGCCATGGTGATGGCGAGCGTCGCAATTTCCGTCATGACGGTGACCGTCGTGACTTCCGCCGTGACGATGGTGAGCGTCGTGGCGGCCGCAATTTCCACAAGGACGGCGATCGCAGAGACTTCCGCCGCGATGACCGCCGCGGGGAGCGCCGTGATGGCGAGCGTCGTAATTTCCGTCGTGATGATCGTCGTGACGGCGATCGCAGGGATTTCCGCCGTGACAACCAGCGTCGTGACTTCCACAAGGACCGCGACCAGCGTCCGGAAGGCGAGGAGCGCCGCGAATTCACCCGTGAAGAGAAGATGGAGTACCGCGAGGCGAAGCGTGGTGAATACCTGTCGAAGCCGCGTCGCAATTCCGACGGCACGATGAGCTTCCCGTCGCAAAACCCGTACACGCATCGTCGCCCGGGCGAGCCGAAGATGCCGAAGGGCATCGAGTGGAGCATGCTGTCCACCGATGACCGTGAGCGTCTGCGTGGCCTGTCCAAGGAACATGCGGAGAACATCGGCCTGCACATCCTCGCCGCCTACACACTTGAGGAAAGGGATCCGGAGCTGGCGCTCGAACACGCCAAGTGGGTGGCGCATCAGGCTTCCCGTATTGATTTCGCGCGTGAGACCCTTGCGTTCGTGGCCTACCGTCAGGGCGATTACAAACTTGCCCTGCGTGAGTTCCGCACCGCGTTCCGCATGAACGGTTTCCTTGACTATCTGCCGTTCATCGCCGACTGCGAGCGTGGCATGGGCGAGCCGAAGAAGGCCATCGAAACCGCCATGAGCGATGACGCGAAGTATCTGCGCGGCGAATCCAAGGCCGAGATGTTCCTCGTGTACGCGGGCGCGCTGGGCGACCTCGAGCTGTGGGATAAGGCCATTGAGATCGTGCATACGCTGGGCCGTTCCAAGGGCCTGGCCGGCGAATACCGCATGCGTGCGGTGCAGGCCGAACAGTACTTCCTCGAGCAGGCCGGACGCTCCGATGAGGCCGTGGCTCTCGACCAGCTGCTTGACAAGCTTGAGCTGCAGTACGCCGATGCCGAAGAGGACGAGACCTCCGACGATCTGGTCATTGAATACGACATGCAGGAATTGAACGACGAGCTTATGGACAAGCTCGGCATTTCCGAAGATGACGCCCAGTATGCGCCGGAAGACGAGGATGAGGACGATTCCGAGGCCGTCGACGAGAACGGCGAGACCAACGATGAGACCCAGCTTGATGCCGAAGCGGCCAAGGAAGGCGCCGAGTCCGACGACGAGCCTGCCGGTGACGGCGAAAACGCGGGCGACTCCGAAGACGACCAGACTGAGGATGAGGTCGAATCCGCAGCCGATTCCGACAACGAGTGAGGTGCGGCAAAACAATGCTGAAATCCACAACCCGTCCGCTGAGCGAAGCCTACCAGCTGGCGCTGCTTGATCTTGACGGCGTGGTCTACCGTGGCAAGAATCCGGTGGAACATGCTGCAGAGAGCATCCGCAAGGCCGAAGGCCTCGGCATGACGGTGGAATACACCACCAACAATTCCTCCCGACTGCAATCCGTGGTGGCCGACCAGCTTAAAGGCTTCGACCTTGACGTCGAACCATGGCAGGTCATCACCTCGTCCGTGGTGGCTGCCCGCATGGTGGCCCGTGCGGTGCCGCAAGGTGCGAAAGTGTTCGTGCTCGGCGCACAGCATCTGCGTGAGGAAGTCGCCAAGCAGGGTCTTGAGGTGGTTGATTCCGCCGAAGACAAGCCGGTCGCGGCCATCCAAGGCTGGTACCCGGACATGTCTTGGAACCAGATGGCGCAAATCGCCTACGCCGTAGAACAGGGCGCCACGTATTTCGTGACCAACCGCGACCTGACCATTCCGCGTGAGCTGGGCATCGCCCCCGGTTGCGGTTCCATGATCATGGCCGTCATCAACGCCACTGGTGTGGAACCGGTTTCGTCCGCAGGCAAGCCGGAATCCGCCATGTACGACGAAGCCCGACTGCTTGCCGCGCATGATGGTGCCGAACCAGTGGCCAAGGAAGCATGCCTCGCCATCGGCGACCGCCTCGATACCGATATCGAAGCCGGCAACCGTGGCGGCTATGATTCCCTGGCCGTGCTGACCGGCGTCACCAATCCGCATGAGCTGATGTTCGCTCCGGAGCATCTGCGTCCGACCTACATCGCCAAGGACCTGACCGGACTTAACGAGCCGGCCCCCGAAGTCGTGCATGAGGCTGGCGCTTGGAGCTGCCGCGACGTGCAGGCGCGCGTCGACGGCGATCGTCTTTACGTCACCGACATCACCAGCGTCGACGGTCTTCGTGCGGCCTGCGCCGCCATGTGGGATGCGGCGGATCGCGGACACAGCGTCGACGGCATGATCGTGCCGGAATTCCGAATCGCCTGATTGCCGCACGTGCGTATGCGCAACATGAATGACGATTCCGGTGCCGTCGTCCGACTCGACATCGCGCTGGTGGAGCGTGGCGTCACGGACAGCCGCTCCAAAGCACAACGGCTGATCGAATCCGGCAAGGTCCGGGTGAACGGCATCGTCGCATCCAAAGCGTCGCTCAAAGTCACGGCCGCCGACACGCTTGATGCCGATCTGGGAGACGATTACGTCTCCCGTGGAGCCTACAAGTTGGTCGGCGCGTTCGACATGTTCTCCCAGACGGGCCTGCGTTCCGCGGAAGGATTCGATTGCCTCGACATCGGCGCGTCCACCGGCGGTTTCTGCGACGTGCTTCTGCGACGCGGTGCCGCGCATGTGATCGCGCTCGACGTGGGGCACGGCCAGCTTGACCCGCGCATCGCAGGCAACGAGCGCATCATCGAAATGAGCGGCGTCAACATCCGCGACGTCGAAGCGGATGATCTGCCGTACCGGCCAAGCATGATCGTATCCGACGTGTCATTCATCTCGTTGACATACGTGATTCCCGTCATCGCGCGCATCGCCGCGCCCGGCGCACACGTCGTGCTGCTGGTCAAACCGCAGTTCGAAGTCGGCAAAGGCAACCTCGGCAAAAACGGCATCGTGGAAAGCGAAACCTTACGCAAACAGGCGCTCGACACCGTCACCGCCTGCGCGAAAGCCAACGGACTGGATGTACGCGCCACGGCGGTCTCACCGATCGAAGGCACGCACGGCAACATCGAGTATCTGCTGTATGCAGTGGCGTAAACCGTTCTCCGCCAATCGATAGCGTAAAAATGAAAGGCCGGCGGTCCATATGAAAAATCCCATATGGACCGCCGGCCTTTTGCATGTTCCGCGGGCCTAGCCCCTCAAAAACTTGTCGATCTGATCCTGCTTGCCCATGATGATGAGCTCGTCGTTACGGTGCATAATCAGCTCTTTCGAACCGTATTCGAATTCCTTGCCCGGCGATTTGACACCGACCACGGTGATGCCGAACCGTTCATGCACGCGCGCATCCTCGATGGAGTAACCGACGACATGCGGGGGAGTGTGGATCTTCACCACGCTGTACGCGCCTTCAAGCTCGATGTAGTCCAGATAGTTGCCGGACACCAAGTGCCCTACGCGTTTGCCGGCATCGGTCTCCGCGTTGATGATGTGCCGTGCGCCGATACGCTGCAGAATGCGCGCATGCTCCTTGGACACCGACTTCGCCCAAATGTCGGAGATGCCCGCGTCCAGCAGATTGCCGGCGGTGATGACGGACGCTTCGACGCTGTCGCCGATGGCAACGACCGCCGTATCGAAATCGGAGGCATTGATCTGTTCCAACGCCATCACATCGGTCATGTCGGCCTGCACGGTGGGAATCTGCGACGACCAGCGGTTCACCAGTTCGCCGTCCTTGTCGACGGCGAGCACATCCTGTCCCATCGTATCCAATGTGGTGGCTACGGAACTGCCGAAACGGCCGAGTCCTACCACAAGAACGCTTCTGGTGTTGTTAGCCATGATTGTTCGCGTACCTTTCGATGTTCTGTTCCGGATTCAAGTATAGGAAGTTGCGGGTATAGAAACCGTATCGACGAATCCGCTCAGCCGACCACGATCTGCTCGGTGGGGTAGCGGACTGGCTCCACATTGCGCGGCCTGGAGATCGCGTAGGCGATGGTGAGCGGACCGAGCCTGCCGATGAACATGGTCGCGGCGAGAATGTACAGGACCGCTGGACTAGAAGCGCTGGCCACGCCGACCGAATAGCCTCCCAGACCGAACGCCGAGCAGGTGTCGAACAGCGCGTTGCTCAGCGAGCATCCGGTGATGGCCATCAATGTCATGGACACTATGGTGACGAGTGCCAGACATGAGGTGGTGACGGCCACGGCCGTCATGACGGCTTGCGAATGGATGCGACGATGGAATGCGTTGACGTCATGGCGTCCGGTGAACGCGGCGCGGCAGGTCAACAGAATCACGGCGAATGTGGTGACGCGGATGCCGCCTGCGGTCGAAGTGCTGCCGCCGCCGATGAACATGACGATGGACAGGAACACCTTCGTCGCGTCGCTCACGCCCGGCATCCATGACAGGTCGAAGCCGGAGCTGCGGGGCATGACGGCCGCCACCATCGCATGCCACAACCGCGGTTCCACGCCTTCGGTGGCGAACAGCAGTTTGTTGTTCCATTCCATGAGGAGGAACCAGGTGAACGAGGCGAGCACGATGCAGAACGTGGTGGTCAGCGTGAGCTTGGTATGCAGGCTCCAACGCTTCGGCGGACGATGGTTGCGCCATGAGCGCATGAGGTTAAGCAGGACGGGAAAGCCGAGCGTGCCGCAGAACGCGCTGACGAGGATAGGCAGGCCAACAGCCCAATTGTTGACATGCAGGCCGGCGCCGTCAGGGGTGAAGCCGGCGTTGTTGTATGCCATGACCGCGAAGAACAACGATTCCCACAGCGTGTGCCGCACATTGCCATGATTGACTTTGTACAGGCCGGGGAACAGCGCCACGAACGTGATGCCTTCGATGGTGAACGCGGTGGCGATGACCACGGTGAGCACGCCCTTGATCTCGCCGAGTTTCGTGGTGCCCAGCTCGTTGGCCGTCAGCAGCTTTTGCGTGGCCTTGAGATGGTGGTTCACGGCCAAGGCGATGAGTGAAGCGAACGTCATGACACCCAAGCCGCCCATCTGCACGGAGAAGATGAGCACGGCCTGGCCGAAAGCGGACCAATGCGTCGTCGAATTGACGATGGAGATGCCACACGTCGAAATCGCGGAGATCGCGGTGAAGAACGCGGTGGTGAATGTCGTTTGCTCGCCCTTCGGCGTGGCGGTGGGCGTGAGCAGGAGCAGCGTGGACAATGCGCCCAACATCATGAAGTACAGGATGGTCAGACGTCCGGGATGTGTGGTGAGTCTGTGCATTAGGCTGCGCTTGCGCGGCTTGCGCTCCTCCGCCATGGCCTTCTCGAACGTGTCTCCGGAGAACCACCAGGCATAGCCATGTGAGGCCTCGCGATTGGAGGAGGACTCGTCGAAGACGAGGTTGGACATGCTGTTCCTCGCTCCTTGTCTGTATAAACGGTCTTCGTTTCCTTGAGCTATTGTAGACGGTAGTGTGACGAACGGTGCAGAGACATACCATTCGGCCTGTTCGGCGGATTCGTGGGAAAACGACGAACAGGTTTTGCGGGTGGGATGTACGTGGCTCGTGAACGAACGGAAACGTCTGCGGCGTGTCCGGACACCCGCTACCGCCATTCGTTCATTTGTTCGATTACAATGGTAGGCATCGGCGTCCGTCGAGGACGTGGTATGTACGAGAGTTCTCGGAAAGGGCTTGCGATGCACGGTACCCGGCATGCGGTGGTAGTGACGCATACACGTCTGCGTGAAAGCGGCACGGTGGTCGAAGAAGCCGTCGAACAGCTGCGGCGCGCCGATTTCGAAGTGACGATCATCGACAATATCGAAGCGCCCGATTTCGGCAGCAAGACGCCAGTAGTGCCGAAAAACACGGAAATCGTGGTCGTGCTTGGCGGGGACGGTACCATTCTGCGCGCGGCCGAACTGGTTCATTGCACTGAAGTGCCCATCCTCGGCGTGAACCTAGGGCATGTCGGCTTTCTTGCCGAATTTGAAAGCTTCCAGATGAGCGAGGCGATCCGTCGGATCGCCGACCACGACTATTCCATCGACGAACGTATGATCGCCCACGTCGACGTATGGCTGCCGGGCGCGACGGAACCCATCGAGGACTGGGCGTTGAACGACATCACTTTGGAACGTGCGGACCGTGGCAAGATGGTGGAATTGTCCATCCGTGTCGACGACGTGGAGATGAGCTCATTCGGTTGCGATGGCGTGATCGTATCCACGCCGACCGGTTCCACCGCCTACGCGTTTTCCGCGGGCGGGCCGATCATGTGGCCGAATGTGAAAGCCTTGCAATTGGTGCCGTTGGCGGCGCATGCGTTGTTCGCACGTCCGCTCATCATCGGTTCCGGCTCCACGTTCGCCATCGACATTCTCGAGGATTCCACGTCGGATGGCTGGATCTGCTGCGACGGCCGTCGTCAACGCGCACTGCCCAAAGGCACACGTGTCGAAGTGCGTGAATCGAAATGCACTTTGCGATTGGCTCGTTTGTCTGGCGTGCCGTTCACGAACCGGCTCGTCACCAAATTTGATTTGCCTGTCGTCGGCTGGCGCGAGCAGGCGCGCAAAACCGGTGGCATACATCATGGGCAATCGTTCCCTAGAACCGGCAAACCGGAAAGCGGGAAGTGACCGGGCATGCTGGAAGAGCTTGAGATTCACAATCTCGGTCCGATTCGTTCCGCTCTGATCGCCCCGGCAGGTGGTATGACGGCGATCACCGGTGAGACGGGAGCCGGCAAATCGATGCTGCTCCTGTCTCTTATACACACTGACGCTGCCGACGAATAGAGAGGTGTAGATC
>ERZ894209.41-NODE-41-length-112520-cov-37.505357_pt1 | contig 112520 bp, 105 predicted proteins | sample MGYA00380288_ERZ894209 | MGnify/ENA primary metagenome ERZ894209 (study PRJEB32331, sample SAMN06328482) | human gut metagenome | biome: human gut microbiome; feature: stool | host: Homo sapiens | collected 2013-12-13 ... | reverse complement strand
CTCCTTTTCCCCACCAAATTTTCAATTTGTCGGGGACCCCGAATGGAATTTCGTTATATGGCACGGCGCGGTTTGGCCACTTTATCGACAGTCTAAGGGCGAACATTGTTCGCCCCAATAATATTATTAATATTTTATTTGTTATCAATTAAGCATACAGCGTGAGCCGCTATACCCTCTTTCTTACCCGTAAAGCCTAAACCTTCCTCAGTTGTTGCTTTAACTGATACAAAGTCAAAATCAAGATTACAGGCATTTGCAATATTTTTTCTCATTTGTTCAATATAAGGTGCCATTTTGGGAGTTTGGGCAAGAATGGTAGAATCAATATTAATTATTTTATATCCTTTTAACGATACCTGCCGAACAACCTCTTCAAGAAGCTTTAAGCTGTCAGCACCTTTCCATTTATCATCTGTATCGGGAAAAAGATGGCCGATATCGCCCATAGCGGCAGCCCCTAAAATTGCATCTGAAATTGCATGAAGAAGAACATCGGCATCACTATGGCCTAAAAGCCCAAGATTGCTCGGAATATCAACTCCGCCGATTATACATTTTCTGCCGTCAACAAGCTTATGAACGTCATATCCGTGACCTATTCTCATTATTTTTCACCTCTTGAATTAAGTATTGATACCGCCATCGGTATATCCTCAGGAGTTGTTATTTTAATATTAGAATACTCCCCTATCACAACATAAACACTCTCGTTCATATTTTCAAGCAATTTGCAATCATCTGTAAAATCTTTGCCCTGCTCAGTTGCCAAATTCATTGCAGATACATATTTATCAAACTTAAATATTTGTGGCGTTTGAATAGCAATAAGGCTTGAACGCTCGGGAGTATCAATAATTTTGTTGTCCTTATCAATAACCTTAATCGTATCTTTAACAGGGACACCTACTGCCGCCGCACCGTACTTCATTGCCGCCTTTAGCGTAGCTTTTATTTCATTGGCTGTTACAAGCGGGCGTGCGCCGTCATGAATAATAAGTAAATCGCAAGCATCTATTACTTTAACGGCATTTGAAACGCTTTCCTGACGAGAATTACCGCCAATGCAATAGGTGACGTTATATTTTAAAAGCACATCTTTAAACAAAGGGATATCGTTTTCCCTTACAACAACTATAATATTATCTATCTCATCAATACTCGAAAAGGTTTTAACTGTACGCTCAATAACGGTCATATTATTGATTTCAAGAAGAAGCTTACTTTTATCCGCTTTCATTCTTGTACCGTTTCCTGCCGCTAATATTATTGCTGTATTACTCATCTTTTAAACTCTCCACTTCATCAATGGTAGGGGTTGCAAATTCGGTTTTATAAGGGTCATAAACAACAAAGCCCGGCTTTGCACCGTTAGGTTTTCTTACGTTTTTCACCAAAGTATAATCTACGGCAACGTTTGATGATTCTCTTGCCTTGCTGAAATAAGCGGCAATAACAGCGCAATCGTGAATTGCCCCATCGCTTATTTGATTACCGGAAGTTTCGCAAATAACGTGACTGCCTGCGGCTGACTGAACGTGAAACCATGTATCATAATTTTTCGCCGTTTTCATAGTTAGCTTATCATTCATAATATTGTTTCTTCCGACATACACGTCAAATCCGTCACGTGTCTTAAAATGCATAGGTTTCAACGATTTTTGTTCTTTTTTCTTATCGTTTCCTTTTTTTATATATCCCTGAGAAGCAAGTTCAGCTTTAATTGCAGTAATTTCGCCGTCGGTTTCAGCCCTTGAAAGCGAATCGATTACACTTTCAAAATAATCCGCTTCATCGTTTGCTTCGTTGATAAATTCATTAAGTTTACTTTCTGCAACTTGCTTTTTGCGATACTCTTTATAATATTTTTGTGAATTTTGCGACGGAGTAAGCATTATATCGGCAGGAATACGGATGATTTTATTATTGTCATAATAATTTTCCAAATCGTAATAAGGCACACCTTTTTCAAGGCGATACATATTAGCCGCAATCAAGTCGCCGAAAAGCTTATAAGTTTCCTTATCCTTGCAATCCTCAAGCTCCTGCGTTCTGTTAATCGCTTTTCTTACCGCTCTTTCCTGCAAAGTTGTAACGGTTTTAAACAAGTCTGCACTCCTTGCTTTAATTCGCATTAATCTTACACGTTCATAATAGAAATAATCAAGAAGTTGAGAAAAGGTGTCATAATGATTTATTGTTGCAAGGTTATCATACTGCTTGATATCAATAAAAGCAAAATCCTTTGGAGCATCGGTAAATACAACGGTCGGAGTAGGATTTTGAGCTTGCTTTTTAAATTCATCAAGAGTTAATCCATATTCAAATTCACGGCAAATAATAGGAGAAACACCTTTTATTGCTTCCATTACCGCTTTATATATGCCTTTGCGGCTTTGTGCAATTTTTTCTCTTATTTTCTCAATATCGTCCGTAAAAATATTAAGCTTATCCTGCTTAGGCGGCGCAACATAAGTCACCCCAGGCAAAACCTCTCTGATATGCGACTTATTTTCGTCAACACGCTTCATTGAATCGATAATTTTTCCGTCTTTACCTACAAAAATAATATTAGAATACTTACCCATTATTTCAATAATGAGCGAATAATTTGTTTTATCTCCGAGTTCATCTGTGCCTGAAAAATTAATTTTCAAAATACGTTCAAGATTGTCTTGCTCAATATCGGTAACCCAAGCACCTGTAAGCCTCTTCCTCAGCAAAAGGCAAAACATGGGTGGTTTTGCAGGATTTTCGGGCGGAAATTCCGTAAAATGAATACGAGCGGCGTCTGCATTGCAGGATAAAAGAAGTTTTTTACTGCCTTGCCTTGAACGAAGATTAATAATAATTTCATCTTTAGACGGCTGATGAATTTTATCGACTCTGCTGTCAATTGCAAATTGAGCTATTTCATTTTTTAAATGGTATAAAAAAATTCCGTCAAGTGCCATAATTATATTTCCAATACAGGATTTGAAACAGGTGCAACAATAAACTCTACCTCTTCAAATTCCTTTTCAAGTTTCTCTTTAAGCATAAGAAACGGTACGTTTTCCGTTTCAAAATGACCCGCATTAATAACTGCAAAGCCTGACTCCGAAGCATCAAGCATTTCGTGATATTTTAAGTCGCTTGTAACAAAGCAATCAGCGTTTTGCATAGCATCATTTATAAATTCACCGCAAGCGCCACCGCCGACAGCAACCGTTTTTATCATTTTATCTGTATCTGTATACCTCAGCCCGTGAGTATCAAGTGTTTCCCCGACCAAAACAGCAAAATCATCAATACTCATTTCTCGTTCTAACTCACCGACAACGACATAACCGTTTTCAAGTTTTTTTGTATTTTTTAAATCAAGCAGCTTTGCAAGATTATCGTTAATGCCGCCTGCAGCCTTATCATACGAAGTATGCGCACACATCGTCGCAATATCGTTATTAATAAGTTCATAAACCGCCGTGCCTTTAACAATTTTCTTTACAGGATTAAAAATAATAGGATGATGAGTTAATAAAAGGTCCGCCTCAACGCTTTTTGCATAATCAGCCGCAGCCTTAGTGCCGTCAAGTGCCATAACAACCGTTGAAACAGTCTTTTCCTCATCGCCTAAAATAAAGCCTGAATTGTCCCATTCCTCCATTTCATTATAAGGAGCAATAGAATTTATGTAATTATATATATCCTTGACCAAGGTCATAAGATTTCCTCCACTGCCGAAATAACGTCACTTAAATCGGCACCTGATTTTGATTTATTTTTAAGATAATTTAAAAGATGCAAAAAGTATTCCTTTTGTGAAAAGTCCGTAATATTTCCCAAGAAATAATCTTTTGGAACTTTAGGAGTAATTTTTCCCGTATAATTTGCGTCAAAAATGCTGTATGAATGATTTGCGTCGGTTACAATAAAATCATTATTTATTTCAAAACCGTTGTCATAAAGATATTTTCTTGCTATTTCAGGATGGGTCATGGGCTGTAAAATCAAATGAAGTTCATTAACAAAGTCGCAATTAGAAAGAATATCAACTATTAATTCAGCACCCATTCCGGCAATAATAACAGTATCACATTCACCCCTATCGAGCTTTTCAAGACCGTTTGAAAGCCTTGTCGAAATAACATCCTCAAAACCCGCCGCTTTCACAAGAGACTTGCAAGAGGCAAGCGGTTTTTCATTTATATCCATTGCAACAACAAATGGTGATATTTTATTTTCAACAAGATATACAGGAATATATCCGTGGTCTGTTCCGACATCAGCAACAGACGAGCCCAATTCAACAAGGCTCGCCACTGCATTCAGTCTTTTAGATAAGCTAACCATTAACCTACCTGCGCATTAAGCTTTTCAACAAGCTCATCTGCATCTGTACCGTGAACTGCACAAGCATCTGCAATTGATTCGCCTCTTGAAGCAGGGCAACCAAGGCAATGCATACCAATCTCTAAAAAGAGAGGTGCCGTATCAGGATATGCGTCAAGAACGTCACCGATAATAGTATCCTTAGTAATTTCCATAGTATAAAACTCCTTTTCACATCTTTTTGAGACAATTATATTTTAACCAAATAATCATCTGCTAAAGATATTTATAACACATTTATTATTTCATTGCAAGTTCAATAAAAATATGTTAATATATAATTTGTAATTTAGAAGGACGGTGAAATGCTTGGAAAAAGAATATAACCCTGCATTACAATTTGATGCATTTACTGCCGGAATTGAGGACGGAGGCTTACGTTCAAGCTCTTCAATAGCTATTCTTGCCTGTTATATAATCGCAAGAAGCGAGGAAAAATTAACTAAGAAAAATGTTGTTGACGCTCTTGTTGAGGGCAAAATTGCAAATTATTTTGAAATCACAAGTGCAATTTCAAAAATGATAAAAACCGATAATCTTGTTGAGGGTGAGGACGGATATTTATCTGTCACAAGCAAATGCACATTTAATGTTGAAATGCTTGAGAATGATTTACCTATCACTATAAGAGAAAAAGCGGTTGAGCTTGCGGCAAAAACAGCAAGGCTTGAAATATACAAGAAGGAAAACAAAGCAACCGTTGAAAAGGACGGCGATAAATATAAGGTAACGCTTCACGTAAGCGATAAAAATTGCGATTTTATGGTGCTTAGCTTATATTTCCCGTCAAAAGCACAGGCTCAGGTTGTAAAAGAAAAATTCCAAACACACCCCGGCGAAGTATATGAAAATTTAATTAACTCAATTTTTTCAAACAATTAATATGTGAGGAATAAAAAATGAAAAACACAATAAAGAATCTTTTAGCTTTATTATTATCAATCATAATTTCATTCATTTTCATTTACTTATTTATATTTTTCGGCGGTTCTAAGCTATTTGAAAGCGGAGATGTAATTTTAAAAGAACTTGGAGTTTCAATAATTATAGGCACACTTGTGTTTTGGATTATAAAAATAAATAAAACGAGCTACGAAAAAATCGAAGAATTAGAAAAAAGAGTTGAAGAATTAGAAAATAAGAATAAATAACGACAAAAAGCGTACCCTCATTGGGTACGCTTTTTAAATAGCAATGATTAATCTATTTCTACAGAAATTTTTGCATCATTTCTTGTTGCTGCAGCACGCATAACAACACGGATAGCCTTGGCAATTCTGCCCTGCTTACCGATTACTCTGCCCATATCCTCTTCAGCTACGTGGAGATGATATACAATTACACCCTCTTCGTCAGGTTCGCTAACATCAACAGAAATTGCATCAGGATTTTGAACCAATCCTTTAGTGATAGAAATCAACAAATCCTTCAAAGAAAACACCTCCTGAATAAATCTTTGCCAAAACAATCAAAGATTAAAGGATGCCTTCTTTTTTAAGAATGCTCTTAACTGTGTCAGTTGGCTGTGCGCCGTTAGCAATCCACTTCTTAGCCTTTTCTGCATCAATCTTGATTTCAGCAGGGTCAACCATTGTGTTATATGTGCCGATTTCTTCGATGAAACGACCGTCACGTGGATATCTTGAATCTGCTACTACTACACGATAGAAAGGAGCTTTCTTTGCGCCCATACGACGAAGTCTGATTTTTACTGCCATTTTAAATTACCTCCAAAAGTAAATATATGTATTTTTATTTTTTCCAAACTGTTGTTTGGCTGTTTATAAATTAAAATCCAAACGGATTATTTGAGCCACCGCCCATTTTTCCCATCATTTTTTCAGCCATTTCGGGATTGGCTTGCATCATACGACGCATCTTTTTACTCATTCTCGGACCTTTATTACCGCCGATTTGTTTAACCATTTTTTGCATTTGCTTAAACTGAGCCAAAAGTTTATTTACATCCTCAACCTGCATTCCGCAGCCTTTAGCAATTCTGCGTTTTCTTGACGGATTGATAATGTCAGGACGCTCACGTTCCTGCTTAGTCATAGAATAAATTATTGCTCTGAAACGGTCAAAAGCCTTTTCGTCAATATCTTCATCCTTAATTTTATTACCTATGCCGGGAATCATCTTAATTGTATCTTTAAGACTTCCCATTCTTTCAATCTGCTCAAATTGGTCAAGCAAATCGTTAAGGTCAAATTTATTCTTAGCAAGCTTCTTTTCAAGTTCAGCCGCCTTTTTCTCGTCAAGACTTTGCTCTGCTTTTTCAATAAATGAAAGAACATCGCCCATACCCAAAATACGGGAAGCCATACGTGACGGGTGAAAAGTTTCAAGATTGTCAAGTTTTTCGCCTGTACCGATAAATTTAATCGGCTTGCCTGTAACAGCTCTTACGGAAAGCGCCGCACCGCCACGAGTGTCACCGTCAAGTTTTGTAAGAATAACGCCGTCAATGCCGAGAGTTTCATTAAAACTTTTAGCAACGTTAACTGCATCCTGACCTGTCATTGCATCAATAACAAGCAAAATTTCGTGAGGATGAACGGTTGAACGAATATTTTGTAGTTCCTCCATAAGTTGCTCGTCAACATGCAAACGACCTGCCGTATCAAGAAAAACATAATCGTTGCCGTGGTCTTTAGCAAACTTAACTGCCTCCTCGGCGATATGAACAGGATTTTCATTACCCATTTCAAAAACAGGAACGCCAACCTGCTCACCGACAACCTGAAGCTGCTTAATAGCCGCAGGACGGTAAACGTCACAAGCTACAAGAAGGGGTCTGTGTCCTTCTTTTTTTAATTTAAGGGCAAGCTTTGCCGAATGAGTTGTTTTACCACTACCTTGCAAGCCACACATCATAACAATCGTTGGTGGATGGTTGGCGATTGCAAGCCTTGCTTCGTTGCCACCCATAAGCTCGGTAAGTTCTTCATTAACTATTTTAATTACCATCTGACTCGGAGTAAGTGACTCCATAACGTCAGCACCAATAGCTCTTTCGGTAACCTTTGCGGTAAACTCTTTAGATACTTTATAGTTTACATCAGCCTCAAGCAATGCAAGGCGAACCTCACGCATTGCCTCTTTAACGTCTGACTCGGTCAATTTGCCCTTGGCACGTAATTTTTTAAACGAATTTTCAAGTCGTTCACTCAAGCCTTCAAATGCCAAGAAATCAACTCCTAAAAAATTTTATCCTTCTTTCAGAAAAGAAGCAAGTGTTTTAATTCTTGCAACATTATCATTAACTTCCATAGAAAGTGTATGATTGAGGTTATATTCGTTGATTTTATCAGCGCATTCAACGATTTCGTCAACGCCCTTTTTCATTTCAGTAAAGCGTTTTGCAAGACCAAGCCTTTTTTCCATATCAAAAAGCTGAGCTTCTGCACGTTTGATTGAATCTCGAACGCCTTGACGACTTATACCCTCGTTTTCTGCAATTTCGGAAAGTGAGAGATCCTCTTCATAATAATAAGCAAGGCAATTACGTTGCTTTTCAGTAAGCATTTCGCCATAGAAATCGAGCAAAAACGGGATTTCAAGATTTTTTGCCATGAAGCGACTCTCCTTTCAAAGTATGTGTAAAGTATTTAATCTTTACAGCAAGCAGTATTATACTAAAGACAAGCCGATATGTCAAGTAAAAAACGAATAATATTTTTTATTAAATTTAGTTCAAAACTATTGACACAATAAATAGTGTAAAGTAAAAAGACTTTAAACTAAATATTGCATAAAAATAAGCCTTAATTAAAAATAATTAAGACTTACTTACAAGTAAAAACGCAATGAGAATTACTTGCCAATCCTCATTGAAATTATAGTAAAACTGACTTTGTGTTATACTGCATAAGCTTTTATTTTTAAAAGATTATACCCTCCTTAAACGGAGAGTTTCGTTCTGCGATTTTTTGCGAGTTTTACTATCTTATGAAATTGCACTATTCTCAAACACTGCCTGCGTAGGAACAAACTTGTATCTGTTTTACTACATTATGAAATTACACTATTCTCAAACAGTCTTGTACCGTCAAGTCAAACATTTGAAGTTTTACTACCTTATGAAATTACACTATTCTCAAACATTCTCGCCGGAGGGTGTGGGGTAACCTTAGTTTTACTACCTTATGAAATTACACTATTCTCAAACATCAAGAAGATAGCCTTCTGATGGTTGGATGTTTTACTACCTTATGAAATTACACTATTCTCAAACAATAATTGTAATATAAACCACAAAACCGCAAGTTTTACTACCTTATGAAATTACACTATTCTCAAACGGTGATGTTATTATTGTTGCTACAATTCCAGTTTTACTACCTTATGAAATTACACTATTCTCAAACATTTGCTTTTCTGTCAATTCGGTATTCTCTGTTTTACTACCTTATGAAATTACACTATTCTCAAACTCGTGAGGTTGACAGCTCAACAGATGACGGGTTTTACTACCTTATGAAATTACACTATTCTCAAACTTAAATGGATTGCAAAAAATAGCGAGATAGTTTTACTACCTTATGAAATTACACTATTCTCAAACAATCAATAGTATTCAAGCATTTTTAAATTCGTTTTACTACCTTATGAAATTACACTATTCTCAAACCAATTCGGTTATTAAATCGACTAACTTATAGTTTTACTACCTTATGAAATTACACTATTCTCAAACTTTATCCGTTATTATTTTTTTAATATTGTGTTTTACTACCTTATGAAATTACACTATTCTCAAACATTTCAATCTTCAAACAATAATCAAACTCAGTTTTACTACCTTATGAAATTACACTATTCTCAAACCTCAAATAAGCTGTACCACTATAATGCGCAGGGTAATTCACAAGATATTGTATATATTATAGTTCTAATTATTATCGCTGTCAATAATACACAAATCAGGGTCCAAAATATGTATCTCTTCAAATTTTGAAATGTGCCGAGGCTTTGAAGATGACAAAATCAAAATGTTAATATGGCTGAGACTCAAGGTTTCATAAATACCCTCAAGCTCATTATTATCAAAAAAATCATACAAGCTGTGAAGAACAAACAAATCAAATTTAAGATATTTATTAAGAAGAATTATATAAGAAATAAGAAGCTGAGGCAAATCGTGCGAAGAGGTATCAATATTAAACTGAAAAAGCTTTAATATTGACGAATAATCAATTTCAAAATTTGAATCATATTCAAAATCGTACATTTTATTTAGTTTATCAAAAAGGTTTATAAGTAATGTTTGAATTGAAGCCAAATCCTCGCCACATTCATTTACTGCCGTTTTCTGCATAAGTGAATTGATTTTATTTACCAGTTTTTTATTTTGAAAATCCAAATCAATAGCATTAGAAATAAAAAATCCTCTTTTATTGAAATCAAACGGCTTAAAGTCCTGCGAGAAAGTAAACAATTCCTCAACAGTATCATCCAAAAACGAGCGTAAGGCTTGCCTGAAAATTTTCTTGTTTTCAATCACAAGAACAGGAATTTTACTGTTTGAAAGCTCAACGGCATCATTTAAATATTCATAGGAAAGCATCATAATATTAAAAGCCTTTCATCATTTGCAACAACATTACTGTCATTTGAGCCGACTACCATTTCCATTTTGGAATATTGTTTTTCGGTAACCGTCAGCATTTGAACAAGTCCTGCCGACGGCTTATGCTTTTTAATCGAGTCGCATATACCGTTTGCAACATTTTGATTTAAAGCGAGCTTTGAATAAACGGATTCCTGCATCATCATAAAGCCGCTTTTTACAAGATATTTTCTAAAGTTTGAATATTCCCGTCTGTCCTTCTTAGTTTTGACAGGTAAATCAAAAAACACAATAACTCTCATAAATCTATAGCTCATAATTCATAGTAGGAAACTTAATAAGCGATATATCGTTTTCTTCAATGGCAGAAAATATACTTTTGCAATAAATTTTAATTGCATTAATCATTGTATTCGTTCTGCCGTCAACTATAATATCTTTATTAAGCAAGGATATAAGCATTTGCTTTTCATTTTTATCGAATGATTTGGGGCTCATATTTTTAACCCAATTATCAACGAACGGTCTAAACGGCTCCATTAAATCACAGCTTAAATTAAACTGATTAAACATATTGCCGTGAAAAAGACCGAGTTGGGTTAAATAACCGCTGCTGACGATTTCACGGTTAAAGCACGATAAAATGATACTATAACCGTAATTAAGCGCTGCATTAATCGGTATATCATCGCTTCTTGTAAAGCTTTTTCCGAACATTGCATTGAAATAAACCTTGGCGGCATGGCCTTCCCTGTTTGTAACGTCATTAAATTCAAGTTCTTCAACATAGCTGTCAAGCAACAATGCTTCTTCAAGCCCATAAAATTCAAGAAGTGAAGCTTGATTTTTTATTTTCTGCGCAACTATAACCGTCCACACCTGCTGCTTTGAAATTTCATTCCAAGCAATTTGATTTTTAAGCTTTTGACTGCAATCGTGGCTTCCGTAATATGATATAAGCTCACTTTGAGGATTACGCTTTGCGTCACAAAATATAACCTTTATTTTCTTCAACGTAAGCTCGCTTAAAAGCGCACAGGTTATGGAGCAAGCGGTGTTTTCAACAATCAATATTGAAATTTCGCTTAAATGTATTTTAACAGTATTATCTACATCTCTTACCGTCATATAGCCCATAGTATAATCAAGCTTTGACGGCTTCGTTACCACAACCGTGCGCCAACTCATACTAAAATCTCCTCACTTATAAATTTAAAAGTTCAATTTCTTGTTCAAAAAGACCTGTAACCGATTGATTGATTAACTTAATTGATTTAACATTTTTTATTTCGGAAATGTTATTGTTAAGTCTTATAGCCCCATTAGCTTTAATGCCTATACTTTTCAAATCGCCTTTGGAAGCGTTGTTTTTCAATATAGTCAAGACATTTTTGATAACATTGCATTGTTCGACTATATCTAATTTTTCAAACTTTTCCTTTGAACAATATAACTTATCCCCTAAATTTGAATATAAAACACCGTATATATTGTTTTTCATTTTTTCAATTAATAAATTAAATAATTCAATATTTTTCTCGGTAGTTACAATATCCTCTTCATTTTTGCTTGTTTGCAAATGCAAATCTCCGCCGGCACATCTAATTACATTCCTGATATAACGTTCGTTATCATATCCTAATACTAACTGAACACCTGGTCGATAAGAAATCTGCGAACCACCACTATCCTTACCGCCAAGATGACAAAGCATATTATCAAATGAAATACACGATTGAATTTTTACTTTTTTCACTTTAATAATTGGATTTATAAGACCGTAATTTTCAATTAAATACGCAATCGGATTTTCCTCGTACTTATTCTTATCATAAAGATTAACAGAAAACATAGATATCATACGTTTATTATCTTTTCCATGTTCAACACAAGAAAAGTAAGTAGATGAGACTTGATTGTATCCGCCATATTTTTCAATACTATTGCGTTTATCATTCTTTTTAATGCTTGCTTGACCATTACCTTTCTTAAGTATTGTCACTTTAAAAAGGCCACCTTTTTTCTCAAATGCATAGCGTGTATAACGAATATTGTTTTTATTCATTGTGGATTTAACTATATTTAACGATTCATTATTATCAGCTATCCAAGCGCCATCAATATTATGTTTTAACATTGAATCGAGCTTTACTGTGTAAGCCTTATCGTTATTTTGCAGGCCCTTAATAAAGTTTGCCTTATTATGAGTAAACTTAACGTTATAAGCATTGCCGACAACAATATTGAGATAAGCGTCCTTAGCGTGGTGCAAATCGTTTACCTCACGGCATTTGAGCATATCATATTGATGGCGAAATTCAGATGCAAGAGCCGCCTTAACATACACAATTTCAGTATCGGGGCGAGGATAAAGCTGTTCAAGAATATTTGCAACAGCCTTAGTTGACTGACGTGTTTCAACAAGCTGGCGGGAAATAAACTGACTGAGTTCCTCGTCGCTTAAAGGATAATTTCTTACCAAGCGTTCATATTTTTTCTTGTTGATAAGTCCTTTATCAAGCAATGCCTTCCAATGCAGAGTCATTTTCTCTCTGATTTGACTTGAAAGAGGATATTCATTATCCTTTTTGGCATTAGTTGTTTTCTTAACAAGAACTCGGTTATCCAAACTGTCATCCTTGATTTTCGACTGAGGATAAATATGGTCGATATCATATAAATTCTTATTAAACAAATCGTCCAAGTCAATATTTTCGCCTGTATACATACATTTGCCGAATTGAGTAAAATAGAGATAAAGCTTATCACTTTTCAGCTCATCATCAGTAGTATTATTTTGAAGCTCGTCAAAAAGTAAAGGATAGTCATTTTTACAGGACTTATACAAATCCAAAAGCTTATTTCTTCTTGATACTGTTCGCTTCTTTTCTTCAGCACCTCTTGCCACCTCAACAAAAATCTTTTTAGGCGGGCATTTCATAATTTTTTCAAGTTCTTTAGTTATCAAAAGCGACTGATAAATAGGTCTTTTAACAAGCGGCGAAACATAAAGTTCCTCTACTATCTGATTTAACGTTTTATCATTTCCAAACGAATTTAATTCATTAATTTTATCATTAAAGGTTTTATTTTCCTTATCGTCACAGCAAAACTCATCGCTATAAAGAAGCGAGGTCAAATTATAATTTGTCTCCCACAATGCGCAAATAATATTAATCAGCTCACCAGTTTCTTTATAAACAGCGGTAACATCTGTCAAAAATTCTCTTGAAAGCTTGCTCCAGCCCGTATACTTAAGCTTGCAGATTTTCTTAATTTCATCATCTGACAGGCAGCCTCCAAATTCATTTTTAAGGCGCTTTTTTAAAAGCTTTTTATCATCACCGAAAATGGTTATTGCCTTAACGATTTCTTCTTTTTGCTCATCTGTCAAATTATAAGCAACTAAGTCCTTATAGGATTTCAAAGAGGATTTAAAATCGTTATCAATTCCGCTGATTTCGTCAAAGGCGATATTTCTTGATTTCAAATAATAGCAAAGCTTTTTATTAGTAACCTTATAATATTTTTTGAAAAGGTCGTTATAGATATCCTGCTTTAATTGGACGCTGATTTTTTCACCGTCAATTTTAAGATTATTAAGCTCATTTAATACGCAAAATTTATTATAAAGCAGCGAATGCTTAGGAATCACATCATATTGTGGCAAATATGTGCATTTGCTCGTTAACTTTTCAATGAATTTTTCAGCAGATTTATCAAAATCCACAACATCTTCAATATTCCAAGGATATATTTTTTCATTGCTTCTTACAAGCCAGTGCTTTGTTGAATGAGTATTAAGCGGTCCTATGTAATAAGGGATACGGTATTCAAACAATGCTTTGATTTTATCGTAAACAGTTTTGCCGTCGTTATCCTCATTTAACAAAAACGGTAAATATTCTTTAGCGTTATCCAAAATTGCAACAAGCTCTTTTTCATTAACCTGCATAGGAACAACGCCGTTATCCTTAGTCACTTGCTTTGGCATAAAGGTTGAATTTTCTATTTCTTTAAACATTTCTTCATAAGAAGCGTCTTTGCAAATGCCCAACGTTTTCTTTAAATAAGCACAAAATTCCTCTTGAGTGCAGGTTGAATTAAGCACACCGGTGCCGCTGCTCGTTTTAATATGCTTTGAATACGCAACATAGTTATTATCTTTAGAGCTGATATTAAATATTTCGGATTTCTTTTCAGGCATATATATTTTTATATATTTCTTAAGCGTTCTCAAATCTATTTTATGCTTTTCATATATTGCAACCTTAGCTTCTGAAATATATTCCTTACCGTCCAAAATATCCGCAAGAACCGCCCAATCGTACACCGCCTTTAATTTTTCTAAAAGCTCAAAGCGCTCGCCGAGATAGGATTGAAAATCATTTGCATTATCGTCAAAACCCGATGAAAACGAAACACTTTTCTTTTCAACGTCTTTAAGTGCTTCGTCATCAAAAATATCAAAAAGCTTAACCGATGAGCCGCTTAAAAGAGAAAGCGCACTGTAAAGCACCTTATCGTACTTTTTGCTAACACCAAACAGCTCGGCAATTTCAGCGTTTTTCTTTGTCTTGCCCTTAGATTTATCTTTTAAAGTATTCGCAAATTCATCAACGTCACTGCAATCAAGCTCAATCTCATAATTATCGTAAAAATAATTTTTTAAGTCATTATATATAGGCATAAAATCGCCCGATTTGTCATTTTTATAAGAATAATCAAAAAGAAAATGACCACGATTTTTGATAATATGATGAAGTGCAAGATAAACGAGCCTTACGTCATGAGGCTTATTACTCTTAATAAGCTCATTTCTCAAATGATAAATTGTCGGATAATCTCTGTGAAAATCCTTATCGGTATAATTCTCATCAGAAAATACGCAATAAGGAATTTTTGTAGATTTATCCTCAAGATATAAATTGCTTTCACGAAGCTTGATAAAGAAGGCAGGGTCAATTTTTGAAATTTCCTCGTCAAAAAGCATTTCGAGAAGCTTTAATCTTTCACGCTTTCTTTGCGTTCTTCTGCGAGATGAGCGAAAGCCCCTTCTCTCCTCGGCAGAATTGCTCTTTTCAAAAAGCCTTATGCCCCACATTGCGTTACCTTTAAACTTAGGAATTTTATAATTAGTATCGCAAACAGCCCAGCCAACGGAATCGGTACCTATATCAAGTCCCAAATAATACTCTTTACCCATAAATTTTTCTCCCTTTAAAAATTTTTATTGACAAATGCGATTTGAAATGCTAATATATAGACATCTCAAGACCTTATGAGATTACACTATAAGTTCAAATAAAAATTTATTCAAATCGTTGCTTAGCCAACATCACAGTGTGTGATTATTAAAGACTCGTTTTTACGGGTCTTTTTTGTTTTATAATTTAATAATAACATATAATTTTTCAAAAATATATAGCTTGTCAAGAATTATTTTTCAAAGTACAATTTTATGTACTAAAAAAAACCGACTGTCAAACAGACAGTCGGTTTTTTAGCTTTTAGGGATTGCATTTTTTACACGGAGAATAGCCGTTTGAAATAAGGCTTTGTCTTGTTCCTTTGTATTGTTTTTTATTAGCGGTATTCATTTTTTTAGCGCCGTCACAATTAGGATTATGAAATTTTTTCGACTTAACATTAACGACATATGTTTTAACCTCGGTAGAATCAACTGATGTTGAAGTTAAAGAGAACTCAGAAGCTGCACTTTTGCTTGCTTTATTATCGCCTGTTGCATAATCAATCTCAACACCCGGCTGAACATTATAACAATAAACATTAAAGCTCACTCCTGTGCCTGCATCTTCAATTGAATATGCCTGTATATGAACACCATCGGCAACAAGATTATTGCCATCAAAAATAGGCGTTACCTCATAATAAACGTGATTTCTGGTAAGTTTAACATAGTCGGCAACTCTGTTTTCAAATGGAAGCATACCCTCAACATTAAGATATCTTGTACCGGTAATCAAATTATTTACATTTGCATTTTCTCCGGTAAGCTGATAACCGATTAGATGGCAACGATTATACAAATATTTTCCGTCAACAAAGCTATATTTTGAAATATGCCAACCTGTCGGTTTAACCGAGCCGATTGAGCCACGTTCTTTTGACGGCATTAAATCAGAACCGATACAAGAAACTGCATAAGTACACCTGCCTAAAGAGTCAAGCGTTCCGTATTCTTCAAACGAGGTTGTTGACGTTTTCTTTTTTTCACTCAATTCAGGCACATTATTATTAATTTCAACATAAGGCGAATCGCTATATGGTGGAATATTATTTAAATCATAATCGGTGTATGCACTTGTTGTTTGTGCAGTAATATCAAGGTCATTGAAAAAATTGCTTTCATTTGATGAACAGCCTGATAAAATAAGAAGCGTTATTGAAAAGGCGATTAATATCTTTGTAAATTTTCTAAACATTTCAACCTCCGAAAAAATCTGAAATATAACTGATTTCGACATAATATATTAAATTAATGAATTATAATATTATCAAAGAATGTATTAAGGGGAAACACTAATGTTGGAACTAATCAATGTCGAAGACCTATATGAAAATGACAAAATCATAATTATGGACAGTATATTTTTTAATAACAATAAATTAATTGAAAACATAGAAATCGGATTTAAAAATAAAAGCGGCGACATAATAGATATCAAAACAATAAAGCATATAAAATAAGACTGCCAAATGACAGTCTTACAAATTAATCATGCTGATGTTTTATATGCGCCTGAGCAATTTCTATAATATCAGTTATATGTTCATCATCAAAGCTGTAATAAACCTGTTTACCGTCACGTCGTGACTTCACAATATTATTAGCCTTAAGGATAGCGAGCTGATGTGAAACTGCCGATTTTGTCATACCGAGGGCATTTGCTAAGGTACACACACAAACCTCTCTGTTGTCAAGAGCAAGCACAATCTTTGCCCTTGTAGAGTCACCGAGCACCTTAAACAGAGTTGATATTCTGTCTATTTGAGAAGAACTTAGCATTGAAGAGTTAATATCATTAATAAGTTCTTCATCAGTTATATTACAATTGCAGTTGGCAACTCCCATATTCGCACCTCAAATCAAATTGATTTACATATATTATATATTCTTTATAATAAAAAAGCAATTAAAAAGAATGAAAAATACAAAAGAAAAATCCTGATTACAATAAATGCAATCAGGATAATGGAGGCACCACCCAGATTTGAACTGGGGCATAAAGCTTTTGCAGAGCTCTGCCTTACCACTTGGCTATGGTGCCATATAGCAAAAGGCTTCAAATAATGAAGCCTTTTTAATTGGAGCGGATGACGAGGCTCGAACTCGCTACCTCAACCTTGGCAAGGTTGCGCTCTACCGGGTGAGCTACATCCGCAAATGTGGTGCTTCCGGACGGAATCGAACCATCGACACGGGGATTTTCAGTCCCCTGCTCTACCGACTGAGCTACAGAAGCACAAATGGCGACCCGGAACGGGTTCGAACCGTCGACCTCTAGCGTGACAGGCTAGCGTTCTAACCAACTGAACTACCGGGCCATTTGTGGTGGGAACAACAGGGCTCGAACCTGTGACCCTCTGCTTGTAAGGCAGATGCTCTCCCAGCTGAGCTATGCTCCCACGCATATTCGCCGCACTTGCGACGTGTTATATAATACTATAAGTCAATTGAAAAGTCAATACTTTTTTGAAACTTTTTTAAACTTTTTTATTTGGTTGTTTGCTCCAGCAATTTTTCAATTTCAGACGGTGTAAACTTGTAATTTTTATCACAAAAGTGACATTCAACATTTACGTCCTCATTATCGTTTACCATTTGCTGCAAAGACTCCCTGCCGGTTGAAATAAGGGCATTTTCCACCTTTTCTTTTGAGCAATTGCATCTGTATTCGATTTCACTTTCATCAAGCTTATCAATATCAATCCCTCTCATTGCTCTCTTGGCAATATCGTCGGGAGACATACCCTTTGAAAGCATAGTTGTGACAGATTCGATATCCTTAATGGAATCTTCAATTTTAGAAATAATTTCATCGGGGCAGCCTGGAAGTAGCTGAATCATAAAGCCACCGGAATTTGCAACAGACAAATCAGGATTGACAAGCACTCCGAGAGCGCATACTGTAGGCGTTTGCTCAGATACTGCAAAATAATTTGTAATATCCTCTGCAATTTCACCGCTTACAATCTGAGTATTGCCGACATAAGGTTCTTTTAGACCCATATCCTTCATAACGTATAAAAAGCCGTCTGTACCAACAGCACCTCTCACGTCAAGCTTACCTTTATCATTAAGCGGAATTTCAACAACAGGATTTTCAACATAGCCCCTTGCATTGCCCTGACTGTCAGAAACGGCAAGAATAACACCTGCCGGACCGCCTCCGTTTAACCTTAATGTAACACTGTCATCCTTACCTTTAAGCATAACGCCCATCATAGAAGCTGCGGTCATAAGACGTCCGAGAGCAGCAGTAGTAACAGCAGAGGTTTTATGGATATTTTCAGCCTTGCTTACCATATCTGTTGTATCACCGGCAATAACAAATGCACTGCCGTCAGTTGTAATATATCTTACTATTTTTCCCATTTAATTATCACCTTTTTTTAAAACAAAATAAATTCTTTCACTGTTATCTTTTATATCATCAAGATTCAGTTCATCATATATTCCGATTATATTAAAATTATTAAGTACGCTTTTCAGTTCATTAACCGAATATGCTTTTTCATTAAACTCCTCGCTGAAACGGTCATAATTTTTACCGTTATAAACAAAAAAGTCCAGCAAAATTCTGACTGTATTGTCACCCAAATACTCATTATCCCACGAAAGAAAAAAATCTTCTTCGTCAAAAACAAAGGTATTATTGCCTAAAACATTTTTATGTTTATAAACGGTATTTACATCAAAAACAAATACGCCGCCGTCATTAAGAGAATTATAAACGCAGTCAAAGCACTTTTTAACCTCAACAATATCCTTTAAATGGTTAATTGAGTCAAGAGAGCAGACGCAACAATCCACCTTATGCGGCAATTCAAAATCCGTCATATCGCCTTTTATAAACATTGTATTCTTTATTTGCTTTGAGCTTGCCACAGTAAGCATTTCGTCGGACAAATCAAGCCCAATAACATTATAGCCCAAATCGCTCAAATATTCGCTTACAGAGCCTGTTCCGCAAGCCAAATCAAGAACAGTATCACATTTATCGGCATACTTTTTAAAAAACGAAGAAATATAATCAGCTCTTTTTTTATATTCAACATTTTCCGTCAGCTTATCATAAAACTTAGCAAATGTATTATAACTCATCGTTTTCTTCCGCTTTGCTTTCGTCCTCAAGTTTAATTTTTTCAAAAATCTTGTCATATCCGTCACAACCATATTGAAGCGAACGATTAACACGGCTGATTGTAGCGGTTGACGCACCGGTAGCATTAACTATATCTGTATAAACGCATTTTTCAGAAAGCATTTTTGCAACAACTATTCTTTGACTTATTGTTTTAAGCTCCTGAACAGTACACAAATCTTCAAAAAAGTCATAGCAATCCTCTACCGTTTCAAGTTCAAGAATAGCTCTGAAAAGAAAATCAATATTATCGTCTTTTAATTTATTATTCATATTATCTGCCCTTTCGACATATTACTCATAATTTAAAGCAATCATATTGTAACACACTAAATCGTGAAAGTAAAGAAAAATCTCCGACAATAATAAAATAATCGGAGATTTTATAAATAAAATTATTCTTTTATAAGTTCATCATAAAAGTCGAAACAATCAAATGTTGCAAAATAATCCTTAGGTGTTTCTGCTCTTCTGATAAGTTTGAACGTTCCGTCTTGATTTAAAAGAATTTCTGCGCTCTTAAGCTTGCCGTTATAATTATATCCCATAGAAAAACCGTGTGCGCCTGCATCGTGAATAAAGAGATAATCTCCCATTTCAATTTCAGGAAGAAAACGGTCAATTGCAAATTTATCACAGTTTTCACAAAGAGAACCCGTTACATCATACTTATGGTCGCATGGCTCATTTTCCTTACCCAAAACAGTAATATGATGATATGCGCCATAAATAGCAGGACGCATAAGGTTTACTGCGCAAGCATCTACTCCGATATATTCCTTGTGTGTATGCTTTTGGTTAATAGCTTTTGTAATAAGTCCGCCGTAGGGGCCGAGCATATATCTGCCAAGTTCTGTATAAATTGATACGTCGTCCATACCTGCAGGCACAAGAACTTCCTCATATGCTTTTCTTACGCCCTCACCAATAACGAAAATGTCATTAGGCTCTTGATCGGGTTTATAAGGAATTCCGATACCGCCTGAGAGGTTGATAAAGGTAATATGTACACCAAGCTTAGCTTTAAGATCGGCAGCAAGTTCAAAAAGAAGCTTTGCAAGCATAGGGTAATACTCATTAGTAACCGTATTTGAGCAAAGAAATGAGTGTATGCCGAATTCTTCAACGCCTTTTTCCTTAAGGATTCTAAAAGCTTCGTAAATTTGCTCGGTAGTCATACCGTATTTAGCATCGCCCGGATTATCCATAATATCATTGGAAATTTTGAAAATTCCTCCGGGATTATAGCGGCAACTCATTTTTTTAGGCAATTTGCCGCAAGCTTTTTCAACTGCCTCGATATGTGTAATATCATCAAGATTGATGATACCGCCGAGCTTATTACAATATCTAAACTCGTCAAGCGGGGTATCATTTGATGAAAACATAATATCATCACCCACAGCTCCGATGGTTTTAGCCATCATAAGTTCTGTTTTAGATGAGCAGTCACAACCGCAACCATATTCACGAAGAATATTGATTAAAAACGGATTAGGCGTAGCCTTAACTGCGAAATACTCCTTATATCCCTTATTCCAGGAAAATGCTTTTTTAAGATTTTCAACATTTTTCCTGATTCCTTTTTCATCATAAAGATGAAACGGCGTCGGATATTTTGCCGCAATTTCCTCAACCTTTTCCTTTGATACAAACGGTATCTTAGTCATTAATTTATCCTCCTAAATCACATCACTGATTTTTCTATATAATTTTTTATTCCGTTAATTCCTTGCCCTGTAACAGAAGAAAACGGAACAACGGGAACTTTGCCTGCAAAAGCAAGTTCTTTACCTGATAAATCAAGTCTTTCCTTGTAAGCGGTTTTCTTAAGTTTATCAGCCTTGGTCATAACTATTATAAACGGAATGTCCATCTCTTTTAAGAAACAAATCATACCCTCATCATCTTTAGTCAAAGGATGGCGCATATCTATAAGAAGAACTACAAGAGCGATATTGCGTCCGCTTTTAAAATACCCTTCCATAAGTTCGCCAAATCGCTTTAACTCTTGCTTGCTTATTTTGGCGTATCCGTAACCCGGCAAATCAACAAATTTAATATTATCAACATCATAAAAGTTAATAGTTATCGTTTTGCCCGGAACGGAACTTACCCTTGCTAAATTTTTTCTGTTGAAAAGCTTATTTAAAAGTGAACTTTTGCCAACATTTGACCTACCTGCAAAAACAACTTCAGGTTCGTCACTTTCCGGTAATTGAGAAAGCACTCCGTAAGCATTTTCAAAGACTGCTTTATTATAATTCATATTTCACCTACTGAGTAACAATATTTGCCTTAGACTTATTGTCCGCTATAACAACATTGTTATTTTTAACGTCTTTTTTTCTTTTAGGTAACGTAACAAGTGCAACAGGCAACAATTCATCAAATGATTTAACACTTACAAATCTGACTGCGTTTTTAACCTCTGCCGAAATTTCGTCAAGGTCCTTAACGTTTTCATTAGGGATTATAACTGTATCACAGCCTGCTTTATATGCTGCCATTGACTTTTCTTTTAAACCGCCAATAGGAAGCGCCTTGCCTTTTAGACTAATCTCACCTGTCATAGCAATGTTCGATTTAATCAAAATTCCTGTAAGTTCACTTACAATAGCAGTTGTGATTGCTAAACCTGCAGACGGACCATCCTTTGGTATCGCCGCTTCAGGTGCATGAATATGTATATCCTTGTTTTTATAAAAATCAGGGTCAATTCCGTATTCATCACACTTAGAACGAATATATGAAACTGCTGTTTTAGCGCTTTCTTTCATAACGTCGCCGAGATTACCCGTAAGTTCGATTTTTCCCGTTCCGTCAAGCGCCGAAACCTCAATCGGAAGCATTGTTCCGCCCACGCTTGTCCATGCAAGACCGTTAACAACACCAACTTGGTCTTCGTCACTCGCCAAATCCTTTTCAAATTTTCTCTTACCTAAATATTTTTCTATATTGTCATTTGTTACCTTAAACGATTTTGCTCCGCTCTCAAGGGCAACAGTTGCTTTTCTGCAAAGAGTTGCAATTTCTTTTTCAAGTTTACGAACTCCCGCTTCTCTTGTATAATTTTCAATCAAAGCGTTTATTGCGTCATCGCTCACTTTAAATTCCCTGCCGTTTAAGGAATGCTTAGCCATTTCTTTTTTAATCAAGTGTTCCTTGGCAATATGAAATTTTTCAAGAGCGGTATAAGAATTAAGTTCAACAACTTCCATACGGTCATATAATGGCTCAGAAATTGACGAAGTATCGTTTGCCGTGGTAATAAACAGCACTTTGCTCAAATCTACAGGAAATTCGATATAGTGATCTGTAAACGAATTATTCTGTTCCGGGTCAAGTGCCTCTAAAAGAGCAGATGACGGATCACCCTTAAAATCATTACCAACCTTATCAATCTCATCAAGCAAAATTATTGGATTCATAACGCCGCTTTTAATAACAGCCTCGATAATTCTGCCGGGCATTGAGCCGATATAAGTTTTTCTGTGTCCTCTTATTTCAGCCTCATCGTGTATACCGCCCAAAGCGATACGTACATATTTGCGCCCCATACTTTTTGCAAGGGACTTAACAATAGAGGTTTTACCTACTCCGGGAGGTCCGGCAAGGCAAAGAATTTGACCTGTAAAATCAGGATTACGTTTATAAACAGCCAAAGAATCTACTATTCTATCCTTTATCTTGTCTAAACCGTAATGCTCTTTATCAAGGATTTTTCTCGACTTTTCTAAATTAATTGAATCTTTAGTATATTTTCCGAAAGGAATTTCAAGACATTTATCAAGATATATTCTTTCAACCGTTCCCTCATGTGAGCCTGACGGCATTTTTGAAAGCTTATCACATTCTTTAAGAAGTTTTTCTTTAATATCTTCATTACATTTAAGCGCATTGATTTTATCCCTGTATTCCTCTGCTTCCTCCTGCGGATTATCTCCCTCACCGAGCGCATCGGAAATAACCTTCATTTCTTCACGAAGATAATATTCACGCTGACTTTTATCAATTTCATTTTGCACCTTTTCCTGAATTTCGCTTTCAATTTCAAGTGCAGTATTTTCTTTCTTTAAATAAGCAACAAGCTGACAAATCCTGTCTGCCGGGTCAAGAGCTGCCAAGATATCCTGTTTTTCATAATAATCAAGGAAAGTATTTGAGCAAACAAAATCTGCAAGCTCGCCCGAATCTTTAATAGAAATAACCTTAGCGATTACTTCATTGCTGATTTTTGGCATTAATGAGGCATAGTGTTCAAATTCTCTTTTGATTATTCTTTGATAAGCCCTATTTTCGTCCTCATCTATTTCAAGATTAGACGGATTTTCGCTTGCAAGCTCAACAAGTCCCGAAACGTATGGTTTTACAGAGGTCAAGCTGTAAAAAATTGCTCTTTCACCGCCCTCAACTACAACACGCATATTGTCGCTGCCGGGAATACGCATCATTTGCCTGATATTACAAATAACACCCGTATCGTACATATCGTCAATATTAGGCTCGTCCACCGATGCATCCTTTTGGCATACAAGAAAAACTCTTTGGTCATCATCCATTGCTTTTTGAAGAGCTTTTACGCTTTTCCTTCTGCCAACGTCAAAGTGAAGCACCATTTTCGGAAATACTACAATACCCCTAAGCGGAATAATCGGTAATTCTAAAAATAAATTTTCTTTATTATCGTTCATATATTAAAACCTACTTAGTTCATTATAAATAATTAGTATATATTATATACTAATGCACAAAAAAAGGCAATATCTAAATACAGTAAAAAAAGAGTTTCTGAAAAGAAACTCTTTTTTACTGTATTATTATGCATTCTTTAAATTTGAAGTAGTAAGGCGTTTCGGAGTCTTATTAGGATTGCGAAGAATAATAGGCTCATCGCCCTTTCTTACGGCATCCTCGGTAATAATAACCTTTTCAATCGTATAATCGCTCGGAGCCTTAAACATAAGGTCCTTAAGAACTGCCTCAAAAACACTTCTAAGTCCTCTTGCGCCCGTATGACGTTCAAGAGTGATATCAGCAATTGCTTCAAGTGCATCAGGCTTAAATTCAAGCTTAACGCCGTCAAATTCAAATAATTTTTGATATTGCTTTACAATAGCATTCTTAGGCTCAGTCATTATTCTGACAAGAGCTTTTTTATCAAGATTTTGCAGTACGGTTATAACAGGAACACGGCCGATAAGTTCAGGAATAAGACCGTACTTAACAAGGTCGTGTTGTTCCGCTTTTTTCATAATATCGTCGCCGTCAAAATCCTCAGCTTCAATATCAGCGCCAAAACCAAGTGATTTACCGCCGATTCTTTTTTCAATAATCTTTTCAATTCCGTCAAATGCACCGCCGCAAATGAAAAGTATATTTGAAGTATCTATTTGAATGTATTCTTGCTGTGGGTGTTTTCTTCCACCGGTAGGAGGAACATTTGAAACAGTACCCTCTAAAATTTTAAGAAGAGCCTGCTGAACGCCTTCGCCGCTTACATCACGTGTAATAGACCTGTTTTCGCTCTTACGGGAAATTTTATCTATTTCATCAACATATATAATTCCACGTTCTGCCTTTTCAATATCAAAATCGGCAGCCTGAATTAATCTAAGAAGTATATTTTCTACATCTTCGCCAACATAGCCTGCTTCGGTAAGAGTGGTTGCGTCTGCAATAGCAAACGGAACATCAAGAATTTTGGCAAGCGTTTGCGCAAGCATGGTTTTACCAACACCGGTCGGACCTAAAAGCATAACATTACTCTTTTGAAGCTCAACATCGCCACGTACATTAGAGTAAATTCTTTTATAGTGATTATATACAGCAACAGACAATGCAACCTTAGCATCATCCTGTCCTATAACATATTCATCAAGTTTAGCCTTAATTTCCTCAGGCTTTGGAAGAACCTTATTGTCTGATTGCTTAACCGTATGGGGAATATCCGGTGATGATGTCTGCTCAATCAAATCATAACAAAGATTGATACATTCATCACAAATAAACACACCCGGTCCCTCAATAAGCTTATGAACCAACGTTTCAGGCTTGCCGCAAAAAGAGCATCTTGCAACGCCGTTTTTAGGTTCGTCGTGTGCCATATAATCACCTCAAATTATCTTTTATCAATAACTTTATCAACAAGGCCGAAATCAAGAGCTTCTTTAGCAGTAAGCCAATTATCTCTGTCTGTTGCAGCTGTCAATTCCTCAACTGTTTTGCCGCAGTTTTCAGCCATAATAGAATTAAGTTTTTTCTTAGTTTGCAAAATGTGGTTAGCTGCAATTTCAATCTCTGTTGCCTGACCCTCTGTTCTGCCAAGAGGCTGATGAATCATTACCTCTGCATTAGGAAGACAAATTCTCTTTCCCTTTGCGCCGCTTGAAAGAAGGAATGCGCCCATAGATGCAGCCATACCCATACAAATAGTTGATACATCGCACTTAATATACTGCATTGTATCGTAAATAGCCATACCGTCGGTAACAGAACCGCCGGGACTGTTAATATAAAGACTGATATCCTTATCCTTATCCTGTCCCTCAAGGAAAAGAAGCTGAGCAACTACAAGAGAAGCCGTAGTTGAATTAACTTCATCGGATAAAACGATAATTCTATCATTTAAAAGTCTTGAATAAATGTCCATTGAGCGCTCACCGGCGCTTGTTTGTTCAAGTACGTATGGTACTAATGCCATATTTATCATGACCTTTCTGCTACTTAATAATACAATACTGCCCGCTGTAGCAAACGGGCAGAATTAAAACAAATTAAATTATTCCTTAACTGCTGAATCAACAATAACGTCAATTGCTTTCTTTGTCTTAACATCAGCAGCAATTTGGTCAGCAGGAACAGCCTTCTTAATCTGGTCTGCTTCCATTTGATACTGCTTGGCAAGCTTAGCGATTTCAGCATCGATTTCTTCTTCGGTTGCTTCAAGCTTTTCAGCTTCAACAATAGCCTCAAGTGCAATAGAAGCCTTAACCTGCTTTTCAGCTCCGTCTTTAAATGTTGCCTTAAATGCATCCTTATCCTGTCCGAGATATTTAAGGTATGTATCAAGGTCAATACCCTGCATTTGAAGTCTGTAAGCGTAATCCTGAACCATCTCATCTGCACGCTTGTCAAACATACACTGCGGAACTTCACATTCCATATTATCGATAACCTGCTCAATAAGCTGGTTTTCAAGATCGTTTTTAGCTTCTTCAGCCTTTCTTTCATTCATCTGCTTTTTGATATCTGCCTTAAGTTCATCAAGAGTATCAAATTCAGATACATCCTTAGCAAATTCGTCGTCAAGCTCAGGAAGTTCCTTTGACTTGATTTCGTGAATTTTACATTTGAATACAGCGTCTTTTCCTGCAAGTTCTGCTGCATAATCCTCAGGAAATGTAACATTTACATCAAATTCCTCGTCACTCTTATGACCTGCAACCTGCTCTTCAAAGCCAGGAATGAATGAGCCTGAGCCAAGTTCAAGAGGATAATTTTCGCCCTTGCCGCCTTCAAAAGCAACGCCGTCAACAAAACCTTCAAAATCGATTTCTGCCGTATCACCCATCTGAGCTTCTCTGTCCTCAACTGTAACAAGACGAGAATTACGGTCACGCATATTTTCGATTTCCTTATCTACATCTTCATCAGTAGCCTCTGTAGGAAGCATTGTTGCCTTAAGACCCTTATAATCTCCAAGCTTAACCTCAGGATAAACTGTAACCTTCATTTTCATTTCTACACCCTGCTCCTTGCTCATTACAGGAACGTCAAGGTCGAAAGGTGTATCAACAGTTCTGAGACCTGCTTCCTCAATAGCAGCTGTAACAGCTTCAGGATAAACAATCTCAAGTGCTTCCTCATAGAAAGCATTTTCGCCGTAAACTTTTTCAATCATACCCTGTGTAGCTTTGCCCTTACGGAAACCGGGGAGCTGGATTGACTTTCTCTGCTTCATATATGCAGACTTACAAGCGTCTGTAAACACCTCAGGTGTAACAGTTACTTCAATTTCATAAACATTAGTATCTACTTTATTAGATGATTTAAGTGCCATAATAATGACCTCCTATCAATAAAAATTCTAATCACCGAAGCGGTATTATAACATATAATGCCGATAATATCAAGTTTTTTATATTCATTTAATATTAAACTTATTGTTAATTATTTACAAATTAAAACTTTTTTATCAAAAGCGGAACAAATTTAAGCCTATCTGCAGAAATAAGTTTAAAATCAATTCCTTCAAAATTATCATCAAAGGCATATTTAGCCGCCATACCGTGAAGATGCCCATAATAACATTTTTTTATACCTTTTTCTTTTAAAAGATTTAAAATTTCCTTACAATTTTGATTTTCATAAACAGGCGGATAATGAAGAAAAACAATTTTCTCTTCATTTTTTGCTGCTTCAATCGAAGCCTTAAGGCGCATTACTTCCCTATTAAGCACTTTTTCATTATGTTCTTCATCACTGTCAAAAAACCAACCTCGGCTTCCGCAAACGGAAAAGCCGTCAAAATCATAAGAGCTGTTATGAAGAATTGAAATTGTATCAAAGCCGTTTTCCTCAATAAACTTATTCATTTTGCTCATTGTGTTCCACCAATAATCGTGGTTACCTTTAAGAATGATTTTTTTACCGTTAAGCTTATTGATATAATCAAAGTCAGCTTCAAGCTCACTAAAACTCATAGCCCAACTTATATCACCGGCAATGACAACATAATCCTTATCGTCAACTATTTTATTCCAATTTTCTTTAAGTCTTTGTGTATAATTTGACCAACCCTCAAAAGTATCCATAGGCTTATCGGTGCCAAATGATAAATGAGTATCGGCAATTGCGAAAAGTGACATATATTCCGCCTTTCTTTTAAAGGAAAATTTTATTAAAAATTATATGAATAAAAAATCTTTTTATTCAAATAATAATAACCGAAGGGAGTGAAAAAATAATGGATATGGAAATCAAAGGCATTTCCTGCGACGTTAAAAATTGCAAATATCACGATAAGACTAATAATTGCAACGCAGGTCACATCAAAGTAGGTAACAGCAACGCAACAAGCTCAACTGACACAAAATGCGAAACATTTGAATGCGGCGACGGCTGCAGTTGTCGCTAAAATCAATCAAAATAACGGCTCTGTAAAGCGCAGAGCCGTTATTTAATGCCTTTTTATTATAAATTAAGAAGTTTGAATACCATTTGGCTCATATCTTCCTTATTACAAACATTCTCAAAGCGAATGCTCTTATCCTTAAGAGAAGCAATCGGCTTAGGAATATCTGCGCCTGTAACCTTATGAAGCTCATCAACCATAGCAAATTCATCAAGCTTTGGTGCTTTGCCGGCAAGAACAGCATTGAGCACGCTTGCCGAAAACTTGTAAGGAGAAGCAGTTGAATCAATTACTGTAGGAATATCGTCGCCTGTTGCCTTTACATATTCATCATAAACCTTAACGGCTACCGCTGTATGAGTATCACAAAGATAATGGTATTTGTCAAAATGAGATTTAATTGTATCATCAACATTTTGTTCTGCTGTAAATCCTGCATCAAACTCTTTTTGAATTTTAGCAATTAGCTCATCCGATACAGTATATTTACCGTCATTTGAAAGCTGATTCATCAAATCCTTAATAAGCTTATCGTCACCGTCACTCATATGATAAAGAAGTCTTTCAAGGTTAGACGAAATAAGAATATCCATTGACGGAGAAGTAGTTGTATAAAACTTTCTGTTCTTATCATACGTACCTGTTTTCAAGAAATCGGTAAGAACATTGTTTGAATTTGAAGCGCAAACAAGAGTTTTAATAGGAAGCCCCATTTTCTTAGCATAATAGCCTGCAAGAATATTGCCGAAGTTACCCGTAGGAACTACAACATTTATTTTGTCGCCGGCTTTAATCTTGCCCATATTGATAAGGTCGCAATAGGTTGAGAAATAATATACAATTTGAGGAACAAGCCTGCCCCAATTGATAGAGTTTGCAGATGAGAACATCATATTTTTCTTTGCAAGCTCATTCTTAATCTCAGCGTTTGTAAAGATTGACTTAACTGCGCTTTGAGCGTCATCAAAATTGCCGTTAATTGCACAAACCGAAACGTTATCGCCCTCCTGCGTTGTCATCTGAAGTTTCTGCATAGGAGAAACACCGTCAACAGGATAAAACACTAAAATCTTAGTGTGGTCAACATTCTTAAATCCTTCAAGAGCAGCCTTACCTGTGTCGCCCGATGTAGCAACGAGAATAACAATTGTTTTACCGTCTGCGGTCTTTTTAGCCGAAACAGTCATAAGATAAGGCAAAAGCTGAAGAGCCATATCTTTAAATGCACAAGTAGGACCGTGCCAAAGTTCCAATATATTTTTATTGCCGTCAACATTAACAGTCGGCGCAATTTGAGGAGAGGAAAACTTTTGAGCAGCATAAGCGCCGCTTACGCAATAATCAAGTTCTTCTTCGCTGAAATCTGTCAAAAACTCCTTAAGAACGGTTTTAGCTCTGTCAATATAGCTCATAGTCGTCATTGAAGAAATTTTGTTAATATCAAAATTAGGAAGTTCAACAGGAACAAAAAGTCCGCCTTCTTCACTTATACCCTGAGCAATAGCCTGAGCAGCCGTTACCCTGATTGAATTATCTCTTGTAGATGTATAAAGCATAATACTGTTTCCTTTCACCTTATAATTTAGGTTTATAATATTTTATACTAACTGAAAAGCATTTTCAAGATGTTTTATAGATTTTATTTTATTATTATCGGTATAAATCTCAATTACATCAAATCTCGGCTGTAAATCAGTCTTGTTTTGCATTAAATACATTTTTGCACTTGCGATTATTTTTTGTTGCTTTGAATAAGTAACAAATTCTCTCGGTAAAGCAATTGAATTAATATTTCTTTGCTTAACTTCAACAAAGCATAAATATTTTTTATTTTGAACAATTAAATCAATTTCGCCAAAGCGTGTTGTATAATTCACGTCTACAAGCTTATATTTATGCTTTCTTAAATAATTTGCCGCCTCAATTTCCCAAAGTTTACCCTTATTGTTCATTTTTCTTATCCATATATTTTTTCAAAAATGTTTTCCTGTGAACATCGCTTATTCCGTATTTATCGAGCATTTCATAATGAAGCTTAGTACCGTATCCCTTATGCTTTTCAAATTGATATTCAGGATATTTTTCTGCAATTTGGCGCATATATCTGTCCCTGCTTACCTTAGCGATAATTGAAGCGGCGGCAATATTTGCGCTTGTTGCGTCACCTTTAATTATATCCCATTCGGCAATATCAAGCCCCGGCTTTTTATTTCCGTCAATAAGCGCAATATCCGGCTTAACCTCTAAGCCGTCAACCGCACGTTTCATAGCAAGAAAAGTAGCCTGCAAAATATTAATTTCGTCTATTTCCTCAACGCTTGCCGTGCCGACACTATAACAAATACATTCATCAACTATTTTATCAAATAGCGCTTCCCTTTTCTTTTCAGAAAGTTTTTTAGAGTCGTTAACACCTTCAACAACATACCCTTTCGGAAGTATTACTGCGGCGGCATACACGTCACCTGCAAGAGGGCCTCTGCCCGCCTCGTCAACACCGCAAACAATATTAAAGCCTTGCTCATAGGCTTTGTTTTCATATTCAAGCCAATCCATAATTACGGCAACTCAAGCGATATTTTGCCTAGCTTTCCTCCTCTAAATTCATCACAAAGCATAACTGCTGTGCGCTCATAGTCAATTTCTCCGCCTTTAATCAAAAAGCCACGTTTTTTTCCTATAAGTTCAAGCATTTCCCAGCCTTGAAGATTATCCACGCTATCGAGTTTATATCTGTCACAAATAGCCTTAGGCCTTGTTTTTGCAAGAGTTTCAAGCAATCTGCATGATAATGTTTCAAGGTCGGTAACTTCGTCTTTAACAGCGCCTGTAAAAGCAAGCTTGTCGCCAACCTCACTATCGTCAAACTTAGGCCAAAGAACACCGGGAGTATCAAGAAGTTCAATCCCCTTACCTACCGCAAACCATTGTTTTTGCCTTGTAACACCGGCTTTGTCTGCAACCTTAGCCTTACTGTTACCTGCCATTCTGTTGATAAATGACGATTTACCGGTATTCGGAATACCGACTACCATAAGACGAAGCGGTTTATTTTCCATTCCTCTCGCCTTATTTTTCTCAATAACGTCTGCAAGCGCCTTATTAACAGTCGGGATAAAAGCATTAAGCCCCTTACCCGTTCTGCAATCAACAGGGATAGCGTATTTACCGTTACTTTTATAATATTCAATCCAAAGCTTAGTAGCATTTGGGTCTGCAATATCGCATTTATTTAAAAGCACAATTCTCGGTTTTCTTTTAATTATACTGTCAAGTTCAGGATTTGACGAACTATACGGAATACGAGCATCAACAAGTTCAACTACACCGTCAACAAGCGTAAGGCTTTCTTTAATAATCCGCCTTGTTTTAGCCATGTGACCGGGAAACCACTGAACAGTTTGTTTTTGAAAATCAGCCATATTGTCTCCTTTCAAAAATTTTCTAAATATATTTTAACATATATTCATATTTCAATCAATAAAAAATACCACAGAAATAAAATCTGTGGTATTTAATAAGTAATATTAAATTACTGGATATCTTCCTTAACCTTTGCAGCCTTGCCGACACGGTCACGAAGATAGTAAAGCTTAGCACGGCGAACCTTACCGCTGCGAACAACCTTAACGTCAACAACGTTAGGTGAATGCATTGGGAATACTCTCTCAACACCAACGCCGTATGAAAGACGACGAACGGTAAATGTCTTTGAAATGCCTGAACCCTTAATAGCGATTACAGTGCCTTCAAACATCTGAATTCTTTCTCTCTGACCTTCACGAATGTTAACCGATACCTTAACTGTATCACCAATGTTAAACTTTGGAAGTTCAGCCTTTGTGCTGTCTTTTTCAATTAACTTGAGTGCGTCCATTTTTCTTCCTCCTAAATTTTATGAGATGTTCATAACGAATAACGAAAGAGGACCATCTTCTTATAATGCTAAACGCCGACATTACACGCGTTGTAAGAGTTACAACGGATTAAATGCTGATATATAATACCATAATGTTTTGGAAATTGCAAGTATTTTTTCAAAAAGTAAAAGATTTATTTAAACTCTTTATAATCTTTATCAAGAAGTGATATTCTTGCAATGCTTTTCCACTCAAAATCCATATCTATAAGCCTTATAATCGTATCAAACAAAAGCGAGGGATTAAGATTTTTTTCAGGTCCTGCGAGCAAACGAATATTCAGTACTATAACATCATTGCGAATTGAAATGGAATATTTATCAATAAATGACTTAATATTTGTTTCTTTCATAACTCGCTTTCTACCCTGTTTGCCTTTTTTGAGCGCAAGAATTTCATCGCTTGATAAAACATTTTTAATTTTTTCTAAAGCTAAATCATTATCCGCAAATTCAAATTTATAAACATAATCGGAATAAACAATTTCGCTGTTATCTCGAAAATCGTCATAAACATCAATAATTTTCAAATCTTCGGGCAAAACGCTGTTGAGCCTATCCTTAATCTCTTTATTAGTGATTTCCCCGGTAATTCTCAAATCTACGCTTTCACAAAGACTTTCAACGCCGAGAGAAAGCGGAAGCGAAAAGCTCATATAAGGGTGCGGATTGAAGCCCTCGGTATACCAAAGCGGAATACCCGCTCTTTTAAGAGCACGTGACATTGCACGGTTGATATCAAGATGACTGATATATTTTAATCTGCCAGTTTTTGAAAAACGAAGTCTAACCTCTCGCATCGCAATGTCCTCCGTTTAACTTATTTGCACCGCAACCTGCACATTTAATTCTGCAATGAGGGGTTGTTTTATTCTCGTGTGCCTTTTTATTTTCAAATTCGAGGAACTTCCTGCTCACACCGTAATCAAGATGATCCCAAGGTAAAAGTTCTGAAAATTCACGTCTTCTGTGAGTGTAAAAATGGGGGTCAATTCCGTTTTCTTCAAAAGCCTGCATCCAAGCGTCAAAATTAAATTGGTCGTCCCAAGAATCAAATTTACAGCCAAGCTCATACGCACGAAGTATAACCTTTCCGAGACGTCTGTCACCACGGGCAAGAACGCCTTCAAGAAGTGAGGTCGGAGTTTCGTGATATGAAACCCTGATTTTTTTGGTTGGTATTGATTCAAGCAAATGTTTTTGCTTAGCTTTGAGCGACTCCATACTGTCCTCAGGTTCCCATTGAAACGGAGTAAACGGCTTAGGAATAAACGATGCACACGAAATTGACACCTGCACACCCGTCCCTTTTTGCCTGTTAGGGTTATTATAAAAAGCATGAATAACGTCCATACCGAGATTTGCAATGCCCTCGATATCTTCCATTGTTTCGGTTGGTAAGCCCATCATAAAATAAAGCTTAACCGATGTCCAGCCGTTATCAAAAGCCTTAGTGCAAGTTCTTATTACTTCCTCTTGAGTAACGTTCTTGTTTATTACGTCACGAAGTCGTTGAGTGCCTGCCTCAGGCGCAAATGTAAGACCGCTTCTCCTTACCTTATTAAGCTGCTCAACGAGTTCGTCGGAAAAATTATCAACACGAAGCGACGGCAAAGAAAGATTTATATTTTCCTTAACGGTCCAATCTATAAGCGTTGTAAGCATATTGTTAACCTCGCTGTGGTCCGAAGTTGAAAGAGAACACAGCGAAAGTTCGTCATAGCCTGTCGAATCAATCAAAGCCTTGCTTTGCTTATTAATCGTTTCTACACTTTTTTCTCTAATCGGTCTGTAAATAAATCCTGCTTGGCAAAAGCGGCAGCCTCTTATACATCCCCTGAATATTTCCTCAACTGCTCTGTCATGAACAATATTAATATAAGGAACAACAAATTCCTTGGGGTAAAACACCTTGTTCATATCAGAAACAACTGCTTTTTTCACCTTTTCTGGTGCGCCGTAAAGCGGCTTAAGTTCCTTCAACGTACCGTCTTCATTATATGAATCCTCATAAAACGACGGAACATAAATGCCTGTTATATCTTTAGCCTTAAGCAAAAATTCCTTTTTTGAAAGTCCTTTTTTCTTGCAATCAATAAGCAAATCTATAACCTGATTTGTAGTTTCCTCGCCGTCACCAAGAAAAACGATATCGACAAAATCTGTTATCGGCTCCGGATTGCAGGCACAAGGGCCGCCAACGCATATAAGTGGCGTCAAATTTTCTCTGTCGCTTGATTTAAGCGGTATTTGAGCAAGATTTAGCATATTCAAAACGTTTGTATATGAAAGCTCATATTGAAGGGTAAAACCAATCATATCAAAATCTTTAATATAATCGCCGCTTTCAAGAGCAAAAAGAGGAACATTATTTTTTCTGAGTTGCTCTTCCATATCGTTATCCGGAGCAAACACTCTTTCGCACCAACTGTCCTCCCTGTCATTTACAAGACCGTAGAGAATTTTCATACCGAGATGACTCATACCAATCTCATAAGTATCGGGAAAGCAGAAAGCGTATCTGATATCAATCTTATCTTTATCCTTAACTACCGCATTAAGCTCGCCGCCGATATATCTTGCTGGCTTTTGAACATATTGCAACAGTTTTTCAACTTCTTTTTTCATCAATTTTTAACCTTTCGGGTTTTATTAATTATAATTAATACTGTAAATAATCAAATATATCGTAACAAAAATAAGCGAATATGATTTATTATAAATTAACATATAAACACATAAAATGCAAATTAAAATAACAGTAATTACGCTTAATATTCTCGACGCTTTTATAGAAAAAAGACGTACTATCCTGCCGATATCAAGTGGGTAAACAGGCAAACAATTAAGCAAAAACAAAATCAAATTGATATTATCTTTAAAAAACAAATATAATACCAAATTAACTAAAGGGCCGCACAAAAGGACTATACATTCCTTAAATCTCGGTAAATCGTCAGTATATCTTATAGCAAATCCGTAATATGACAAATGAATTTTATAAGGTTTTTCTTTGCAAATAAGAAGCGCCGTCAAATGCCCTATTTCGTGCAAAGCGGAAAAAAGCAGCAGATAAATAACCTGCTTTGAATTAAAAACAGCAGCTAAACTTAAAACAAGAATAAATGCATAATCAATAAATATATCGCATTTTTTAATTCTAAAGTGCATACAACCACCGTTAAATATTACGATGATTAAAAATGCTTAATTACTTTTTCTTTTATCAATAAAACTTTGAAGAATAACTACGGCAGAAACAGCATCAACATTCGCTTTTCTCTTTTTACCCTTAACGTTATTATTCGATAAAATATCGTGTGCGATAACGGTTGTGAGCCTTTCATCCTCATATTCAACGGGAATATCAATTTCTTTTTTAAGTTCTTCACCGAGTTGCTTACACTTTTCGCACCTGAAACCGTATGAGCCATCCATATTTCTCGGAAGCCCAATAACAATCATTTCAGGATTTTGAGATGATATTATTTCTTTAATTTTTTCTATTAATTTTGGCTGATAGCTTTCATTAATAGTTGCAAAGGCTGTAGCAAGAATTTCATTTTTATCGCAAAATGCAATTCCTGTTCTTGCATCGCCATAGTCAACAGACATTATTTTCATAAAAAATACCTTTCAAAGGATTTATTCAGCAAAGAAAGGAAAATCGAAAATCGACCTTCCTTTCTTATTTAAAATGTTAAATTATTATTGAGCAGGAGTTTCGGTTGCAGGGGCTTCAGTCGGAGCCTCTGTTTGAGGCGCCTGAGTCTGAGACTGCGTTGTTTTATCTGCGCTTGATTTTGTTGTGTTTGAATTATTGCCATTTGAAGCAGACGTTGTTTCGCTTGATGACGAGCTGCCGGAATTATAATAATAGCTTCCGTCGGAATGGTTACCTGTGCAATTGCCCGGCAAATTATCAACGTCGTACCAACCGTAAGCACCCGTACCGCTTCTGAGCTTACCGCAGCTTCTGCAATAAGATTTTCTTACTATGCCGTCACTTTCAGGGAATTTCTTGGTATATTTCTTATTCTTTTCATCAAGCTTAGCATATACTTCCTTCATAACCGCGTTCCAAATAGTACCCGATGGGTTAGGAGAAAGGTTGTAAAATACTTCCTTAGGATTATCATAACCGTACCAAACGCCTGCGACATAATCAGGAGTACCGCCGATAAACCAACGGTCCTTATTATCATTAGTTGTACCGGTTTTACCGAAACATTCAATACCTGAAAGCTTATAGGTGGTACCTGTACCCTCTGTCATAACAGTTTGGAGAAGTTTGTTCATAACCCAACTTGTGTTCTCGCTCAAAGCAGTTGACTTTGTTTTTTCAGGTTCTTTTTCAATAAGAGTATTACCCTGGCTGTCAAGTATTTTATAATAACAATAAGGCTCATAATAATTACCGCCGTTGCCGAATGATGCATAAGCAGTAGTTAATTCAAGAACTGTTGCTCCGTTTGTCAAAGAACCGATAGCAAGCGGGCCGTAATCGGAGTCACGAACACTGTCAAGTGAGGTTATATGGAAATTTTCCGTAATAAAATCGTATGAATAATCAACGCCTATTTTATCAAGTGTTCTTGCAGAAATAGTATTAAGCGACCTCGAAAGACCATATTGAAGAGTTACACTTCTGCCTGAGTAGCTGCCGCCCTCATTTACAGGCCAAGGCTTGCCTTCAACAGTTTTGAAAGGCCTGTCTTGCTGAATTGTTGACCAATAAACACCTGTTTCGTTATCCTCTTTTGTCTTTTCAAGAGCAGGGCCGTAAACAGATAACGGTTTAATTGTAGAGCCGGGCGGTCTGTTTGAATTTGTGGCACGGTTGAGAACCATAGAAGCTTTTTTCTTGCCGGTTCCGCCGACAATACCCATTACACGTCCGTCATATCCCATAACCACCATAGCGCCTTGAACTGTTTCGTCAGGCATACGCCTATAGTTTTCATATACGTCCTCCATTGAATCCTGAACGTCAAAATCAATAGCGGTATATATTTTCAAGCCACCGCCGTAAACAAGGTCATGCGCCTTTTTACTTGTGTAGCCCATTTTCTGCAAATCCTCTTGAACAGTTGTGATTACATAGTCTGTATAATAATCGGTAATGCTGTTTTTCTTTGATTTGCTGTCGTCACTCTTAATCTGCGAGCCTTTATAATTCTTACTGTTAGTAAATACCATTTCATAGGCTTTAGCTTGCTGATATTCATCTTCCGTAAGATATTTAAGGTCTTTATCCTTCATAGAATAAAGGACATCAATTTGACGTTTCCTATTATTTTCAGGCTCGTTAAGAGGGTCATATTTACTCGGATACTGAGTAATAGCCGCAATGCTGGCAGCCTCAGCTACATTCAAATCCGATACTTCTTTGCCAAAATAGGTTTCTGCCGCAGTTTTAACACCATAGCAACCGTTTGAAAGATAAATTGTATTAAGATAAGCCTCAAGTATTTGTTTCTTACTGAAATTTCTTTCAAGGTTAAGTGCCTTTAAAATCTCGTTAAACTTACGAACATAAGTAACCTTGTTATCATCGGTAAGATTTTTTATAAGCTGCTGTGTAATTGTTGAGCCGCCTTGGTCATTATTTTTAAGAAAAACACCAATTGTTCTTATCCAGTCAACGCCGTGATGCTTATAAAAACGCTTATCCTCAATTGAAACAAAAGCCTCAGGAACATATTTGCTCATATCGTCAAGATTAACCCAAATACGGTTTTCCTCACCGTGAAGCCTTGTAATTTCAACAACATCATCGCCGTCATAACCATAGATAAACGAAGTTTGGTTTTGACCTACCTTTGCCTCGGTTGTAAGGTCAAATACAGGGTCGCCGTAAACAACGCTGTAGCCATAAATCGCAAGCACCGAAAAGCAAACAATACCGACAACGCCGATTACCATTACTGCGCCCAAAATAACCTTGCCGAAATTTGAAAGAGCTTTTTGAGCAGGAGTTTTATTTTGCTTTGCTCTTTTTTTCTTAAGCTTTTTTTCTTGCTTTTGAACAAGCTCTTTTTCAATATCACGGCCACGCTGTATCTTCTTTGCCTTTTTGTCATCGGCGGAAGAAAGAGAATAAGACGCAGGAACATTACTGCCGTTTTCTCTTGAAGTTTTATCTTCATTATATGCTTTTGTAGAATTACTCATAAAAGACTTTAATAAATCGTCATAATCATTTGAAGCCATATAAGTACCTCCGTCAAAAAATATAATTTATTATATTACAAAAATTATAATAAATAAAGAATTAAATTGTAAATTTTAAAATCAGTTAATATGTTTTGCTCTTTTTTTGTTAATAGGAACGGCACGGGACGATACAACAATCTCGTCATACGTTTGTTTAGCCATTACATAAGTCCAAAACTTTCTGCTGCATTTTTCGCACAATCCGGCTCCCCTAAAAGTATTATTGGTAAATTCATATTTTTTAATAGGGGCAACAGTACCGCCGCAAATCGGGCATATTATTTGAACATCGTTAAGCTTAAAATCCTCATATTCCGTTTCTCTGATATAATACGGCTTAAACACAAGCCTTTCAAAAAATGAAATATCGCAGGTGTGAATATATTTTGCAAGCTTATCATGGTCATAAACCTTTTTAAAGCACAAAGCCGTAATCATACAATCCTCAAGCGCTCTGTGAAAATTAGCAGAGTCTGTATCAATACCAAAAGTTTCAGCACAGTGTGAAAGACTGATTTGATTGGCAGCACTCGCATTTTCAATAAAGCTCATACAATATTTTTGTGCGTCAGCATACTTAGTCATAAAATCAACATAAACGGTATTTTCAAAATATTTAAAATTAGCAACCAAGGTATACAAGTCGCTTGTTGACCAACTTAAAAACAGTTTGTCCCCCCTGCCGCACCATTTTGCAAAATCGTCAAAAGCTTTTTCAAACGGTATTCCGTTATCGTTAATTTCATCAATAGTAATATGCGTAAGATTTTTAAACCTTGAGCCGAGTTTTCTTGAAAGCTGCGGCTTAATAAGCTGCTTAAATGTGTCAACTACATCTAAATTTTCATCAAGCTTTACTGCGCCGATTTCAATTATCTCATTCATACCACGCTTTAATTTATAGTTATAAGCATTGTTCCATTCTAAATCAAAAATAATAAAATTCATATTTTCCTCACAAAAAAATTAACCTTGCATTACGCAAGGTTAATCATTTTAATTCTTATCCTATAAAAAGAAAAACAAGGAATGCAGCAAGTACTATAACAAAAAATACAACAATCATCCATTTGGTGATTCTTTCAAGCTTTGCCTCAATTGTTCTTCCCTTTGATTTACCGAGGAAAGTATCAGCACCGCCGGCAATAGCACCGGAAAGATTCTGCGAACGACCTTCCTGCATAAGTACAACGATAGTAATTACAATTGAAAATACAATTAATACTGCACCGAAAACATAATGATACCAGAGCATAGTATCTCCTCCGTCTATATAAATTACTAATGAATTATAGCACAAGCAAAATAAAAATGCAAGTGTTATTTTATTTTTTAAAATGTTATCTGCTCAGCAACGTCATTTTCACTCGGAAGCGCACCTGCCGCCGGCAAATTTTTAGCTCTAAATCTCCAAGCTTTCTCAAATTCACCCTCTTGATAAATATGGAGTGAAACGACTTTGTGAGTTTTCTTTAGTTTCATTGCCGAAATACCTTGCGTATCCTTAGTCGTCTTAGGCAAAATCGCACCCGTATTAACAAGAAGCATTCTTCCGCTCGACGAGCAAATAACAAGTTCTGTATCCTCTTTAATGTAAATTGCCTGAGCTAAAGGCGATTTATTCGAATAAGCATTGATAAGCTTTTTTCTGTTTGTCTTAGTAGCATAAGAAGCCATATCAACCTTTGCAAGCTTACCGTTTTCAAAAACAAAAATCATATATCCCGTGTAATCGCTTATAACTGCGGTATATACTACCTGCTCGTCCTCTGCCATTTCAAGCTTTCCGGGAACGTATTCGCCGAGAACCGAAGCTTTTGTATCTGCAAAATCGTCAACCTTAGCCTTATAAACCTGACATTGATTTGTAAAAAACAAAAGTTCATCTTTATTTGAACATTCAATTTCAGGAAGAAGAGTATCTCCTTCTTTAATTTTTTGTTCGCCGCTCATACGAAGATTTGCGGTTTTGATTTTCTTGAAATATCCGTGTTCTGTAATAAACAAAGTTACGGGATAATCGGGAATCTCAACCGCTTCTTCTTCAACGCTTTCGTCAATAGAATAAAGTATTTCACTTTTTCTGCCGTTATCATACTTCTTTGTAACCTGTTCAAGTTCTTTGATGATAATTTTTTTCATCTTATTTTTGCTTGAAAGGATATCTTCAAGTTCAACAATTTCATTTTCAAGTTGTTCAATATCTTTAATTCTCTTCAAGATATATTCACGGTTTAAATGACGAAGCTTTATTTCTGCAACATATTCAGCCTGAATTTCATCAATACCAAAGCCAATCATAAGGTTTGGCACAACCTCTGACTCACTCTCTGTTTCCCTGACAATTTTAATTGCTTTGTCTATATCAAGAAGAATTTTAGAAAGACCTTTTAATAAATGCAGTTGATTTTTCTTTTTATTAAGATTAAACGTAACTCTTCTTCTGATACATTCAAGCCTGAAATCAACCCATTCAAGTAGAATATCTCTAACGCCCAAAACCATAGGTCTGCCCTTAATAAGAACGTTAAAATTACAGCTAAACGAGTCCTGAAGAGGAGTGGATTTATAAAGCTTAGCCATAAACTTATCGGGATCAACTCCACGTTTTAAATCAATTGTAATTTTCAATCCTGAAAGGTCTGTTTCATCTCGAACATCGCTGATTTCTTTAATTTTATTTGTTTTAACAAGTTCAACAATTTTATCAATTATCGCTTCACTTGTTGTAGTAGGCGGAATTTGGGTAATATCAATACAGTTATATTTTTTATCATAGCTATATTTTGCACGAACCTTAACCGAGCCTCTGCCCGTACGATAAATTTTATCAAATTCTTCTTTATCATAAAGAATATATCCGCCGCCGACAAAATCAGGAGCAAGGAGTGTATCGCTGACCTCATGGTCGGGATTTTTCATAAGAGCAATGGTTGTATCGCATATTTCCTTAAGGTTAAACGAAGCAATTGACGACGCCATACCTGCGGCAATACCGGTAGTAACATTACAGAGAATTGACGGGAAGGTAACGGGTAAAAGAGTAGGTTCCTTCATTGTGTTATCATAGTTATCAACAAAATCGACCGTGTCTGACTTAATATCGTCAAAAAGTTCATGGCAAATAGGCGCCAGCTTAGCCTCGGTATAACGAGAAGCGGCATACACCATATTTTTACTGTAAGCTTTACCGAAGTTACCCTTTGATTCAACATAAGGATAAAGCAATGTTTCGTTACCACGGGATAAACGTATCATGGTTTCATAAATTGCCGCATCACCGTGAGGGTTTAACTGCATTGTACGCCCTACAATATTAGCACTCTTAATTGTTCCGCTTTGCAAAAGCCCCATATTATACATTGTATAAAGAAGTTTTCTGTGCGACGGTTTAAATCCGTCAATCTGCGGAATGGCACGTGAGAGAATAATGCTCATAGCATAAGGCATAAAATTATCAGTCAAGGTGTTTGTGATCACCTCATCCTGAACAGAACCTGCACCTTTGATATGAACGTTATCTGCAAGAGGCTGATTTTTTGCTTCGTCTTTATTAATTTTTCTCTTAGCCAAAACAAATTACCTCCTTAGCTGACATCTGCGGCATCAAGATAAAGATGGCCGTAATCCGAAATATATTCCTTACGTCCTTCAAGATTATCACCCAAAAGCAAATCAAACATTTCGGAAGTTTTTTGAGCATCATCGGGTGTAACCTTAATAAGACGTCTTGTTTTAGGGTTCATAGTGGTAAGAGCCATCATTTCAGCCTCATTTTCGCCAAGTCCCTTTGAACGCTGAACGGTATATTTTTGGTCGCCTATTTCCTCTTTAATCTCGTCCATTTCCTTTTCGTTATAAGCAAAATAGGTTTGGTCCTTACACGTAACCTCATAAAGCGGAGATTCGGCAATATAAACCTTGCCCGCTTCAATAATCTTAGGCATAAGCCTGTAAATCATAGTTAAAATAAGTGTTCTGATATGGAAGCCGTCGACATCGGCATCGGTACAAATAAGAATTTTTGACCAACGAAGATTATTTATATCAAAAAGAGATAAATCCTTTGCGGCCTTACTTTTAACCTCGACACCGCAACCGAGTACCTTAATCAAATCAGTAATAATTTCGCTTTTAAAAATTTTATCGTAATCTGATTTAAGGCAATTTAAAATTTTACCTCTTACAGGCATAATTGCCTGAAAAGAAGCATCTCTTGCCTGCTTACAAGCACCCAGAGCAGAGTCACCCTCTACTATAAACACCTCACGTTCATTAACGTCCTTTGAACGGCAGTCAACGAATTTTTGAATACGATTTGTCATATCCATCTTTGACTGAAGTGAGGTTTTAAGCGTTTTTCTTGTATTTTCTGCCTTTATTCTTGCACGCATATTAATAAGAACTTGATTAGAAATCTTATCTGCGTCCATTTTATTTTCAATAAAATAAACCTCTAACTGCTTTCTGAAGAAATCAGTCATAGCCTCTTGAATAAATTTATTAGTGATAGCTTTTTTAGTCTGATTTTCGTAAGAGGTTTGAGTAGAAAACGACGACACAACAAAAATTATGCAATCCTCAACATCCTGAATGTTAATTTGCCCGTCATTTTTTGAATACTTATTGTTAGCTTTAAGATAAGCGTTAATTTGATTAACAAACGCACTTCTGAAAGCCTTTTCGGGAGCACCGCCGTGCTCCAAAAAACTTGAGTTATGATAATATTCCTTAAGCTGATTTTTTAAAGAAAAGCAAATGGCAGATTTTATTTTAAGCTTATATTCGGGTAAATCTTCTCTGTCCTTACCCTTTCTTTCGCACTCCCAATACTGTGGAGTTGTGAAAGCCGTATCTCCTGCTATTTCCTTTACATAGTCCAAAATACCGTCATTATAGCAGTATTCAAATGTTTCAAATTTAGAAGCAGAGGTTTGATTTTTGAGTATAAACTTAACGCCGTCGTTTACGATAGCCTGTCTTTTAATAGTTTCCTGAAAATACTCAATAGGAATATTAATATCGGTAAAAACATCCAAATCAGGCTTCCACTTAATTCGTGTGCCTGTATCCTTTTTATCATACTTTTCTTTCTTAAGGCCGCCGATATTTTCGCCCTTTTCAAAGTGCAAAGTATATTTATAGCCGTCGGTATGAATTTCTGCGTCCATATATTCGGAAGCATACTGCGTAGCGCAAAGACCGAGACCGTTTAAGCCGAGCGAAAATTCATAGTTATCGCCGCCGTTATCGTACTTACCGCCTGCATACATTTCGCAGAAAAGAAGTTCCCAGTTATATTTATCCTCGTTTTTATTGTAATCAACAGGAATACCACGACCAAAGTCCTGCACCTCAACAGAGCCGTCAAGAAAACGGGTTACGCAAATTTTATTACCGTAGCCCTCTCTCGCCTCATCTATTGAGTTTGACATAATTTCAAAAACAGAGTGTTCGCAGCCCTCTAAACCATCAGAGCCGAAAATAACGGCTGGTCTTTTTCTTACCCTGTCCGCACCCTTTAATGACTTAATACTTTCATTGCCATATTCTTGTTTTTTTGCCAATACTATCCCTCCAAGTCGAAGTTCAAAATTGATATTATTATATACTATATCTTGTATAAAAGTCAAGAATACATAAAAAAGAGTGACAATACTGGTACTATATGCATCGTCACTCTGATTTTATTTATTAAATTAATCTTTCGTATCATTTGAAGATAAATCGTCTTCGTTGACATTTTCAACATCAACAATTTCGGTATCTTCTACCTGAACGTCCTCGTTTTCGCTTACTTTTTCATCGGCAATAAAACCGTTTTCCATAAGCTGAGTAAACTGGTCACCTGAAATTTTTTCATTCTTAATAAGCGTTTCAGCCACAAGCTCAAGCTTATCATAATGAGTCTTAAGAATACTCTCGGTTTGAGAATAAGCTTTTCTCATCATCTTTTCAATCTGCTCATCAATTCTTGCACTTGTTGCTTCACTGTAATTGTTTACGTGACCGTAATCTTTACCGAGGAATACTTCGTTATTATCATCACTGTAAACAACAGGACCGAGTTCGTCACTCATACCGTATTTAGAAACCATATCACGGCAAATTGATGTTGCACGCTGAAGGTCATTTGACGCTCCGGTTGAAATATCGTTAAGTGAAAGCGCTTCAGCTACACGTCCGCCAAGAAGAGAAATCAAATCATCAAGCATATCTGCCTTCGAATTATAATTTTCCTCCTGAGGAGTATACCAAGTGTAGCCGCCGGCACCCATTCCACGAGGAATAATTGAAATTTCCTTAACCGGGTCGTGGCCCTCAATATAATATGATGAAACAGCGTGACCTGCTTCGTGATATGCAGTAAGTTTCTTGGCTTTTTCGGAATACTTATGCGATTTTTTCTCAGTACCCATTTCAACACGTGAGGTTGCATCGGAAATTTCTTGCATAGTAAGAGCCTTTTTCTTACGTCTTACTGCAAGAAGGGCAGCTTCATTCAAAAGATTTTCAAGGTCTGCGCCCGTAAAACCGATTGTATCTTTAGCAATTTCTTTAAGGTCAACATCGGGACCAAGCGGCTTATTACGAGAATGAACTTTAAGTATATCCTCTCTACCTTGAGCATCGGGTCTGTTAACGGTAATTTGCCTGTCAAATCTGCCTGGTCTTAAAAGAGCCGGGTCAAGGACATCCGGTCTGTTTGTTGCAGCAATAACAATAATACCGCTGTTAGTGCCGAAACCGTCCATTTCAACAAGAAGCTGATTAAGAGTTTGTTCTCTTTCATCATTGCCGCCGCCTGTGCCGGCACCTCTGTGACGACCTACTGCATCAATTTCATCAATAAATACAATTGCAGGTGCTTTTTTCTTAGCTTGTTCAAACAAATCTCTTACACGTGAAGCACCGACGCCGACATACATTTCAACAAAGTCAGAGCCTGAAATTGAAAGAAACGGTGCGCCCGCTTCACCTGCAACGGCTCTTGCAAGGAGGGTTTTACCTGTACCCGGAGGACCTACAAGAAGTACACCTCTCGGAATTCTTGCGCCAAGCTCGGTAAAGCTTTCGGGATTTTTGAGAAATTCAACAAGTTCCTCAAGTTCCGCTTTTTCCTCGTCACAACCGGCAACGTCTTTAAATGTAGTCTTGCGCTTTTCATCCTCAACAAGAGTTTTGGTTTTAATTTTGCCAAATCCCAAGGTACGGTTGGTTTCGTTATTCATAGCGCCGCTCATTTTCCTAAACGCATAAATTCCCAGCCCTATCAAAACGACAAACATAAGAAGTGACGGAATCATACTGTAAATCCAAGCATTTGACGTTCCTGCCCTATAGTCATAAACAATCGGCTTATCGCTATGCTCGTCATTATATTTATCAACACTTTCCCTGATATCATCAAGGAAATATGAAACATTCGGAACAGAGTAGTTCTTTTCCTCCTTCGGCTTAGCAAAGGTTTTATAAACAAGATTACCGCTTGATAAATCAAGACTGAACTCGGAAACCTCGTTATTTTTAAACATAGAAACAACTTGAGAATACTTCAACTGCGTAGACGTCTGCGAATTAACAAAATAAATCACAGCGCCTATTAAAAGAATAGGAATCAAAATATAAACAAGTATTGATTTCCAATTTTTTGACATATTATTCATTAATTAATCCTCCGAAGGAAGTTTGATTATAAAAACATTTTCAGTATTACAATCCTTTTTGACTCTGTCATCAGCACAAAGCCCGATAATGCCGATAATACCCTTATCGTCACAAACAACAATATCGCCGTTTCTTTTTTCAATCGGATAAGCCGTTTCGTTAAAAAGCTTTTTAAGAGTTTTGTTAACATTTCTGCCGGCGGGTTTTAAACTGTCGCCGGGTAATCTTTTGCGAATTGTAACGCTGCCGATAATTTTATCACAGTCACAATAAAAATCAATATTTTTATCGTTAAATTCATTAATATTTAAAATTTCGGTTACGATTTCATCTAATTTAGGCGAATTTTTCAGATTTGCAATGCGAAGTTTGCCCTTTGCGCTAATAGCGTATAAGTCATTTTTTATTTGAATTTTTCCGCTTTTTTGCGTAATCTTATTGATATTTTGCAAATGAATACGGTCTAAATTCAAATTATTATTTTCAAAATATAATTTAATAACACGTTTTTTTATTGCGTTATCAAGCAAATTTAATTTATTAAGTTCTATTTCATTCTTAACAACCGAAATATTATATGCCTTTTGCGCTTCGTTCATAATAAAAGAATAGTCATCATTAACGTCGCTGATAAAATCATTGATATTTTCCAGATATCCGTTGTTTAACCTTTGAAAAAGCGGCAACATTTGAAGCCTAATAAGATTTCTGCTGTAAGTATCGTCTTTATTTGTACTGTCTATTCTGTAAGCAATGTTATTGTCATTACACCAAGCACGAATTTCATCAGAAGAAATTTCTATAAAAGGGCGAATGATTTTATCCCTTACGGGCGGAATTGCACAAGCCCCTTTAAGCCCCGTTCCCCTTGCAAGCCTGAATAAAAGAGTTTCCACATTATCCGTTAAATTATGGGCAGTTGCAATTTTATCACAGGGTATTGTACTAAAAAAGTCATATCTTGCCTGTCGTGAATATTCTTCGACACCCATACCGGCTTTTTTTGCAAGATAGGGAGCATTTATAGACTTCATATAAAGTTTAACGCCTGATTTTTCACAATATTTTTTTACAAAAAGAGCGTCACTCAAAGATTCTCCACCACGTATGCCGTGTTCCATATGAGCGGCACAAAGGTTCAAATCATATTTGTCTTTAATTGATATAAAAAACTCTAACAAAGCCATAGAGTCTGCACCGCCTGAAACGGCAACAAGAACCCTATCACCTTTTGAAAGCATATTATATTTTTCTACGGTGTTAATTGCTTTTTTATTCATAATTAGATTTATCAACAGACCTAAATCGAGTATATTCTTTATCAAAGGTCAATTCAATTGAGCCTGTTGCGCCGTGACGGTTTTTCGCAACAATAAGTTCTGTTTTATTGGCATCAATTTGGTCCTGCTTATCCTCATCAACCTCTGTACTGTAATATGCTTCACGATAAAGGAAAAGAACTATATCGGCATCCTGCTCGATAGAGCCTGATTCACGCAAATCGGCAAGCTGTGGCTTATGGTTTTTGCCGTGACCTTCGGTACCTCTGGAAAGCTGAGCACAACAGATAACAGGAATATTCAAATCCTTAGCCATCATTTTCAAGCTACGTGTAATTTCAGATACTTCCTGAACTCTGTTTTCCTTTTTGGTTGCAGAGGAAATAAGACCGAGGTAGTCAATAATAATGCAATCAACGCCCCTCATTCTGCGAACACGTGACTTAATTTCAGGAACAGTAATAGCTGATGTGTCATCAAGATAAAGTTCAACATCGTTATATGTTGCCGCAGCATTGCCAAGCCTTACCCATTCCTCATCAGTTAGTTCGCCTGTTTTAAGCTTTTGAGATTCAACACCTGCCTGAGAAGACAGAAGTCTCTCGGCAAGTTCGGTTTTCTGCATTTCAAGGCTGAAAACTATACACTTTTTTCTTGCGCCCATTGTAATATTTTGAGCAAGATTGAGCGCAAAGCTTGTTTTACCCATAGCAGGACGGGCGCCTATAAGAATAAGATTACCCTTATTAAGGCCCGTAAGCATTTTATCGAGCATACCGAAGCCTGACGGAATCCCCTTATATTTTTCCTTATCGTCCCCTGTTATTTGTGCAAGCTTTGTATATACGTCGTTAACTATAACCTCGCTTACCTTTGCGGGACCGTTTGATTCCCTGCCCTGGCGGATATTATAAATACTTTGCTCCGCATTTTCCAAAATGCTTGTCGCATCAGCCTCACCGCTTGTTGCATCCTCAATAATTTTTGACGAAAGAGATACAAGCTGGCGAAGATAATACTGTTCTTTTACGATTTTTGCATAATATACAACATTAGCTGTAGAAGGAACTGATTGAGCAAGCTGCAAAAGATAATCTCTGCCGCCTGCCTCATCGTATTTTCCGTCCTTTGCAAGTGCGTCAGCAATAATAACAGGGTCTATAGCCTTTGAATTGCTGTACATCACCATCATACTGCTGAATATTGCATTATGCTGAGGAAGATAGAACGAGTCGGCATTAACGTGTTCAATTACCTCTTCTATACATTCCGGCTTAATTAATATCGAGCCTAAAACAGATTGCTCTGCTTCAAGATTAAAAGGCATATTAACCGAGCCCGAAACATTTAACGATTCAGCCATAAATTAAGCCTCCGAAACCTGAACAAACACCTTTGCGCTGATGCCTTGATAAACCTTGATTTCAGCTTGAACAGTACCAAACGCCTTTACATCCGGCATAACGATTTTTCTCTTATCAATATCAATTCCAAGTTCGTCTTTAATCTGCTTTGAAACGTCCTTAGACGTAACAGAGCCGAAAAGTTTGCCGTTGGCACCTGCTTTTGCCGTAAGTTTAAAGGTTTTGCCGTCGAGCTTTGCAGCATCAGCCTGAGCCGCTTTAATCTCTTCAGCTTTATGAAATTTCTTAGAAGCTTCTTTATTATTAAAATCATTCATAGCGCTTGAATTTGCTTCAATTGCAAGTCCCTTTGGGAAAAGAAAATTTCTCGCATATCCGTCTGAAGCATTTACAAGGTCACCCTTTTTGCCGAGATTTTTAACATCCTGCTGTAAAATAACCTTCATTTTTGTATCCTCCGTTATATTTCCATCAAAATAGGCAAAATCATAGGTCTGCGCTTTGTTCTCTCATACATCAATCGTGAAAGTTCATCACGAAGCCCTGATTTAACTGCATTCCAATCATGGAATTTAACATTATAGTTTTCGTCAATAACTCTGCACGCAAGATCCCTTGCCGAGTTCATAAGAGCCTCGTTTTCACGAACATATACAAAGCCCCTTGAAACAATGTCCGGACCGCTTATAACCTGACCGGTTGAACTGTCAATAGTTGCTACAACTATAATAATACCGTCCATAGAAAGATGCTTTCTGTCATTAAGAACGATATTGCCGACGTCGCCTACACCGATACCGTCAACATAAACTTCACCCGACGGAACGTTTTCAACAAGTTTTATTTTATCGTCGGCAAGTTCAATTTTTTCACCGATATTTGCAATATAAATATTTTTCTTGTCAATGCCCATTGCTTCGCCGAGCTTAGCATGCTTTTGAAGATGCTTTTGCTCGCCGTGAACAGGAATGAAATATTTAGGCTTAACAAGCCCTATCATAAGTTTAAGTTCTTCCTGACAAGCATGGCCGGAAACATGAACATCATACATTTTTTCATATATAACTTCAACGCCGTGACGCATAAGTTCATTAACTACATTGCCCACCATTTTTTCATTACCCGGAATAGGAGTAGCCGAAATAATAACATAATCATTAGGCGATAATGTAACCTTTGTGTGAGCGCCGAAAGCAATCTTCGTAAGAGCAGACATAGGCTCGCCCTGAGAGCCGGTTGTAATAATTACAAGCTGGTCATCAGAATAATTTTTAATAGTATTAATATCAATCAAAATTCCCTGCGGAACATTAAGATATCCAAGTTCACTTCCGACTTTAACAAGATTTTCAAGGCTTCTTCCTACAACGGCAACCTTGCGGTGGCGTGCACACGCAACATCAATAATCTGCTGTACCCTGTGGATATTAGAAGCGAAAGTTGCAACAACGATTCTCTTTTTATTTGCTTTTCTAAAGAGGTTTTCAAAACTGTCGCCGACTGATTTTTCACTCGGTGTATATCCGGGGCGCTCGGCATTTGTAGAATCAGAAAGAAGAGCCAATACACCTTTACGGCCGTATTCTGCAAAACGGCTTAAATCAATCATATCGCCGTCAACAGGTGTCGTATCAATCTTAAAGTCGCCAGTTTGAATAATAACTCCGGCAGGACAACGAATAGCAAGACCTACGGCATCGGGAATAGAGTGATTAACATGAATCATCTCAATATTGAAAGCACCGAGTGTAATGTTATCTCTCGGCTTAATTTCAACAAGTTTTGCCGAGTTTAAAAGCCTATGCTCCTCAAGTTTACCCTTAATTAAGCCGATTGTTAATTTTGTTGCATAAATAGGAATGTTTACCTTTTTAAGAAGATAAGCAAGTCCGCCTATATGGTCCTCGTGACCGTGAGTAATGATTATGCCCCTGATTTTATCAGCATTATGTTCAACGTAGCTGAAATCAGGAATTACAAGGTCAACACCGGGCAAATCGGAATCTGGAAATGCAAGACCGCAATCGACAAGAAACATATCGTTGCCGTATTCGTAAAGAGTCATATTCTTTCCGATTTCGTTAATACCGCCTAAAAATGCTATACGTACAGACTCCTTCTTCTCAGGCGGAATTTGAGCCTTTTTCTTGTTTGTCTTACGATAAGTTACATATCGCTTCTTGGAATTCCGTTTTCCGTCAGCAATCTTACCGTAAGGACTTTTTTGATTTGTCATTAAAATATAAACCTCCGAATTAAAAATATTTTTTCCGTTCAACTGAAATTATAGTATATAATAAATGATAATAGATTGAATGTCAAGTGTTCAAAGCGCATGGCACCAATAATAGGACACTAAACTCTATATTGATTATTGCCAAAAAGAATGGTAAAATATATAAAAATTTACATTTTGGTGAAAAATATGAAAGAAGTAAAAATATATACAGACGGTGCCTGCTCCGGAAATCCGGGAAAAGGTGGCTGGGCGGCAATACTCGTCTATGGAAATAAAGAAAAAGAGCTTGTCGGCGGCTGTGAAGAAACAACAAATAACAGAATGGAATTATCTGCGGTTATAGAAGCATTAAAGGCTCTCAAAGAGCCTTGCGAGGTTTATCTTACCACCGACTCAAAATATGTTTGCGACTCAATCACAAAGGGTTGGGTATACAATTGGGAAAAAAACAATTGGAAAAAAGCAGACAAAAAGCCTGCTTTAAACGTCGATTTATGGAAAGCTCTTTTGTCTTTGCTCGAAAAACACAAAGTTACGTTTAATTGGGTAAAAGGTCATAACGGCCACCCATATAATGAGCGCTGTGATGAATTAGCCGTAAATTATTATAAAAATCTTTAAATATCGCCTTTAAAGAGTATTCCTATACCCACACCCAACTTACCGCCGTTTTGCATAAAACGCTTAGCGCTTCTTTGCAAAGCGGTATTTTCTTGATATTTTGACTTAATAAGCTGCCTTTTACCGAAAATTCTTTCAATAGCCTGCCTGTCATCTTCAACCGAATATACCAAATCAAACAAAGTCGAAAACTGCAAAATATTACTTGAGCTATTCATAAATTGCCAATTTTCGCCGTATAAAAGCCAGCTTTCACAAAAGAAATAATCAAAATCATAATTCGGAAAATACTCGCCGAAAAAGCTTTTAGCATTTTTAAGTGAATTAACACACTCGGCATAAACAAGCTTTTCGCCCTGCGGAATATGAACATATATAAGATTTTCACCGAAATTAAAAGGTAATAAATCATAATTCAAAGTGCGATTATCACACTTATAAATTTGAAATTGAAGCCTGCCTATTTTGAAAAGATCAAAATTAAGATGATTTTTTATCCAAGGAAGATTTTTCAACCCTTTATTGTTATTGTTTTCGCACCAAACGGCGATATCTTTCATTGTTTCAAAATATATTTCATCGCTTATAACTGCCTTTTGATATTTAGGATAAGTAAATTCAACACTGTAAAGCAGTGCTACGGCAAGCTTAATCATATCATTTTTAGTGAAAACAGATTTAAAATTATCGTTATCTGCTTTTTTACATAAAGAAATAAGCTTAGCCCTGTCCCTTTCGACAAGGCTAAGCACTTTATTTTTAAGTTCACTATTAAGATTTATTTTATTCGCTAATAATTCAATATCCATAAAATCATTGTTGCGGCGGTTGAGCATCTGACACCTGTGTGTCACTTGACGGTGCGGTGTCGCTTACTGGTTGTGTAGTTGCCTCATATTTTGAAATAAGACCCGATGACTGTATATGAGTGACATTATATTTCATTTTATACTTGGTAAGAAGCGGCAAAACCTCTTTATTTAAAAAATTAGAATCGGCATGCTCATCCTGAACGGTAAATGTTTTGTCCGCATCCTGATACTTAATTTCCCTTTCAAGAGAGCCGATATCGTCAAGCTCGGTACCTTCATAGAAAATATATGTGCCTTTAATGGTGATTGTATCTTTAAAAGGATTAACAACATCGGTTGTATACGACTTAGTGGAAGCTGACGTAGTTTCCTTTTTCGAAAGATTAATTGTACCGTTATTAACAAGCAAGGCAATAACAACAACTGCAGCTACAACAATTACAGCAAGCATATATGGCCATTTTTTCTTTTTCTTTTCTTTTTTAAATCTATGCCTTTCAAGCGTAGGGGCATCAGAGTCCTCATCAACGTGAGTATTTTGCATACTTACCTCGTTGCCTTCTTCTTGGTAAGAAGCATCTCCCTTTTTGTGTACTACAAGAGGACTGTCAAGCTTTTCCTCTTTAATTTCATCAGCCATACCTATCTCCTTAAGATAAATTATTTACTTAATTATATCACAAATTTAACGTATTTTCAATAACTATTGAATTCAACAAAATAAATTGATATAATTATTAAAGAACAATACATATATGGAGTGATACTATGAGAATATTGGCATTCGATATCGGCGGAACAAATATCAAATATGCTATTTGTGACGAAAAATTCAATCTTACCGACAGGCATACAGTACCTACCGAGGCACAAAAAGGCGGTCAGGAGCTTGTTCAAAAAATTATATGCATAATCGAAAGCTATGAAAACATAGACCGCATTGCAATTTCTACAGCCGGTCAGGTTGACAGTGAAAACGGTATAGTAGTATATTCAACCGATAACATTCCCTATTACACCGGAATGATGGTAAAAAAGATTATTGAAAATAAGACAAATATTCCCACCTTTGTTGAAAACGATGTAAACGCATTTGCTCTCGGTGAAGCAAGATTCGGTGCAGGAAAGGGTCACAGCGACTTTTTATGCCTTACTTACGGAACAGGCATAGGCGGTGCAATGTTCCTTAACAACAAGCTTTATAAAGGTAATACATCATCCGCAGGAGAATTCGGTCACATGATTACTCATGCCGGTGGTAAGCAATGCACCTGCGGCGGAGAAGGCTGTTACGAATGTTATGCTTCTGCAAAAGCACTTATTGAAGCTGTAAATAAGGCAAACTCGACTAATCTTAATGCATTTCAAATTTTTGAAAAAGAAAATTTCAGCAAACCGGAAATAAGGTCGGTCATCGACAAATGGATTGATGAAATGATTATAGGTCTTATTAACATTATCTATATTTTCAATCCACCGTTGATAGTCCTTGGCGGCGGAATTATGAACGAGGATTATGTTATCGACCTTATTGACAGGAAAATATATAATCTTCTTATGGATAATTTTAAAAACGTTAATATAGTACGCTCAAAATTAAAAAGCGACTCGGCACTTTTAGGCGTTTCTTACGAAGCCTCGCAGTTATAAGATTAAAGACGTGATGCAGTTTTGCATCACGTCTTTTTTTTATTTATACTAAATTTATTACTCCGATTATTGCAAGATGAAGAGGATAATAGATATAGAAAAACCATTTCATAAATTTATTGACCTTTTCATTTTTTCCTCGCTGCCCATTATAAAGATAAATAACAGGAATTGAAATAACAACTGCCATTTGAATAATACCGTAAAGCTTATCAATAGCAAAGAAATAAACTAATGAATAAAGGAACACATAAAAAATCATCCAAAGCATTTGATTTTTGAAATTTCCCCTATTTGTACCTATCGCCATAATGCAAAGTGCGGCAATACAACTCCAATCGCTTGGAAGAGTTATTATGCATATTAAAATAACAAATAAAACTTTTAAAACATTATTTAACTTGTTACTGTAAGCCACTCGAAGCATAACAAGTCCCCATGCAAGCGACCACATTACACTCGTTTGGTTAAGAAAATTGCCGTAATAAAAAGGGATAAAGGATTTAACATCAACAAAATCGTTAGATGCAAAAATATATGCAAAATGAGATATAAATGCAAAAAGGAACAATCTAAAAGTATATTTCTTTATATTTTTAGTATAATGATATCCCTCTGCTATAAAATAGCACATAATCGGGCAAGTAAGCCTTCCGATAATATGCATAATAACAGGCAACGCTTCCCTCGGATAACCGGGAAAAAGCATCCACGCAATATGGTCAACCGTCATAGCGGCAATTGCAATTATTTTAAGCTGATTAGAATCAAGCAATTTGTTTTTCGTCATATATAACACCAAAATGATTTTATCATCGAGTTGCTGTCAAAACAGCATAATCGGCGCAATTAAAAACTTAATTTACGCCTTGTTTCATTTCATTTTGATAAAAGGCAAGCGCTTTGTCTATTGCGTCCTTACCGGCAGGTTCAAACGGTTGCAAAACGCTGAACACATGAGGCAAAGTTTCGCCGTATTCCTTACCGTAATTTGCAAGTTCACACGAAACGCCGTTCTTTTTTAAAAGCTCATAAAGCTGAATGGTTTGTTTCTCTGCAAGAGTATCCCCGCTGCTTGTAATCAAATATGTAGGAGGCATTTCATTTGCAAAAGGCAAAATCTCATCAAAATCCATATAATTGTATGTTTTGCTGTTTTTATAATTTTTTCCCCAAAGCGGCTTTGTATAAACGCTGAACCAACCGCCGTCCTTCATATAGGAAACAGGAGAGGTCAAAACCAGAGCAGTCAGCTTAATATCGGCGCTTTCGGTATCAAATATATCTCTTAATTCTTCACTTTGAAGTAAAACACCTGCGTAAGATGCCAGCATACCGCCTGCCGAATCACCCGTAAGCATAATATTTTCACGGTCACAAGGATAGTTGTCAATATTTTCGCCTATCCATTTAAGCGCAGACATAACGTCCTTAATCTGCTCATTAACATTAACATCAGGCACAAGACGGTAGTTAATATCAAAAACAACATATCCCCTGTCGGCAAGCGCACGGCAATAATTTTCATTAAGTCCTTTATCACCATACATCCAACCGCCGCCGTGAATATCAATAATAACCGGAAGCTTATCATTTTCAGAAATATTGTTAGGATACATCACATCAAGCTTATGATAATAATTTCCGTCATCTATGTACGCAATATCGCTTATAAGTTCAATATTTTGAGGTGGATTTTGCTTTGCGTGCTTGCTTTTATCACCACCGTCACAAAAGCGCCAAACCATTTGCATAATTTTAATAACAGGATTTTTAGTCAGCCCCTCGCCGCTTTTATCCTTATAATCTATTGTTTTTGACTTCACCATAGAACCGACATAAATAACATTTTTATCATCGTCATATTTCGGCAAAGTAGTTAAATTTATAAAAGCAACGGCTACGATAACTATTGCCGCAATAACAAGCAAAACAATTTTCAATTTTTTCCCTTTCTTACTTTCAACCTTTTCCTTAGTTTTCATAATTTTACTCCTAATTTTGATAGTTTTATATTACAGCATACAAGCAAAATTGTCAATTTATTACTTTTCATTGACTTTCATTTATACCAATGATATAATTTTAACGTTCGCTCAGGGAGCGATTGTTCAGTAAAAAGCAAAAGCCGAACAGGGTGCAGACTGAGATAGCTGCAGCTTGTTCGGCTTTTTTATAATATAATTGTTTTTTGATGCGATTTCAGTAAAACTTATACAGAAATAATTCAAGCAAAATTCAGGAGAATATAAAAATGACAAAGGACGAATATTTAATAACAGACCCACCCCTAAAAGCGTTGACTGTTTTTGCAATGCCTATTATTTTAGGCAGCTTTTTTCAACAAGTTTACAATATGGCTGATTCAATCATCGTCGGTCAATTTGTAGGCTCATCTGCGCTTGCGGCAGTTGGTGCCTGTGCCGCACTTACGAATGTTTTTATTTGCATAGCACTCGGTGCAGGTGTAGGCGCAGGTGTACTTGTAAGCCGTTATTTTGGTGCTCAAGATTACGGGAAGATGAAAACAATCGTTTCTACTTCTTTAATAAGTTTTTTGCTTTTAAGCGTATTTCTCGGTGTTTTTGGATTTTGCACTTCTCATTGGATGATGAGTATACTGCAAACGCCTGCGGATATAATGAAAGATGCGGTGCTGTACTTACGTATCTATTTTGTTGGTTTTCCGTTTTTATTTATGTATAATATTCTGTCAACCATGTTCACTTCAATCGGTGAATCAAAAATCCCGTTATGGCTTTTAATATTTTCGTCTGTTTTGAATATCATTATGGACCTTTGGATGGTGGGAGGTCTTAAACTCGGCGTATTCGGTGCAGCTCTTGCCACTCTTATTGCACAAGGTATTTCAGCCATACTTTCGCTTTTGATTTTTCTTTACCGTATGCGAAAATATGCAGGTTCGTTTCATTGGTTTGACAAAAAAGAACTGCGTACAATGCTTAAAATCGCCGTTCCGTCAATCCTTCAACAATCAACAGTATCAATCGGTATGATGATTGTGCAAGCGGTTGTAAATCCTTTTGGCACGCAAGCACTCGCAGGCTATGCGGCAACAATGAGAGTAGAAAATGTTTTCTCACTGATATTTGTATCCATCGGGAATGCAGTGTCACCCTTTGTTTCGCAAAATCTCGGCGCAGGAAAAATCGACCGTATTAAGAAAGGCTACCGTGCCGCTTTACTGTTAGATGTATGCTTTGCCGTTCTTGCATTTGTAATTATTGAAACGATGCACACTCAAATTTCTTCGCTTTTCTTAGGCAAAGACGGAACTGAATTAGCGTATCAGGTGTCCGGTGATTATATGAAATGGCTCGGCTGCTTTTTCATATTTATGGGCATCAAAATGGCAACAGACGGTGTTCTTCGTGGAATCGGAAATATGCGACCGTTTTTAATTGCAAATATGGTTAACCTTGCAATTCGTTTGTCCGTAGCATTGATTTTTGCGCCCCGTTTCGGTATTGCTTTTGTTTGGCTTGCCGTACCGGCAGGCTGGCTTGCAAACTTTATCATTTCTTATTTAGCGTTAAAAAAATCTTGGCCCAAGGATACCTTAAATTAGAAATATTCAACTTATCAAGCAAAACAGGTTTGTCCAAAATTTTAGGGCAAACCTGTTTTATTATTATAAAATCACATAATGTACTAAGTTATTCATTTAAGAATTTATTGCGTTAAAATATTCCTCATCTGACACGGCTTCCAGCCATTCGTTTGATGTATTTTCTCCCGGAACTTCAATAGCTAAATGAGAAAAATAACTATCAGCCGAAGCTCCGTGCCAATGTTTGACATTCGCAGGGATATTTACAACATCGCCGGGCAGCATTTTTATAGCTTTCTTGCCCCATTCCTGATAATATCCTCGTCCGGCAACACAAATCAAAATTTGACCGCCACCGTTTTTTGCTTTATGAATATGTCAATTATTTCTGCATTTCGGCTCAAAGGTCACATTAAAAATACCAACTTGGTCTTTAGAAACAGGGGCAAGAAAACTCTTTCCGCTGAAATACTGTGCAAAGCTGTCGTTCGGCTCACCAATCGGAAATATCATTGATGAAGCGTGTTTTTCAATCGTATTATCTTCAGTTTCCTCGTTCTTATCATTCCACACTTCTTTTGCCATACGAAATGCAGCCCAAGCTTTTGGCCATCCTGCATAAAAAGCATTATGTGTTAAAATCTCTGTAATTTCTTCTTTAGTAATTCCATTTTTCTTAGCACTTTCCAAATGGTAACGAAAAGCGGAATCAATTAAACCTTGCGACATTAAAGAAGTAACTGTTACAAGTGAACGGTCTCTAAGCGATAACTTATCTTCTCTGCTCCAAACCTCACCAAATAATACATCATCGTTTAATTCAGCAAATTTCGGAGCAAATTCTCCTAATTCTTTTCTACCGGCTGTTTGTTTGATTGCCATATATTTCAACCTCCTAAAAATTAAAATTCGCTATTGAATATTTTTTTATTCTCTGTTATATTAATAATAACACCTAAACCTAACTTTATGTCAAGAGTTTTTTTATTTTTTGGAGGAAAAAATATGTATACAATCGGTCAAGTATCTGAAATGTTTGATTTACCGGTATCAACTTTGCGTTACTATGATAAAGAAGGGCTGTTTCCTGAATTAAATCGCACATCGGGAATTAGACAATTTAGCGAAAATGAAATTGAGGCATTGCGTGTAATTGAATGCTTGAAAAAAACAGGGTTACAAATAAAAGACATTAAGCAATTTATGTCTTGGTGTATGGAAGGAAGTTCAACATATACCAAAAGAAAAGAGTTGTTTGAAAACCAAAAAAAGCAAGTAGAAGCTGAGATTACCAAGTTGAATAAAACGCTTGATATGTTAAATTTCAAATGTTGGTATTACAGTGAGGCTATCAAAGACGGAAACGAGGATAGGATAAAAAGTTTGATTCCTGATGAATTGCCAAACAGCATTAAATCTGCATATATGAATTCACACAAAGAATAAAAAATTAGATAAAAAAAGTAATCACTAACGGATTTGAATTGTGATTGATGCTTTTTTGATGATGTACCAAACGAATTGCATGGATTGTGTGGCACAAAGTGAACAATAAACGGTGTGTAAATGAAAAGACGGCGTACGGAAAAGACCGTGCGCCGTAGTTTTATCTATATGGAAAAAGCAAGTAAAATCGCCGTAATACAGCGTAAATAAAGAAAAAAAGCACCGAAAAACGGTGCTTTCTATGGCTGGGGCTTTATAATCAACTCAATGCGTAAACAGTCCACCGGACTGTTTACTGTCAAAAGTGCTTGCACTTTTGAATTTCGTGGTTTTGGAGCGAAAAGCACGCTTTCAGTTAAGCCGCGTGTTAAAATACAGTCCCCACAAAATCCGCATAAAAACAGCACTTTCAGGATTTGAAAGTGCTGTTCATTTTTGTCTTTATAGTTTTTGTTGAAAATTGATGCTTTTTTGATGCTCTTGTAAAATGAAACATATTTATAACTCAAATATAATGCACCCCACTGCAGTAGACAGTAACAAATAATAGTAAAACCCTTTCAGTATGAATTTTATAATTCTTCAGTCTTGAAAGTAGTTTTAGGCATTTTATTGATATTTTCAAGCGCCATATTGCACCTCTTAAAATTAAAATTTCTCGTAAGATTTATGTGTTTATTATAACATTTTTTTGATTAGAATTCAACTTAATGATTAGTATATGCGCTCGCCTTATTTGTTAAATGAATTAGGAATATACCTAAATGCATTTTTATTTCAGCTCCCCAAAGTGGCATCTTATTTGTCACTTTGGATGCCACTTTAGGCTGTGCTTTTATTATTACACAGCTCATACAGTTTTCTTTTAATCAATTCTAAATTTTCGATTTACATTTCCATCACATTATCAGTCCAAAGTTCGCACTGTGTCATAACAGTCTGCACAGCGTCTTCCATACCTTCGGGCGGATACTTGTGCTTTTTCAGAAGCTTTTTGATAAGCATACGCATTTTTGCTCTTGCCGACTCACGCTTTTGCCAGTCAATCGTCTTGTTTCTGCGGAGCGTATCGGCAAGCTCTTTCGTAATGGCAATGAGTTCGTCATTTTCGTAAAAATCTTTGATTGCCTGCGGCTTTGTGAGGGCATCGTAGAATGCAAGTTCATCGGCTGTAAGTCCGAGCTGGTCACCCTCTTTTTGTGCTGCAGCAATCTGCTTTGCCAGTTTCAGCATTTCTTCAATGACTTCTTCATTGGTCAGCATACCGTTCAAATATGCATTGAGCGAACGCTGCATAATCTCGCTAAATTTCTCGGATTTAACGATATTTGTTCTGCGATAAACAGATACCTGTTCTGCAATAAGCTTTTTAAGCAACTCGACAGCAAGATTCTTTTCCTTCATATTGGCAACTTCTTCAAGGAATTTCGGGTCAAACAAAGAAAATTCTTCCTTGATATCCGAAAAAAGGTTGATTACTCCGTCGCTTTTAATGCTTTGCTTGAGAAGTTCATTTATTCTTGCGTTCATTTCAGGCAAGGAGATTTTTTTACCTACGCCTGTATTTGTAAGCCTGAGTACAAGCACACGAACAGCATCAAAGAAAGCTGCTTCGATACGGTCGTCCTCATCAACCATAGAGGAACAGAGGGACAATGCCTGATGAAGCATAAGTGCTTCTTTTACAAACGAGTCTTTATCATCAACTTTTTCTCTGCCCATAATGAAGTTGACAGCGCCGCTGATAGTCTTAGACCTTTCAAGGTCTGTGCCGGTTTGGAACTTAGAATAATCAAATCCGTGGAACTTATCACGGCAGACGGACAGCTTTTCTTGGAATTTTGGGAATGCAACCTTTGCAACATCGGTGTCACCGTAATTCTTTTTATCACGGGCGGTGTAATCGTTCATAGCCTTTTTAAGTGCTGTTGCAATACCCACATAGTCAACAACAAGACCACCTTCCTTATCACGGAACACACGATTTACACGGGCAATCGCCTGCATAAGATTGTGCCCGGACATTGGTTTGTAAACATACATCGTTGCAAGTGACGGTACATCAAATCCGGTTAACCACATATCAACAACGATTGCGATTTTAAGCGGACTGTTGTTGTCTTTGAATTTCTTTGCAAGCTCGTCCTTGTGGTGCTTGTTGCCAATTATCTCACGCCATTCTTCCGGGTCGTTGTTTCCGGAAGTCATTACAACCGCAACTTTTTCCGTCCAAGCTGGGCGCAGCTCTAAAATACGCTTGTAAATTTTCATAGCGATAGGGCGAGAGTAAGCAACGATCATTGCCTTACCGGTGAGCAAATTTTCACGGTTATTTTCATAATGGTCGAGAATATCTGAAACAAGCGAATTTATAGTATTGTCATTGCCAAGTACAGCTTCCATTTGACCGAGTTCTCGTTTGCTCTTTTCAACAACTTCTTCATCGGCATTTAAAGCCATAATATCATATTCTTTATCAATCAACTTCAATGTTGCTTCATCAAGATTGAGCTTGATAACACGGCTTTCATAGTAAACAGGGCGAGTAGCTCCGTCTTCAACAGCCTGCGTCATATCGTAAATGTCGATATAATCACCGAATACTTCACGGGTACTGCGGTCTTTAGACGAAATAGGAGTGCCTGTAAATCCGATATATGTAGCATTAGGAAGTGAATTACGAATAATGCGAGCAGTTCCTATTTTAACCTTACCGGTTTTTGCGTCTACGGTTTCGGTAAGTCCATATTGACCTCTGTGTGCTTCATCAGCCATAACAATAATATTGTGGCGTTCAGATAACGGCTCGTGTGATTCTTCAAATTTCTGCATCGTGGTAAAGATAATGCCATTTGCCTGTCTGCCATCAAGCCAGTCCTTTAGTCCGACATCATTCTTACCGGAAGTTTCTGTCAGTTTTCTGCAAGTTGCGTGTACCGGCTCTTGACGCAAGAAATCTTTACATTTTGCAAACTGACCGTAAAGTTGGTCGTCAAGGTCGTTTCTGTCAGTAATTACAACAATAGTCGGGCTGTCTAATGCTTGTTGTAATAAGTGAGCATAAAATACCATAGAAAGCGACTTTCCACTTCCTTGTGTATGCCAGAACACACCGCCTTTACCATCGGTAACGGTAGCGTGTTTCGTAGATTCGATTGCCTTTCTAACCGCAAAATACTGGTGATATCCGGCAAGAATTTTGAAGGAGTTTGTACCCTCGTTAGAAAAGCAAATAAAGTTTTTGATTATATCAAGCAGTCTTTCCTTTTGAAACATACCCTCAAAGAATGTATCAAACTGCGCATACTGAGTGTTTTCGTAGTCGCCGTCCTTTGTTTTCCACTCCATAAAGCGGTCTTCACCGGAGGTGATCGTACCCGCTTTAGAGGTCAACTGGTCGCTCATTACGCAAATTGCGTTGTAAATGAACATAGACGGAATCTCAATCATATAGTTGCGGAGCTGCCTGTACGCTTCGGAAGCGTCCGTTTCTTCACGGGAGGGAGATTTCAGCTCAACCAATACAACCGGTAAGCCGTTCAAAAAAAGAATTACATCAGGGCGTTTATTGCTGTTCTCAATAAATGTCCATTGATTAGCAACGATAAAGGAGTTATTGTCGGGATTTTTGTAGTCAACAAGATAGACGATAGAGGAACGCTCCTCACCGTCAACAAAATATCTAACCGGAATACCGTTTTGCAGATAGTCCATAAACACGGCGTTTTTCTGCACAAGTTCTCCGTTTTCAAAATTCTTTAGTTTGAATAATGCGTCAGAAATGGCATCATCAGGTAACCCTCGATTCAAACGGTACAGAGAGTCAAGCAGAACTTCCTCATATAACGGACTGTAAAAGTCTCTTTCAATATCGGGACCGTATGCGTACTCATATCCCAAATCATTTTTAAATAGCTCGATTACTGAGTTTTCATAATCGGCTTCGGTATATAATCCCGGCATTTTCATTTCTCCTTTTGTTTATATCTATACTTGCAAATGATAAATTCATCAACAACATTAAAGAAAAATTTAGTGTTATTCAAAAGAGCATCTATATCAAATATAAAATCTTCTTGTAGTGGTTCTAATTTAACTGATACTCCATATCTTAATGCCATTTCATTTTTATCAATGGTTTCTAACTCTTGAATAAAGGAATTGAGTTTTTCGTAGTGCAATACCGACTTTTCGTCAAGTCTATTCCATAATTTTGCAAGACTATGTGTATTCTCAACCTCGCCGTATTTCTCCAAAAGGCATTCTTTAATCTTTAATTCAACAGAGTGTTTGCACAAATACGCACAGGGAATCATATATAATGACAGAACATTTTTACCTCTTTTTTCGGCAATTCCTTTTTGAAGATAGAGTGCTGAATATAAGTAATCTATCGCCAAGTGCGAAATAACTTCTCTTGAATAATAGTTATTATCCTCAAATTCTTCTGCAACCTTTGCATTTCTGAGTTGTTTCATAAATGCTGTGTATGATATTTCTTGAATATCTTTATCTATCAAGACTTGTTGCATTTTATATTGGTCTGATATGTCATCAAAAATCATATTGTGAGCGCCAATTATCTTGCCACTTTCATCATATCGAGGACGCATACCCACTACTATCCCTTCTTTCTATTGCTAAACAATAATTTAGCGGTTTAAATTTCGATGTTAGATACATCAAGCTCGCCGGACATCAATTTGGGTAAAAGGGTATCTCTTAGTGAAGCAAGTTTGACATTCTCTTTGTTATTTGCTTCCCATTTAACCATCAATGAACCTGCAAATTCCTCGAATTTTGCAACTGTATTCTCGTCAGGAACTAACACAACTACCTTTTTCATATCTCCCTGTGTAATAAGTGGTTGCGTTGAACCTCGATTCATTGATGAATAATCAATTCGGTGCAGAATTTGATTTGTAAATTCGTAATAAGGACTTGTTATTACAAGTGTATTATCAGAAGTCCAGCAAGGAGTATTAAACCTTTGAACAACGCCGTGTGTTCCAACTCGACCGGTAACGAGAATTTTATCTGTGTGGTTTGCTTCAGAAGTAAATCCCATAACTGATGCCGCACCAACAATAGAAACGGGCGTTTCTTGATTACAAACATTTGACTTTACAGGTGGACGTTTTCCGCTTGCAATATCTGCAATTGATGAAAGTTCTTGATAGCTCCAATCTTCAGGACAGACACCATTTGTAATTTCGAAATCTTCAAACCACGACTGATAAAGGATAGAAACTTGTTGCTCTAAATTATTGTTTATTCTCTCATTTTCTTCGATTTTATCATCAATAGAACCGAGCATAGAGGATATTCTCTTTTGCACTTTCTTATCTGTCGGAACAGAAACAACAATATTCTTCATTGTGTTTCCTGATACCTCTTTGAATGTTGTCCCGCTTCCCATACCTTCGATTTTGTCCTTGTTGTATTTAAGCAAATAATACAAGAAAAGCGGGTCGGTATTTTCATTTGGGACAACACTCTTAAATCCCTGATTAGTACACACCTAGTTTGCGGCGATAGCCACATATCCAATAGGCGCTCTTGAAGAAAACAATACGGTATCCTTTGGAAGCAACTGCGTAGAACAGCTTTTCAATCCTATTTCGGTAATGTTTCTTTCGCCACGCTGAATATATCGTCCTGTGAATGTAGATAAATCTTTCGGTGTTATCCAAGCAATAGTTCCGTTTTCATAATTCTCAGGTTTCTTCGTTGAGGGAGTAGCTCCACCAACAACCGTACCAATGTCAGATATTTTGCACTTAATCCATTCAGCCATATTCGTTTTCCTCTCTATCCGATGTATTTTCGGTGGGCAATCTTAACATTGCTCTGCTTTACCATTGCATACTGCAAAGTCGTATCTATTTTTCTATGCCCCAAGAGCTGTTGCAATTGCTCAATGGGCATTCCTTTATCTATTGCCATAGTTGCAAGTGTACGCCTGAACTTATGCGGGTGTACCTTGTTAATACCTAATTGCTTTCCAAATTCTCTAAGGCGAACCTCAACACCGCCGATTTTCAGCCTTTCGTGCGGTAATTTCAACGACACAAACAGCGCCGGATTGTCGTCCGTCCTGCTCTCCAAATAGTTTTGCAAATGTATCTTTGTGCGAGCGTCAAAATAGACTACTCGTTCCTTACTGCCTTTACCAAACACGATACATTCTCTCTCGTTGAAATCAATATCATTTCGATTAAGCAGTACCATTTCACCGACACGCATACCCGTTGAAGCAAGCATATCAATAATCGCTAAGTCTCGAAGCTCCGTGCAGTTATCCCTCATAAGTTCTAACGCTTCATCGGAGTATGTCTCCTTGATATTTGTACCGGTTTTTACCCTGTGTATGCGTCTTACCGGGCTTTTCAGTATGTAATCCTCGTCCTCTAACCATGAGAAGAAGCTGGAGAGAATACGGCGGATATTGTCTATCGTTACCTTGCTTGATTTCTTCTTTTCCTGATATTCCGTCAGGTATCCTCTGATGTCGTCTGTAACTATGTGTTTGACATCTTTTTTGAGTTCACAGAGCATAGCTTCGATAGTTGCCTTGTAGTATTTAAGAGATTTTTCGGAGCAGCCCTCAATTCGCTTTGCCGATAGGAACAGTTCTACGAAGTTTAGCTCCGAGAATTTCTCTTTGCTTTGATTTTCCGTTATCTCATAATTTGCAAGGGTGTATTTCAACACCTCTTGCAATTTTTCATTTTGTGCGTTGTCCAGGTAAGGCAACATTCCCTGAATAACATCTTTAATTAAATCTTGTTTCACAGTCAATTCTCCTTTTTATTCTTAGAGAACAACTATGGGGCGGAAGTCCCCCGATATTAACTTCCGCCACCCACGAAAGTTATGGGAATATATGGTTTAGTCATTCAAAATATCAATATCATCATGGTCTTCGCCATCGTAATGATTGTAATAATGAAATCCGCCCTCAATGCGTTTACCGCATTGACAGCAAATATCCCAATATCCATGTTCACATTCTTCTGTTGTTATTGATTTAATATTTTTGCATTTACAATAATCATTGCACATTTAAGTATCACCTTTATAATAAACAATAATTTAGAGCAGCAAGCAGACGCTTTGTATCAGACATTCTTTTCACCAAAGTCAGGAACTCAGGGCAAAATTGTCACACTTGATGAATATTGTTCTATTTTCACTGGCAAAAAGAATGCTAACGCTTCTGTTAATGGCGGTAAATACAAATTCTTTACTTGTGCACCTGAAGCTCTTCAAATTGATAGTTATATTTTTGATGGAAATGCAATCATCGTTTCAGGAAATGGAGCTTATACTGGTCGAACTCGTTTTTATAGTGGAAAGTTTGATCTTTACCAAAGGACTTATGCTTGTACGCTACTTGATAATGTGAATCCCGATTTCATATTTCCTCTTTATTGGTTCGTAAAATTAGAACTTAGTAAGAAAATTATGGGAGGGACCCGTGGCTCTGCAATTCCATACATCGTAATGAATGATTTGGCAAAATTTGAGTTCATTTACAATGAAGAAATGTTTGCTAATTATACGCCATTATTCAAAAGTCTTACTGAAGCAATCCAAGCTAATGAATTTGAAAGCGAAAATCTTGCTCAAATTCGTGATTCATTGCTACCCAAGCTAATGTCCGGCGAATTGGATGTCTCCGACACCAAACTCTAAGCCGCTAAATTATTGTTTATGGCATTATTGAGTTCAATTTTCTCTCTGATGGTTTCCAATAAATCAACAATTTTCCTCTGTTCGGTTACATCGGGAATGTCAATCTCAAGTGTTTGAAAAGTCGTTGATGCACGAGCTAAAGCGGGAACTCCAACCTGAGAAGCGTTGGAAAGCAATTTATGCTGTCCTGCGTTGGTATGAAAATAATATACCAAATATTCAGGTAAGATTTTCTCATTACATTTGACTCTAAACTGGCTCTGAGAAATAACATAGCGACTATGTTTTGAATTTTTAGGTATAAAAACTATTTGTCCAAGAGTTCCCCTATGAGTGATAACAATATCCCCCCTATAAGCATTCGCTTTTCCAAGAGAGTCTGCCTTTTCAGGCGTTACATATCTAAATGAATTATCATTCAAAGCAAATCCTGTCAGGTTACTCCCGTTGAGCACAGGAATACCACTGTCCACAAAACACTCTACTTTAATATTTGAACCAAAGGGACCCATTGAAATCTCATTTATCAAGTCTTTGATTTTATAGGTCTTAAATTTCATACCCAATCGCCCCCAGTTTCTTGCGGATTTCGTCCTCCAACTCGTGAGACTTTGCGAACATCTCCGAAAGCTCGGATGTAAGGCGTGTCATCTTTTCTTCAAAGGGTTCGCCGTCGTCCTCGACTTCTTCAATACCCACATATCTGCCCGGTGTCAGAATGAAATCCTGCTTTTCAATTTCCTGCAAATTGGCAACTGCGCAGAAGCCTTTTACATCTTCAAGCGGGCCTTCTTGGAATGCCGTAAATGTATCTGCCAGCTTTTGAATATCTTCATCGGTAAAATCTCTGTGCTTGCGGTCAACCATATAACCCATCTTGCGTGCGTCGATAAACAGGGTTTTGCCTTTTTGCTTTTTGTTCTTGGTAATAAACCAAAGGGTAACAGGAATAGTAACGCTGTAAAAGAGCTGTGTTGGCAGAGCAACAATACCTTCTACAAGGTCAGCCTGAATGATATTCTTTCTGATTTCACCCTCGCCGCTTGACTGAGAGGACAAAGCACCATTAGCAAGTACAAGACCAATTTTACCATTCGGTGCAAGGTGGTGTATCATATGCTGAATCCAAGCATAGTTGGCATTTCCGGCAGGCGGTGTTCCGTATTTCCAACGAACATCTTCTTTGAGCTTTTCCTGTCCCCAGTTGGAAAGGTTGAAAGGCGGATTCGCCATAATGAAATCTGCTTTCAAGGTCTTGTGTAGGTCATTGAAAAATGTATCTGCCTGATACGAACCGAAATCGGCATCAATACCACGAATAGCCATATTCATTTTTGCCATTTTCCAAGTGTCAGCATTGGACTCCTGACCGTAAACGGCGATTTCTCCACGCTTACCGCTGTGTGCCTGAATGAACTTTGCACTCTGCACGAACATACCGCCCGAACCGCAGCAAGGGTCATATACACGGCAATTCTTAAACGGCTTTAAGATAGCAACGATTGTTTTAACAATACTTGCAGGAGTGTAGAACTCGCCGCCCTTAACACCTTCGTAAGCGGCGAACTGCTGAATACAATACTCATAAGTTCTTCCGAGCAGGTCTTTACTTTCCTCGGTGTCGCCCATATCCATATTAGTGAACAGGTCAACAACATCGCCCAAAACACGCTTGTCCAAATCAGGACTCGCGTAATTTTTAGGAAGCACATTTTTAAGGGTTGTGTTTTCCTTTTCAATAGCTCTCATTGCGTCGTCAATGACAGTTCCGATTTCGGGAGTATGAGCAGACGAAGCAATTTTGCTCCAACGAGCGTCCTCCGGCACGAAGAAGATATTATCCTCCACATAAGCGTCTCTGTCATCTTCAAAGCCGTCGCCCTCTGCAACAAGCTCTTGATAACGCTTTTCAAATGCACTTGATATGTAACGCAGGAAAATAAGACCTACGATAACCTTTCTGTATTCTGCCGCAGGGATATGTCCCCAAAGCACGCACGCTGCGTCCCAAATCTGTTTTTCAAAGCCGATATTGGCGTTATTTCCGTTAGCCATCTTTATCCTCCTGCTGTAAACATACAATAACTTGAAGTTGCGATATGAATTGAGTCTATGAAAAGATACAATTATACAAATACAAGTATATCATATTTCAACAACCAATACAAATTTTTTTGTTAGTTGTACAAATAATGGTACAGGTAATGAATCCTCATCTATAAAAACGGTGAGGATTTTTGTTTTTATAAAATAATTTGTAAATTTTCTTTCAAAACACATCAACAAAGCTTGAATTTTTCTCCGTATTATAGAGGGATATTTTTCTATGGTGAAATTAAATGTAAACAAGGTGTAAAGAATTTTGAAAAACACCCGAACAAAATGGGAATTTTTCTCCGTATAGTAGAGAGACTTTTTTCGTGGGGTGAGTTTTTGTTTTCAAATTCACTTATACTTTTTTCTTTTTGAAAAAGTATCTCTCGAATAATACGAAAGGAGGCTACGCAATGAAAGAAAGCTATAAAAGTTTTGATGAGCTACCGATGATGTTATCGGTGTCGCAGGTTGCAAAGGTGCTTGGAATATCTCGCACAAGGTCATACGAGCTTGTCAATGAAAAAGGTTTTCCAAAAATAAAAATCGGTACAAGAATTGTTGTACCGAAAGATGAATTCAAGTTGTGGATTCAAAAACAAATTGAGAAAGGATAAGAATTATGTACGCAAATAAAAATTACAAAACCGACGGCAAGGTTTACTATATGCCAAACAAAATCTTTGATGAAAACTTTTCGCCGCACGAATTTATGATCTACTGTTTTCTTGTTTCGGTTGGCGACAGCAAAGGCGTAAGTTTTTGGTCTGTTCCGAAGATGGCAAAGAAGTGCAATATGTGTCCGACCACTTGCAGAAACGCGCTCAAGTCACTCGAAGAAAAAGGCTACATAGATATTACTCAAAGATTTTTTGAAAACGCACAGCAAAGTAATATCTACACAGTTCATCAAATATAGTGTACCCCACTGTAAGAGCTGATGACAAATAATCTAAAAGCCTAATCTTGAAAAAACAGCGTTTTCTTTTGCTTTTCTTGAAATGATTTTCAATGCGGTTTTGGATGAAATCTCGGCTCTTTTGAGTGGGTTTTGTAGCAATTTTCAAGCCGTCGATTTTTAAGCAGGATAAAGGGGTATGATTTTCGGGCGTTGAAATGCCCGAAAACGCCGTCCGGCAACGCCTGTCGGCTTTTCGATTCGTAATACTTTTGCGTATGATTCCAAATTCGTATGCAGTAAGGAGTGTTTTTCGCAGAAAATCAAGGCTTTTGTGTATTCAGTCAAGCGTTGCGGTATGATGATTGAAAATTGAATGATTTTGGCAACGCTGTAAACAAAAATTGACGAGTTTGCTCTTAAATAGAGTAACTCGTCGGACTAAAACTAAAAACGGCTTACAGGAGATTTGTGACGGCTTTTTGAAGCAAAAACAACAAAAGCAAACACACAATCTTTGGTCTGGATATTGAAAAAGGTTTGTGATATTGTGTGTGCGAAAGGAGTGATAAAATGCAAAAACAACTGCTGACAAACGGCAACGCATTCAAACGAACGGACGGCAGATGGGGTGGCGTGGTTTGGTACAAGGATGAGAAAGGCGAGCGAAAACGCAAGAGCTTTTCCAGCACGACCAAAGCCGAAGTCAACAAGAAAATGACGGACTACATAACCAAGTTTGAAGAAGAAATCATTGACGCCATTGAGGGTAACAAGACTGTAAAAGACAGCCTGTTAAATTACCTGCAAGTGTTTAAATACCCTAATGTTGAGCGAGTAACCTATGACCGCAACGAGCAGATATACAAAAATCAAATCGTCCCTTACATTGGTAAACTCATTGTATCTAACATAACAGGTGCAGACATCAAGAGGCTGATTAGTACGCTGACCGACAAGGGATATTCATTCTCAACCGTCAAGCAAACATACAATCTGCTTAATGAATACTTTGATTATCTTATGCGTGAAGAGTTCATAAAAAAGAATCCAATGAACGCTGTGCCGACGATAAAAAAGTCAAATTATCTTGCAAAGCAAAACAAAGAAGTGCTTCCCGTATGCGAAACGATAACCGTATTCACTGATGAGGAAATTGAAAAATTCAAAGCGGAAGCATACAAGAAGTACCCCTCAGGCAAGCCGAAACACAATCAAGCATCAGCATATATTCTTATACTGAACACGGGACTGAGAACTGCTGAAGCGTTAGGTTTAATTAACAGCGACATAGACCTTGAAAAGAAAGTGATGCACATTCAAAGAGGTGTTAAAGAAGCGCAAAAGCGTGACGGAACAGAGCGAAAAAGCGGACGAGAAATTATTGTAGGCAAGCTGAAAACCGCTTCAAGCAAGCGTATCGTACCCTTAAACGAAACAGCAATACAAGCGATTATTGAATTACGTAACGAGCGATATTTCGGTGAGGATGCACCGTTGATACCCGATGCAGACGGCAACTTTACAAGACCGTTGAACTTGCGAAAGCGGTTTTATTCCATACTTGATGCGGCAGGAATCGAGAAAAAAGGCTTACACAGTTTGCGACACACCTTCGCAACGAAGCTTGTAACAGGTGTGCGAGCAGATGACGGAACGGTCAAAGCATTAACACCGAGGCAGGTGGCAGACTTACTCGGACACACAACTTCAGAAATAACCGAAATGTATTATGTCAAACGAAACACGGATATGCTGATGGGCGTTACAAACGGATTTGAATTGTGATTGATGCTTTTTTGATGATGTACCAAACGGATTGCGTGGATTGTGTGGCACAAAGTGAACAAAAAACGGTGCGAAAATGAAAAAACGGCGTACGGAAAAAACCGTGCGCCGTAGTTTTATCTATATGGAAAAAGCAAGTAAAATCGCCGTAAAACAGCGTAAATAAAGGAAAAAAGCACCGAAAAATCGGTGCTTTTTTTGGCAGGGGCAGAAGGACTTGAACCCTCGGCACGCGGTTTTGGAGACCGCTGCTCTACCAACTGAGCTATACCCCTATATATGGTGGGCCATCAGGGACTCGAACCCCGGACCAACCGGTTATGAGCCGGTGGCTCTGACCAACTGAGCTAATGGCCCATAGACTCAATGTGCTTTATCAAGCGACTTAGATATAATATCACTAAACCGCTTGATTGTCAACACTTTTATCATAAAATATGTAGCAAAGATTATTCATTACCATCAGAGTTTTCATTATCGTTATTTTTATCAGATAAATTATTATCTTTTAAAAACAGACCGCAACCAAGTGCTACAATTCCCAAAACAGCAAAAAAGATTGCCATTCTAAAAGCAATTTTGCTTTTCTTGGGGTACAACAAATTACTGCCGCCGTTATTTTTTGAGAAATCGGACGTTACAGTTTCGCTTTGAGTTGTACCGCCGTCTGATTCTAACACCGAAGAAGACGATTTTACATCATACGTCGTACCTGTGCCGGAAAACTTAGTCGAATTATTATCATTCTTATTTTGCCTGTCACTTTTGTTATGATTATTAATCGTATGCTTCATAACAAATTTCGTTGTATCGCTCTTAGATGCTTTCTTATTATTGTTTTTGGGCGCACTTATAGAAGTAGAATTTGTGCCTTTTCTTTCACTCCTTGACTTAGAACCGGATTTCTTTTGCGATAGATTATTAGGTGAAACACACATATCAAAAACGCAATCGTCAAGAATTACACAACTGTTTTTTGAATCAGCACTGAATGTGCAGGTGATTTGATTGAGCGAAGACCTATCGGTTTTATTTTTCATTTCAAATCCAACCAATAATTGCCCATTGCCAAACTCAGAATTCACATCATCAAAATCATAATTAATATAAATATTTTTGTTGCCGTTTTTTACACCTGATTTTGAAACGGAAAACGAATATTTATTTGTGCTATTTGAAATTTTAAATTCAAGAGATACATCCTCATCCTTATAATCGCCGTCGCAATTACTGTATAAAAAGTAAAAATAAGCACAAGCATCGTTCTCATCAAGGACATAACGAAGCTGACCTGACAAAACATCATTATTTATATTTATCAGATTTCCATTTTTATACCAACTGCCCGAATCTGTTATATACTTATTGTTAAAAGCAAATGCATTAACAGAAAATGAAAACAAACATATAACAAAAAGTATCAAAGAAGTTGATAGTATTCCAACCCTTTTCATCACTAAGCAATTATAAATAGCCTAAAATCTTGTGCTTCACTTCCATGATACTTGTAATATCGCCGTTTTCATCTTTAATTGCAACGTCGATAATTTCAACCTTGGCGTTAAACACCTTTCCGATACGGCTGATTATAACAATATCGTCGTCTTCAAACAGATCCCTGGTTGAAATCAATTCGAATTCCATTGTTTCTCACTCCTAATAATATTAATATTCAATATTTTACACCAATTTGAAAATTCGAGTAAATATAAATAAATTAATTTTTTTCAACACGATAAACTTTAAGCAGATACATTAAACATTGCGATTTTGTGTAATTAACAATCAAAAGCAAAAAACACAGCAAAGCCATAAACACTTAACATAAACTCACAATATTGGTGCGGACGATGGGACTTGAACCCACAAGGAAGCAATATCCACAGGAGTCTGAGACCTGCGCGTCTGCCAGTTCCGCCACATCCGCATATAAAATTGTCAGTTATGCAATGCATTAACCTTTGTTGTGTAAATTCAAATATCTATTTTCAAATTACAAAGTGAAATAAAAAAAAGCCCTCTGATTTTACATGGCGAGGACATCCGGGGCAGAACCTATATTCAGACAATTTTTTCACCTTAAATATTCAAAAACTGATTAAATAATATCACAACTTGGTTGAATTGTCAATCATATATATGTTATAATTTTAATAAAGTAATAGATATATTAATAAGGTAATTAAAAGATGAGAAAAGCAATAGGCATAATAACTGTAATCACAGCAGTTATAATCACTGTTTATTATTTAACAATATGTGGGATTAGAGGAAACGAGAGCGCACTGTCAACCGTCGGTCTTGAGCACCATACTATATTTACTCTTTGGGGAATTTCTACATACATTGCCCTTGCAACCAATATATCAATTACATTTTTAAAAACGAAATACAAATTTTACATTATGCTACTGTTTCTTTCCGCTATAGGAATGGTGCTGACGTTAACGTGCGATTTTGATTATAACAAATATCCGCAATATTTAGCACATTGCATAGGTTCGCTTGCTTTTTCCGTTATAATGGGGATAAATGTTTTTTTATCATTTTTTCTTACTAAGAAAAATTTATTTGCCTTGATAAGTGCCGTTATTTTGGTTTTAGATTTAATAATGCTCATCATATTCAAGGAAACTGCATTAATTGAGATTGTGCCGATATTTGCAGGATACATAATGCTGACAATCAATAATTTAAAAGAAGGAAAAGAAAAAGTTGGAGTTATACAATAAATTAAAAGATAACAATTTATATCCGTTTCATATGCCGGGGCACAAAAGAAATATCAAGTTTTGCATACCGTCAAGCAACATAGACATAACGGAAATATCAGGTTTCGACAATCTGCACTCCCCTACCGGCATCATAAAGAATTTGCAGGAAAGCTTAGCAACGCTTTACGGCTATAAAAAAAGCATTATAAGCGTAAACGGTTCAACCTGTTGCATTTTGGCGGCAATAAGCGCAGTTGCAAAAGAAAACAGCACAATAATAATTGCACGCAATTGCCACAAGTCGGTATACAATGCTTGTTTTATCAACAGGCTTAAAATTGAATATATCGAGCCTGAATACAATAATGAATTCGGCTGTTATAAACAAATTACACAAGCATCGGTTGACAAAGCCATCAAGAAAACGCCGAATGCCTGCGCCATTGTTATAACCTCGCCGACATATGAGGGATATGTAAGCAATATCACCTGCCCTATTCCTCTTATAATTGATGCGGCACACGGTGCACATTTTGGCTTTTCAAGTTATTTACCCAAGCAGCCAAAAGCCGACATTGTTATTGAATCACTACACAAAACATTGCCTGCGCTTACTCAAAGTGCCGTTATTCATATTGACAACCCAAGCCTTTACGGCAAGGTGAAAAAATATATGGATATATATGAAACAAGTTCGCCGAGCTATGTAATTATGGCATCAATTGACAAGTGCATTGATTTTTTGTCAAACAGCAAAAGTGATTTTGAAAAATACAAAATATTACTTGACGATTTTTATAATAAAGCAAATAATTTAAAAAACATTAACGTATTGAAAAATGATGACATAACACGCATAGTTTTAAGCGTTGACGGTTACAACGGTTTTGAACTTTCAAATCATTTAAGAAAATACGGCATTGAGGTTGAGAGTGACAGCCTTAAATATGTGATTTTAATTTCAACAGTATGTGATACAAAAAGCGGCTTTGAAAAATTAATAAACGCACTATCGAGCTTAGAAAAAAGAAAAGCAAAGAAAATTGAGTTACAAAAACCAAGTCTGCCGATAAAGAAATGCGAAATTTTTGAAATTGAAAACACAACAGAAACAGACTTAAATACGGCGGAAAACAAAATTTCGGGAGAATATGTTTATGCCTATCCACCGGGGAGTCCGATTATTGCCCCGGGAGAGGTTATAAGCAAGGAATTAATTACTCAAATTAAGGAATTATACAAAAACGGAGTAAATATATTATCAGACAGCAATTTACTGCCGTTAAAAATATTGACAAAGACGCAATATTAATGTAAAATAACAATATAAATTTAAGAAAGAGGTGTTTCTTTTGAAGAGAATCAACACTTTAAGCTCACGCAATCTTTGCGAATCAGCTAAAAAAGGCGGCTGCGGCGAATGTCAGACATCTTGCCAATCAGCAAGCAAGACTTCTTGTTCAGTAGCTAACCAGAAATGCGAACAGCTTAAGAAGTAAATAGATGAAACCAAGGTGGGCTTTTGTCCCACCTTTTTCATTGAAATAAAACTATGGAGTAATTTAATGATACACGCTTATAAAATGAACGGCTATAATATCATTCTTGACCAAAACAGCGGTTGCGTTCACTCGGTTGACGAGGCAACGTATGATATTATAACTATGTATGAATCACACACAAAAGACGAAATAAAAAAATACATACTAGATAAATACAAAAACGATGATGACGTAACCGAAAAGGATATTGAGCTTTGCTTTGATGATATAGAGGCACTTAAGGCTGACGGCAGGCTTTTTGCGCAGGATACCTTTGAAGCTACGGCAAAACAGTTTAAAAAAAGACAGGGCGTTATAAAAGCTATTTGCCTTCATGTTGCTCACGACTGCAATTTAGCTTGCAAATATTGTTTTGCAGGCAAGGGCGAATACGACGGTCCCAAAGGCTTAATGAGCCTTGAAACAGGCAAAAGAGCACTTGATTTTCTCATTGAGCAATCGGGCACAAGAAGAAATCTTGAAGTCGACTTTTTCGGCGGCGAGCCGCTTCTTAATTGGGAGGTTTGCAAAGAGCTTGTTAAATACGGACGTGAACAGGAAAAGAAATACAATAAGAATTTTCGTTTTACTCTCACTACAAACGGAATTTTAATTAACGATGATGTTATTGATTTTTGCAACAAGGAAATGGGAAATGTTGTTTTATCCCTTGACGGAAGAAAATCTACCAATGACGCCATGAGGGTTTCAAGAAACGGAAAAGGCTCATATGATTTAATAGTTGATAAATTCAAAAAATTTGCCGATTCACGTAATCAAAAGGATTATTATATGAGAGGCACTTATACAAGAAATAATCTTGACTTTGCAAACGATATCATTCATATGGCAGATTTAGGATTTAAAGAGCTTTCTATTGAGCCGGTTGTGTCTGACCCAAAAGAGTCTTATGCGCTTAGGGAAGAAGATTTACCTATTCTTAAAGAACAGTATCAAATCTTAGCTGACGAAATGCTTAGGCGTTACAGAAACGGCAAAGGGTTTACTTTTTATCATTATATGATTGACCTTGATGCAGGTCCCTGCATTGTAAAAAGAGTTTCAGGCTGCGGGGTAGGCACAGAATATATGGCTGTCACTCCTACAGGCGAACTTTACCCTTGCCACCAATTCGTTGGTGACGAAAAATTCTTGCTCGGTGACATTTGGAAAGGAGTTACAAACAAAAAAATTCTTGAACAATTTGAAGAATGTAATGTTTATTCGCACAAAGAGTGTAAAGATTGCTTTGCAAAGCTTTACTGTTCCGGCGGTTGCGCCGCAAATGCTTATCACACAACAGGAAGCGTAAACGGCGTTTACGACTTTGGTTGTGAGCTTCACAGAAAGCGCATTGAATGTGCAATTATGCTGAAGGTTGCCGAAGCCGAGGAAGGCTTAAAAGTAGAATACTAAAAAATTAACGGAGCTGTCGAATGACAACTCCGGTTTATTTTAGTCTTTATATTTTTGCTTTTTAATATCAAGGTGTGAAAGACCGATATAATCAGGCAAGCCGTTTCTGTAAGGAACTTGCGGAACGCCCTTAACAAGGGGTGAAAGATACTCAATCATCTTTTGAGTAACGTCGTTACCCTGCTCGTTTATCCAGCTTCTCGGTACTAACTTTTCATTATTTGCAACCACGCTAACCTGCTCTGTATAATAATCAACAGTATAAGGCAAATCGCTTATTCTGCGAAGAGTAGAAAATACGCCTGTCTTACCGTCAAGCGCCGCTTTAACAGCAACAACACCTAAATTGTATGCTTCGGTAATATCAGTCATTGAAGCAGTATGACCTGCACTTCTTTGAAGCACGCTTGGCTCTAAAGCACGAACTTTACATCCTATTTTTTCTTCTACAACGCTTTTAAGATAAGCTCCTGTTCCGCTGAGCATAACGTGACCGAATTTGTCAACATTATCTCCCCTTGCGCTGATATAATTACCGTTTTCATCCTTAATTCCCTCGCTTACAACAACAATAACCGAGTTAAATTCATTAAGTTTACCCTTAACATCCTCAACAAATTTATCAACAGAAAACGGTATTTCAGGCAAATAAATAAGATGAGGTGCAACGCTGTCACCGTCACGTGCAAGTGCGGATGCAGCTGTAAGCCAGCCGGCATTACGACCCATTGCCTCAATAATATGAACGCTTTTAATACTATATATACTTGTATCATAAGCAACATTTTTAACTGCAAGTGCAATATACTTGGCAGCCGAGCCGAATCCCGGTGAATGATCAATACCCACAAGGTCATTATCGATAGTTTTAGGTACACCGACAATTTTGATATCAATATTATGACTTGCCGTATACTTTGAAAGCTTATCAACAGTATCCATAGAATCGTTACCGCCGATGTAAAGAAAATACCCGATATTATATTTTTTTAAAACATCAATAATTTCGGCAAATATTTTTTCATCATCACCAAGCTTATATCTGCAAGAACCAAGGAACATTGCAGGAGTTAAGCGAAGTCTGTTTATATCATAAGGCTTACCGTAAAAACGTTCTTTAAGGTCAATAATATTGTTTTCCAAAAGACCTTGAATACCGTTAATCATACCGTAAACTGTGTCAATTTTGTTGCTTGAAAAAGCATATTCGATTGCCCCGGCAAGACTTGAATTAATAACAGCCGTAGGTCCGCCGGATTGACCGATAATCATATTTTTGCTCATAAATTATTCTCCGATTTCATTATCATATATTTTAATGTTTCTGTGAACATCTTTTACAGGTTTATTTACGCAAATAGGTTCAAGCTTAACTGCGTTCTTTTTTGAAAATGTATTATTAAATATTTCAAGATTTCTGCACGGACCGCTTTCGTACCAATCCTTGCAGTCGCAGGAAATAAAAATATCAGGCATTAAGATATTTTTAAATGTATTATTAAAAATCTTAGACGGTCTGTCAGTAGTGCATAAAATGCCACGTGTAGGGATAGCATTAAATGTGCAACCGCTTATCGTAAGTTCGGGATTATATGTAATGTTTTCAAAAACAAACTGTTCGGGCTTTAGCGGAGGCAATGCTTCTTTAAATTTAACCTTAACGCATTTATTATCAATATCGTCTTCTGTACTTTCAACGGTATAAACATCTTTAAGCTCCGACAAATCCGCTCTCCTGTAAATTTTCACTTCATTTTCAGGGAAAAATGCTTTATATCCGCCCTGCTGATGATGAACAAACTCTAACTCGGCAGTATTTGTATCAATGATTTTCTTAAGCCTTAAAAATGCGCCGTGAACATTGATTGCGTCATCGTGCGGATGTTCAAAATACGAATCAATAATATTTACATATCCCTTGCAGCCGCAAATATGAATCAAATCGGCAAAAGAAGAAACCGTATAGCCTTTTGCAGGAGTAAATGTAATATTTTTAAAATTCAAATTTTCGCACATTTGCGAAAGCCAGCCAAAGCCATGCATATAATTAACCGTTATATTTTCGCAGTCAACGTTTGAACATTCATCAAAAAACAAGCCTGAATTATCACGAAGTTTATTGCGTGACATAGTTACAACATCGCCCACCTTAAACTTAGGCGATATCAAATATTTACATTCAACCGTATCGTTGTCGACTTTTTTTATCTTAATCGCTGTTTTAGTTGGCGAAAGGACAGTTCTGAAAACAGAATCACCTCTGTGAACAACATTGCAGTAACATTGCTCGTTAGCTGTGTATGAATAATAATTTTTCTTTGTAAAAGGACTTTGTTCAAAAAAAGTAAGTTTATTATCCTTAATATAAAAAGGGCTTTTCAACGGGATTTTATAAGTTATCTTATTAATTGATTTTTTGATAACTTTCATCTCATAATTCGTAGGTGAATTATATTTAACAGTAAAATTCTTAAGCTTAATATTACTGCAATTAAACATAGCAAAAGAGCACATATCACCGTGAATTACAAATGTTGAACCACAGCCATCAACAGTAATGCCGTCTTTATTTTCAATATCAATTGCAAAGTATTTATCAGGCGCTTTAAATGAGTCGGTATTAGTCATATAGCACACCTTATGAATACTGAAATCCTTATAAAAATGATACTCCCCTGTCGGAAACAAAAGTGTATCTCCGCTTTGCATATTTTTAATTGCCTCATTTACACCCATGCTCGAATTAGATGCAGTGCAATAATCGGTAACCTTAATATTCATAACCATCACCTATGGTATTATACATATTTTTAATGTAATAATCAACAATTGATTTAAATTTAACGAATATTGTCTATAAAAGTGTTAATATTTATAAAAATAAATATTAATATAATTGACATTTTATAATAAAAGTTGTAACATTAGAAAAGTTAATAAACTTTATGGTATATAAAAGTTTATTAACTATACATTTTGTTTATATTTATACGAAGTATATTTTTACTAAGAGGTAACAAATTGACTAATTGGAAGGAAATTTATCAAAGCAAACTAACTACTGCCGAAGAAGCGATTAAGCTTATAAACGACGGTGACAAGGTTGTAACCGGATTTGGTTGCGGTGAACCGTTTGCAATTGAAAGAGCGCTGGTTGACAATTATCAAAATTATCATGATGTTCAAATTGTAAATATGCTCACACTCGGAGATTCACCTTGGTGCAGACCTGAAATGAAAGGTCATTTTACATTAAACTGTCTTTTCGCTTCGCAAAGCAACCGCAAGGCTATTTCATTAGGTGTAAGTGAATTTACAACGTCTCACTTTTATGAGATTCCTGATTTGATTAAAAATTACATACGCCCGAGAGTTACCATAGTTATGGTATCTCCGCCGGACGAACACGGCTATGTTTCATTTGGCACAACAGTTGATTATACAAGAGGAACGGCGGACTACTGTGATATTAAAATTGCTCAAGTGAACAAATATATGCCCCGTACATTTGGAAACAGCTTTATGCATATAAGGGATTTCACCTGCTTTGTAGAGCATGACGAGCCGCTTCCGGAGGTAAAAGCGGTTGAGATATCCGATACTGAAATGGAAATCGGAAAATATTGTGCCTCCCTTATAAATGACGGTGACTGCTTACAGCTTGGTATCGGCGGTATTCCCAATGCGGTTTGCGCTCAGCTTTGGGACAAAAAGGATTTAGGTCTGCACAGCGAGCTTGTCGGCGACGGTGTTGTTGATTTACTTGAAGCAGGTATAATTAACAACAAAAAGAAAAACAAAAATCCTTTCAGAACTATTTTGGGTGCTGCGTTTGGCTCGGAAAAACTGAATAATTACATAAATAACAATCCCTCAGTTGAACTTCACCCAATTAATTACGTAAACAATCCATCTGTCATTGCTCAAAATGACAATATGGTTTCAATAAATTCTTGCTTACAAATTGACCTTTTAGGTCAGGTAGTATCCGACACCGTAGGGTTAAACCAATACTCAGCCGTAGGCGGTCAGGTTGACTTTGTCAGGGGTGCTACAATGAGCAAGGGCGGACGTTCTATAATTGCTATGCCTTCAACAGCAAAAAAAGGCTTAATATCAAGAATTGTTCCGTTAATAACCGAGGGCAGTGCGGTAACTACTCCCAGAAACGACGTTAATTATGTTGTTACCGAATACGGTATTGCACAGCTTAAGGGCAAAACATTAAAAGAGAGAGCTAAGGCTCTTATTAAAATAGCACATCCGAAATTCAGACCTTATTTGATTTTGGAATTTAAAAAGCGTTTTAATGAAGAACCGTTTACCAGTGAAGAAATGGAAAAACAGCGCAGTGAAATAAAAGACTATTTAGTTGATACCAAGCAGTCACTTAAAGAGAGTGTTGCGTCAATCATTTCAAAAATCAAAGAATAGTTTTAAGGAGAATCAAATGGCAAAGGTAAAAGAAGAGCATTTCGGTATTGCAAGAAAAATCGTATCAAATATGACATCTGAAAGCTGGGAAACAATCCCCCACGCTACTATGACATACGATGCTGATGTTACAGAGCTTTTTAAAGAATGTAAAAAACTTAACGAGGGCGTTACCGACAAGACAAAGAAAATCACTATCAACACAATTATGCTTAAAATAATTTGTGAAGGCTTAAAGGCAGCGCCGAAGATGAATACTCATCTTAAATTTAACAGAAAACTTGTAAGAGGCAAGCTTATTTATTTTGACCATATTGACATTTCAATGCCAATGATTTTGCCGTCAGGTTTAATGATGACAGTTAATATGCACGATATGGGCAATAAAACTCTTACGCAAATGACAGAAGCTATTAATAATACAGCTATGCGTGCAAAGGGTTCGGATATGAACGAGGTTATGTTTGAGGTTTCCCTTGATAATACATTAACAGGTCTTAAGCAAGGCAAAATTTTACAAACAATTCGCAGGCTTGTAGGTTCAAAAACAGGAAAGCACAAAATAAAAACTCTTTCCGGTCAAGCTAAAAAAGACTACTATTCAATTCCTATAACAAGGCGTCTTACCAAGCATGACATTGAGCAAGGTACGACAACAATTTCAAACCTCGGCTCGGTTTATCGCGAACAAAAAGGTATGTGTGCCCTTCTCGAAATCATCCCTCCGCAAACAACAGCGTTTGCTATTAATGCAGCTCAAAAACGACCTACTGTTGTAACAGACGAAAACGGAAATGACAAAATAGAAATAAGACTTATATTGCCTATCACAATTGCTATTGACCACAGAGCACTTGACTACGGCGATGTTGTTCCGTTTATGAGAAAACTTGATGAAATATTTGACAATCCGTCAATAATTCAAAGTTGGAAATAAGTATATAATATTGACTAAATTATAATATTGTGGTATTCTTTTATCGGAGATTGAGTTACATCTCATCTCTAAACGTAATGGGTGCTTGACTTTTTATAAGTCAAGTGCCCTTTTTATGATTTAAAAAAACGGTGCAACCCATTTTGAGTTGCACCGTTTAAATTTTAGTCTAAAACATACTTATATAGTATTGACGTTATTGAAAGTCTCTGTAATTTTTAAATATGTTAGATAGATTTAAGAAGAGCCGGAAGTCTTGTAAGAGCACCACCGAGTCTCCAGAAAATTTTGTTAAAGCCAACAAAACTTGATTCATCATCATTAAGCATCATAAGAAGACCTTCAGCCATTGCAGGTGAAAATACTCCCATACTCATAGCAATAAAGTTACGAATAGGAATTTGAGTAGCCATAGCAGCAAGCATTTTGCCGTCGCCGTTAGCGTCAGAACCCATACCGCTCATAATCTTAGTAATCATATTGCAAAGCTTACCGCCCCACTTTGTGTGACGTGCATCATTAAGGCAGCAGTAAAGGTCAATCTTCTTATTTGTATCAATTTCAGGATTTGGAAGTTCACCATATACAGCGGCTAAATCATCACGAGTGATATTTGCAACATTGTTATAATAATTAGGAGCAGTTGCTCTGTAATCAGGAACTTCAGCCTCAACTGTTGATTCAACATTAACTGTTGCGGTAAGCTTAGGATCACGGCTTGAAGCTGCAACGATAATGTCAAAATCGCCTGATTCAACATACCAATCATTAATATTTACGTTATAGAAAGCAAATGCTCTCTTAGAAAGTTCAATTGTAACTTCCTTTTCCTCGCCTGCTTTAAGGAAAACTTTCTTAAATGCACGAAGTTCCTTAACAGGACGATAAATTGTTGATTCCTTATCAGCAACATAAATTTCAGCAATTTCAGCACCGTCTACGTCACCTGTATTTTTAATCTTAAATGAAACAGAAAGAGTATCTGTATCCTTAATCTTATCAGATGAAAGTTTAATGTCGCTGTATTCAAATGTTGTGTATGAAAGACCGTATCCAAACGGGAATACAACATCGAGATTAGCTGAATCATAATATCTATAGCCGATATATACCGACTCTCTGTGTTCTGAAGTAACAGGACCGCCCGGATAGTAGCCGTATGTCGGGTTAGCCTCAAATGATGTTGGATATGTTTCAGATGTTTTACCAGATGGGTTTACAGCACCGGTAAGAATATTAGCTACAGCGATACCGCCTGCCTGGCCGCCGAGACCTGAGTTAAGGAGACCTTTAACTTCATTAAGCCAAGGCATAAGAACAACTGAACCGCCTGCAAGAACAACGACTGTATTAGGATTAGCCTGTGCTACAGCAGATACAAGAGCGTTATGGTTAGCAGGCATATTGATTGTTTCTCTGTCGTAACCCTCACCCTCAAAATCTTCGGTAAGGCCTACAAATACTACTGCAACATCTGCACTCTTAGCTGCTGCAACTGCTTCTTTAGTAAGTTCAGAATCGCTCTTTCTGTTTTTATCCTTCTTAGTAGGAGCAGATTTATAATAGCCCTGTGAATATGTAAGGTCAACGCCAAGCTTTTCAAGTTCGTCATAAGCATTTGAAAGCATTGTCGGATTAATTACAGATGAACCAGCGCCCTGGAAACGTGGAGCCTTAGCCATTTCGCCGATAACTGCAACCTTCTGTCCTTTCTTAAGAGGAAGAATTTTATCGTCATTTTTAAGAAGTACCATTGAGCCTTCGGCAACCTTCTGCGCAATTGCGTGGTGCGCCTTAGGGTCAAATGTATGCTCCTTTTCAAGAGCAGGCTTTGATTTCATAATAAGATTAACAACATTGTCAACTCTTTCGTCAAGAACGGCTTCATCAAGTTCACCGTTCTTAACAGCAGCAATGATTCTATGCTGATTAAGTGTTCCGGAACTTGGCATTTCAAGGTCAGTACCGTTCTTAAGTCCGGGGATTCTGTCAACAGATGCGCCCCAGTCTGTAACAATTAAGCCTTCAAATCCCCACTCGTCACGGAGAATTTCTTGCTGAAGATGCTTATTTTCAGAAGCATAAACACCGTTGATTCTGTTATAAGAATTCATTACAGTCCACGGTTGAGCCTCTTTAACAGCAATTTCAAATGCAGGAAGATAAATTTCACGCATAGTTCTTTCATCAATAACTTCATTGAGAACCATACGAAATGCTTCCTGAGAGTTACAAGCAAAGTGCTTAAGGGATGTACCTACGCCCTTTGACTGAACGCCGTTAATAACACTTGCCGAACACTTACCTGCAAGATAAGGGTCCTCACTGAAATATTCAAAATTACGGCCGCAAACAGGCGAACGCTTAATATTAGTACCGGGTCCCAAAATAGTAGAAACCTTTTCCTTTAAACATTCTTGACCCATTGCCTCACCCTCTTGTTTTAAGAGGTCTTCATCCCAGGAACAAGATGAAGTGGCAGCCGGTGGGAAACAAGTGGCAGGAACAGAGTTACCAAGCCCAATTCCGCCTTTCTTTTCTTCACCCTCAGCCGGAACATAATCCTTGCCCTTAGCCTTACGTAAACCGTGAGGTCCGTCGGTAATCATAATTTTAGGAAGACCAAGCTCAGGCGCTTCCTCAAGATGCCAATAGTCATAACCTGAAACAAAAGCAGCCTTCTGCTCAAGCGACATTTTTTTAACGATTTGTGGGTATCTCATACACAAAAACGCTCCCTTCGAATTAATAACGCATCTATTATACTATAAAAATTTCATCTTATCAATATAATTTTTGTGCATTTTTACAATTTATTTTATATTTTGTTTAGAAAGTGCATCTTTCATCTATATAATAACAGAATTTTTAAAACCGTATATCAAAAATCATATTTTATATCATAATTCCCGACTAAATCGCTCCTTTTAATTATTTTTGAGCAAAACAAAAGCCTTGAGTAAAACAAAAGTTAAACTCAAGACTTTTTGTGTAATAACGTGTAATAGTAGCATTACACGGAGGTTGGGCTACATAATATTTTCTTTAACAACGATATTTTCGCCGTCAAAACAAGCAATAATGCCGTTAGAATTCATTGTAGCATAAAGCTTTGAATGAGAAATGTTTTTAAGTTTATATTTAACGTCGGGATAAACGCCTTTCATTTCATTGCAGAAAATCGCAATTTTAGGCATTAATTTCTTCACCCAATAAAATGAAGTTGAATATAAATAGCCGTGATGACCGACCTTGAGCAAATCAACGTTTCCGATTTTATCGGCAATACGCTTTTCGTCACCTGCTTTATAATTAATATCGCCTGCAAGAAATGCTCTTGATTTACCGATTGTTACGAGAGTTCCGACACTGTTTACATTTTCGCCGAATTTGATTTTTCGTTCTCTGTTCTTGCCGTTGAAAAACTCAATATTAAAGTCACCGAGAACGGTTTTTATTTCATCAAACTCCTCAACAAGCTCAACATTATTCTTTTTAATTGCGTCAAGCATTTGATTATAGACTTCTGTATTATCCCATCTGACACGCTCAAAGCGGCAAATATTTTGCTCATTGTAAGGCTTTAAATAAGCTGTTTTAACAAAAATATTCGGGTGATTGATAACAGTATCAAATCCGCCGATATGGTCTGAATGGCAATGAGTGCCTAAAACAAACTCAATATTAACGTTTCCGTTCTCATCACTGAAATTATCTAACAAATATTTAACAACTATATCCTCATAGCCTTTTAAATTAAGATGAGGCTTATCCTTAGGAAAATCAGTATCCTCTGCAGAATCTATCATTGCAATTTTTCCATAACTTTCAAGAATAATGCAATCGCTGTGCCCCGTATTTAAAAAATGTATTTTCCCTTCCATTTTTCTCCTCTTATTTAATGTAATTATCATATATGTACTTAACTATCGACTCATTATTTGAGCAAGCGGTATTCTTGGTAATCGACTTGATTTCATCACTTGCATTTCCTGCTGCTATGGGCAAGCCTGCAAATTCAAACATAGGCAAATCATTTTTACTGTCCCCTGCTGCAATTATTTCATTGCTTTTGGCACCGATTAACTCGCCGAGTTTTGAAAGTGCCGAGCCTTTTGATACGTTTTCGGCTGTAATTTCAATATTATTAGTCATTGAGGTAGTAAAAATAATATTATCAAAATGTTTTAATTTTTCAAAGCAATTTTTTCTTTCATCCAAATTCTTAAAAAATACATTTAATAATTCTGTTTTATCAAATAAATCAACCGCACTTGATAAATCGTCAATGCCTATTCTTGTTTTATCAATTACGTCAATATAATTTTCATCAATTTTATAATAATGATATGAATTTATATTAAGCTTTGACTTATCTGTCTTTGGCTCTTTATTTTCATAAAATTCAATCATTGTGTCATATGATGATAAAAGATTATAAAGCCTGATTAAAGTTTGCATATCAATATAATGCTCATACACGTTCTTATTTTTCTTTTTATCAAATATAACAGAACCGTCGGAGTAGATTATATATCTTATGCTTTGAAAATCACGCAAAGACTGAGGTATTTCATAAAAAGTCCTGCCTGTGCAAAGTGCAAATTCAATACCGTCTTTTGTCATTTGTTCAATTGCATCAAAATTATCTTTAGACACATTTGAATTATCATCAAGAAGCGTGCCGTCAAGGTCACACGCAAAAATCTTATAGCTCATATTATTTTCCCAACCAAAAATATATTATAAATTAATTATATTAAATATTGCTACTCAAAATCAAGCCTTTTTCTTTCTGTGAATTACAAAACGATTTAAAGGATACGTCCAAAGAGTAGGAACCGTCATAACAACAAGCTTTGTTAAAAGAACAATAAATACGCTGTCGTGACCGCTGTTTTTAATAAGAGTGCCGAGGAATGAGCCAAACCAAGTGTTAAAGGCAATTGTGCAAACAACCATTATTGTATAAAGAATTGTTGAAAGAACAGGGTTAGCGTCTGCCTTAAAGGTAAGCTTTCTGTTCATAACATAAGCGGCGGCATAGCCGATTACCGCAGAAATGAAATAGGAATACATATAGCCCTTATACTCAATGCCTAAGAACGAAAGAACTTGATTATCTGTTACCGGAACCTCGTTAAGCGATTTAAAAATCACATATTGCAAAAGCCAAAAGACCGCAAGCTCCAAAACCGAGGTTGAAGCGCCTGTAAATGTAAATTTTATAAATTTCCAAATTTCTGCGTGTTTATTAACGAATTCAGTTATATTTTCTTTAAATGTGTTTTTGTTTTCTACTGTTATTGTTTCGTCTGTATATATAATTTGCGAGTTATTAATTTGTTTCATAATACTAATCAAAATAAAGCGAAAACCGCAAGCAAAGGCAAAAGCCGCTTACGGTATATCAATTTTCAGATATTGAATATTGAATTGAAGGAATATCATCATTTTTTGCGCCTGCAAAGCAAGCATAACCTGAAACAGTCATAACAGATACAACAAGTGAAATTGCAAGAACTGATGATAAAACCGTTTTAATCTTTTCGCTCATATTTATCTCTCCTTTCCCAAATCGTTGACTAAAGTATAAAACACGTCGATTAAAATATAATCAAGGTAGAGTAAAAAATGAGTAAAAATCAGGTAAATATTACTTATTATCAATTTAACATAAAATTAAAATTATTTAACAATAGCATAACAAAAGAAAATATGCATTTTGGTTATATTTTTATGCTTTTGGGCAAAAGCCCTTGACAAATATATTTATATCCTTTTTAATAAAAAGTAACTATTTATCTAAGGAGAATATTTTGATTAAATTTAAGCCAAAAAATAGCAGTGAAAAATCCATTGATAAAATAATGGAAGATTGCGAGCAATACAGAAAAGATTTAATTCGTTATTGTTATCAATTTTTTGAGTATGAATATGAGTATGCAGAGGATTGTGTTCAGGAGGCTTATGTTGCATTGTTGGAAAGCCTTAATAACGGTGTTGAAATAAAAAATTATAAATCTTGGTTATACGCTGTTGTTCTCAATTACAAAAACAAAGTAATGAAAGATAAAATCAAACGCAACGAATTTATTTTTACTGATAATGAAGAAAAAGATGTAGTGATTGAAAATTTGAAACCGTATAATCCTGATTATATAGACCAAATGACGACCGATAAAATGATTGAAGAACAAGCGTTACATATTATTTCGCAACTTAATCCTGACGAAAAAGAATTATATATATTATATTATTGGAAACACAAAAAGCTAAAGGATATAGCTATTGAATTAAATGTTACGCACGCCACCATACGAAAACGGCATGAGAAACTAAAGAAAAAATTAAATTTCAAAATAAAAAATTTCGAAAATTCATAAAATAATTGTTCACATTTTTCGATAAACTGACACTATGTAGATAGGAGGTAGCATTTTGAAGAGAAAATTAAGTAAAAAGAAACTGAAAAAAATGATAGATTCTGATTTTACTGATTTATCAACAGAGGAAATAAAAGCACTTATACAAAAGGAGGTTGACAAAGGTCCTGATAAGTTAGATACCGATTATATTGACCTATGCTTTGAGTTATTAGCTGTCAAAGGCAATGCTAAAGGCAAAAGGGTTAAGTTTAAAAAGCCGGCTAAGGTATTATTAGTTGCAGCAGCATTAATGGTTGTATTTATTTCAACAGTTACAGCGTCTGCACAATTTAATTTTGACATTCCTCAAAGCATTGCAAAGCTTATAGACAACAATGCGGAAATTGATTATAATTTGGAAAACGCTGATACTACTGCAGATGGATATGCTTTGTTAGATTCTGATTTTGCTAAGCAACTTGCTGATTATGGAATTACTCCTGTTACATTTCCTGAGGAGTTAATTAAAGATAATTGTAAAATAACTAAGATGGAAAATACAACTACTGATAAAACCTTTTCACACGATGCAAATGTTGAATTTGAATATAACGGTCAAAAAGGTGATTTAACAATTCATCAAGAGGTTGAAGAATTTGAATCAACAGGTGTCAGCGGATATAATAATTTAAAAGGCGGCAAAATGATAAAGGCTAACGGAATGGATATTTTAGTATTTGAGCATGATGATAATTCCTCGTCAATAACATATAAAGACGGCTTGACAACCTATGATATTTTATTAACAAAGTCGACTATGGAAAATGCAATTAAGTTTGCAAAATCAATAAAATAAAAGAAAGGATAAAACAAATGAAAAAAATTATATCAATATTATTAACAATACTTATGACCGTATGCTGTTTTTCACCTTATTACGCTTTTGCTGAAGACTGTAAAAACGATGATGCATATTTTACACAAGAAGAATTTGAATCTTTTGAACATACTTACGCAATAGGAATTACATCATATACAAACGGATTAATAACTGATAGAAAATTAGGAATTGCAAAAAAAGACGCAACCACTTTAATAATAAAAGGTTACACTTATGGAAACAACGAAGTAAAAAAATGCGGATTCACTAAAGTTATAATTCAGCGCAAAAAATCAAGTGAAAACTCTTGGTCAAATTATAAAACCTATAATGATTTATTTTCAGAAAGCAACAGTTATACATTAAACAAATCTGTTGCAGTTGAAAAAGGCTATCAATACAGAGCTAAGGCAACGCATTATGCAAAAAAGTCTTTGTTATCAACTCAAAAAATTGATTCAACAACAGGCTCTTTAACATTTTAACAACTAATATTTTAATGGCGGATTTTTCTCCGCCATTATTTTTTTGAAAAAATTTACAAAAAAATGTTCACATTTTCCCAAAAAACGACACTATATAAATGAGAGGATATTTTGTTAAATAAAGCTTTATTTAAATTTATAAAATTTATGATGAAAGAGGTGTTTCCAATGGTTTAATAATTTTTGTTTTTTGACGCAAAAATAGTACATCAATTTATTAAAATAGAATTAAGGAGGCTTAATTATGAAGTTAACAAAAAAGATAATTGCTGTTGTTATGGCTTTAATGATGACACTATCTATAGGAGCATTAACGGCAAATGCAGCAACTGTACATTTGAAAACCGCACAAAAATCCGCAACAAGTTCTACCGTGTATGGATATAATAAGGTGTTTTGGGGAAATAACGAATCACATTCAGCATACTCGGTACATTTTATTGCAAAATATAAAATGGGTGGCGTTTGGTACACTGATAAATCAAAATCAATCAAAAAAGGTAAGAGTTGTCCTTCAACTAATACAAGTGCTTTATCAGTTGAACGAGATTGGCATTTGAAATTAAATCCTGACGGTGGCGGAAAATATGGTTGCGAAGCCTGGGGATATATATATAACGATTAATAATTTTAGGATATTGAGCTTAGGCTCAATATCCTTTTGGTGGTGATTTTATGACTAATTTATATTTGCAAAAAAAGTCGATAGAAAGAAATAAATTCTATAAGATATTGATTAGCCTTATGGTTTTGTCGTTTTCTGCATTTTTATTGTATTCATTTATTTCTTGTATAAATGATGTAAATGGTCAATCATTATATATGTTAGGTAATACATTATATACATTGCCTTATTTAATAATATTTTTTATATTTTTCACATTTGAATGTTGTTACAAACTCAATAGGTACTATGAGCCTATATGCATTACCAAAAAAGGTATGAAGTGTGTATACAAAAATTACTTGCAATCAATTTTTTTGTATGATTTGTTGCTGTTTGCAGAGGCTTTATTGTTTAATGTTATTTATATTTTTGCGAACAAACAGTTTTCGGTTTCTTTAGTGATACATACTTTAGTCGTTTTGATAATTTACTTTTTGCTGTGCATTTTGTCTGCAATATTTATTGGTTTTTTGCTGTCGAAAATAAAGGGCAGATTTGTTTCATATATCATTATGCTTATTATAGCTATATCGGAAACAAATCTTATGGACTCGCTTTCTGTCGGCGTTTATAATTCAACTGGTACAGACATAACAAAATCCCTTAAATTTTTCAATATGGTCCCTGCATCAATCGGTTGGACTCCAAATATGCATTCGGGATATATAATAACTTTGGACAAGCTATCTCAAATATTATTTTTCATATTTTTGGCATTGCTTTTTTGCTGTTTAACCGATAATGAAATTTCAAAGAATAACAAGATATTAAAAAGCACGATTTGTTCTTGCCTGTGTGTAATAACATTGGTTGGATATATATTGCCGTTTTCTGCTCCACAAATGAATTTGAGTGCTTCCGGTGTATCGGCAGATAAAAGATATTATGAGAACAATGAGCAACTTTCAGAAACTGCTGATTTTAGGGTTGATAGTTATGATTTGGAATTTAATTTTAGAAATGATTTAAATGCTATTGCAACGATTAAAACAGATAATTACAAAAACGAATATAAATTCACTTTATATCACGGATATAAAATCAGTAAAATCACCGATGGTAACAATGACGAGTTGGATTTTACCAGAGATTCGGATTATCTTACGATAAATAACACTTCAAAATCCAAACTGATAAAAATATATTACCATGGCTCTTGCGATAAATATTACAGTAATTATTTATCTGCATTTCTTCCAGGGAATTTTGCGTTTTATCCTATTCCTGGATTTAACGAAATGTATAGCAAATACTCATATTCGGGATTTAATAATTTGTCTCTCCCGTATGAAACTGATTTTAATGTTACTGTCCATTCTTTGAAGAAAGTGCAATGCAATTTGGAGAGCGTAACTAATAACGAATTCAAAGGAAAAAGTGATTCGTTAACATTGTTAAGCGGGTTTATTGATTGTGTTACAGTTGATAAAACGCAGATTTATTATCCGTATTTCAACGATGCATATAATAGTGATACTATTAACGAAAAATTAGAAACTTTTGTTTCAGAAAACCCAAATATCAAGAAAATATTTATTATTCCCGATATAAATTTGGAAGATATTGAATTTGTAAAAACTTTCAACGATTATATGATAACTGCGTCGATTGACGATATAGACAGATTGGGCTTTATTTCCAAAATCAGTGCAAACAAGATGGAGTTATATGACGCCGTAAACGCTTATATGAATTATCCCGAATACTTTGAGTTCTTAAAAGAGAATTCTTCCGAAGAATTACAAAAAGCAATTCCTGTTTTGGAAGAAGTTTTAAAAAATGATAATGACTGCAAAAAGCTCGAAAAAATAAATGGTTATTTGATTGATAATGCTGATGAGAGAAGTTTTTCGGAATTTCTATGTGAATTGAGGTGATTGTATGTTGAAGCTTAACAGTATTAATAAAAAATTCAAATCTATCGTTGTGGCTGATAATATCAATGTTCAGCTTGAAAATTGCACATACGGTTTGTTGGGTAGAAACGGAAGCGGCAAAACCACTTTGTTGCGGTGCATAACCAAGATAGAAAAACTTAACGGCGGAAGCATCACTTATTCAGACGGCGTTAAAGAAACAAATGATTATTTGACTCATATTGGCTATCTTCCGCAAAACTTTGAGATTTTTAATGAACTTACTCCGTATGAAGTTTTGCAGTTTTTTGCAAATTTAAAGGATTATGGCATTACAGATGACGAAATCAACAATCTGTTGAAATCGCTTAATCTTTTTTCTAAAAAAGATACTGTTGTAAAAAAACTGTCAGGCGGAATGAAACGAAGACTCGGAATTGCGCAGGCATTGATAGGAAATCCAGACATTGTTTTGCTTGATGAACCAACAGCAGGTCTTGATCCTGAAGAAAGATTAAATTTTAAAAAAGTTGTCAGAGAAATAAAAAAAGACAGATGTGTTGTTCTTTCAACGCACATAATAACCGACATAGAGTCTTTATGTGACAAAATATTGATTCTTTCAAATGGAACTATTACACAATTTAACTCTTGTGACGAATTAGCTAATGTTGCAAAGGGAAAAGTTTTTGCAGTTGATAATACTGATAATATTGATGTTCCTTTTTATTCAATGGGAATGGTTTTTATTGATGGCAAAACCTATGAAAAAATTATTTGTTTAAACAAAATTGATGCTTTGCCGCTTGCTCCCACAGTAGAGGATGGTTATATATGCTTTATAGAAAATCTGAGTTAAAAAAGCACAAATACTTTCTGAAATCCATTCACGTATTATGGATTCTGCCCATAGTGATAATTAACCTGATTGTGCCGTTGTTTAATTTTTTTATATATAAGTTAAATAACAACGATATGGTAATAGATATAGAAAAAATTATTTTTTTCTTTTTCCCGATGTTTTCTGTATGGACAGGTGTTTTTGTGGCGGAAATATTTTTCTCGGAAAAAACGAAAGATGTGTTTTTCTTTTACGGCAATAAAAAACGATTTGAAACTACGATAGTATATTTTTTGTGCTTTTTGATTGATGCTTTAGTGATGATACTTTTGCATTTCTATTGCATAGATGATTTAATAGGGTTTCTTTTTAAGATTTTAAGTGTAGCTGTGTTCTATTACGGATTATCTATGCTTGTAATGTTTTTTTCAAAATCCGCACCGATAACTATAATGGTTTTGTTATTGTACGATTTGATAAACACTTTTGTTAGCAGTACCGAATTCTTTCTTTTGTATGAAAATTTTAAAATCTTGACTTTGAAAATGTTTTTGACCAATTATTTTTCGTTAATAATTGTAGCAGCTATTTTTATTACTGTTGTATTTAAAAAATCAAGTTGATACTTCACCGGCAAAAAATGTTGAAAGCGTAGATCTTGCCACCCAAAATGTAATATCTGAAAATCTTTTGATTGAGAGTAATATTCAATTTTCAAACAAAGAGCTAAATTTGAATAGTTATTACTTTGACGGAAACAGACTATATATTTCTGTTACATCTGAAAAAAGCAAATCATTAACTGATTTTAATCTAAATTCTTTTTATATAAATTCAAAAAGCTACAAAAAAAGAGCTGATATTATTTATAATTGCAAAGAATTAGAAGCAATTATCGGAGAAAAAACCAACTTTGCTCTCGTAGTTTTTAATTCCTTTAAATATGACAAACAGAACAAATATTATGTGTCATATAATGATTTAAACACAAAAGAATTTTTCATTAAAGGAAACATTGCGAAGCATAAAAATATAGAAACAGCAAACGAGGAAATGACATTTAATTTTGCGCAATTCGGAACAACCAGCACTGTAATTAACTGTAATATAGACGCTTTTATTGAAGATGCATCTTTTAAGTTTAAAACAAAAGATAATATATGTACTGCCTATTTAATAAAAAAATCAGGAAATAATTATTCGTTTTTGATACCTCTGAAATTAAATGAAACATCGCAAGGATATTTAATTGCTAATGATGAAAACGGCAATGTAAAACTAAGAGAAGTTGTAAGCTTTAAAAGTAATGATTCTGATGAAATATTATAATCATTCTAAAATAAACACCCCCCTGCGTGGACAGCCATGCAGGGGGTTACTTATTTTTATTTACTTTTTAACAAGCTCAACCTGAGCCTTATAGCTGCCGTAAACCCAACAGCCCGTGGAATTTTCAATATTGGCGGTGATATCGTAATAATCCCTGCCCTCTGACAAATCCTCACTTTTATAAGACGCCAAATCAACAACCAAACCGACCCCTATTTTATCGTTATTAAGGCTCGACTGAGAGCCGACAAGAGTAAGCTGATTTGCATTAACAGAAATTACATTTGCCTTGTATCCATCGGGAACATTGGCAACGGTAACTGAATTTTTATCAAACGAAACAGCTTTGGTTTTAAAGCTTGACGGAACAGTAACCGTAACGGTAATTTCCTTAGTATCGTCAAGAATCATAATTGCGTCAAGATGAGTTACGTCAAACTTAATAGTATTCTTACCTACATTAAGTTGAGAGAAATCAATATTACCGATATTTGCCTCTTTAATTCCCGAATCAGCCAAAGCGGCGGCTGAAACCTTATCTACACTATACGAAACATTAAATTTACTTGTGTCAACATTGTCAGGTTTTCCTGTAAAAGAACTTGTAACATTAAGAGTCATTTCTTTTAAAACAGGAATGGTAAGTGTAAGATTTTCAGCCTCGGTATCAACAGAAATATAATCGACTGTATTTCCGCTTGAATCAATAGGAGTAGGTATAATATCAACAGACTGTGTCGATTTAAGTTTATTTGCGATATCGACATTTGCAACAAGACTTTTTACCTTTGAAACGTATGATTTAGGCCCGCTGATTTTTGCAACTTTTTCACTTAAAAGAGCTTCGCCCATCACATAACCGTCTGCAATAAAATCTTTATTTTCATAATTCAAATTTATATCAAGTGTTTTTTCATCCTCGACGTCAAAATATGCCTTATATGTTGTAGGATAATAAGATGAAATTGTAAAATCCGCATTTTCAGACACCGAAGTTACATTAATAGGAACATCATAATTACCTTTTGAAGTGACTGAATTAGTTTGAAGCTGAACCTTAAGGTCATCGGCTGTAATATCCCTTGCAAGATATTTTTTACACTTAACAGTAACATCAACATCAATTTTACTGTCACCGTAGCACTTAATGCCAAGTTGGTCCGCAGCAGAATCGCTGAAATCAACATTAACAGCAACGGTAATGGTCTTAGTAGTTTCAGGTGACAGGCTCATTGAAGTTGAAACCCAAACAATAACTGCCGCAATAATAGAAAAAACAATAAGATATTTATCATTATAAATAAGCTTTTTTAATGAAAACTTCTTTTTTTTATTTTTATCAGCCATTATTTTTTAATCCTCCTTACAAGCTTGGTAATGATTTTATCATCATCGGAGGAACCTGACGGAATAAATTCTGTTGTTAAAATATCTCTTAAATCGCCGTAAGAAACATCACGCTGAAGAATACCGCCCTTTGCAACCGAAATAGCACCTGTTTCCTCGCTTACGATAACAGCCAAAGCATCGCTTTCCTCAGTAAGACCTATTCCGGCTCTGTGCCTTGTGCCGAGTGCAGATGAAACAGTCTTTTTTGTAAGCGGCAAAATGCAGCCTGCTGCATAAATCTTACCGTCACGAATTACCATAGCACCGTCATGAAGCGGTGATTTTGGATAAAAAATATTTTCAACAAGTTCTCTTGATGCCTTTGCATTAAGAACCGTACCCGATTTAATAACATTGCCCAAAAGAGTATCGTTTTCAAAACAAATAAGTGCGCCTACTCTTTGGTCGCTCATATTGGCACATGCTTTGCATACACATTCAATACAATTTGATATTTCTGCAATGTCGACAGCAACACCCGGATGGATGAGAGACTTAAGACTCTTAGCTGTTGTGCCCTTGCCGATTTGTTCAAGAATATTACGTACCTCAGGACCAAAAAGAATTACAAGAATTATCAAAATATTGGAGAAAATCGCCTTAAAAATAAAGCTTGAAGCCTCCATATCAAGAAGATTTACTATGCCATAAACTATAGCAATAAAAATAAATCCTTTTGCAAGTTGCATAGCCCTTGTTTCTCTTATAATACGAACACAAATATATATAATCACGGCAACCAAAATAATATCTAATGCATCCGATATTCCGAATGTTGAAAATACACTCAAAATTTTATTAAATGTATCTGTTATTTTAACTATCATAAACTGACTTCCTCGTTTATTAATTACTATTATTTATATTTTATCACACGCAGTTTAATAAATAAAGTAATTATTTTAATTTTTTTGAGTTTTTCAAAGTTTTTTTAAGATATTAATAAATTTTTCACACTCGCTGTATTTAGTAAATACACTTGGGCTTATACGTACAGTTCCTCTGTTGTCAGTACCAAATGCAGTATGAGCAAGCTTTGAACAATGAAAGCCTGCACGGCATGCAATATTCTTATCAGCCAAAAAAGAGGCTGTTTTTTCCGACGGATAATCTTTATAGTTAAACGACAGTATCGGCGCAAGAAAAGCATCATTAAAGCTTGGAGTATATAACGTAACGTTATTATTTTTCGCAAGTTTGCCGTAAATATATTTCATTAAATTTTTTTCATGTTTATATATACTTGAAACACTTTTGCCTGCCACAAAATCAATACCTGCACAAAGCCCTATAATACCAACATTATTAAGCGTTCCCGATTCTAACCTTTCAGGCATATTATCAGGTTGAGCAAGTTTCATTGAATTTGAACCTGTTCCACCCTCAATAATTGTACCAATCTCAACATTATCTCTAAGAGCAATAAATCCTATACCCATTGGAGCATAAAGTCCTTTATGACCCGGTGCGCAAAGGATATCAATATTATCACTTTTGCAATCAATATCCAAAATTCCGGCGGATTGTGCCGCATCAACAATAAATATTATTCCGTTTTCGTGTGCAAGCTTGCCTATCTCTTTAATAGGAAAAACACAGCCAAATACATTTGAAGCGTGCGTACAAACAATTGCCTTTGTATTAGGTTTAATAAGTTTTTTGAAATTATTTATTGTTTGTTCTTTATCAAAAGAAAAATCAGCTATATCGTAATCAATAATTCCATTTTTAAAAAGCGCATAAACAGGACGTGCAACGGCATTATGCTCAAGATTAGATATGATTATATGGTCACCGGGCTTTAAAATTCCTTTTATTGCAAAATTAATTGCCGTGGTGCAATTTGGTGTAAATGCAATATTTTCCGCCGGAAAGCCGAACATTTCAGAAAGCTTTTCACGGCAGGAAAAAATCATATCAGAAGTGTTTACACTTTCTTTATATCCGCCTCTGCCGCTGTTAAAGCTATAATAATTCATTGCCCTTATTACTGCATTTTTAACTGCTTGCGGCTTAGGATTGGTAGTGGCACTGTTATCAAGATAAATCATTTTCGTTCCACTCCCCTAATCTGTATACCTTCTTTAATTAAAATCGAAATCGGCTCTTCTGTATAAGTGTTTACAACAACCATATACCCGCAACCGTCTTGAGGTGACGGATTTTCAAGCTTTTTGATTATTGATTTATATCCATTTTGCCTAAGCGAACGTTGAGAACGCTGAGCATTCGTAATCGAGCCTACCTTTATATATAAAGTCATAAAAAAATCCTCTTTCACATAATAAATTATTTTACATTTTATACTATGCGAAAGAGAATTATTTGGTATTTAGATTGATGCTTAAGCGGACAAGCGCTTCAATTCGTTTTTTATTTTTTGAAGTATTCTTTTTTCAAGACGGCTGATATACGATTGAGAAATACCCATTTTGTCGGCAAGCTGCTTTTGAGTTAAGCTTTCGTTTCCGTCTAATCCGAAGCGAAGCGTCATAAGATTACGCTCCTTTTCAGGCAAGGCGGCAACCGTTTGACGAAGAAGCCTTTTTTCATCATCATACTCAATTTCTTCAAACACATCGTTAGGGTCCGTTCCCAAAACGTCACGAAGTGTAAGTTCGTTGCCGTCCCAGTCGACAGACAAAGGTTCATCAAAAGACATTTCGCTTTTTATATTATTAACCTTTCTTAAATGCATAAGGATTTCATTTTCTATGCAACGTGAGGCATAAGTGGCAAGCTTGATATTCTTTTCGGGATTAAAGGTTTTGACGGCTTTCATTAGACCGATTGTGCCGATAGAAACCAAATCCTCGGTCGAGGTGGTTTTGTTTTCGAATTTTTTTGCAATATAAACCACCAAACGTAAATTATGTATTATCAAAAGTTCTCTGTTATCCTCAATTCCGTTTTGAAGTTCATCCATTATTTTCTGTTCCTCCTCTTTTGAAAGCGGAGGCGGCAGAGTTTCCGGCCCATTAATATAGAAGCATTTTTGCTTTTTAAACAACTTTAAAAATAGTTTTTTAATTAAATTCAACATATAATCACCTTAAATATTAATCAATTCATTAGATAAAACAGCCGAGAATTTTTTTGAATTAACGTCTGACAACGCAATGTAAACCTTTGTTATTTCAATTTTATTTTTGCCGTTTGAAATTATAATTTTATCCGGCTTAAACGCTTTTAACATTCCCTGTCCCGATACCGTTTGGCACGGAATTAGGCGCTCACATTTTTCAGGCATTTTTGATTTGTCAACTATTATAACCGGATAATCGGAAAACGGTTCTCGAAGCTTATTTCCACTGTCGGCAAAAGCATAAAACTTGTATTCATTATTATCAACAAATATACTTAAAGAATATATTTCCCCTTTTGCAAGCGTTCGATTTGTTATTTTTATAATAATATATGTAACCAAATAGGCGCAAAAAGCACTTACAAGAAGTTGGGTGGCTGAAATATCAAAATAAACGTTTGAGTTTTTAACCGTCATACCCTTAGGCGAAAAGAACATACAAATTGCAGATATCACACCGAGAAAAAGAACGTTTGAAAAATAAAATATGATAAAATTTTTTAAATAAGTCCATACCCTTATAAAGCCAAAAGCGACAAAAACAATAAGCAGTGAAGCAAAAATTTTACCGATTGCCGATAAAAGAAAATTCAATTTATCGAAAATAATAACAAGAGAATACAAACCGCCCAAAACGGAAGCAATTACAGCACGGTATTGCTTAATCTCCGATTTTGCAAAAAAGGATGTGGAAATGAGGAGCAAATAAGTAATAAAAAAATTGACTACAAATAAAACGTCAACATATATAACCAAAAAATACCCCCTCTCTATGATTAATTATAACCATTGAGAAGGGGTAAATTTGTCAAAATCACTCTTCTATTTCAATTGTTTCAATAACAACATCATAAACAGGTTTGTCACCCATACCTGTACGAGTTGAAGCAATATCCTCTAAAACGTCAGTTCCGTCTGCTATTTCGCCGAATACCGTGTGGTGAAAATCAAGCCACGGAGTACCGCCAACCTCTTTATATTTATCAATTACCTGCTGCGGATATCCGTTATCCTTAAGTTCTTCCATTTGCTCAATAAGCGTGTTTGGAACTTCCTTAGCCTGAACAATGAAAAACTGAGAGCCGTTTGTGTTAGGACCGCTGTTTGCCATAGAAAGAGCACCGTAATAATTTCTTGCATCAAGATTAAATTCATCTTGAAAAGGAGTGCCCCAAATTGACTCGCCGCCGCAGCCCGTGCCTGTCGGGTCGCCGCCCTGAATCATAAAATCCTTAATAACACGGTGAAAAATAAGACCGTCATAATATCCGTTTTTTGCGTGTGTAACAAAATTTTCAACAGTCTTAGGTGCAAGGTCATCATAAAGATTAAACTTCATATCACCTTTATTTGTTTTAATAGTTGCCTTAGTCATTTAATTTAACCCTTTCATTTATCTTTTTTAATGTTTCAAAATCTACCTTTTCAACCTCACGGTCATACGTTAAAAGACCGTTAAGTTCATCCTCAACATCCGTAACCTGAGTATAAACAGTAGCGCTCAAGCCGTCCTTAATTTGAGGAATGATAGTTTTTGTAAACAGTCTTTTATAAGCCTCAGTCAAGGACTCACGGCTGAAAAAGACTTTATAACCAAACATTTTATTATTAAAGGTGTGGCCCTTAAGTTTAAGACCGAGCCCGCCGAATTCCGAAAGAACATAAACACGATTGCCCTTTTTAACCTTAATAGGTGTAAAATAGATATGCTTTGAAATAACGTCGCTCTTGCCCATATCGTGCCAGCCCGAAGCCGAGTCAACAATACGAGTTTTATCGAGAGATTTAAGCTTATCATAAGCCTTTTTGCTGTCAAACTGACCCCAGCCCTCGTTAAACGGAACCCACAAAGCTATACAAGGGCAGTTATAAAGAGTATCAACAATTTCTTCAAGCTCCTGATAATATAAAACTCTGCCTTCTTTATCTGTTCTGTGAAAAGTAGAATAATTATTATCGTTAAGCGTGATATTAACAAACGGAATAACGGATATTTCAAGACCGTATTTGCCACCGCCGTTTATCATATCCTGCCAAACGATAATGCCGTTAACATCGCAATAATGATACCATAAAAGCGGTTCAACCTTAATGTGCTTTCTAAGCATATTAAATCCTGCCGATTTAACGTATTCAATATCAAATTTCATTGCCTCATTCGACGGAGGAGTTAAAAGACCGTCGGGATAATAGCCTTGATCAAGAAGCCCATTATGGAAATACGGCTTATTATTCAAAAACAGCCTTTTGATACCGTCTTTATCTGTGCCGACTGAAAATTTACGCATACCGAAATATGATTTTATCGTTTCTCCGCAAGCTGAAAATTCAACATTATATAAAAACGGAGATTCGGGTGACCACGATTTAAAATCGGGGATTGATACGCAGGTATCCTTTGTTTTGGCTATTAATTTATCGCCGTCAAAGATTGACACCTCAACGTCATTTGTTCCGAAATATTCAAACGATACGTTTGAATTATCATAGTCGGGTGTAATTTTTACCTTTTCAAGGAATTTTTTAGGGGTTGATTCAAGCCAAACGCTTTGCCAAATACCGCTTTGACAAGTGTACCAAATACCGCCACGCTTAATTTTCTGCTTACCTCGTGAAAATTCGTTAGTATCTGAAAAATCAAGGCAAACTACTCTTATTTCATTTTCACCGTCTTTAATATAATCGGTTATTTCAAATTTAAACGGTGTATATCCGCCTTTATGAGAACCTACCTGTGCGCCGTTAATAAAAACTGTTGCGATTTGGTCAACTGCACCGAAATTGATAAACACTCTGCCCTTATTAAAACCTTTTGGAATTTCAAATTTTCTCTTATAAATTAAAAATTCACCGGGTTCAAGCGTTCTGTGAACACCCGAAAGATAAGACTCAGGCGAAAAAGGCACGCAAATATCGTACCTAAACATTTCGTCATCACAATCAGGCATACCGTAAAAAGCACATTTCCACATTCCGTTAAGACTTATATAGCTGTCACGAACGAACTGCGGCCTTGGATATTCACTAAGAGGATTATTTTTATCAAGCATTTTACCCCATTTAGTAAGCAACATATTTACCCCTCACTTATAATTTTACCGTTTTTGATTTGAATGGTTTTATTACAAATATCAAGCGCAGCTTTCTTATGAGAAACAATAATGCAAGTAACATTATCAAGCGCTTTAAGATTAGTTAAAAATTCCTTTTCCGTCTTTTCGTCAAGAGCGGAGGTAGCCTCGTCGAGAAGCAAAATCGGAGAATTGGCAAGCAAACTTCTTGCAATTGCAAGGCGTTGCACCTGCCCTTCGGAAAGTCCCAAGCCTTTTTCACCTATTACGGTTTCAAGTCCCAACGGAAGCTCGTCAATAAACTGCTTAGCGCAGCTTATTCTTATTGCTTCCTCAATTTCAGTGTCGCTTGCATCGGGATTAATAAAAGTAATATTGTCCTTAATTGTTCCCGATATAAGCATATTGCCCTGCGGAACATAAGAGAAAAGCTTTCGTGTATTTTTGTCAATAGGGATTTTACCGTTGTTTGTATCAAGATAAATTTTACCAAAGTTAAGATTAAATACACCCAAAAGAAGCTTTAAAAGCGTACTTTTGCCGATACCGGAAATGCCCATTATTGCTACAAAATCACCTTTTTTGATGCTCAGCGAGGTGTTATCAAGAATAATATCACGGTCATATTTAAACGAAATATTTTCAAATTCAATCGATTTAAGGCTCTTATATGTAGCCGAAACATTTATATCACTTTGGTTAATTTCTTTTTCATTCGGCAAATCGTCAAGTTCCATAATTCTTTCGGCAGAAGCGATAGTGGTATAATACTTAGGCATAATACCGGAAAGAGAAACAAACGGCGACTGAACCTGATTTACAAGTTGAATAATAGCCGTTACCGTACCATACGTCATACCGTTAAACAAAATACTGTATGCACCAAAAGCAATGGCAAAAACAGTGCCCACACTGAAAACGGCGCCAAGACCTACATTAGCACATATACTGAAGTTTCGTTTTCTCATACGTGCTTTAAAATTATCATCTTGAAGTTCATCTGTAGTTTCATTAATTCTGTTTTCAACCGAAAAAGCCTTAATAACAAGAATATTTGACAAGATTTCCTGAATAAAGGAACGTGTTTTTCCCTCTGTTTCCTGCACTTTTTTATGAAGCCTTTTAAGCGTTTTTCTGAAAAAGCGGGTAATGATAAAAACAGTACAGCCGCCGACAATAAATATAAGTGCAAAAATCTTATCAATGATAATTAAATAAATAAGCGCACTCAAAAGCTTTGCGCCGAAGAAAGCCGATTCGGGAATAATTGTTGTAAATCCCGATGCAACAAGAGTGGCATCATTAAACATACGGTTTTGCAAATCACCTGTATGAAACGTAGTTACCTTTTGATAATCCTTTTTAATCACCAAATCAAGAATATACTTTTTAAGTATCATCTCAAGCCTTGCACTGCAGCGCTCGCTCAAGCTGTTTTTAGTAATATTCAAAGCCATTTGAAATACTACCAAACCGAGCATACAAAGTGCAAATTTAATGACAATATTGAAATCCTTTGCCTGGGTTGCACCGTCAATAATGTTTTTAGAAAACTTAGCAAAAAAAACAGATGAAACGCCATAAATTGCATTAAGAACAACAAGCAAAATCATCAACGGTACCTGCTTTTTGCAAACAGTGAACATCCATTTAAGAACATTTTTATCCTTTTTGCGGATTTTTTTAGCCATAAATAAACGTCACCTCTTTTTGAAAATATGCCTTTTAATCCAATTAATTCCTCTTGGGAAAAGAAGAATAAAAGGGCGAACAGGCAAAAGAGCAACCCAAATCTTGGAATAAAGCTTATATGCCTTAGAGTTTTGGCAATCGATATATTTTTTGCCGTCTTTATAAAAACCCACAAGCACACCGCAAATCATATCGTCTGTTACATATTCCTTTTTGATTAAATTATCGCCTACAATAACATAATGGTCATCGCACACCTTAACAATGCGGTGCATAATATACTTTCCCTGCTTTGTTACATAAACAGGAACGTCATATTTTTTTAACCTGCCTTTATTTTTAACGACAATAATATTATCACGCTGTTCGTGAATAAGCGGCTTCATAGATGTGCCCATGGTAAGGCCTGTATACTTGCCGTATGTATCAAGTATTTCTTTAATTGACTTACTCTGTTCCATTAAAATCCTCGTAAAAAATAATATTACAAATAAATTATAACAGATTATTATTTTATATGCAACAATAATTAAAACAAAGCTGCCTCTTGTATTGACAAACTATTTCAAATATGCTAATATAATGTGCAATAGATAATAATAAGACATGAAACTTAAGTCGAGCTATTGCAGCACGGCTTTATTTTTTTGCAAAAAAAGGAGTATATATATGAATTACGATTTGATAATTGTAGGTTCCGGACCTGCCGGTATTTTCACTGCACTTGAACTTATCAAGCGTGGCACAAAAAAGAAAATGCTTTTAATCGAGAAAGGTAAACCTGTTGAAAAGCGTCATTGTCCTAAGGCTGAGGTCGGTCACTGCGTAAACTGCAAGCCGAGCTGTGCAATTACAACAGGATTTTCAGGCGCGGGCGCATTCTCTGACGGTAAATTAAGCTTAAGCTATGAAGTCGGCGGAGATTTGCCAATGCTTATCGGTGAGGACTTTGCTCAGGAACTTATCAACTATACGGACAAGATTTATCTTGAATTCGGTGCGGACACCAAGATTGAGGGAATTAACACAGGCGATGCTATCAAGGAAATCAGAAAGAATGCTATCAAGGCAGGCTTAAAGCTTGTTGACTGCCCTATTCGCCACTTAGGAACAGAAAAGGCGCAGGAGCTTTATCTTAAAATTCAAAATTTCCTTGCCGACAACGATGTTGATATGATGTTCTCAACAGAATGTAAGAATATCATTATAGAGGACAGCGTTTGCAAGGGCGTAATTATTGACGATAAAGGTAAAGACGTTATCATCAATGCTCCTGAAATCGTTATTGCAACAGGCAGACGTGGTGCTGATTGGCTTGACAAGCTCTGCATTGAGCACAACATTGCTCACAAACCCGGTACTGTTGATATCGGCGTAAGGGTTGAGTGCAGAAACGAAGTTATGGAAAAAGTAAACGAGGCGCTTTACGAATCTAAGCTTATCGGTTATCCGAGACCGTGGAAGAATAAAGTACGTACTTTCTGCCAAAATCCGGGCGGCTTTGTTGCGCAGGAAAACTACGATAACGACCTTGCTGTTGTAAACGGACACAGCTTTAAAGATAAAAAGAGCGAAAACACAAACCTTGCAATCCTTGTAAGCCACAACTTCACAGAGCCGTTTAATCAGCCTATTGAATATGCTCAAAAGGTCGGCGAACTTACTAATATGCTTGGCGCAGGTCACATTATGGTACAGCGCTTCGGTGACATCCTTGACGGCAAGAGAACATGGCAGTATGAGCTTAACAAGAGTAATGTTAAGCCGACACTTAAGGACGCAGTTGCAGGCGACATCACAGCAGCTATGCCTTACCGTGCAATGACAAACATTATTGAATTTATCAAAATGCTTGACATTGTTGTACCCGGCTTTGCCTCAACTGAAACATTACTTTACAGCCCTGAGCTTAAGTTCTATTCAAACAAGGTTAAGATGGACGAAAATCTTAACACTAATATCAAAGGGCTTCATTGCCTCGGTGACAGCTCCGGCTGGACAAGAGGACTTATGATGGCATCTGTTATGGGTGTGCTTATGGGTCAAAAGCTCAGCGACGCCGAAAACAACTAAACATACACATAAAATTAACCCTCCCTGTTGAGTGCTCAACAAGGAGGGTTTTGTTATTTTTATTTAAACTTTTGTTTAATGAAATCAATTATTTTTTGCTTATCCTCGCCGAGGCATCAATTAATAAAGCTTTTCGCCCTTTTCAATTGCCATTATTTGGTCAACACGATTTTGGTGCCTGCCGCCCTCAAATTCTGTATTAAGGAAAACGTCAACAAGTTCGATTGCAAGACCTGCCCCGATAACTCTCTCTCCCATACAAAGAGCGTTTGCATCATTATGAAGCCTTGTATATTTTGCGCTGAAATAATCGCTGCAACAGCAAGCACGAATACCCTTAACCTTATTTGCTGCCATAGAAATGCCAACACCTGTTCCGCAGCAAAGAATTGCAGCCGTGCACTCGCCCGATACTACCTTATCGCAAGCCTTTTGAGCAGAAATTGCATAATCAAACCTTTCTGGTGAGTAGCAACCTACGTCAACATATTCAACTCCTGTTTCGTCAAGATGCTTTTTGATTTCCTCTTTAAGTGAAAAACCTGCATGGTCACTGCCTAATGCTATCATATTAATTCTCCTTGTCTTTCTTTTTTAGCTTAAGCTCCCGTTCTGCCTGACTTAGCCTTAAATAAACAGGCATAAGAGCGGCGGCTGAAATTTTTTCTTTATTTTCTGCAGCAAGGGCGACACCCTGACCGCATTGATATCTTTTATCCTCAGGCGCTAAAATTATATTGTCAATACCTAAATTATCATAGCAAAGACGTGCGCCGTCGCCTGCGATAATTACTTTTTCATACTTTTTAAGGTCATTTTTCAAATCGTCAATAGAAATTGCCCTATCCTCGCAAAGTCTTACCGCTTTGCCGTTTTTTATTTCAAAAATAGCATTATAAAACTGCATACGCCTTGCGTCCATAACCGAGCAAACAATGCAATCCTCATCAAGAAAATTACACGCAATCGCTTCTAACGTTGAAACGCTGACACAAGGAATATTATCATTAAATGCAAGCCCTTTAACCGTTGCTACACCGATTCTTACACCGGTAAAAGAGCCGGGACCTGCCGTAACTGCAATTGCGTCAAGGTCAGATATTTTATAATCCCCCATTACCATTTTAATCATAGGTAAAAGCGTTTCGCTGTGGGTAAGACCTGCATTGATAAATTCACTTTTAATAACCTTTTTTCCGTCAGTCAAAGCAACAGATGCCGTAACCGCCGAAGAGTCAACAGATAAAATCATTCTTCTTCCTCTGATTTTTTATACATTTTAAAAAGCCTTTCATTTTCGCCGATACGTTCAATCTCAATCATCAGCGTATCATCAGGCAAAGCGCCGTAAACATTTTCACTCCACTCAATCGCCATATTTGCATCGGTTTCAAGAAAGTCAAAAAATCCGGTTGAATAAAGGTCATCCCAACCGTCAACACGATACATATCAAAATGATAAAGTGTATTTTCCTCTCCGATATAAGTATTGCAAATTGCAAAGGTCGGTGAGGAAACATCAACGTCAATGCCAAGTCCTTTGGCAAATCCGGTTGTGAAAGCGGTTTTGCCCATACCAAGCCCGCCGAGAAAAGCCACAACAGAACCTTTAGGCAAGCTTTTGGCAACCATTTCTCCGAGTTTTACAGTTTCTTCATACGAATGAGTTTTATATTCCTTCATAGTATCCCCTTAGAAAAGACCGACTGTATTGCCATTTTCGTCAATGTCAATTTTATAAGCTGCAGGAGATTTTGAAAGCCCCGGCATAGTCATAACAGAGCCGGTTTGACAAACAAGAAAACCGGCGCCGTTTGAAAGAGATGCGCTTGAAACGGTAATCTTAAAACCGTGAGGTCTGCCGAGCAAAGCCGGATTATCGGAAAGGCTGTATTGAGTTTTTGCCATACAAACAGGCATATTATCGCAACCAAGTTTGATAAATTCATCAATACTCTTTTTAGCTTCTTTAGTATATTCAACACCGTCTGCGCCGTAAATTTCCTTTGCGATAGTTTCGATTTTTTCATAAATCGGCATATTAATATCATAAAGAAAACGGAAATTATTTTCTTTTTCGCAGGCTTTTATTACCTTATTTGCAAGGTCTATACTTCCTGCACCACCCTCTGCAAAACACTTAGTAACGGCAAAATCAGCGCCCTTTTGCTTACAGAATTTTTCAATAAATTCAATTTCCTTATCTGTATCGGCATAAAAATGGTTGATAGCAACAACAACAGGCACGCCGAATTTATGGAGATTATCAATATGAGCAGCAAGATTTTCACTGCCCTTTTCAAGAGCGGCAAGGTTTTCCTTTGCAAGTTCTTCTTTAGGCACACCGCCGTTATATTTCATAGACCTTACAGTAGATACAAGAACTATGCAAGACGGCTTTAAATTAGCAAAACGGCACTTAATATCAAGGAATTTTTCAGCGCCAAGGTCAGAGCCGAATCCTGCCTCGGTAATGCAATAATCACCAAGCTTCAATGCGGCTTTAGTAGCTCTTACAGAGTTACAGCCGTGAGCAATATTTGCAAACGGACCGCCGTGCATAATGGCAGGTGTATTTTCGAGAGTTTGAACGAGATTCGGCTTAAGTGCATCCTTAAGAAGAACGGTCATAGCACCGTTTGCCTTGATATCCTTACAATAGACCGGCTCGCCGTCATAAGTATATGCAACTAAAATTTTACCCAACCTTTGCTTTAAATCAAAAATATCACTTGAAAGGCAAAGTATTGCCATAACTTCGCTTGCAACAGTAATAACAAAATGGTCTTCACGAGGAATACCGTTTAATTTACCTCCCAAGGAGCAAACAATATTGCGAAGCGCACGGTCGTTCATATCAAGACATCTTTTAACAAGAACTCTGCGCTGGTCAATACCAAGCTCATTACCCTGCTGAATATGGTTGTCAAGAATAGCGCACATAAGATTATTAGCACTCGTTATAGCGTGCATATCACCTGTAAAATGAAGATTAATATCCTCCATAGGAACTACCTGAGAATATCCGCCGCCTGCGGCACCGCCTTTAATGCCAAAAACAGGACCGAGTGAAGGTTCTCTAAGTGCGGCAACAGCCTTTTTGCCAAGCTTATTAATAGCCTGCGAAAGACCGATAGAAACAGTTGTCTTTCCTTCGCCTGCCGGAGTAGGATTGACAGCAGTTACCAAAACAAGTTTTCCGTCATCTTTATCTTTAAGTGCCTCAAGAGTTTCATTTGAAATCTTAGCCTTATAATGACCGTAAGGCTCAATTCCCCCGGAGTCAAGACCGATCATTTCTGCAATCTCATTAATGTCCTTCATTTTTGCACGCTGTGCAATTTCAATATCACTTAACATAACATACCTCATTAATATTTAACTTAGTATCTATTATAACATATATTATATAATATTCCAACAATTAATTTTAACACAAAAAACACAATTTTCACTTGACATTAGCGCATTAATATATTTTAATATAATAAGTAAAAACTTAATACTCAAAGGAGATAAAAATTGAAGAAAAAAAGAGTTGGATTTTTTAGCGGACTTGATTTTGTAACATTTATCACCGCTTTAATCGGCTCTTGCTATGGACTTGCTCTCGTTTACAGCGCAACATATTCAACATTGAAGAACGGCGCAATCATTGCAAGCGGTGTAAAAAGTATGCTCATTTCAACCTTGGGCGGCATTATTTTTGCACTTATTGTATGCAATATTGACTATGAAATAATATCTAAGCTTTGGCCTATTGTTGCGGCAGGCTGTATTGGGCTTATGGTGATTACTCTGCTTTTTGGTAAAGCCGTAAACCCTGACAGACCCGATGCTAAAAGCTGGCTTGATCTTGGAGTATTCTATTTTCAAACGTCAGAACTTTTAAAAGTTGGATTTATAATATCTTTTTCATATCATCTTGATATGGTTAAGGATAAATTAAACAGAGTTAAAACCATTATCCCACTCGTTATTCACGGTATGATTCCGATAGGTCTTGTACTTCTCACCGGTGATGCCGGATCGGCACTTATTTTCCTTGTAATGTTTATAGGAATGCTGTTCTTTGCCAAGGTAAATATAGGCTACTTTGTTGCAGGTATATGTGCAATAATAGTCGGATTTACTGCAGCTTGGAAGCTTAACATTATAAGCGGAGTTCAAAGGGAACGAATTACTGCTCTGTTTTATCCTGAACAATATAAAGACGTGCTTTATCAGCAGACTAACGGCAAAATAGCTCTAGGAAGCGGCGGCTGGATAGGTGAAGGATACCTTCACGGCAGTATGACTCAAAGCGGTTCAGTTCCTGTTAATGAAAGTGATATGATTTTAACCGTTGCAGGCGAAGAACTTGGATATATAGGTGCGCTTGCAGTTATTATTATTTTAGCCGTGCTTATTATAAGGGTAATGACAACAGGTCTTAAAGCAAGAGATAATGTTGGATATTTGATGTGCAGTGGCATATCAGTTATGCTTTTTGCGCAAATGTTTGTTAATATTGGTATGGAGTTAAGTATTTTACCGAGTATCGGTATTACACTGCCTCTCTTCTCTGCAGGCGGCTCGTCATCACTTTGCATTTATTTAGCTCTTGGTATAGAAATGAGTGTTTACAGATTTTCAAAACCGCAAACAAACGCCTTATTCTATAAATAATTTAATAATAGTTAAAAACCCTGTTTCTGCAAAAAGCTGAACAGGGTTTTAATTTTATGTATGTAAATGTAAGCTTAATTCTTATAACAACATCGGTCATATATTTATGCGATTGATATTTTGGGTACTGCCCTGCGGTCCGACCGGAAAAATAACAAAAGTAAAAGAAAACCACTTACAAAATAGTAAGTGGTTAATAGTGTCGGCGTTACCTATTTTTCCGAGGTTCGTTTGCGACTGCTGCCAGTGGCAGATTAAAGGAGCAATAAGAACTTAGTAGCGGTCAAAATATCAGAGCATATATTTGTGCGATTGATATTTTGGGTACCGCCCTGCGGTCCGACCGGAAAATAAAAAAAAGAAAACCACTTACAAAATAGTAAGTGGTTTATAATGTCGGCGTTACCTATTTTTCCGAGGTTCGTTTGCGATTGCTGCCGGTGGCAGATTAAAGGAGCAATAAGAACTTAGTAGCGGTCAAAATATCAGAGCATATATTTGTGCGATTGATATTTTGGGTACCGCCCTGCGGTCCGACCGGAAAATAAAAAAAAGAAAACCACTTACAAAATAGTAAGTGGTTTATAATGTCGGCGTTACCTATTTTTCCGGGAGGCTGCCCTCCGAGTATTTTCGGCACATTTGAGCTTAACTACCGTGTTCGGGATGGGAACGGGTGGACCCTCAAAGTAATCAACACCGACTATGCAGTAATGGATTGCACTACTGATTTTGATAAATGACCTGTTGGAACCTAAAGGTCAATGTGGTGACCCGTAGGAGAATCGAACTCCTGTTTTCGCCGTGAGAGGGCGATGTCTTAACCGCTTGACCAACGGGCCATTGATGGTACACCATCACGGGCTCGAACCGTGGACACCCTGATTAAGAGTCAGGTGCTCTACCAACTGAGCTAATGGTGCATAGCTCATAGGGGATATAAATATATACCCTGAAAACTAAATACAGATATTGATTTATGGAACTTAATTAACTCACTTGACACATAATACTTACTTATCAAGGTCAAGCCCTCGACCTATTAGTATTGGCTAGCTAAATACATCACTGTACTTACACATCCAACCTATCAACCTCGTAGTCTACAAGGGGTCTTAACTGTAAACAGTGGGATATCTTATCTTGGAGACGGCTTCACGCTTAGATGCTTTCAGCGTTTATCCGATCCGCACATAGCTGCTCGGCCGTGCCATTGGCATGACAACCGATACACCAGCGGTGCGTCCATTCCGGTCCTCTCGTACTAGGAACAGCGCTCCTCAAATATCCTACGCCCACGACAGATAGGGACCGAACTGTCTCACGACGTTCTGAACCCAGC
>ERZ894209.34-NODE-34-length-117356-cov-90.730258_pt1 | contig 117356 bp, 122 predicted proteins | sample MGYA00380288_ERZ894209 | MGnify/ENA primary metagenome ERZ894209 (study PRJEB32331, sample SAMN06328482) | human gut metagenome | biome: human gut microbiome; feature: stool | host: Homo sapiens | collected 2013-12-13 ... | reverse complement strand
CCCTGTCGGGGGCTACGCCCCTGCGACCCCATTTTTATATAATCAAGAGGTTTATTGACAGTCTGAAATGTGGCAATTTTAACTTGCCGCATTTTTTTAACGCAGGTATATCAATATGATGATACGCCGCTTCTTGTTACATATTCCTTTATTCCATCCACAATAGCCTGTGCTATACCGTCCTGATCGGTCGAATTTGCAAGAGCCATCGCATCCTCATAGTTGCTGACAAATCCCATTTCTATAAGTACCGACGGGAAATCCTGCTGTTTTGTTGTCCACATATAACTGTACTGCGCTCCTCTGTTGCAGTTTGCTCCGTCCGAATAAACATTATTGCTGAAATATGAAGAAACGTGCCTTGTGAGCGACTCAGCGAGCGGCTGAGAGTACGATGTGTAATAATAGCACTCTGTTCCTCTCGGACTTTCCGAACCCGCCTTGTTTGAATGAATGGCTATGTATAAATCACAGCCGTAATCACGGGCATAATAAGGTCTGCGTTTTGTGTCGTAGAATTCGCTTTCGGTCTTGAGCCTTACAACGTTTACGCCCAGAGCCTTGAGCTTTGATTCAACCAGCTTTGCTACCGCAAGGTTTGCGCCTGCTTCTTCAATATGTCCTATCGCACCGGGATCGTCATAGCCGTACTCGGTCACGCCGTGACCGGGATCGATTACTATAGTCATATTCCTGATATCGTTTGTAAGTATCTCAAACTTGAACAGCAGATTGCCTTCGCTGTCGTATGTGGCGCTGTTTCCGGCATAAACTCCCGGCTGTCTTAATTTAAGCACGAGCCGGAACTTCATAACGCCGTCAACGTCTACCTGCTGCCACTCACCAGCACTGAACATTGTACAGTTGTCAAAATCGGGAAGTGCAGTAACCGAGGTTATGTTATCAAACGTGATATTGATATGAGTAGCCGTGAAATCGTCAAGATTGAACTCGCCGTCATAACCGGAATAATAGTCATTTCCGATAGGCGTAACGGTAAATGACGAGCGATCCTCCAGCGCCATCTGTATGAACGAATCTCCGCCCATATTTCCTATTGCATTGACAACAAGAGGATTTTCACCCATTCCGACACCGCTTGTAAGGTCGGCATCTTCCTTGAGGAATCGCTTGCCCGATGTTGTGACATAATATTCGTCCCATTCGCTCTTATAATAGTCGAGTGTGCCTTCGGGAAGCTGACCAACGTTCGGAGGATTGACAGAATCGGTATTTGCACCGTCATAGATATAAGCAAAGTTCTTGTTCAGCTTTACATAAGTAACGCTTGTATCCTCCGAAACGGCGGCAGACAGTCGTCCGACTATCTCTCCCGTACCGAAAGAGCTTTGATCCGTCGGAATCTTGTCGATTATCTCTATATTCTTATCGGGCAGCTTTACTGCGTTTACAATGACCTCGGCACCTATATATGTTCTTGAATATCCTGCATATGAAGCGGAAATTTCAACATTTCCGAGATACTGTTCCTCATCGACTATACCTTCGGGAACGACAATTTTTCCTGTGAATGCCGCATACGATGAGTTAATGTCAACAACATCCGATTTTGCGTTTTCGGTAAGCTCGATTGTAGTGCCGCCGAGCGTTGCTGTAGCATAGGAACCTTTATAGGCGACCGCAAGCACGGATACCGCCATACCTCCGTCGACCTTAAGCGTCTTGCCCTCTGCTACTGAGCTTCCTATAGATTTAAGAACGTTGATTGTGCGTTCGATGTTATAATATATGGTCTTTCCTTTGTGCGTTATAACGAAAGTGTTCATTCCGACTTCAAGCTGCTTTTCAAAGTAGAAGTTTCCCGCCTCGTTAAGCGATAATTTTTCACCGTCAAAATATACGTCAAAATTCTCGTCAAACGTACCCATGAACGCTACCGATGTATCATCCGTAGAATAATTCGTGTAATACGGCGATGTCATTTCAAGGTCTTCAAAAAGGCTGTCAACATTTATCTGCTCGTTGAAATACTTCGTGAGCGTATCTGTTGTTCCCATCGGATTTTCCTCAAGAGATTTCTCCGAATAGAACACGCTTCCCGAATAATTATCAAGCTCATCGGCTTTTGCAAGCTGTTTGAGAAGCTGATCCTCAACTTCCCAGCCGTCTTCGTCTGTTCCTATTTTTTCGTTGTGGTGAACAATATAGAACGGTAACTTCGCAGATTTAGCAACATCGCTCCACCAGGAACAAACGTTCTCAAATCCGACAGTTTCATTGTCAAGCGAACCGGACGCATTGACTACAATAAAATCCGTAAGGCCCTTTTCTACAAAAGCCTTGGTATCGGCATAGCCGTTATAGAAAGCAGTGTACTTTGCGGACGTATCACTGCCATTTTTATTCTTCGAAGCGTTTGCCCAGACATCCTTTGCGTCAATGCCGACCGCTATGGAATTGTCCGACAGACGAATAACACCGCTCACGGTTGAGAACTTATATTCAACCGTATCATAAAGCCAGTTCTTATAGCCTATGCCCGAGCCGTTCTTCATATATTCTTCATAAGCGCTGTTATTGTTCGTACCGTAAAATCCCGTAAGTATTATGCCGTTGCATCTGTATTTGAGCGCAAATTTATGAGCCTCGCTCACAAGATAATCGTAGCAGTCCTCGCCATCCGGGCAAGCCGCCATTGTTTTGTTTATGTCGAAATAGACATATCTCTGCATTCCTTTTTTAGTAGCCGCCTCAAGAGCCTTTTCAAGCCTGTCGCCGCTCTTGTTCATATTTGTGTTATAATATGTACCGTCTTTTCCGTAAGGATTGATGTACACTCCGTTCATACCGTAAGCAATGAGGGTATCCAGCTTTTTCGAAAAATTCTCACCGAACTTCTCAGCCGCAAAATCCCCTAAATTTATCACCGTTGCTTTAAGCTCGTTCGATAAAGTCAGCTTAGGCTCGGCTATCTGCGGAGTTGTCTGTTTTGACTGCTCGGCCGATCCTGCCGATGCGGATGTGTTTTCACTTGTGTTTTCCTCAGCAACGGCAGTCAGCTGTGACAAAAGCATAAAAGCCGACAGCACTCCTGCCATTATTCTGATAAATTTATTTCTCATCTTCTGCTCTTCCTTCCGATTATTACGGCACTTACTGCGTAAGAAGCGGCTTGAATGCCGCTATTTCCTTATTAACAGCTGTTTTAACATTGCTGTCAGGCTCAAAAATGAACTGATAGCTGTAAAGAATAACGCCGCCGTAATTCGACGTTTTCTGTGATTTTAAAATCTGCCTTTTAATAATTTCTTTATCGTTTTGCCATTCGTATCTTCCGCTTCCTGCCCATTCGTCTTCAGTGCCTATCTTGTACACTGCAAGACCGGGTATAAGCGATTTTCCGGTACCTGCGAGCATTTTATCCCACTGCTCGACCACCTGTTCAAACGGCTGACCGCCGTTATCAAAGCCGTAATATATCTGAGGTGCCATATAATCGACATAGCCATCCTCTTTTGACCATTTCTCTACATCTGCATAAAGCTGTGTTTCATTGTTTGTAACATTGCCCTGTGCGCTGACTCCGAACAATGCGGTAGGATTGTGCGACTTCACAGCCTTATACATATCCGCTATCATACGGCTGCAATTATCCAGTCTGAACTGTGACAGACTGCTATATGATGAAGCATTGAACGCAATGCTGTCAAAATACGCTTCCGTTGTGGGATAGAAATAATCGTCTATATGAACGCCGTCAACATCATATTTTGAAACAAGCTCCGCCGCTCCGTTTGCGATAAGGTCTGTAACCTCCTTATAAGCGGGATTGAGCCACCAGTAAGAATTGACCTTGACTATATAGTCGCCGTCCTTCGTGTCATACCACTGGCCCGTTTTATACGTTGTGCTTACATCAGGTGCGTCATCTTCGTAATAACAGCGTAAAGGATTGACCCACGCCTGAAAAGAAATACCTCTTGCGTGTGCCTCGTCTATCATGACCTTGAGCGGATCATAGCCGGGATCTTTTCCGATATATCCCGTGCAGTACTTTGACCACGGAAAATAGTCGGATTTATATATTGCGTCACCAAAGGGACGGACATGAACATAGACCGTATTGATGCCAAGCGAAAGACAGTTATCGTAATACTCGCCTATTCCGCTTCTGAGCTGTGACTCGCTTTTTCCGGTAAGAATCGGGTACAATTCAGAATACCATATCCATACGCCCTTCACCTCGTTATAATTCAGTGCCGTATAGCTGTTTACAGGCAGATTATCGGTGGCGGCAGGAACATTATCGTTCTTTTTTGATGTTACAGTCACATCTTTTTTTGTTGTAGCAGCCGATGTCACAGTTTCCACAGGCGGAATCTCCTCATCGGGAACGGGCGGTTCGTCATAAGACGTATCGACAGACGGCTCATCGGCAGATGAATTTTCCTTCGGTGAGGTTTCTGCTTTCTTTTTTGTTGCTGCGGTCGCTACCGCCGTAGTATGCGAGCCTGTCTGTTCGGGTATGCTGAGTGCGGGCTTGACCTTGCTTTCCGTCAACGGAATACCGCTTATTATATTTCCGCCGGTCGTATCCTGCGGTTCGTTATCAAATACCAACGCTTTGCCGCATCCGCCGGAAATCACCATTGCGGCTGCGGTGAGCAGTATTATACCTGTTTTCTTTTTTACGGACATATATCTTCCTCGGATCTTTCGTTAATGTTGTTTAGCACGCAGTAAATACGCCTCGTAAAAGCTCCCGTCAATACGGGATACACAGTAAATTATACAATATTTCTACTGTTGAAGTCAACCGAAACGGGTTTATTTTCTCAAATTTCATAAAATCGGATCGCTCAGAAACGAATTTCTATAAATCCTCTAATAAATTCCTTTGTTGCTTGTGCAACATCCACAAATAATTTTTTGCAATTTCACACACTCCTTCTTTCATAAACGGTTGCAAATTCTTGACTTTTACTTTAATATAATGTATAATTAACTGTAATCTTTTTTTCAGGAGGACAAAAATGGGAAACAACGAAAGCAAGGGACTTACCCTTACCGAAAAAATCATCAAGAACCACATAATTGACGGTGAGATGATAAAAGGCACTGAAATAGGTCTGCGTATCGACCAGACTCTGACACAGGACGCTACCGGTACAATGGCATATCTTCAGTTTGAGGCTATGGGTATCGACAGAGTAAAAACCGAGCGTTCACTCGCTTATATCGACCACAACACGCTCCAGTCAGGCTTTGAAAATGCCGATGACCACAGATACATAGGCAGTGTTGCAAAGAAACACGGAATATATTTCTCACGTCCCGGTAACGGCATCTGCCACCAGGTACACCTTGAGCGTTTCGGCAAGCCCGGCAAGACGCTTATCGGCTCTGACAGCCATACCCCCACAGGCGGCGGTATAGGTATGCTCGCTATGGGCGCAGGCGGTCTTGACGTTGCGGTAGCAATGGGCGGCGGCGCATATTACATAACAATGCCCAAGGTTGTAAAGGTAAACCTCACAGGAAAACTGAACGACTGGGTTTCCGCAAAGGACGTAATCTTAAAGGTACTTCAGATAATGTCCGTAAAGGGCGGCGTAGGCAAGGTTATCGAATACTGCGGTGAAGGCGTTAAGAGCCTCAGCGTTCCCGAACGTGCAACTATCACGAACATGGGTGCGGAGCTTGGCGCTACAACATCTATATTCCCCTCCGATGAAACAACTCTTGCTTTCTTAAAGGCACAGGATCGTGAAGAAGACTTCGTTGCTCTCAGTGCAGATCCCGATGCCGTATACGATGAAGAAATCAACATCGATCTCTCCGAGCTTGTTCCTATGGCAGCTTGTCCTCACAGCCCCGACAACGTAAAAACAGTAAAAGAAATCGGTGCAATCAAGATAGATCAGGTATGTATCGGATCATGTACCAACTCCTCATTACAGGATATGCTCAAGGTTGCTCATATATTAAAGGGCAAGACAGTACATCCCGATGTAAGCCTTTCAATAGCTCCCGGCTCAAAGCAGGTATTCAATATGCTTGCAGACTGCGGTGCGTTATCAATTCTTATCGGTGCAGGTGCAAGAATACTTGAAAGTGCCTGCGGTCCGTGCATAGGTATGGGTCAGTCGCCCAATTCAAAGGGTATTTCTCTGCGTACCTTCAACAGAAACTTCTTAGGCAGAAGCGGAACAAAGGACGGTCAGATCTATCTCGTATCTCCCGAAACAGCCGCAATCTCGGCGCTCACGGGCGTATTCACAGATCCCAGACTTGCAGGAGATATGCCTCCCTATGTAATGCCCGAAAAGTTCCTTATAAACGACAATATGGTAGTTCCTCCCGCTTCACCTGAGGAAGCTCCCAACGTTGAGGTTCTCAGAGGACCGAACATAAAGCCCTTCCCCGTAAACGTTCCTCTGGCGGAAGATATAAAGGCAGAGGTTTCACTCAAGGTCGGCGACAACATCACCACAGACCATATTATGCCTGCAGGCGCAAAGATATTACCTCTGCGTTCAAACATCCCTGCAATTTCGGAATACTGCTTTACAGTATGCGATGAAACATTCCCGACAAGAGCAAAGGAGCTTGGCAAGAGCATTATCGTCGGCGGTGCAAACTACGGTCAGGGTTCTTCAAGAGAACACGCCGCACTTGCTCCTCTTTATCTCGGCGTAAAGGCTATAATCTGCAAATCGTTCGCCCGTATCCACAGACAGAACCTTATCAACAACGGTATTCTTCCTCTGTGCTTTGTAGACGAGGCTGATTATGACAAGATCGACCGTGACGATGTTCTTGAGCTTCCCGGCATAAGAAACGCTATAGAAAACGGTACTGAGATAACCGTCAAGAATATAACAAAGGGTACAGAATACAAGGTTACCTGCGAATTATCCGAGCGTGGCAAGGGTATGATGCTCGCAGGCGGTCTGCTTAACTACACTAAGCACAACAAGTAATATCGAAAGGAACGGCTATAATGGCAAAGATTCAGATGACCACCCCCATCGTTGAGATGGACGGCGACGAAATGACCAGAATTATCTGGAAGATGATCAAGGATATACTTATCTGCCCGTATGTTGACTTAAAGACAGATTATTACGATCTCGGTCTTGTTCACAGAAACGAAACAAACGATCAGGTAACGATTGATTCCGCAAACGCTACAAAGAAATACGGTGTAGCGGTAAAGTGTGCAACAATCACTCCCAACGCACAGAGAATGACAGAATACAACTTAAAGGAAATGTGGAAGTCGCCTAACGGCACTATCCGTGCTATCCTTGACGGTACCGTATTCAGAGCCCCCATTATCGTAAAGGGAATCACTCCTCTGCTGCCCGGCTGGAAAAAGCCGATAACAATTGCACGTCACGCTTACGGCGATGTTTACAAAAACTCCGAGATGAAGGTTGCCGACGGCAGTACAGCAGAGCTTGTTGTGACAGATAAGGACGGAAACGAAACAAGACAGCTTATCCACAAGTTCAGCGGTTCTGACGGCATCATTCAGGGACTTCACAACATAAATGCAAGTATCGCCAGCTTTGCAAGAGCCTGCTTCAACTTTGCGCTCGACACTAAGCAGGATCTCTGGTTTGCGACCAAGGATACTATTTCCAAAAAGTATGACCATACATTCAAGGATATTTTCCAGGAAATATTCGATAATGAGTACAAGGAAAAGTTTGATGCCGCAGGTATCACATACTTCTATACACTGATTGATGACGCTGTAGCAAGAGTTGTACGTTCTGAGGGCGGATATATCTGGGCTTGCAAGAATTATGACGGCGATGTAATGTCCGATATGGTGGCAACAGCTTTCGGAAGCCTCGGTATGATGACATCCGTACTTGTTTCTCCCACAGGCGTTTACGAGTATGAAGCCGCACACGGCACAGTAACACGTCACTACTACAAGCACTTAAAGGGTGAGGAAACCTCAACCAACTCGGTAGCTACCCTGTTTGCGTGGACGGGCGCATTAAGAAAACGTGGCGAGCTTGACGGAAACAAGGAGCTTTCCGACTTTGCTGATAAGCTCGAAAAGGCTACTATAAAGACGATTGAAGACGGTGTTATGACCGGCGACCTCTATGTACTTTCAAACCTCGACAACAAGAGAAAGGTAAACACAGAGGACTTCCTGCTTGAAATCAACAACAGACTTAAAGCAACACTCTGATCTCAATAAAAACTGTAAGGAGGCAGTATCTTGTCGAAAAGCATTAACATATCAAATTCAGTAATACGCAGACTTCCCCGCTACTACCGCTTTCTCGGCGAGCTGGAGGATCAGCAGATCTCTAAGATTTCTTCAAGGGAATTATCGGAGAGAATGCACCTTACCGCATCACAGATAAGACAGGATCTCAATTGCTTCGGCGGCTTCGGGCAACAGGGCTACGGCTACAATGTTTCGGAACTCCGTAAAGAAATAGGACGTATTCTCGGCGTTGACAAGCACAGAAAAACGATTCTTATCGGTGCGGGTAATCTCGGCACTGCGCTTGCCGTTCACATTAATTTTGAAAAAAGCGGATGCAGTCTTATCGGTATATTCGATTCCAACAAGAAAATAGTCGGAAATCCTCTCGGAAAGCTGACAATAACCGATATTGACGATCTTGAAAAGTTCTGCCGTGAAAATAAGCCGGAGGTTGCTGTTCTTTGTATACCTAAATCGGTTACAAAGGAGATAGTCGACCGCCTTACAGAGCTTGGTGTGAGATCGTTCTGGAACTTCTCACACTACGACATTAACGTTGAGCATAAAAACATAATCGTTGAAAACGTTCATCTGGGCGACAGCCTGCTGACGCTTTCATACGGTGTCAACAACAATCTTGACAATGACAAATAAAATCTTACCGGGGAATTTATTTCCTCGGTATTTTTTTGCAATCTTCACAATTAATTTGAATATTACAATAGACAAACAGCTTTGTTTGTGGTAAAATAAAATATGTATAGATATAGAACAACCGCAAAAGGAAGGTAGCAAATATGAACGACCCCGAAATTCTGATGGACGTACATAATCACTCAAATCTGTCGCCCGATGGCAGTAACGATCCGGAAGAAATGGTCAGACGAGCAATAGAGCTTGGTATCAGATATTACTCGCTCACAGATCACCTTGAAATAAATAAATTCTACGATGAGGAATATCTCTACGAAGAACCTGTAAAACGAGCGTCGGAGATCTCTCCCGCCCTTATTAAAAAGTATGCGGATAAGATAAATATGGCATACGGTGTTGAGCTAGGTCAGCCTTTACAGGATATGGAGCTTACAAAAAGAATGCTGTCAAGCTATGATTATGACTTTATAATCGGCTCGCTCCATATGTGCAACGGCTGGGAGGATTTTTATCTGCTTGATTATAACGAGGTACAGCCCGAAATGATTATGAAGCTGTACTTTGAGGAAATGCTTGAAATGGCTCGGTGGGGCGAATTTGACGTACTGGGTCACCTGACATACCCTCTGCGTTATATCGTGGGCGAATCGGAGCTTTACATAGATATGAGCAAGTACCTTCCGATAATCAAGGAGATATTCTCTACTCTTATAAAAAACGATATAGGTATCGAGATAAATTCAAGCGGACTCAGGCAGAAGATAGGTCTTACGCTGCCTGACGAATACTATGTAAGACTTTATAAAGAGCTTGGCGGTAAAATACTTACTGTCGGCTCGGACGCACATTGCACGCAAGACCTCGGAAAAGGTATTCCGGAGGCTATAGAACTCGCAAGAAATGTGGGCTTTACAGAACTTGCATTTTTCAAGAAACGTAATCCCACATTTATAAGCATAAAATAATTCGGAGGATAAGATTATGACAAAGAAAGAAAAGCTTGTTGACCTTTTAAGACAGGACGCCAGACTTTCAAACGAACAGCTGGCGGCGATGCTTGATACTTCGGCTGACGATGTGGCGGCGATGATAGCGGAGCTTGAAAAGAGCGGAATGATAATCGGCTATACTGCAATCATCAACGAAGAAGAATTCGACAGAAACTCCGTCTGTGCCTTTATCGAAGTCAGAGTTTCCCCCGAAATACAGTGCGGTTATGATGATGTAGCGGCAGTTATAGCTCAGTATGATGAGGTTTCATCGGTATACCTGATGAGCGGCGGTTATGACCTTGCCGTAACTATCAAGGGTACAAATCTGCGTGATGTAGCTATGTTCGTAACGGACAGATTAGCGCCTTTAGGCGGCGTTCTCAGTACAACAACGCATTTCATTCTGCACAGATATAAGGAAAAAGACAAGATGTTCTTAAAGAACACGGACGAAAGGAGTTTGGTATCTCCGTGATGGATTATGAAAATATACTTTCCCGAAAGGTGCAGGATCTGCAGTTTTCGGGTATAAGAAAGTTTTTTGACATAGCCGCAAGCTATGATGATGTTATATCACTGTCGGTCGGTGAGCCTGATTTCAAGACACCGTGGGCAATAAGAAAAGAAGCAATCAGAGTTCTTGAAAAAGGACGTACAAACTATACCGCAAACGCAGGTCTTGCCGACCTTCGCATTGCTATCAACGACTATATCAATGACAGGCTGCACGTCAGCTACGACCCCTTGCATGAGATACTTGTAACGGTCGGCGGCTCAGAAGCAATAGACCTTGCTATAAGAGCGCTCATTGATACGGGCGATGAGGTACTTATCCCTCAGCCAAGCTTTGTCTGTTACGGCCCTATCGTAACACTTGCAAACGGCACACCCGTTGCTATAGAAACAAGCGTTGAAAACGGCTTCAGGCTGACCGCCGAAGCACTGAAAGCACATATAACCCCGAAAACAAAGGCTCTTGTACTTCCATACCCGAACAATCCCACAGGTGCTGTTATGAGAAAATCCGACCTTGAAGCGATTGCGGAGGTAATCAGAGGCACAGATATAATCGTTATTTCCGACGAGATATATTCAGAGCTTACCTACGGCGATGAGGAACACTGTTCTATCGTTGAAATAGACGGCATGAAAGAACGTACCGTTCTTATAAACGGCTTTTCAAAAGCGTTTTCGATGACAGGATGGCGGCTCGGTTTTGCCGCAGGTCCCGCTCCTATAGTCACTCAGATGCTGAAGATTCACCAGTACGGCATAATGTGTTCGCCCACAATGAGCCAGTATGCCGCAGTAACAGCACTTAAGGATTGCAAAAAAGACATTGAATATATGCGTGGCGAATACGATATGAGAAGACGTCTTATCGTAAAAGGCTTCAATGAAATGGGTCTTGATTGCTTTGAACCGGAGGGTGCATTCTACATTTTCCCGTCTATAAGGAAAACAGGACTTTCATCACAGGAATTCTGCGAACAGCTGATTGAAAAGCACAGAGTAGCCGTTGTTCCCGGCGACGCTTTCGGAAAATGCGGAGAGGGATATATCCGTGTATCCTACGCATATTCACTTCAGCACATCAAAACAGCGCTTGAACGCATAAGGCTGTTTCTTGAAGACCTCGGTGTACTGTAATCTATGAAAATAAAGGTAAGAGCATACGCAAAGCTTAACCTGTTTCTTGACATAACAGGCAGACTGCCCGGCGGCAGACATTCGCTCAACATTGCGACACAAAGCGTTGATATTTATGACGATATAACCGTCAGCGTTATGAGTACGGATAGCTTTGATTGCAGGATAACCTGCAATAACCCCGACATTCCGTGCGATGAAAAGAATATCGTATGGAAAGCTGCAAAAGCATTTTTCGACGCAACCGGACTTGCCGCCGAGATAGCTGTCGATATTGAAAAGCACGTTCCTCTGATGGGAGGAATGGGCGGCTCTTCCGTCGACGGTGCAGGAACACTTGTCGCACTAAATGAGCTGTTCGGCAAAAAACTCGATGCCGAAGCATTGTGTGCTGTCGGTGATAAAATCGGCGCAGATGTTCCTATCTGCATTAAAGGCGGCACGCTTTACAGCATAACGAGCGGAGATATGATTGCGGCTGAATGCGACACGAACTGCGTGTTTGTCTGCATTTATCCCGATTTTACTCTGAGTACGGCTGAGGCTTACGCAAAATACGATGAAAATCCGACCGAGATAAATCCTCATTATGCCGATTTTGTAAGCAGCATTGTCTGCGGAAGTCTTTCTGAAGGTGCAGGCTTTATAAGCAACGTATTCACTAAGATCTATCACGACAGCAGGATAGAAGAAATGAAAACCGACCTGCTGGAAAGCGGAGCCGTCATATCAGAAATGACAGGCAGCGGAAGCGTTGTTTTCGGAGTATTTGAAAGCGAAGAAACAGCCGTCGATGCAAAAAATATCCTGTCGGGAAAATATCCCCATGTTTTTATGACACGCCCTGTCAACAGCGGAGTTTATGTCGTTGAACGGTAATTTGGCATTAACGCTTGAAATTTGCCGTGAAATATAGTATAATAATATAGTCCGATTTACAAGGAGGTTATACAAATGATCACGATAAACAACCACTTAGGAACGATCACCTATTCAAAGCAGTTCTTCTACAGCCTTATCGGCGGAACTGTTACAAATTGCTTCGGCATAGTGGGAATGAATGCCGGTGACGCAAAACAGACCTTTGTTGAAAAAGTACCTCTTAAATTCATCAAGAAATTTGCCGAAAAGACTATCCTTTCAGAAAAAGGTGTCACGGTAAGATATAAAAATGACAAGCTCTATATTGACCTTCACATTTCCGTAATGTACGGTGTAAATGTGTCTACGATAGTAAAGAGCATCATTCATAAGGTAAGATTTGCAGTTGAGGACGAAACAGGCTTTACCGTTGACAAGGTAAACGTTTTTGTCGATGCTGTTAAAGTATAATATCAAGGAGAGTATCTGACTAATGCTAAGCGGAAAAATTCTCAGAGATGCGATCATCTCAGGTGCAAACAATATAATCAATAATAAAGAAAGCGTAGACGAGCTTAACGTGTTCCCTGTTCCCGACGGCGACACCGGCACGAATATGTCGATGACTATAAGAAATGCCGTTGCTGAGCTTAATATGCTCAGTGACAGCGTAACTGTCGAAACAGTGGCACAGACAGCGGCTTCTGCTATGCTGAGAGGCGCAAGAGGTAACTCCGGAGTTATCCTTTCCCTGTTATTCAGAGGCCTTTCAAAAGGTCTTGCAGGAAAGCACGAGGCTACTGTTGAAGACTACTGCAATGCACTTAAATTAGGTGCAGAGGCGGCTTATAAATCAGTAATGAAGCCCACTGAGGGTACTATCCTCACCGTTGCAAGAGTTGCCGCAGAAAAGGCAAACGACGCTCAGTGCAAGGATTTCCCCGAACTGTTTGATGTTCTTACAACAGCCGCAAAGGAAACTCTCGATCAGACCCCCGAAATGCTCCCCGTTCTTAAAAAAGCGGGAGTTGTAGACGCAGGCGGTATGGGATACTATACTATCCTCAAGGGTATGGCATCCGTTATCTGCGGCGGAGTGATGATCGGTGCAAAGGAAGAAACGGCAACAGAAAAAGCGGTCGTAACAAATGCCGCAGGTACATTTGAAACCGATATAGAATTCACCTACTGTACGGAATTTATCGTTGTAAAAAGCGACGTTAACAAGGACGCAACAAAGCTCCGTGCTTTCCTCGAATCAATAGGTGACTGTGTTGTGGTCGTTGATGATGACAGCATCATAAAGGTTCACGTTCATACAGAGCATCCCGGTAAGGCTCTTGAAGAAGGTATCCTTTACGGCTCTCTCATAAACCTCAAGATTGAAAATATGAAAGAACAGCACAAGGGTGCTGCCGCAAAGGCTGAAATGCAGAAGAAGCAAAAGCTTGCTCCCGCAGAGCCTGTCAAGGATTTCGGCTTTGTATCAGTTACATCCGGTGCCGGTCTTGAGGATTTGTTCAAGGATCTCGGCGTTGACGTGATAGTAAGAGGCGGTCAGACAATGAACCCCTCGACAGAGGATATTCTTGAGGCTATCAACGCTACCCCCGCAAGAAACATTTTTGTTCTTCCCAACAATAAGAATATCATTATGGCGGCTGAGCAGGCTGTAAAGCTCACCGACAGAAACGTTATCGTTTTACAGACAAGAACTATACCGCAGGGTATAACAGCTATGCTCGCCTTTGATGAAAGCAGCGATTTCAGCACAAACGGCGTAAATATGACAAAGGCGCTTGATAATGTCGGCTCAGGCTCGATAACATTTGCTGTCCGTGACAGTGATTTTGAGGGCAAGCAGATAAAGAAGGGCGAAATTCTTGCTATGGAAAACGGCAAGCTCGCCTTTGTTGAAAAGGATGTTACAAAAGCGCTCATCAAGATAACCAAAAAGCTGATTCGTTCAGGCTCATCATATATCACGATAATTTACGGAAGCGACGTTACCGACGAAACCGCTCAGGCCGCTTTTGAAGCGCTCAGAGCCAAGATAAGCGATGATATTGAAATTGTACTTGTAAACGGCGGTCAGCCCGTATACTACTATCTCATATCAGTAGAATAATTTATGAATGAAATAAAAAAAATTCCCGACTCCCCTGTCTGCTATATCAAGGGAGTCGGCGAAAAACGAGCAAAGCTCCTCGAAAAGCTCGGCATAACAACGGCTTTACAGCTTGCCGAGCATTATCCGAGAGGATATATCGACTTCAACGAAACAACCGCAATATCGGATCTGGTAAATGACGGCGAAAATCACGTTGTAAAAGCGATTGTCACGAAGAAATTTCCTGCATACTACGGCAGGATCAATATATTCAAGGTGCTTGTCAGTGACGGCACAGGCGATATGCTGATAACATTCTTCAACAGCGATTATTCTTTCACAAGGCTTAAGCTCGACAATGAATATTGCTTTTATGGCAAGATGGCGGGAGATTTTCTGAGAAAAGAAATGAACTCGCCTGTTTTTATAGATTCTCAAGACCCAAATAAGCTGATGCCTCGCTACAGCCTGACAACAGGCATATCTCAAGGCATTATGTCAAACTGCATTAAAAATGTACTGCGTGATTTTACCTTTCCTGAGCATCTCACCGACACGCTTATGGATAAATACAACCTTATTTCCTATGATAACGCTTTACGTTGGATTCATTTTCCGGAGAACAAGGAACAGTATGACAAGGCAAAATATCGTCTGACCTTTGAAGAGCTGTTCCTTTTACAGCTTGGCCTTAAATCTATGAAAAACCGCAAAAAAAGGCTTGCCGGCGCACCTATGGAAAACAAGAGCATAGATGAATACTACTCCTCTCTGCCCCTCACTCTGACAGGCGCACAAATACGAGCCATATCGGAATGCTGTGACGATATGCAGAAATCCGTTCCGATGAACAGACTGTTGCAGGGCGATGTCGGCTCGGGTAAAACCGCAGTGGCGGCAGGTGCGGCTTATTTTGCATACCTTAACGGCTATCAATCTACTCTTATGGCACCGACCGAAATTCTGGCAAAGCAGCACTACGACACGCTTTACAAGTTCTTAGCTCCGCTCGGAGTGACCATTGCTCTGCTTACAGGCTCACAGACACCCGCTCAGAAAAAGCAGATAAGACAGCTTATAGCCGACGGACAGATTGACATTGCCGTCGGTACTCAGGCACTTATTCAGAAAAGCACAAGGTTCAGTTCTCTCGGACTTGTAATAACCGATGAACAGCACAGATTCGGAGTAGGTCAGCGTGCTGCGCTCGGCTCAAAAGGCAACGAGCCTCACATTCTTGTAATGTCAGCTACACCTATTCCACGCACGCTCGGAATGATAATCTACGGCGACCTTGATATATCTATACTTGACGAAATGCCGAAAGGCAGACTTCCGATAAGAACATATGCCGTTGATACAAGCTACCGTGAAAGATTGTACAAATTCATCCTGAAATATGTAAACAACGGCTTTCAGGCATATATCGTCTGCCCTCTTATCGAAGAAGGCGTATCCGAAAAAGCGGCTGCGACAGAATATATAAATTCGCTTCAAAATACCTGCCTTGCCAATGTTCCGACAGGGCTTCTTCACGGAAAGATGAAGCAGGCAGACAAGGACGCAGTAATGCAGGATTTCAAGGACAACAAGCTGAAAGTCCTTGTTGCGACATCGGTAATAGAGGTCGGTGTAGACGTTCCGAATGCCGTTGTGATGGTAATCGAAAATGCAGAGCAGTTCGGGCTGTCACAGCTCCATCAGCTCAGAGGCAGAGTAGGCAGAGGTACAGAGCAATCACACTGTATCCTTGTCACAGATAATAAAAGCGATTACACAAAACAGCGTATGGATACAATGGTAAAGACCTCAGACGGCTTTGAAATTGCAAACGAGGATCTGAAACTGCGTGGACCCGGCGATTTCTTCGGCAGCAAGCAGCACGGTCTGCCGCAGCTTAAAATCGCAGATATTTACGCTGACCTTGATATATTGAAAATGACAGGCGAAGCGGCTGACGATATTCTGCGTGATGACAGCCGTCTTGAAAAGCCCGAAAACCGCTGTTATACAGAAATGGTAAACAATTTATTCGAAAATGCACCGAATGCTTAAAGGAGAATATATGGCTGAAGAACTCGAAAAATGGAGGTATCCAAGATTTTTCTCGGATACAATAGACGAAAACGACAGAATAATATATATGAATGACGAGGACTCAAAGCATATCGCTCAGGTACTCAGAATGAGAAAGGGCGACAAGGCAATAATCTGCGACAAAAACGGACACGATTACCTTTGCGAGCTTTCTTCCTTAGAAAACAAAAACGCAATAGAGTTTGGTATACTTGATAAAAAGGACAACTTAGCTGAACCGGATGTTGAAATAACGCTGTTTCAGGCCGTTCCCAAAAACGATAAGCTGGATTTTATCGTTCAGAAAGCAACTGAGCTTGGTGCGGTGAGAATAGTACCGTTCCTGTCAAAACGTTGTGTTTCAAGACCGGACGCTAAAAGTGCCGATAAAAAGGTACAGCGCTTACAGCGTATAGCGTATGAAGCGTCAAAGCAGTGCGGCAGAGGAAAAATTCCCGGAGTTATGCCGTTTACTGATTTTAAATCCGCAGTAAACAGCATCGACAGCGACACCTTGCCGATAATTTTCTATGAATGCGGAGGAAAGAAGCTGTCGGAGCTTGACCTTTCATATAAGAAGATTGCTGTATTCATCGGAAGTGAGGGCGGCTTCGAAAAAGAGGAAGTAGATTATGCACTTTCAAAAGGTACTACCGCTGTGCATCTGGGTGAACGTATTTTAAGATGCGAAACAGCACCTGTTGCGGCACTTGCCGTATTGATGAATTTAACAGGAAACCTATAAGAATTTTGTTAAAACTGCTCATATTGATAAAAAGCACTTGAAATCCGACAGTGGATATAGTATAATAATTACAATAAAGTTGGTGTGAAAGCACCGGAAAGAGGTTTAAAATGAAAGCATTTACCGGTTTTGCCATAGGCACACTTGCAGTACTCGGTGCTGTTGCAGCTGTCTTTATATATCTCAAGAAGAAGACAGAAAAGGAGATCGCTTACGATCAGTTCGATGACATTATGGATAGCGATGAAGATTTCGATGACGAATTCTTTGATGATGACGATGAAGTTCTTGATCCTGCAGATGTAATGAACAAATCCGAAGAAAAGGCTGAAGATGCCGCTGAAGCTAAAACAGCAGAAGAAAAAGAGCCTGAAGCTGAAACTCAGGAATAATCAAAATGAATAATATTAACGGGACTGTTTGCACAGCCCCGTTTATTTTTGCCGCTATTCAGTTTTCTGCTTTTCCTTCCTGTCAATGCAATACATCAGCTCGCCCGATGTTATGCCCGTCTTTTCGTAAAATCTTGTGCCGCTGTTATCTTTAAGCGTCATTCCGAGCTTTTTCATCACGTTTTCGGATGCCTTGTTTCTTATATCGCAATGAGCTATCACCTTATCGGCGGACAAAACATCAAACGCATATTCTAAAAGTGCTTTACCCGCCTCTGTGGTAAATCCTTTATTTCTGTAATCTTTGCTTAATACCCAACCTATTTCATAAGTTACTTCATCTACCGCTTCAAGACCAATACCGCCTATAATTCTGCCTTCATATAGCATCACAAATTCCATAACGGACGGTTTTTCATCCGCCCACTGTAAAACCGCATTTCTGACAAATTCAGCTGTCTGTTCCACAGTATCATTAGGCAGAAAAAGCATCATATCAATGCTTTTATCGCCTGCATACCTATGAATTTCGTCTGTATCCCCGGTTAAAACGGGCCTTAAAGTCAGTCGCTCTGTATTTATCACATTTTCGCTCATAGATTCTGTACTCTCACCTCAGTGTATAAAGTCGGTAATACACATTTACATAAGGCACTGCAACAGGTGTTCCGTCCACGCCGATTTCGATACTGTAGTAATAATTGCAATATTCCTTTTCGCTCACCGTCTGAGATGAGGTCAGATCGTAAAGCGTGGCACGTCTTACAAAGGAGTATGCACGTCTGCCCTGCTCTGCTTGCGATCTGCTTGTAATATCGCTGTCAGAGCATACAATATACCTTACGGGCGACACGTCAAAACCGACTTTTGCAAGCTCGCTTTCCAATGTGCTGTCCTTTTCGAGCATATTCTCAAGCTGGCTGATTTCTGAGAGCGATATTTCATTGACAGCGTTATGAAGTGCCGAATTGACCTTCTGAAGTCTGAACGTTCTGTCAAGCGTGGTGCATAACACGCCGTCGCCGTTATTTATCTCCTCAACCTGATTTGAATCGGTGTATCGGCACAGCTTCGAAATATCATCAGATAACGATGCGTATTCTCCCGACTTATCCTCGCTTCCTGCAACCGAAATAAACTGTATCGCCGCCGCATTCACAATAACACTCTGCGACATAGCCCTGAACATTTTCTTGTCATTGACGCTCTGCGGATACCAGTTATATATATCGTCACAGATGTTATCGAATGCCGTCAATGCACCGCCGCAATATTCCTTTGTCACCCTGTCAAGCATTTCAGAATATGATATGCCCTTGATTTTCGTCGAATATACAGAAGTGATTTTTCCGATAAGCTCATCCGCCTCAGAGCTAAGCGCCTCAAGCTCCTGCTTATCCTTAGTCGCATTCATACTTTCATATACGGCAAACAATCTTGCAAGGCTGTCGCTGACAGGCTTTATCAGAGAATGAAGTGCCTTTATGTCATTCATATATCTTTCAACAGCGAATACATATTCGATATTCTGAGTACCTGCAGAAATACGATCGGATCTCACGAGCTTATCCGTCTTGTTTATAAGCCCGTAAACACCGTTGTACTTTTCGCACTGTTCAAAGAAAATTTTTCCGAAATTTGTGTCGCCGGTCTTATAGCCTGCAAGATCTTCAAGCGAAGCATTCCCGCTCACGCCGGTAAAACCAGTATACTCGCTGAGCGCCTCGCATAACTTATTCAGCTTTTGGGCATCGGGAATTACAATCTTGCTGTTGTTGCTCTCCGAATAGCTATAATAAAGAGGAAAAGATGAAACACCCGTCTGAGTTCCCCATCTGCTTACAACCGCACCGGATTTAAGACCGACCGTACCGTAAAGCTCAGCGTTGCCGATAGAAGATGTTCTGGGTATGTCAAAGCATACCGTAGCGGAATTATCCTGCGCCGTAATTGACGTTATTACCGCCTTTGAATAGTCGCCGCTGAATATAAAGCTGTTCTTGCTTATTACATTGAACGAGCCGTCAACAACGCCAAGCTGTGCCGTAACGCTGAAATCTGAGCCGTTTTCCTTAACCTCCGTAATCGTCGCACTTACGTCAGGGTTTTCAGGATCGACATTAAAATGCAGCGGATAATTTATGCTCAGTGCGGTATCCTTTATCGTAAACGTGCATCCCGAAATCAGTTCGATTGCCTTTGCAGGTGTATCCGTGTCAAATGACAGATACAACACACCCTCACTTGCCGACACTCGATCAAAACGTGTTATCTCAACATTGCCGTTATCGCACCTGAGCATTGACACTGATACACTGTCACTGAATGAGCAGTCAACAAGCGATACGGTTATTCTGGCGTAATTTGTTGACGCTTCAAAGTCTGTGGATGAAAATACTACTGACGGTGAAACGATGCTTACTGTTGCAGATACGTCAACAGCGGCATCGGTTATCGCACTGCGCTTTATAGTGATACATCCGTTCTCACCCGACTTATAGCCGTTATCGGTGCTTATAACAAGAGATAACGTGTTATCTCCCGTTCTCTCGATTTCGCTTACCTTGCAGCCTTCAAAACCGCCCGACAGCACAATATCGTCAGCGTTTATCCCGTTTGCAAAACTGCTCTTGTCGAGCGTCAGCTTGAACCTGTTGGCACTGCTCTCAGAACGTATCTGGGTCGTGTCGCTTACCGCCGAATAAGCGGGGTATCTTACAGGTATCATCGACACAAGATACCTCCCCGTTTCATTTGTGTTCTTGTCAAATACAATAAAAAAGCAATCGGGCTTATTCCGGCTGAAAGAAATGTCGTTGAACGAAACCGTAGCCGAATGCTCGGAATTCAGCGTAACCGCCGAAACCTTTGCATATACAGCCTTATATTCGCTGTTATTCAGCTTCACTGCATCAGATGCGTCTATATCCGTAAGCTTATCGCTGTTTATCACCGAGTAGAACACCTTTACATCATTTATACCGGTTTTGTCCGACAAAGTTACATTATCGACCGACAGATTGACCGAAAATTCTCCCTTGCTGTTATACGCAAGCTCGCCGTCCGTCTTCATATCGGAAAAGCTGTGTTCCTTATTGTTCTTATCCTTTTCGCTGACGGAACAGCCGCCGACACATGATATAAATACCGCTGTGCAGATAATCACGGCAATTATATTAAAAACACTCTTTTTCAATCAATCACATCCTTAATAGCATCAATTACATCAATACAAAAGTATATTCGATACAGAATATTCTGTTCCTCTCGCCGCAGGGATTGGATAATAGTTAGAATCGCTATACATCTCAAGTATAGGTCTGCTCTCGTTAAGCTCCGGTGAGATTGTCCGCTCTCCGTAATCCTTCAGATTCTTGTCATTGAACGCAAAATAATAATACTCTATTCCGCCGTTGTCACCGTCATCCCATGTTAAATCGGCATGATACCATTCTCCGCCGAGCATAACCATATTCCACATATGCGGTTCGTCATTGCTTGTTCCGACAATCAGCAGATTGTCAACACCTATGCACTGACAAAGATATTGATACGCCCTTGAATACGATTCGCACACTCCGCTTCCTGCAGTAAGTACACCGAAAGCCTCATATGCTCCGTCACTTTCCAACGTATAGTCGTATTCGGCATTTTTAAGAATCTCATTATGTATTGTAAGAAGATAATCGAAAAGGGATTCCGAGCCGTCGGCAGTATTCAGTATTTCTTCCGCCCTTTTCTTTGTCTTTTCAACATAATACTCACTTGCTTCTTTAGAAAAATCATAGATCAGCTTTATTGAACTGACATCTTTCTTATTGCCGCTCCAACTCACAAAAGAAAGCGGCGCCTGAATAAGAAGCGGATTATCGTAGTTTACGCACATGAATATTCGGTACAGTCTCTGATATGAAACATTGGTGAACGGCACATCAAACTTCGTTTCATAGTTACTCATAGCCTTGTAAAGACTTCTGTAGATATATCGGTCGTATTTGTCGAGCGAATTGTATCCGTAACCGTAAAATGCATCTTCCGTCGAGCCGAGTATTACATAAGAGCCGACATATACACGGCTCATTTTACCGTCCTTCTCAGCTCTAAGGCATATATTTGTCACACCGGTATCAAGCCTTATGCCCTTTTCATTATCATAGAGATAAGCCGTTTTGTTCTTTTCGGGCAATGTTCCGTCTGTGGTGTACCATATCGTGTCACTGCAATCAAATTTCAGCGTCTGCGGCTTGTGATAATATCCCGAATGAAAGTTCGGATTAAATTCATACTCAAACCCGTTGTTAAATTCCTTATTATCAAAATCATACTCAAAAGGAAGCTCTGCAGGCACTCTCAGGTGCTCCCTTGTATCATCATAATTCAGCTTGTTTTCTTCATCAGCAATCATATACGATGACAAAGCGTTGGTAAATCCCCTCTTAGAATTATCAGGTATGACGAAGGATAAAATAACCGAAATCAAAGCCAGTATAATAAATACCGCAAAACCTCTGTTCATAATACACCCCTTATCAAAGCTGTTACTGCTATCTGTGGTTATACTTTAACTGTCACTTTTTCTTCTTTAATTTCATGCGTATGTCCTCACCGCTGAAAACAAGCGTTTTCATCGAATAAAGACGTGATACTATTCTGTCGGAATAACGCTTTTTCAGCTCAGCACCCGAAAGATTAGTGTTAACTATTGTAGGTTTACCGTAACCGGTTCTGCTGTTGATAAGCTCATAAAGGCACGACACATAGAAAGTAGATTCAAATTCCGCCCCCAGATCGTCCAGCAAAAGCAGGTCGCATTCCTTAAGAGTGTTGATAACCTCTGTTTCATCTTCCGATTTGTTGAAGTGAGCGTTCTCTATTCTTCTGAGTAAGTCAGGCACAGAGCCGTAAACAACGGAATAATTCTTTTCTATTACTTTTTTTGCTATTGATAACGAAAGATGTGTTTTTCCGAGTCCCGTTCCGCCAGTCATAAAAATGCTTTCATTCGGCACGCGGAAATATTCCGCATATTCCTTGCAATACTCATAGTTCTGCGTCATCATTTCACGGGGAGAACGTCTGGTGTTCATTCCGGGCGTCACCGTATCGGTGTACAACGATAAATCAAAGCTCTCAAAGCAGGTAAGCCCCATCGGCAGACTCTTGCTGAGTTCCTGCGCCGCAACAGTTTTCAGAGCGTCATTGAAGCACGAGCATCTTCCTCCGTCACCGTTACCGGTATCGTGACATTTCCTGCAGGTGTATATCGGGTCAAGATAATCGACAGCATAACCGTTTTTTCTGAGCAACTCTTTCATACGCTCCTGTAAAGCAAGGTTTTCTTCCTTAACCTGCTCAATACGCTGTTTCTTGTCAGGCTTATCCGAAAGGATTATCTTCACAAGCTCATCAATAGTTTTACTGAGCTTGCTGTCAATCTCAACTATTTCGGGTATCTTGCTTCTTACCTCACGCAGACGTTTTTCCGCCTTCACAGAATTTTCAAAACGTCTTTTGTCGATTATCTCCTGCGCTTTTGTATAGTATTCGGAAGGATATGCCATCGGTCGTTTCTCCTTTATTCGTAATCCTGTAACAACAGCTCATCTATTTTATTAACGTCAAATGAGGAGTTACTGCTCTGCTGTTCCTGTCGCTTGATATTTTCGTCATTTACCTGTTCTGCTGTAGCTATGCCCTTTGAATGCCAGTTTTCAAGTATCTTGCTGATATACGGGAATGCAAACTGCCCCTTTGCGTTGACATTTATTTCGTAGGCGAGCTTTACCATTTCAGAGTCGAAATTCCACACGTTGAACCAAAGATTCACGAAGTCTTTTTCTTTCTGCGTCAGCGCCCTGTTTATCCCGAACATTGACTTGACCGAGCTTTCGGCAACATTTTTCGCTTGCAGCATTGAAATCTGTCTTTCAGCAGAGGCAAGGTCGGTTATGCCGTTTTCCATCCAGTTCATCGCCGTTTCTTTAAGATATGCAGGCGATGATTTGTTTATCGAAAAGCAATAATCAACCATCATAAGTACAACCTCGGCAGGGAGCCCGATATGTTCCGTTATCGTGATAATCGCATTCTGCTCCGTATGTTTCAGCGGTCTGCCGTAAAGCGTTTCGCAAGTCTTGAAAAGAAAATCGATCTTATCGTCACTTTTTATCGTATCCGCAATTTCGGCAGGCGAAAATTCCGGAGAACGAAGTGCTGCCGCCTTTACTGCCGCAAATTCGGCATCTTTTGCCGTAACGCCCGACGGCACTGTTACGCTTGCAGACACACTGCTCGTAACAGGCTCTTTTTCCTGCGGTCTTGCGGCTTCGGGTACAGCCTGCATAGGAGAGTAAACACCGTCACTCATTGTAAGAAGCCCCACCTGCACCCAGAACGAAAGTGCGTCCTTGACATCTTCCTCGTTCATAGAAAGTGCTGTTGCTATAATTTCATCGTTGAGAAGTTCACCGCAGTGCCTCAAAAAATACAAAAGCACCTTGATGTTACTTCCGCTTGCTATCTTTATGTATTTATCCACAACATCGGACGGTACAGCAAAAATGCTGTTCCAGCCGCCGAGATTTATATTATAATTCATATCTGCTCCGTTTTTATCTGTGTTATTTGTTTTAAATTATTCTTTATAATTATACCACAATTGAAACAGAATTGCACTACTTTTATAAAAAAACTCTCGATTTCGGATAACCTTATATATCAGTGATAAATACACAGAAAAACGGGCATCGGCTTTTTACCGATACCCGTTTAAATATTGACTTCTTTGCCTTAACCGTCAGCGTACCGCTCCACGAGCCGTACACTGCTTCGCTAAACTTAACAATGATATAAATAGCGGTCACAGCTTGCCGCCGTAGCCGCCTTTATTGATTATTGCTTTGTGTAATCCCGCCGTTTCGATATTCTGAGAATTGCTCAGACAATTCCAAAGGCGGAATTTACAGTGGCTTTCAGCCACAGGCGGAATTTGAAACGGTACATTGCCGCCGTAACTGACCTATCATATTGCCCATTGCTTTGTGTAACCCCGCCGTTTCGCCGTCCTGCGAATAACTCAGACAATTTCAAAGGCGGAACTGTCAGCGGCGACCCGCCGCTTAAGGGTGGGGTTTGCCTTCTCTGTAGGCATTCATTATATCACGGAATACCTCGCCGTTTGTGGGCGGCGTCCAGGTGATAGCATTTGCACCGGCTTCAATAGTCGCAAGGATCGACTCGCTTGTAGGTCCTCCCGTTGCGATTATCGGAATGTCGGGGTGACGCTTGCGTATTTCTCTTACAACATTTGTTGTCTTGCCTGCGGCGGATACGTTGAATATCTTTGCACCTGCCTCAAGCCTGCTTTCAATATCCTCGTGTTCCGAAATAACCGTAACAACTACGGGAATATCAATAGTGTCGCATACCTGACGCACAACATCATTCGATGTCGGTGCATTTACTACAACACCGATAGCACCCTGAAACTCTGCGTGCATCGAGAGATTAACTACTCTCTTGCCCTGCGTCAGCCCTCCGCCGACGCCCGTAAAAACAGGTATATCAGCAGCGCTCATAATTGCCTGCGTGATTATCGGCTGTGGCGTAAACGGATAAACCGCTATTACCGCATCAGCATTTACATTTCTGATTATACATATATCTGTTGTAAATACTATAGATTTTATCAGCTTGCCCATTACTCTTATACCGCTTGCCTGCTGAATTTCCTCGGGAACCTTCAGCATAAAGCTCCTGAGCGGACCGCTGATCTCGGGTATGTACAAATTTTCTGCCATATAAACTCCTTTCGGTTAAGCGTCAGACGTATTCACCTCCGACACCTCTCACTCTGACAAGACCCGAGTTGACTGTAAATTCACCGTTCTCGTTCTCGCAGATAAGACAACCGTCAGGGGCGATAGCCTTAGCAAATGCAGTTGTTTCTGTATTGTTCTGCACCAGTTTCACTGTTTTTCCGAGCGTTACGCATCTTTGCGAATACTCGTTTATAACTGTAGAAAAATCCTCGTCAATGAGCCGTGTCAGCTCGTCCACTATATACTCCGCCGCAAGCATTTTATCGTATTTATTGCCCGTCAGCGTGTAAAGGGAAGCCGCATTCACAAGACCGCTTTTTTCAAAAAAATCCGCATCCTGATTTACGTTCAGCCCCATTCCGCAGATGACATTGTTGTAAATTGCTCCGTCACAGGAACTTTTTAAGGTGCTTTCGCATAAAATACCACATACCTTGCGTTCAGAGCAGATTATATCGTTTGTCCACTTTATGCCTGCTTTGATACCGCTCAGCCGTTCAATCGCACGGCAGACCGCTACCGCACATATAACCGTAAGGTCGTGGGCGTTATCCGGTGCCTTTATAAGCATGGAAACAGGGAGCATATCACGGGTAGCAAGCCATGTGTTGCCGATCCTGCCCTTACCGCAGCTTTGCAGGTCTGCTGTCACTACCGTTCTGTCGGGAAGCTCGTCGGCGTGTTCCTTAAGATAGGTGTTGGTTGACGGTAAGGTGTCAAACGTCAATAAAGGACAGCCGGCTATATTACTGCTTATCTGCATGGTAATCAAGCGCAACTATGTTCATTGTGATTTTCTTGTTATCATCTATGGTGATTATACCGTATGACGGCGGACGTTTATCTCTCGGAGAATCAATGCTTCCGGGATTCATAACGTATATACCGTCGATAAGCTCGGTACGGTAAAGGTGAGTATGACCGTAAAGCGCTATTTTACAGCCGTTCTGCTTAGCTACAGCGACAAGTGTATCAAGTCCCTGATGCACATGATGCTCGTGGCCGTGCACGCAAAGTATCTTGATGCCCTTTGCATTTGCGATTCTTATCGTTTTGTTGTCGGCAAAGTCACAGTTTCCCTTTACGAATAAAAAGCTCTTTTCAGGGTGAAGATTTCTTACATCGTTGAATTCGTGTTCGCCGTCACCCAGATGTATAAAAGCGTCGGCGTCAAGATTATTCTCAACTACCGAATTCAGCTTATGAAATTCCTTGTGCGAATCGGATACTACTACAATTTTCATAATTTCTATCCTTTCAGTCGGGCAAGCCAGATACGGCTTTTATTGCCCACTAGGTTATTATAACACATAATGTGTAAAAAGAAAAGATTAGTATCCGTATTTTTAGAAATTCTACACAAAACAAAAACAACCTTTTGTATATTTTTACAAAAAAATATGAACTGAATATAACGTAAGTATCCTTTTATCGTTGATTTTGTCAAAAAGTTCATAGGATACGGTTTTAGGGCAGTCTTAACGGGAATATATTTTCCGCATTGACAATATAATTTCAGGAGGCAGTTATGAATAACAACGTTGATTCAATGCTTGAGGCGGTCAGCAGTAAACTCGGCATCACGCCTCAGCGTCTTAAAGAAGCGATGCAGAAAGGCGATATTTCGATAGCACTCGAAAAAATGCCGGAAAAAGACGCAAAAAAGCTAAAAAGCATACTCGGAAACCCGGAGCTTATCAAAAAAATGATGAAATCCGCACAAGCGCAGGAACTGAAAAAATCTATGAAAAATCAGTAACGGACGGAGGGCAGTATGAGTGAGATAGATGATATTCTTAAAGCGATGCTGTCCGATAATAAAAACGACAATGCAACCTCAGAAGAAACAAGCGGTACGGAAAACGAGGAAAAATTCACGACCGATACCGACAGCGATGATATTTTCGGCGGAATAAACATAGATATGTTTATGAAGATAGGCGAGCTAATGTCAAAGATGAGCGAGCAGGACAGAAATACAGCTCTGCTGCTTGCTCTGAAGCCTCACTTAAGAGAAGAAAACAGGGCAAAAATAGATACGGCGGTAAAGCTGTTCAGGCTGATTTCACTGCTTCCCTATCTTAAAGACAGCGGTCTGTTTGATAATCTACTATGAAAAGGAGTAAATTTATGGAATGGAGTAATATAAGAATGTCAAAAGCCGAATTTGAGCGTTTGCAGAAAGAATATGCCGAGGCGGCAATAAGAACGGCCGAAAAAGCAAAGCTCAGTTACGATGCGGATGAACCAAAAGAAGAAATTCCGAAAACCGAAAATATCGCTGCGGCAATATCACGCCTTCCAACGCCGGCAGAAGAAAACGTGAACGAAACAATAAAGCCCGATTCGGTAAAAATCGCAACAGTGCAGGTAAAAATTACCGAAGCCGAAAGCGAGATTACGGCTTCTGACACTGAAGATGAAAATAAAGAAAGCGAGGAAGCCGAAACAAATATTCCCGTAAACGAAGGAAAATCTGACGAAAACACGGATAAATCCGATACTGACGACAAACAGCAAAATTCATCAGCCGGCAGTACAGATGATGAAGCAAGCAACGCTGAAATCTACGGCGATAAGTCCGATAATACAGCCGATTCCGAGATTCCCGACAAAACCGAAAATCACACTGTAGACGAAATACTGCGCAGCTTTGAAAGCACTTTTATGAGTGAAGAGGAAGCGGATAAAAAGATAGAAGATTTTTCTAAATCTGTTTCAGACTCCCGACCTGCGCCCGATTTCACCGCAAAGATACATAACCATAATAACAATCAAGATAAAAGCGGAAAAACCTGCGGATGTGAGCGATGCCGCTGTCAGAACGGCGGTCGTATGCAGGAGAAGGGCGGGCAAAAACCAAACTGAAATTCAGCCCGCAGTACCGATATGGATATTATAGGCAAGCTGATGAAGGACGACGACCTGATGAAGGTTGCCGCTGTAGCGTTTATCTTATGGCGTGACCACGCCGACTACAAGCTGATCCTGGTACTTTTTTATGTATTTTTCATGAAATAGCACTTGCATTTTCCGCCGTCTTAGTTTATAATACCAGTATGTAAACGATGTCAATCAATTTACAATTCCGACAAACAGGAGGTATTTTATGGCTAAGTGGTTGGAAAATGCAATTTTTTACGAGATATACCCGCAATCCTTCAATGATACAAACGGTGACGGTATCGGAGATTTTCAGGGTATAATCGAAAAGCTGGACTATATCAAGGAAACAGGCTTCAACGCAATATGGATGAACCCCTGCTTTGATTCGCCATTCGGTGATGCGGGCTATGATGTAAGGGACTATAAAAAAGCCGCCGCAAGATACGGAACAAACGATGATTTAAAGCGACTTTTCGATGAGTGCCATAAGCGTGGGATGCACATTCTTCTCGACCTTGTACCCGGTCACACTTCGGTAGAGCATGAATGGTTCAAAAAGTCGATGCTCCCCGAAAGCAACGAGTATACCGACAGATATATCTGGACAAGCAATATATGGGAACAACCGGAGGGCCTTAACTGTATAAGAGGCATATCAGATCGTGACGGCAGTGCCGCAGTCAACTTCTTCTCATCTCAGCCTGCGCTGAACTACGGCTATGCCGAGCCTAAGTATGCTTATCAGCAAAAGCCTACAGATCCCGGACCTATGGCGACAAGAGCCGCAATCAAGGATGTTATGAAGTTCTGGCTTGATATGGGCTGTGACGGTTTCAGAGTGGATATGGCAGGCTCGCTTGTAAAATGCGATCCCGAATATAAAGAAACAATCAAGCTATGGCAGGATATAACGGGTTATCTTAAGAGCGAATATCCCGAAGCCGCTATGGTATCGGAGTGGGGCGAGCCGCAATATTCGCTTCAGGGCGGCTTTGATATGGACTTCTTACTGCACTTTGGTCCTGAGGGCTACAACTCGATGTTCAGAAGCGCTGAGCCATTCTTTTCAAAGAGGGGCAAAGGTACTCCCGCAATATTTGCCGAGCAGTACAACGGCTATCACGAAAAGGCAACGACAGGCGGCGGACTTATCTGCATTCCGTCAGGCAATCACGATATGGACAGACTTGCAAGAGGCAGGGATGAGGACGAGCTTAAATGCTGTTTTGCTTTTCTTCTCACAATGCCCGGCGCACCGTTTGTATACTACGGCGATGAGATCGGAATGAATTTTGTAGAAGGGCTTGTATCGGTAGAGGGCGGCTATAACCGCACCGGTTCAAGAAGTCCTATGCAGTGGGACAGCACCGCAAATGACGGATTTTCAACTGCGGACAAGTCACAGCTTTATATAAAACAGGATGACGCACCCGACAGACCTACTGTCGAAAAGCAGATGCTCGATGAAAAGTCGCTCTACAACGAGATAAAGAAACTGATAAAGCTAAGAAACGAAAATTCCGCACTTCACAATCTCTCAGCCTTTGAGTTTGTCAGCAGTGACGGTTATCCGCTGGTATACAAGAGAAACAGCGACAATCAGACGGTTTATGTGTTCATCAATCCGTCCGATAAGGCCGTAACTGTCAATGCAGATTACGCAAAGGGCGGAACAGCTATTTACACCCTCGGCGAAAACGGCTCTGTAAAGGAAGATTCAGTTACCGTTCCCGCAAGCGGTGCAATTTTTGTTGAGGTATAATTAATCAGATATAAATGCAAAGCCGCACAGATGGATAACCATTCTGTGCGGCTTTAATTTATTCGGTTTTTGCCTGTTCTTTTTCCTTCTGCGCCTGCTCTTTCTTTATCTTGGTACTCTTGATAACCTTCTGACGTGAGAATTCCTCACGTTCCTTTTCTTCAAGAGAGTTGGAGATAAATCTTACTTGCGCCTCATACTTCGGAATAATTATATTTTTCAGTGCGTTGGCACGTTTCTGCGTCTTTTTTATAGCAACGGCGAGCCTGTATATACTGTTTTCAATCTCGGCGAGTACGACTGTCAGCTTTTTGGTTTCATTGAAGCAGATATAAGCGTTGTCAAGATATGAATTTGTCATTGCAATATCATACTGCGGAACTATAGGCTTATCGGGAAGCTCAACTGTAGGAAGCTCAACGCCCATAACGCTTCTGAACGATATTTTAAGATCGGTTTCTTCAGGTACAAACTGCGTCAGCGTTGATACCGAGCCAAGCGTAATGTTAGCCTTCTGTAAGGCGGCATAAGCCTTTTCATAGGTCTGCTCGATATTTCCTCGCACCAGCTTTGATTTATCGGTCAGCGCCACCATTTCTCTTATCAGAACGTTACGCTTTCTGTCCATAAGCTCAAAGCCCTGCTTTGCCTGCTGTAAGGAACGTTTAGCCTTGATAAGATTGCCTTTGGTCGGGAAAACCTGTTCAGCCATACACTCACCTGCCTTTCATATAGTAACTGTTATACAAATCTCTTTGCATTTTCAGGGTGATAATGTTCTTTTATGAGCTGTTCGTTTACACGGTCAAGCTCGCTTGCAGGAAGAAGCGAAAGCAGATCCCATGCAAGATCCAGCGTTTCGTCCATAGAACGGTTCTCATTGAAGCCCTGATTGAGAAAATACTTTTCAAACATCGTGCCGAACTTCATAATCGCCTTATCCGATGCGGAAAGTTCGTCTTCACCGATAACCGATGCAAGCGCTCTTGCATCCTGCACTCTTGCATAGCAAGCAAAAAGCTGGTTTGAAACATCGGCGTGATCCGCTCTTGTGTACTGTTCTCCTATGCCGTCCTTCATAAGACGTGACAGCGAAAGCAATACGGAAAGTCCGGGATAAATGCCTGTCTGGTCTAGGTTTCTGTCAAATACTATCTGACCCTCCGTGATATATGCCGTAAGGTCGGGGATAGGGTGTGTAATATCATCGTTAGGCATTGTAAGTATCGGTATCTGCGTAACAGAGCCTGTACTGCCCTCTACTACGCCTGCTCTTTCATACATAGAGGCAAGGTCGGAATAAAGATAACCGGGATAACCCTTTCTTCCCGGAATCTCTCCCTTTGATGAAGAGAACTCACGCAGAGCCTCACAGTATGAGGTAAGGTCGGTCATGATAACGAGTATGTGCATATTCTTCTCAAACGCAAGATATTCCGCCACAGTAAGCGCACATCTGGGTGTCAGGATACGCTCTATGATAGGATCGTTCGAGAGATTGAGGAACATACAAACACGCTGTATAACGCCGCTTTCCTCAAATGAACGTCTGAAATACTCCGCAACGTCATTCTGAACGCCCATTGCGGCAAATACAACCGCAAAGTCCTTTCCCTCGCTGTCGGCAATCTTAGCCTGCTTTACTATCTGCACCGCCAGCTTGTTATGCGAAAGACCGGAGCCTGAGAATATAGGCAGTTTCTGACCTCTGATAAGCGTCATAAGTGCGTCTATTGAGGAAATACCCGTGTGTATATAGTTTCTGGGATATGAACGTGCAACGGGGTTCAATGCACGGCCGTTTATATCGCCGTATTTCTGCGGAAAGACTTCGCCAAGTCCGTCAATCGGCTTGCCTGCACCGTTGAACGTTCTGCCGAGCATTTCGGTAGAAAGCGGAATCTCAAGCGGCTTTCCCGTAAAGCTGATTTTTGTATTTGTGAGCGAGATGCCGTTTGTACCCTCAAACACCTGCAAGACAACTTTATCGCCCTGCATTTCAACGACACGGCCTAAACGCTTTGTGCCATCCTCCAGCTTTATCTCTGCAATTTCATCATAAGAAACACCTTTGGCACCCTCAAGGCAGACAAGCGGTCCGTTTATTTCACTCAGTCCTGCATATTGAATCATAATATAATCTCCTATCGGGTTTAATCATCGGCAAACTTGCTGTTTATCATATCAAAATATTCGTCAAACATTTCGAGCTTGTCGTTAGGTATATCGTACTTCATCTTTATCAGCTTATCGAAGAAACCGTATGAGATTATCTCCGATATGGGCTTACCGCCGTTTATAGCGTTCAGCGAGTTGTGATAAAGAAGTAAGATTGCTTTCATCATCAGCTTCTGCTTTTCAAGCGGAACGAATGTATCGTCCTTATGGAAAGCGTTCTGCTGTAAGAAGCCTACTCTTATAACACGGGCGATTTCTATTATCAGCTTCTGGTCGTCAGGCAGAACATCCGCACCTATCAGCTTTACAATCTCCATAAGGTTGTTTTCCTCAACCAGTAAGGTCGATATTTCCTGTCTGTAGCGGCAGAATTCTTCACCGACGTGTTCGTTGTAATACTCGGCTAAATCGTCGCTGTACTCTGAATAGCTCATGTTCCAGTTGATAGCCGGATAGTGTCTTGCATAGGCAAGATTCTTGTCGAGCGCCCAGAAGCAACGGACGAAACGCTTTGTATTCTGCGTTACAGGCTCTGAGAAGTCCGATCCCTGCGGAGATACGGCGCCGATAATCGTAACACTGCCCTCTCTGCCGTTCAACGTTTCGACATAACCTGCACGCTCGTAGAATTCGGAAAGTCTTGACGGAAGATATGCCGGGAAGCCTTCTTCAGCAGGCATTTCTTCAAGTCGTCCGGAAATTTCACGCAGTGCCTCCGCCCAGCGTGATGTTGAATCCGCCATTATAGCAATATGATAGCCCATATCACGATAATACTCGGCAAGCGTGATACCGGTATATATAGACGCTTCACGGGCGGCTACGGGCATATTTGAAGTATTCGCAATAAGCACCGTTCTGTCCGTCAGCGGACGGTTCGACTTCGGGTCGATAAGCTCAGAGAATTCCTCAAGTACCTGAGTCATCTCGTTGCCACGCTCACCGCAACCGATATACACAATAATATCCGCATCGCACCACTTTGCAAGCTGATGCTGAGTCATTGTCTTACCTGTACCGAAACCGCCGGGTATAGCGGCTGTACCGCCCTTTGCAAGCGGTAACACGGTATCTACTATACGCTGTCCGGTAATAAGCGGCTTTGAGATCGGCAGACGCTTATTTATAGGTCTTGGCGTTCTGATAGGCCACTTCTGTACAAGAGTAAGTTCCTGCACCGTTTCTTCGTCTATCCTGAGTTTTACTATCACATCGTTGACCTTATGCTTGCCGTCAGACGCAACATATTCTACTGTACCCTCAGTATAAGGAGGTACCATACATCTGTGTGTAATAAGCGGCGTTTCGGGGCACTGTGCATATATATCTCCGCCGTGCAGTTTATCGCCGACCTTTACAGTCACTGTGACATCAAATTCACGTTCTTCATCGAGTGCGGCTATTGCACTGCCCTCAGTAACATATACGCCGCTGAGAGCCGTCATAGCTTTAAGCGGACGCTGGATACCGTCATAAATATTGGATATTATGCCCGGTCCGAGCGTTGCGCTCATAGGTGTTCCTGTAGGCTCTACGGGGTCGCCGGGCATAAGTCCTGCCGTACCCTCGTAAACCTGAATCGTTGTCATTTCATCGGTTACGCCGATTACCTCTCCTATGAGCTTGCTCTTACCGACCATTACCATCTCACGCATTGAGAATGATTTTGTATCCCTGACCTTTACAACGGGTCCGTTAATCGCATAAATACAGTTCATTGCAACTCCTCCCGTTATAGCGACAGTTCGCCGTGACCTGCCACAAAAGCCTTTCGCTCCTGTTCTAAAGCAAGGTCAAGCGTATAGTCGATATATATATTTTCCGACGGATAGTAAACAGACAATCCGCCAAGCTCAATATTACGGTCAACAGCAACACCGATGCCGTACTTCTGCGCTATATCATCGGCAAGCCGTTTATCGTTTCTTCCGACATTTATCACGCAGTCTTTGCTGAAAGCCTGCTCTTTGTCTGCTTTTTCGGCAAGAGCGGTCATAAATCCGCTATATTTATCGCTCTTTGCAAATTCTTCAAGTTTATTCTTAATATCTTCAAACAAGCTGTCTACAAGCCCGCACCTATGAGCAAGCACCGACTTATGTGCGGCAAAGTCGCTCTTTGATAATTCCTTTGCGTAAAGAGTATGGGTCTTCTGTCTGTCGAGTGCGACCTCGTTTTCTTCACTGCGTCTGTACTGCTCTCTCGCCTGCTCTGTCAGCTCGTCAGCCTGCTGCTGTGCCTTGCTGATTATTTCTTCCGCTTTTTTCTGAGCGTCGGAAAGAATTGAATTGCCCAGCTTTTCTATTCTGTCCTGAACTTCCGGCATACAGCTGCTCCCTTCTGATTAATTATAGTTTTAGTCCTATTGCATCACGCACATAGCCGTCAATGGATTTGCTTATATCCGATGTTCCGTGTCGGTCGGGTATCTCCACTATCAGCGGCTTTGTGCTGTTCAGTTTCATATCATACACTGTTTGCTTACACATATTGATGAGCTTTTCCGTCATAAGTACAACGCCGATGTCTTTATCGGCCTTTGCTTTTTCCAGTGCATCCGTGACTTCTTCGGGTCGGCTTACTACTATGCCTTCAATCCCTGCAAGACGCATACCCATCTGTGTATCAGTGTTGTCACTGATAAGAAAAAATTTCATTTTTCTGTACCTTTCGGCTATTATGAATAAAGGATAAGTATCGAAATCAGAAGTCCGTAGATAGCGACACCTTCACCGAGTGCAACGAAGATAAGAGCCTTCGTGAAGTTCTTGTCGTTTTCTGCGGTAGCTCCGATAGCTGCGGGAGCGGCACCTCCTACGGCAATACCTGTACCTATTGTCGCAAGACCCGTTGCAAGCGCCGCACCGAGATACTTAAGTCCGTCGCCTACGCTGAGCGCTGTCTGTGCGGCTTCTGCGGCACCTTCAGCCGAAGCAAATGCAAAAAGCGGTACGAATACGCTCATCATGACCATAACGCCGATAAACGAGCCGGCATTTATAAGTATAGCTTTTCTTGTCTTTAAGGGCTTACCCTCTTTTCTTCTCTTAAGCATTACAAAGAACGGCAGCATAATCAGTGCCAGTGCAAATAAAGGCAGTAAAAACAGTAACATTTTTCAGTTCCTCCCGAAATTAATTCAAATTAGCCTTAAGCGGCTCAAAGCTCTTTCCGTCGCTTACATAGAAACGACCGAATATCTCATAAAATTCAAGTCTTAATACCTGAATGCCTACAAGGAATCCCTCCATACCGATTACGAAAGCGTTTCCGAGTACCTGTACAATCACGGTACCGACACCTCCGTCGCCTGCCAGCACTCCTACGACCAGCATCATACCTGCGTGGCTAAGGATAAATCCGCCTACACGGAGGAATGACATTGTGTTTGTAAGATATGAAAGACAGGTTTCGAACAGTTCGATGACACCTTCAATAATGAAGTTGCCGACAGACTTTTTCTCCTTCGGCTTATCCTTATCGTTCTGAACGGGTCTTCCGGGTGATGTAAGCTCTGCGGGCATCTTCATACGTTCAAAATAAAGGCCTGCGAATATATCATCTACCATTGCCCTGTGCTGTTTTGATACAAAATAAACGCCGTAGACGTTATCATCGTTTTCGGTGATAGGAATGAACACAAATTCCTTGTCGGTAAAGTATCCCAGCTTGTCATAGCTTTCACGGGGCATCTTTCCGTAAACCGCACGGACAAATTTCAGATCGTTCAGCTTTTCGAGGTCTTCTCTTGTTTTTCTGAGCAATTCTTCGCTCATAGTATCGGAAGCCATAATTGCCGCATCGGCAACCGTCTTATGCTTTAAATTGACGACGTTGCGTTTTATCGAGTTTGCGACAAGGTGTGCAAGAGGCTCTTTGAACATCATAACACCGAGCGGCAGTATCACCAGAAGAAGTATATACGGCAATGTGAACATCTCGATGCCGAATCCGAGCTGAAGTCCTGCCGCCGCTACGACTGCGATATAGAATATCATACCGGTTATGCCGTTTGCCCCGAACAGTGCGGAGGAATAATCCTTGCGCCTGAATGACAGCACGATATTCATTGTTATTGAAACCACTATCAATATGACACCTATCGCAAGCGCCGCTATAAGCAGATAGGTTGAAATCTGGAATATGCTGTTCGGTTTTCCGAGTACAGAGTAAAGCGGTTCGATATGGAAGAAAGGCTTTATTATATCTTCATTTCCGAACACCGATCCGTAAAGGCAGCCGAATATCGCCGAGCTTATGCCGATACGCTCCATTATCGGACCGAGCTTTGCTTTCTTCCACTTTGTGAGTATAAATCCGAAAAGCGAGATTACAAGCCCTTGTCCGAGATCGCCGAACATTATGCCGAATATCAGCATATACGTTATAGCGACATACGGTGTCGGGTCGATGCCCGTGTATGACGGTAAGCCGTACATATTGACAAACATCTCAAACGGTCTGAACAGCCGATTGTTTCTGAGCTTTGTCGGAGGCTTCATTCTGTCATCGACAAAATACTTCTTTTCCTCGATAACAATATCGGATACGCCCGACAGATGCTCCCTGAACTTTTCTACTTCTCTTGTCGGAACAAAACCCGCCATATAGAATTTATTGTTGATTACCGAAACCTGACTTCTAAGCTCATAGCTGTTGTTAAGGAAAATCAGCTTGCTGCGCACTTTTTCAAACTGCGTTTCTTCATTTTTCTTTATGACCGCAAGCTCTTCCTTTACATCCTTCAGCTTTGTTTCCAGTTCCTTAAGCTGTCTGTTAAGTTCAGCGGCGGCTGTTTCTCCGTCACCGTGAAGGAAGTCCGGTAAACGTATCCGCTCAAAATAAAGGCTTCTGAAAATATCGTCTATCTGTACGCTTTCTTCCACAGGGGCGAAATAAAGCCCCCAGACATAACCGTCCTTTTCTTCAAGCGGTTCAAACACAAAGCCTTTTTCGCTGTAGAAATCGAGCTTCGTATAGCTTTCCGACGGCAATTTGCCGAAACGTATCTTGACGTGCTTACAGCTGAACAAATCCTTGAAATCAACGTTTAGATTCGACAGGTTTCCGACCTGCCTTAATACATGGCTGTATTCGTCTATTGATTTCTCAAGCTCGTTCTTTTGCTCTATGACAGGCATCACACGCTGTTCAAGCTCCGTGAAATACATATCGAAGTCATGGATTGCCTCCATCTGTATATCGTCATACGAAACGGTTTTGTTTTTTATCCCAAGCCCGACGGACAATACATCTGCTCGTTTCATAAGACCGCCGTAAATGTCCTTGTCTTTCAGCGTCTTGAAATGTGCGGAACCGTAGGTCATGGTATAAAATGACGGCTCAATGTGAAAACATTTCGTTTCGCAACATCGTACAAGAGTTTTATTGACTTTTTTGAGAGGTCCGCTGACCGATATAAGTGACATCTTCTCAACTGCCATTATATCATTCCTTTCGCTGTATATTTGCTCTATAATATCAGCATTTTTTCTATCTGTGACGGCTCGAGCGAGTATCTTACGCCCTCTATCACAGTTGTTAAATTTCTGTTTTCAATCTGCAAAAGCTCAGTCAGTGAATATATAACCGTGCTGTCGCACTGTGACAATGCGAGCTTTGCGTCATAATAACGTTTGTTTGACGTATATACCGCCGTTTCGATGTCCGTTGCCTGCTCCTCGTTAATATCCTTGAAATAAGGGAGCTTCAGCAGAAGCGGCAGTATCGGCTCGTTATCGGCTTTCGTCAGTATCTGTTCCATTGCCTTTTTATCGAATCTGTCACAAAAAGGCAGAGTATGCGCAACCACATCTTCGGTTGACATTTTGAAAAGTCCTTTCAGCCGATAGCATATCTTGATATTGTACATATCGCAACGTCTGCGGATACATTTTTCTACTTCCGTGCGTTCACTGCCGGACATATCCTTTTTTATACGGGAAAAAAGCGTCGTATAAAGATATTTTGTAAGCTCATAATCAACAGAAACAATGGGCGGAAAAGCCTTAGTTCCGTCGGAAAGAGGAGCAAGAACATCATAATACGGCGTACCCTTCAGAACATCCAGTATTTCATCAAATGTTCTTGCTTTTGAAAGTGCCCGAATATCGTAAGAACAGATATTCGTCAGATAACCCGGAAAGCCCGGAATGAACAGATCGTAAACACCTGCGCCGATATACATTGCGGCATTGATAATCTGTTTTATTTCCTCCTGTATAAGCAGAAAATCATAGAACTTGTTTTTACTGCCCGGACAGAATTTTCTCAGCTCGTCATATATTCTGAAAAGACGTTTTTCCATCAGCCTTTCAGTCTGACTTCGCCTTACCGTATTGTCAACCGCTGAAAAATCCTCACAGAAATCGCCGTATGTTTTCAGCTGAGCCACGATCTCACCGACATTTGCCTTTGAGATCAAGGTCTTATATTCATCAAGACCCAGAAGCCCGCCGTACTTGGCTCTTGCTTTGGCAATGACCGCCGCCGAACCTGCCGACATGAAATCACCTCCGAATACTTAATCCTATGCTGTCATTCAACCGAAATGATATTTTTGTATATCTCGTCTGTCCATTTATCCCTGTTCTTCGAGAATTCATCGTCAAGACGCTTAATGACAGCGCTGCACTCGGCTGAAGTTGCAGAGCAATGTTCTTCTCCGCTCTTTTTAAGCTCATCGTGATAGCTGTTTATCTTGTCACTGCGTTCTTCTTCGCAGACGATACGTTCTTTTTCACGGAGAGCCGCCGCATCGGAAAGAATGGCTTCGGCTTTTTTGTTTGCCTGAGCAACTATTTCTTCGGCGTGCTTCTCATAAGCGATAATCTCGCTGATTACATCCATCGGAACACCACCTTTCAGTAGGCATAAATCTAAAATCATAATTAAGTTTACTACAATTATTCACAAAAAACAAGCCGAATTATTACCAAAAAGACTTTGAAAAATTTGTATGATAATATCCTTGACAAGACTTTTTCCTGTCGAACGCAAATATCGACATATTAAAAAACCGCAGGATGTCCTGCGGTTCAATGTTAGTTTTTAAGGCTCTGTAAGGGTGCGGGAATACGTCCGCCTCTTGAAATGAATTTTGACGAGGAGAACTTGCTGAGCTTCATTACCGGACCGCTTCCGAAAAGACCGCCGAACTCAAGCGTATCGCCTTCCTTCATTCCTATTGCGGGAATTACACGGACTGCCGTTGTCTTTGAGTTCACCATACCTATAGCGGCCTCGTCTGCGATGATTGCCGAGATCGTATCGGCGGATGTATCGCCGGGAACGGCTATCATATCAAGACCGACAGAGCAAACGGCTGTCATAGCTTCGAGTTTTTCTATTGATAATGCGCCACGGTTTACAGCGTCTATCATACCTGCATCCTCTGATACGGGGATAAATGCGCCTGAAAGACCGCCTACGCTTGAGGACGCCATTACGCCGCCCTTCTTTACAGCATCGTTCAGCATTGCAAGTGCGGCTGTTGTACCGTGTGCGCCGCAGCTCTCAAGGCCGATCTCCTCAAGGATATGTGCAACACTGTCGCCTACTGCGGGGGTAGGAGCAAGTGAAAGGTCAACGATACCGAAGGGTACGCCGAGCATCTTGCTTGCCTCAGCGCCTACAAGCTGACCCATACGGGTAATCTTGAATGCGGTTTTCTTTATCTGCTCTGCGACCTCGCTTATGCTTGCGTCAGGCATCTTGGAAAGTGCAGAACGAACAACGCCGGGTCCGCTTACGCCGACATTAAGAACGCAATCCGCCTCGCCGACACCGTGGAAGGCACCTGCCATAAAAGGATTATCCTCAACGGCATTACAGAAAACCACTATCTTTGCGGCGCCGAAACAATGGTTATCCTTAGTTGCTTCAGAAGCCTGCTTTATAATCTTACCCATAAGAGCAACGGCATCCATATTGATACCCGCTCTTGTAGAGCCGACATTGACTGAAGAGCATACGTTTGATGTTTCGGCAAGCGCTTCGGGTATAGAGTTTATAAGCTCAAGGTCGCCTGCCGCAAAACCCTTCTGAACAAGTGCGGAATAACCGCCGATGTAGTTTACACCCGTACCCTCTGCTACTCTCTGGAGAGTTTTTGCAAACTTTACGGGGCTTCCCTTAGCGGCTGCCGCAAGCATAGAGATGGGTGTTACCGAAAGGCGCTTGTTGATTATCGGAATGCCGTAGCGCTTTTCTATTATCTCACCTGTTTCAACGTGATGCTCCGCAACACGCATCATCTTCTCGTATACCTTTTCGCAGGATTTGTCTATATCGCTGTCGATACAGTCAAGAAGCGAGATACCCATTGTGATAGTACGGATGTCAAGATTTTCTTCCTGTATCATCTTGATGGTTTCAAGAATATCTTTTGAATTGAACATTTAGTTTCTCCCGTATGTAATTATATATTGTGCATCGAATTGAAAATATCTTCATGCATAACGTGTATCTGAAGACCCATATCGTTTCCGGCTTCTTTCAGCTTGTCTGCAAGTACATTGTAATCAACGGAACACTTTGTTATGTCAATAAGCATTGTCATAGCAAAAAGATCCTGCATTATCGTCTGTGTAACGTCCATAACATTTGCATTGCACTCTGCACAGATATTACTTACCTTAGCGAGAATACCTACTGTATCTTTACCAATAACCGCAACTACTGCTCTCATAAAATAAACCTCTCTTTTCGGGATAAAAAATATATCTCTTGCTATTATACACCACTCGGCTCTAAATGTCAAAGCATTTTTTAAAAAGGCGGAAAAACACATTGCGCCGTTATTCGTCAATATTTTCAAAAACTACTTGTAATCGGACATAAAAAATGATACAATATAAATATCTATATGGATAATTTATCTGATTTTCCGGAGTGTGTGACCATTGAACGATAGACTTGGCTTTTTAAGAGATAAATCGAATAAGCTGTCGCTGTCCCCAGGTGTCTATCTGATGAAAGACAAGACGGGCAGGATAATCTACGTCGGTAAGGCAAAAGCCTTGAAGAACCGTGTAACAACGTATTTTCATGCGCTTGAGAGCCATAATGCAAAGACAAGGAAGCTGGTCGAAAATATCTATGATTTCGACTTCATCGTCACACCGAGCGAGCTTGACGCACTTGTTCTTGAATGCAGTCTGATAAAGCAGTACAATCCCAAATATAATATACTGCTAAAGGACGATAAGGGCTATAATTATATAAAAATCACAAAAGAGCCATATCCGAGAATTTCTTATGCGCTTAACTGCAACGATAAGAATGCGGAGTATCTCGGCCCGTTCACGAGCGGATTTACCGCAAAGCAGGCGGTCGATGAGGTCAACAGAATCTTTATGTTCCCGTCCTGTCACAAGGTCTTTCCGAGAGATTTCAGAAAAGAGCGTCCGTGCCTTAATTATCATATAAAAAGATGTATGGGCGTTTGTACCGGCAAGATAAAGCAGGACGAATACAACAGCCTTATACACTCTGCAATAGAGTATATGCAAAACGGCAGTAAGGCGAGTGTGGAACGTCTTACCGAGCAGATGTACGAAGCATCAGAGAATCTTGAGTTTGAGAAAGCCGCAAAACTCCGTGACCGTATAAACGCAATTGAGAAAATGAAGGACGGTCAGGATATATTCTCCGACAAGACATACGATTTTGACGTTGTCGCACTGGCTCAGAACGTTGAGCTTGCAAGTATTGCTGTTATGTGCTACCGTGGCGGAAGAATAACCGACAAGATGAATTTCTTCATCGGTGACGAATATGACCCCGGTCAGATGCGTTCGGATTTTCTGGTCGAATACTACAGTGCAAGGACAGATGCGATTCCGAAACAGATTTATATAGACAAGGAAATGGAGGACAGTGCAATCCTCGAAGAATACTTCTCTGCTCTTTGCGGACATAAAGTTACTGTCACGGTGGCTCAGCGAGGCGAAGGATTGTCAAGGGTGCTTTTAGCTAAGCAGAACGCCTCTGAGTACCTTTCAATGAAGGTCGGCAGAACGGTAAAGGAAATAAACGCACTGGAGGATCTTGCAAAGCTGCTGGGCTTACCTAAGATACCGACAGTTATCGAAAGCTACGATATATCAAATCTCGGAGAGGACAGCAGAGTCGGCGGTATGATAGTGTACCGCAACGGCAGACCGTATAAGGCAGGCTACAGAAAATTTACAATAAAGAACGTTATCGGTCAGAACGACTATGCGTGTATGCAGGAGGTATTGCAAAGACGCATACAGCGTTATCTTGACGGTGACGAGAGTTTTGCGCCGCTGCCCGACCTTATTCTTCTCGACGGCGGAAAGGGTCATGTACACGCTGTACAGCAGGTGCTTGACAGTATGAATGTTTCAATACCGCTATACGGACTTGTAAAGGACGATAAGCACCGTACAAGAGCGATTGCGGCGCAGGGGGAAGAAATACAGATAAACGCCAACAGAAAGCTGTTTTCGCTGATGACAAACATTCAGGACGAGGTTCACCGCTTCTCGCTTTCATTCCAGCAGCAGACGCATAAGAAAAAGACTTATGAACTGGAGCTTACAAAAATCAAAGGCATAGGAGAAGCAAAGGCGCTCGCTCTTATAAAGCATTTCAAGACAAAGCAGGCACTCAAGGACGCATCTCCCGATGAGATTGCATCTGTAGCTAAAGTTAAAGAAGAAAAAGCAATAGAAATATACGATTTTATTAAAGAGAATTTTTGATTGACAAAGGAAAGGAAATAAGATGAGAGTAATCACAGGAACGGCAAGAGGCAGAAAGCTGACTGCACCGGAGGGACTTGACGTGCGTCCCACAAAGGACAGCGTAAAAGAGGCAATATTCAGTGCTATACAGTTTGAAACAGAAGGAAGCGTTGTGCTTGATTTATTTTCAGGCTCCGGTCAGCTTGGGATAGAGGCTGTAAGCAGAGGCGCTAAAAAAGCATATCTTGTGGACAGCAGTCAGAATTCGATAAAATTCATAAAGCAGAATGTAGCCCACGTCGGCTTTGAAAGTCAGTGCGAGATTGTCAATATGCCCAACTCCGCATTCTTAAGAACCACCGGAGAGAAATTCGACATTGCCCTGCTCGACCCGCCGTATGAGAAAAGCCTTATACAGCGTTCTCTGCCGGCTCTTACCGAGAAAATGAAGGATACGGGCGTAATAATATGCGAGCATGAACCTGGTTGCAGATTACCCGAAGAAATAAACGGATTTGTCATTACAAAATCAAAAAAATACGGCAAAACCGCACTTACATTCTACAGAAAACCACAGACGGAAGACGAGGAATAAAATATGAAAACAGCTATATATCCCGGTAGCTTTGACCCCGTAACGTATGGTCATCTTGAGATTATTTCAAGAGCGTCAAAGCTGTTTGATAAAGTAATCGTGCTTGTTTCGGTAAATCCGCTCAAGCCGTGCAGTTTTACAATAGATGAAAGAAAACAGTTCCTGCGTGAAAGCGTTGTGGCGGAAGGCATAGGAAATGTTGAAGTCGACAGCAACGAAGGACTTCTCATCGACTATTTCAACGAGCATAACGCAGACGTTATCGTAAAGGGGCTTCGTGCTATTTCTGACTTCGAATATGAATTCCAGATGGCACAAGCCAACAGAAAGCTGTGCTACAAAGCCGAAACGATATTCCTGACTTCAAAGAGCGAGTATACCTATCTGTCATCCAGTATGGTAAAGCAGATAGCGATGTTCGGCGGAGATATAAGCGATTTCGTTCCGGAGTGCATACTCGACAGAATAAACGAAAGGCTGAAAAGATACTGACGAATTATATTTCGTAAAAATAAATCAGATGTTTGAAAGGACGGTATTAAAATGAGCATTGAAGAAATTCTTGAGGCAATGGACATTGAGCTTGACAAATCAAAGAACGTTCCCCTGACAAGAGGTAAATCCCTTATTGATGTTGAGCAGTTCAGAGATCTTATCGGACAGGTAAGGCTGAACCTTCCCGGCGAAATAAAACAGGCACAGGCGCTTGTAAACGACCGCAGAGTGATTATTAACGATGCTAAGGCAGAAGCCGAAAGCATAATCAGAAAAGCCGAAGAAAAAGCGAAAGCTATGGTATCCGAGGAGGTTATTACAAAGCAGGCTCAGAACAGAGCTCACGAGATACTCACCTCGGCGCAGACAAAGTCCAAAGAGATTAAAAGTGCGACCAACAAATATGTTGAAAGTATGCTCAGCAGAGTTGACGAGCTTCTCACCTCGAACCTTACCGATGTAAGAAAGACAAGAGCGTCGCTTAAAGACAGCAAAAACTGACAGAGGCGTATATTGAGCTACAAAACGATAAGAAACCGCACTGAAGCGTCTTTTACCGAGAAAAAATCAGAATTTATCGGATACATTTCGCCTGCCGGAACAGAGGAAGAAGCGATAGGCTTCATAAACGAAATAAGAGCGATGCACAGAAAAGCCACCCACAACTGCTATGCCTATATTCTTCGCAACAACAATACAGGCAGACACAGCGATGACGGCGAGCCGGGCGGTACTGCGGGTATGCCAATTTATGACGTTCTTTCCAAAAACGGTATAACAGATGTCGTATGCGTTGTGACCCGTTATTTCGGAGGGATTCTGCTCGGTACGGGAGGGCTGGTCCACGCTTACTCAAAAGGTGCGTCGATGGCTCTTGCAAATGCCGAAATTGTAAATATGGAGGTAGCGGACAGCCTTAAAATAAGCTGCGACTATACTATGTACGGTATAGTCAATTCGGTGTTGCCTGAATTTGAGTCAATTATCCGTGACACAGAATTTACAGACAGCGTATGTATCTATCTCGACGTAAAAACCGAGCTTACCGAAAGTCTTACGGCAAAGCTGACCGACAGGTGCAACGGCAAGGTCAAAATCGAGAAGCTGAAAAGCGGATATGTCGAATTTTAAACAAAAATAAAAAAATAAAGGACTTTTTTCATATTTTAAAGTATATTATTTCGGAAGATGAACAGCCGGACGGTTGCTCATCTTCGATTTGTCGTTGACGGAAAGGTCGTGTGATATTTGGACTCAAATAACGGTAAATCACCACGCACGGTAACCGAAGAAATTGAAAATCTGACGCTTTCGCCCTACGCCTGCAAAAGCACAGCTACGAAGGGCAGAAAGGTATATGAGCCTCCGTGTGATATACGCACGGATTTTCAAAGGGATCGTGACAGAATAATCCACTGCAATTCTTTCAGACGGCTCAAGCACAAAACGCAGGTTTTTCTGATACCGAAATCAGACCACTACCGAACACGTCTTACGCATACCCTTGAGGTATCGCAGATTGCCAGAACAATAGCAAGAGCGTTAAGACTCAACGAGGATCTTACGGAAGCTATAGCGCTCGGTCACGATCTTGGACATACTCCCTTCGGGCATGACGGAGAGAGAACGCTGGATCAGCTTGTTCCCGACCATTTCAGGCATTACGAGCAGAGCAAGCGAGTAGTCGAGGTGATTGAAAAGAACGGTCAGGGACTTAATCTTACAAGCGAAGTTATTGACGGCATTCTGTGCCACACCAACGCTACCGCTAAAACGCTTGAAGGTCAGGTCGTAAAATTCAGCGACAAGATAGCGTACATAAATCACGACATTGAGGATGCGATAAGAGGCGGTGTTCTAAGACAGGAGGATTTGCCGAAAGGACCTATAGAGGTGCTTGGCAAAAGCAAAAGTGAGAGAATAACCACTCTGATAAAATCAATAATCGCAAACAGCACAGATCTTATACGATACGATGAAGTTACAAGACAGGCGCATGACGAGCTGCGGAAATTCATGTTCGACAAGGTTTATTTCGCACCGAGTACGAACGCCGAAAAAGGCAAGGCCTGCCACATAGTTGAATATCTGTATAAGTATTTCATCGGTTCTCCCGAGAAAATGCCGGAGCTTTATGTCGGCTTCGCAAAAGAATACGGGCTTGAACGTGCGGTATGCGACTTTATAAGCGGAATGACGGACGACTTTGCGGTTGACTACTTCAAGGAACTTTGCATTCCGAAAAGCTGGTCTTATTAACAGTTTTCAAAGAAAGGAAGAACGATGCGTTTATCGGAAGACTTTCTTTTAAATATCAAAGAAAGCAACGATATATATGATGTGATTTCATCGTATGTACCACTGAAAAAGTCAGGTACGGATTATGTCTGCAACTGCCCCTTCCACTCGGAAAAAACACCGTCCTGTCATATATACATGGCCACGCAGAGCTTTTACTGCTTCGGCTGCGGAGCGGCAGGCGATGTTATAAATTTCATACGGCTCTATGAGCATCTCGACTATATGGAAAGTGTGAAATTTTTAGCTCAGCGTGCAGGTATAGCTATGCCTGACGAAGAAGGCGACAACGGCATAAAAAGGCGTACACGGGCTTATGAAATGAACCGTGAGGCAGGAAGGTTCTTTCATAAATATCTGTACTCCCCTGCCGGCAAGGAAGGCCTTGATTACTTATACGGCAGAGGTCTAACAGACCACACGATAAGAACATACGGTCTTGGCTATGCTCCCGATACATGGGATTCACTGAAAAAACATATGAATTCGCTCGGATACAGCGATTCCGAGATGGAAGAAGCGTCACTGCTTTCAAAATCATCAAAAAGCGGTAATTACTTTGACTTTTTCAAGTACAGGGTAATGTTCCCGTTTATTGATGTCAGAGGCAATATAGTCGGTTTTTCCGGCCGTGTCATCGGCGGCGAAGATAACAGAAAGTACCTTAATACAAAGGCAACTGCGGTATATAATAAAAGTACATTCCTGTACAGCCTTAACCACGCAAAAAATGCGGGCGAGAGCGTTCTGATAATGTGCGAGGGAAACCTTGACGTCATTTCAATGTATCAGGCGGGCTTTAAAAACGCCGTTGCGACCTGCGGTACGGCTATAACGGATTCTCACGCAAGGAACATTGCGAATCTAGGCTTCAAAAAGGTCATTCTTGCGTATGACAGCGATGCCGCAGGACAGAAAGCTACCGCAAGAGCGATGAACATTCTTGACAAGGTAGGAATTTCCGCAAACGTGCTGACTATGCAGGGTGCAAAAGACCCCGATGAATATATCAAAAAGTTCGGCAAAGAGGCATTTCAGCTTCTGATTGACGGCAGCCAGTCGGGAATGGATTACGAGCTTAAAAAAATACGCTCAGAGACAGACCTCTCCGCACCCGGCGGAAAATCGGAATATCTAAAAAAAGCGGTCAGCTTTATAGCAAATATAAACAGCCCCATCGACCGTGCCGTGTACATTTCGACTATAGCACAGGAATGCGATGTCAACCGTGCAAATGTAGACATAGCCGTAAATCAGATTATCTCAAAGAGAAACAAAACACGGGAAAAGGATAATCGCCGTGCGATACTTAACGGCTCGGTAAACAGAGATAAGATTAATCCGGAAGCGTCACGCTATCCTGCTGAAACTCAGGCGGAACGGGGTATCATAGCATATCTGTTCCACTCGCCCGACGCTCTGAAAAAAATAACCGATAAAATAAGCTCCGATGATTTTGTTACGGAGTTCAACAAACGGCTGTTTATCGATCTCACGGCAATGATCTCCTGCGGACTTTCAAATGACGTTTCAATGCTTGCCGATAGATATTCTGCGGAGGAAGTTGCGTCAATATACAAGCTGATACACGAAAACAATAATTTGCCATTCAGCGTTGAACGGCTGAACGATTATCTGAATGTGCTGATAAAATACAGAGATAAGAAGCAATCAAAAAGTGTTGCGGATATGTCGGAGGATGAACTAAGGCAATTCGCTGACAAAATTAAAAACAATAAATCATGACCGGAAGGTTTTGAAAGGAACGATAAATATGGCAGACAGCAAAATAAACGAACTCATTAATCACGGTAAGCAGAGCGGTAAGCTCACAACAAAGGAGATAACCGATGTGCTTGAGGAGCTTGACTTTGATGCCGATGAAATCAACAAGCTCTATGACGATTTTGAAAGCAGCAATATTGAAATCGTCGATGACTTCTCTGCGGATGAAGACCTTGACAGTGCGCTTGACTTTACCGACAGCGACGATTTCGAGTCTTCTCTTTCATCTGAAGGCATCGCTATAGACGACCCTGTTAAAATCTATCTCAAGGAGATAGGCAGAGTGCCTCTGCTGACAGCGGAAGAAGAAATTGAACTTGCCACCCGTATGGCGCAGGGCGACAAGTATGCAAGAAAGCGTCTGAGCGAAGCAAACCTGCGACTTGTTGTAAGCATCGCAAAAAGATATGTCGGCAGAGGTATGCAGTTCCTCGATCTTATCCAGGAGGGTAATCTCGGACTTATCAAGGCAGTTGAAAAGTTTGATTATACAAAGGGATACAAGTTCTCGACCTACGCTACATGGTGGATAAGACAGGCAATCACACGTTCTATTGCAGACCAGGCAAGAACTATCAGAATCCCCGTTCATATGGTTGAAACCATAACAAAGGTAAAGAAGGTTTCAAGCCAGCTCCTGCACGAAAACGGTCACGAGCCTACACCTCAGGAAATTGCGGACAGACTCGGAATCACGGTTGACAGAGTAAGAGAAATACTCAGAATATCTCAGGATCCCGTTTCGCTTGAAACCCCTATCGGTGAAGAAGAAGACAGCCACTTAGGCGACTTCATTCCCGATGAGGATGCACCCGCACCCGCAGAAGCGGCATCAAGAACGCTTCTCAAGGAACAGCTGAGCGAAATTCTCGGTACGCTTACTCCCCGTGAAGAAAAGGTTCTTCGTCTGAGATTCGGTCTTGAAGACGGCAGACCGAGAACTCTTGAAGAAGTAGGTAAAGAGTTTGACGTTACAAGAGAGCGTATCAGACAGATAGAAGCAAAGGCTTTAAGAAAGCTGAGACACCCTTCGAGAAGCAAGAAGCTGAAGGATTTTCTGGACTGATAAGGAGTAAGAAATGCACATTACTCTGGAAACCGACTATGCTATCAGGATAGTTGATTTTATGGCAAAGAATGACGGCAGATTCGATGCAAAAGCGATTTCCGAAAAGACCTATGTGCCGCAGACATTTGCTATGAAGATTCTTCGAAAACTGGGAAATGCCGGTATAGTAAACTCGTACAAAGGCACTAAGGGCGGATATGAGCTTGGCAGGTCGCCGTCTGAATTATCGCTGTATGACATGGTCGAGGCGGTAGAGGATACATATATGTTCAGCCGTTGCCTTGACGGGCATTATAACTGCAATCGTGCCGAAAACGGTCTTCCCTGCAATTATCGCATAGCGTTTGCCAGAATTTCCGATATAGTATGTGACGAGCTTAAAAAACTAACTTTTGATGATTTTACCGGAAAGGCTTGACAAGGCAAAATTGATATGCTATAATATATAGCGTTAAGTTTTGGAGTAACTGCCAAGAAGGAGAACAGTATGACGTATAAAGAGAGCTTTATTAAATTCATGGTTGACAGCGGAGTTCTTACATTCGGCGAGTTCACACTCAAGAGTGGCAGAAAAGCTCCTTACTTCATAAACACAGGCAACTACAAGACAGGCGCACAGCTTGCGAAGCTCGGTGAGTTCTATGCAGAGTGCATCCACGACAACGGCATTGAAGCCGATGTACTGTTCGGACCTGCCTACAAGGGCATTCCCCTTTCGGTAAGTGCTTGTGTGGCACTGTTCAACAAGTTCGGCGTTGATGTAAGCTACTGCTTTGACAGAAAAGAGGTCAAGGATCACGGCGAAGGCGGTATGTTTGTAGGAAAGCAGCTTGCCGACGGCGATAAGGTAGTTATCATAGAAGATGTAATGACATCAGGCAAGGCTCTCAGAGAAGTTCTTCCCAAGCTCAAGGGTGCGGCTGATGTAAATATAACGGCAATGGTAATAACAGTTGACCGTATGGAAAAAGCACTTGACAGTGATTTAAGCGCAGTACAGTCTGCCGACAAGGATTTCGGCGTAAAGGTTTACTCGATTGTTAATATCAATGACATAATCAGTGCCATTGAAAGCGGCGTTATCGAGGGCAAGCAGTACCTTGACGCTATGAAGCAGTACCGCAGCACTTACGGCGTAGAATATTAATTGAATACTCTTCCCTCTTGAAAAAGAGGGATAACATCGAGGTGTGGCTCAGTTTGGTAGAGCGCTGCGTTCGGGACGCAGAGGTCGCAAGTTCAAATCTTGTCACCTCGACCATAATGTGGAGACAAAAAAGATGTCTCACGCGAAAAGCCCGAATATATCGGGCTTTTTTGCTACCTAAACGGCGATTTTTCTCTGTGCCAAAACACAGATGTAAAATCGCCGTTTTCCCTTTGTGGATAGACTTGAACTCCCGAAAAGTAAATATCAGATACGCAAGGCAGATAGAAATCAAAAATCTATCTGCCTTTTTTATTACCCTAAAAAGGAGAAATCAAATATGCTGCAGAAAGAATTAGCCAAACGGCTCAAGGCTCGGTACGACACCAAGATGGACGGCAACGGATGGTTGGAGGTGTCCTCGGACGGCATCCCCCTCTGCCGGATAAAATACAACGGTCAATTCCTGAGCAACGCCGACAAAAACCTATCCGATGAATACCGCAGTAAAATTGCAGATATTCAGGATGAGATCTCTACGGTAAGGGAATATGTCGGGCTCTACGAACACGCACCGCAGATGAAAGCTGCCGATGTCTCCGATTACAGACAACTTGCCGCCTTCGGAGATACGGTGTTGGCGGCAACCTACAGTGAAAAGAACGGCTTTATGTTCTGCACATGGAAACAGAATGCAGACGGCGACTCGGTGTTCTGGGGAGATTACTCGCCGAACTATGAATATGTCAAGGAAGCCTTTGCCGTGCGCTCCGGTCTCGTCAACAAACACCGCCTGTTCAGTGAGAATGAATCGGCAGGCCTTTGTCGCTGTGTGGACTTTGCCAAAGGCAACTGCGAAACGCTAACCTATGAGCAGGAACGGCAGCTGGATAAGCTCCAAGAAAAGCTCACGGACGGATATCCCTCTCTTGAAGCCGAGCCGCCGACCTTTGAACAGGTGTCACCCCCGCAACAGAATATGTAATACTATCAATCGCCCTTCGGTTACACAAAAACCGGAGGGCTTTTTCCATTTCACAAGGAGAAAAGACAATGACCATATTTTCAGATAATCCATATGATAGACGCATGGAACGGCTGATGATGACCGTTCCGAATTTTGCACCGAGAGGTGTGGGCTTCCGTTTTACCGAAGCACAAATATCCATCACGGCAACCGCCGCCACACCCACGGAGATACTGACGGCCACCATGTGGCAGATACGCTGTCCGCCCTTCCGCAAGAGATTCAACGAATATATAGAAAGCGAGGAAAAACCCATGACATATATAAATGAAAAGCACCGGACAAGATTTACACTTGCCGCAAAGAATGTACACCGAGAGAATTACGCACTGCTTTCGGCGCTGTATCTGCTCACTGCCGACCAAAGGCTGTGGAGCTGCTGCAAGCACCATATAAATAACGGCTGTGTGTTTTTTGAGAACATTAAGCTCCATAATTGTACCGAACGAGCCTACACCCTCTACTGCGCGGCAAAAGACTTGACCCTCGGTACAAAACATCTTACCGTGTCGGATCTGGCTGACGCCGACCTTGTTCCGCCTATGCTGTTCCGCACCATCTGCAACGCTATGGGAATTCGCAGATTCGGACTCATAGCCATAAGGGAGAACTGCCATGATTAAACTGAAAATCAAATACGGCAACAGTCAGACCGACCTCCGCTTTCCCTGCACCGAAAAGAAAATGAATGCGGCGCTCGAAAGAATCCACGCCGAGGATGTCACACCCCTTGAACTGTATGTGTCCGAGGTCATATTCCCCGAGGAACTCGGCTGCCTCCAAGACCGATTCGTCAATCTCGATGAAGTCAACTACCTCGGAAAACGGATGGACAGCTTCTTCGGTGACGAGGAATATCAGTTCTATGAAGCCATGAAGTTAGAGGGCTTTGACACCCTGCCCGATCTCATCAATTTGAGCTTTAATCTCAATCGCTATCCGCTGATTCGGGATATCGGTGACATGGGCAAAATCGGCAGAGAGTATCTGCTGACGGTCAACGGCTGCATACCGGCACACGATGAGGATGACCCGAAATATGCGCAGCTCGGACGGGAACTGATACAGTCCGGCAACGGCATATTTACCGAACACGGAATGCTGTTCGTTGATGAAAACACGCCGTTCCAACGGTCATATGACGGACAGACCTTCCCGCCGTATTTGTATGATCCGGGGGTGCTTTGCGTTGCCAAGGCCGAGTATGGCGGCAAAACCGAATATCTGTATTTTCCCTGTGAGGAGGAAGCCATCGACAAGGCGTTTGCAAGGCTCGGCACAACAGCGGATGAGGTGAAAATTACGCTGGAGGACTTCAATACCGACAGCCCCGAATGGTTCGGGCGATTCCGTGAGATTGCCTCCGAGGAAGGCGTATACGAGCTGAACCGGCTGACCGCCGCCGTTAATACGGCGGATATGGATCTGAAAAAGCTGTGGTCAGTGGCAGAATATGCCGAAGCCGAGGACGCCGAGCAGCTCACAAGGCTGGCAAGAAATATCGGGTGCTTCACCTTCATTGAGGGAGCAACAGGCTATGCCGAGGTGGGAAGGTTTTTTATCGAAACCGAGGACAGATATGTTCTTGATCTTGAAATGGAAGATTATTTCGACTATGAGGGATTCGGAGAATATATCTCGGATAAATTTTACGGCAAATTTGTTTGTGGCGGCTTCATCTGCAACGACACCGACACCAGTCTGCTCGATATCTTATATCAGGACGAGCCTATGACGATGGGAGGAATGTAATATGATCACCGCAATTATTCGCAATAAAGAGAACACCCTTGTTCTCGAACTGCCTCACAGCATTTACGACATTTATAAAAAGCTACAGTCTATCGGCATTATGCAGCCACCAAAGCGAATCCCGCTGACCGACAACGAGGACGAGGATATCGGCGTAAAGCTGTTCAGCGAGAGTGACTTCGGTCAGCATCTGCTCCTCACACTGCATGAGAAAAACACCATCGCCGACGCCAATATGCTGACGCTTGTTATTGGGTCGGCAAGCGATGACATCAAAGAGGAACTCGAACAAAACATCCTCTACGACCAGTACGATTCAATGGACGAGGTAATCAACGCCGTCCGTCAGATGACGCAGGACGCCGGTCCCGTAAAGGCTGTATTCTTTTGCCCTCTCATCGGGAACATTGACGAGGGTGACGGAGATATGTTCACGGTCGGAGATTCCTACCTTGCCGACAGCGCCGATGAGATTGCCGATGCATTGAATCGTTACACCGCCAATGACGAAAACGATACGGCAACCTATTATAACAAGGATGACGGCGTGAGCGAAAAGCTGACCTCGGCTGTGTGGTCGGTGGAGCTGCACGGTGGCAGACTGTTCGGACGGATGGATTGCAGCCTTAAGGAAGCGCTCACTGCAGAGGAAACGGAAGCACTCCGGGACTGGCTCATCGGACAGTGCTCGGACGGCCTTTGTGAGGGTTTCGAGCAGCAGCCCATTGATACAATGGACGGCGAACTGTTCGTCTCCTTCTGGAACAGCGGCGATGACTACGCCATGATGACCGAGGACGAATTTGAGGATCATCTGCAAAACACCGAAATGACGATGGGAGGAATGTAATATATGGCCTTGCTTTTTTCTGCGGTAACCGTAACCGCAGACGATGAAGAAATTGAATTGACGGTCGGTGGGATACCGAGAGAATTCGACGACCTCGTCGGCTGGACAGCCTTTGATGACTTTATGGAGAATGTCGATGCGGAAACAGAGGTCAGCGTACACGCCGAAGCCTATTTGTACGGCGGTGAAGAAGCAGTAACGGCGACACCCGAAGAAGTGGCGTATCTGATAATGCGCATGGAACGGGATGAAAATTTCCTTGCCGGGCACTGCGACAATATCGAGGATGTCGACTTCTCCTTTTTACGACCGCCGGAGGAATATTACGAAATGGAGATGAACTGATGACAGATAAAGCAAAACCGCCGCAGCCCATGGCGTTCAAGAACCTTGCCGAGCTGAAACGGTATATCAAAATCGGCACGGAATTCAAAGCGACGAGCCACAAATACCACCCCGACATCGTTGGGCTGACCCGTGTGGTGACAAAGGTGCAGACCAATGGCTTTTACTCAAAAATCAAGGATGAGCCGAACCATCGGTTCTCCGACTGCAATGGAGGCAAAGGCTTTTTCACTGAGGTCGGCAAGGCCGGCGGATATATCTTTGACGGCACTGCGGTTAAGGTGTTGGACAAGCGCGGTGAAAACGGCGTTATTTACGAATTGGAATTTTACAGAGAAAACACGGAGGTAAACAGTATGAACGAATATGACCGCCTGTACAGACAGGCACAGAGATACAAAGAGCAGTATCCCGAAGGCACAAGAATTTTGCTTTTGCACATGGGCGACGATCCCCGCCCCGTTGAGGACGATATGCGCGGCACGGTAAAGTATGTGGACGATATGTCCACCGTACACTGCAGATTCGATAACGGCAGGCAGCTCGGTATCATCCCCGGAGAGGACTCCTTCCGCAAGCTCACCGATGAGGAGCTTGCCGAGGAACAGGCCGACAGCGAGGACATGGACGAGGACAACGGCCCCGTCATGGGAATGTAGGAGGTTGCCTATTGGAACACGATATTCTTATACCGCAGCCGCAGGCAGATATGCTGCTTCGGGAAGCCGCCGAGCGTGAGGCGTCGGCAGAGGAACTGCTTGCGGAAATCATCAGAAAATATATAGAAAGGAACGAGCGCAATGGCGGATGAAAAGAAAGGCATCACCGTAAAAATCGATGCCGACCTCCATGCCGAAATCAGAGAATATCTCGAACGGCATGAAGGGATGACAATGGCTGAGTTTATCACCCTTGCGGTGGACGATGAGCTTCACCCGAAAATACAGCAGAAAGAAGGAAATAGCATGGGCAATATGAGAACGATGGCATTTCAGGTGCCGGAGGAACTGTTTCAGAGAATCAAGGACTACCTGCACCGCAACAATATGAGTCAGAAGGAATTCGTCCTCGGTCTTATTGAAACCGAACTCGACCGAGAACAGGCCGAGCGTGAGAGCCAAATCGACGCCGAAAGCCCCACAGAGGATATCTGCGAAAACGGACGAGGAAGCCGCAGAAAACGGCTTTGCGGGCGAATGTGAGGGCGACAACGGCAACGATGAGGAAACCGAGGATGAGGACGAGGCCGAGGGCTTCGGTATGACGATGTAAGGAAAGCGAGGCGGAACAGAAAAAACAACGGTATCGGTCGGATGACCTATGCCAATCAGATTTTTGGATATGTTCGCAGGCATCGGTGGCTTTCGGTCGGGGCTTGAACGGCTCGGCGGTTTTGAGTGCGTCGGCTACTGCGAGATAGACAAATACGCAAAGCAGGCGTATGACGCCATGTACCCCACGAAAGGAGAATTGTATTTTGCAGACGCAAGAACCATTGACCCATACACCTTGCCGGATATCGACCTTATTTGCGGCGGTTTTCCCTGTCAGTCCTTCAGTATCGCAGGGCTCCGCAGAGGATTCCAAGATGACACAAGAGGCACTCTCTTTTTTGAGATCGCCCGAATTGCCGCCGTTAAAAGACCACCTTTTCTGCTGCTTGAAAATGTTCCCGGTCTCCTGTCGCATGACAAAGGCCGGACTTTTGCGACCATCCTCAGTGCGCTGGATGAGCTGGGGTATGATGTCGCATGGCAAATCCTTAACAGCAAGGATTTCGGTGTCCCCCAATCCCGAAAGCGCGTGTATATTGTCGGATATCTTAGAGAAAGATGTGCCGGAGAAATACTATCTTTCACAAACGCAAATGCAGCGTCTCTTATCCAACTCCTTGGAGGCACAGAGGGCAATCGGGTCTACTCGGACGAGGGAGTCGGCATTACTCTCACAAGCGGCGCCGGAGGCTTCGGAGGAAAAACAGGACTCTACGATGTAGCCCTGCCTATCAAGGTGGATACGAAATCCGGCTTTCAGCTTGCACATCCCGGCGACAGCATCGACCTTGCCTACCCGACAATGAATACACGGCGAGGTCGAGTCGGAGAAAAGATCGCTCATACCGTAACGCCCGGCAATACGCAGGGCTATTTTTTTATCGACATGAACGCCGATCCACAGCTTACCGAAACGGCTCGGTGCATTACTGCCCGACAGGACAGCGGCATCAGCAAGCACAAAGGCGAACACTCCGCCGTGTTTATTGAGGACGAGCCGAGAGCCGTTGTGACGCCCGATAAGAAAACCATCCGTCAGCAGGGCCGTTGGATCAAAGAGCCTAACGAGCCGATGTTCACCCTTACGGTGCAGGACCGGCACGGTATCCTCCGTTACGGCAGAGTGCGAAAGCTCACGCCGAGAGAATGCTGGCGCTTGCAGGGCTTTGCGGACGAACAATTCGATAAAGCAGCTGCTACGGGATTAAAAGACGGGCGGCTATACAAAATGGCAGGCAACGCCGTGAGCGTGCCTGTCGTTTCTGCTGTCGGTGCCGTTATCAAGCGAATATACCAAGAGCAAATTCAGAAAGGATAAGCGAGAATGAACTATAACAGAAAAATCATGAGGCTTGAACTATCCGCCGAAAAAGCACTTAACGGCGGATATTATTATGCCGAATTACTGCTGCCTGCGGCGGACTATGAAATCAAGGACGCTATGCAAAGAACCCGTGCCGTCGGCAGAGAAAACACGGTTGAAGTCAGTATCCTTGAATGCGATATCCTGCCGGAGCTGCAGGACATCCGATTGGACACCTTCAGCTTGGACGAGCTGAACTTCCTTGCCAAAAGGCTTGTATCCCTTACCGACGAGGAACTGCCCGTGTTTTACGCCGTGACCGAGCAGATATTCAACGACGCAGACGAAAACCCCATCAGCATCAAAGATCTCATCAACTGCACCTACGGCTTGGACACCGTTCCCGTCGCTCATAATGTGAGCAATCTTTCCGAGCTCGGTCGGTTTGCCTTCGAAAATGAACTGCTTTCCGACCTCGAAGGTATCCCCGAAAGTGCCGTTCCGTTTTTGAATGCAGAACAGATCGGCAGAGTGCAGCAGAAAAACGATAACGGCGTGTTTGAGGGCAGGCTGTATATCCCCACCGTCCATTATGGCCGACCGGAGATATATGACGGCGTGACCTTGCCGGACGAGGAATCCGAATCCTCCGACTTTGCCATTCGTCTGCTTGTATCGGGTACGCCGGAGCATATCAAGGGCGATCCTGTAGATAGGGCTATTTGGCTTGACCTTCCAATGGCAAGCGACATACTCGCAAATTATGCCGCGGCATTTAATGAAGCAGACATCGGCGATTGTGTGTACTACGATTTTGAATCTGTAATCCCGCAGATTACCTCGGAGATGTTCGGCAGCATGAGCGATGTCCAAGCACTCAATAAACTTGCTGCGGAAATCAGAATCATGAGCGAAAGCGAACAGGTTAAATTCAAAGCCGTTCTCGACGCCGGAAACACGGCAAGCATTCATGACGCGCTGAATGCGGCACAAAACCTGTGGCGGTATGAATTCACCGCCGAACCCGACACCGCAGACGGTTTCTTCAAGAAATATATTTATGAAAACACAAGCACGGAGTTTGACAGCAAGTGGCTTGAAAATCTGCTACCGAGAAATGAGGCGGATAAATTACTCGGCCGCATCGGTGCAGCCGTCACGGACTACGGCGTTATTTCCGCCCGAAACGGCCATTTGTTCAAGCCCGTGCCGTATGACGAGCCGGAGGCAAAGGAACTGAAAACGCAGGCACTAACCGAGGAAAAGCTGGATGTCATTGAGGTGCTTGACCGCAGAGCGCTGTTCAGCAACGGTCGTCTCATGCCCGAACAGATCCCCGAAGGTTTGTATGCCTATGACCTCCGCCACAGCGACGACGGCGGCCGCTTTTGTTCGGTAGAGCCGAGAGTGGGCGTTAACCACGGAGGCACGATACTTCTGAAAGAAGTGCTGGACTTCGGAGAGTGCGGATATATCTCACTGGACGAGGACACCGAGCCGAATTTTACGGGTGAAGAAATGACGGCAGAGAAATTTGCCGAGGAAGAAACACTTGACGAATCCATGCAGATGGGAGGTATGCAGTTATGAGCATTAAAACCGTAAAAACAGAGGAATTACGCCGTATGAACGGCAAGGAAGGACTTGTTTTGCAAGGCTGCGGCGGCGACCCGCAGGAGTGGCTTGACGGCATCAACAGTCTGCTCACCGATGAGGGAATCTTAAAAAACGGCAGCAGATTTGAGAATATCTCGGTATTCCAAAACGGCGAACTCACCAATATCCTCTTTCCCTTTGAGGACGGGTTGGAAATCGACATGGGCAAACTCGCCATGTGGAGATTGCGTTCCCACGAACAGTTCGGCGGCATCTGGCTTTCGGACTATGTTCCGAATCGGCTCGGTGGCTTTATTTCCGAACATGAGCCGGATAAGACAAAGCCCGATTGCAGGCTCATCGGCGAGGACGGAAACATCTTCAACCTTATGGGGCTTGCCGCCCGTACACTCCGACACAACGGTCTTGCGGAACAGGCAACGGAAATGACCGGCCGCATTCATGAGTGCGGCAGCTATGATGAAGCCCTCTGCATTATCGGCGAATATGTCAATATAACGGGCGGCGAGGAATCCGAGGATGAGGACGAAGGGATGGGTATGCGCTTATGACCTATGACGAACTGCAAAAGAAAACCGCAGAGCTTTACGCATCCGGCGAGGTATATACTTCGCCGGATTTTCAGTGCGACCAAACAGGCGGCTTCCCGACCTCGCTTTGCGTATGTTGGGAAAAGCAAAAGGCATGGCTTGAACTGAACGAAAATCTCCTCATGGACAGAGATGATACGGAGCTCGGTTATTACAGAGATTTGTGCGCCGATTACGGTATCCGCTCCTGCTGCGACATCGAGGACTTTAACAGCCTGCTCCGCGGGCTCGGCGAGGACGCTATCCGGACCGCCGAGCTGTTTCCCGATGAGGACGAAAGTATAACGATGGGAGGAATGTAAAATGGAGATCGCCATGCTCATAATCGGCCTGCTCCTCGGCGGGTGCGTCAGCTTCTGTATCCTCGGATGTATGCAGATCAACCGCATCAACGACTATGAGGAAGAGATACGCAGGCTCCGTGCCAAAGAGAGAGCCAAAACAGAATAAACAATAAATCCACAGCGGTATCAATCGTTTTGAAAACGAAAGATACCGCTTTTTTTGTTTTCGGAACGGTTGACCGCCTCAAAGTGAGGTGATCAAAATAAAATCCCCTGTAACTTGGATAGGAAATAAAACCTCTATCCTCCACATCCTGTATGCCTTGTTTCCCATAGGCTGTGACCGCTATGTTGAGCCGTTCGGCGGCTCCGGTGCGGTATTGCTCGGAAAGCCCGTGCCGGACAAATTCGAGGTGTTCAACGATTACAATCACAACCTCGTCAATCTGTTCCGCTGTATGCACGACCGACCGCTGGAGTTCATCCGAGAGCTGGGCTTTTTAAGCCTCAATTCCCGTGACGATTTTGCGATCTTAAAAAAGTTCTTTGAAAAAGAGGAATTCACCGAGGACTACCTCAAGGCGCAACTTGACCTTACGGAAATATTGCTGCCCGCAGTGAACGCCGAGGAAGTGCGAACGCTGTATGCGGCGGCACGGAACGATCACGACCTGCGCAGAGCCGCTATGTTTCTAAAGCTCATCCGCTACAGCTATTCCAGCGGATGCAAGTCCTTTGCCTGTCAGCCGTTTTCCCTCAGAACGCTGTTTATGCTCGTACAGGATTTTGCCAAGCGGTGCGAGAATGTGGTCATCGAAAACCAGGACTTTGAAACCCTTATAAAGCACTACGACCGCCCGACAACCTTCACCTACTGCGATCCGCCATACTTCACAAGCGAATATGTGTATGACTGCGGCTTCACATGGGAGGATCATCTGCGGCTCTACCACGCCCTTGCGGGTATGAAAGGCAAATTCCTGCTGTCCTACAATGACTGCCCCGAGATCCGGGAGTTATATAAGGAATATAACTTTTTCGACTTCAAGCGGGTGCATAGCATGGCGCAGAAGTACGAGGCAGGCAAAGAATTCCCCGAACTGCTCATAGCCAATTATGACCTCTTTGAGCGTGAACGGCAGCAGCCGCACCAGCTCACCTTGTTCGATTCCATCGACAAGCCACTCGACTACGAAAAAATATTAAAGGAGAACATCGTATGCAGAATAAAAAGATAAAAACCGAAATCATTATGCTTCCCGTGCCTGCCGAATTATTCCTCGAAGCCGGAATGTTCGAGGATGATCCCATGCAGATGTACGCAGACGGACATAAGATCGTCATTGAAACCATCGACGACCCGAAGGACATCGTCTGTGACGGCGATTGCGAAAACTGTCCCATTGCCGACATGGACTGTGACGGCGACTGCGAGGACTGCCCTTGCAGCGATAATTGCGATGAAAGCGAGGCGAACTGATATGACAAAGCTATACCGTGTCCTTGGCAAAAGAGGGCGCATCACTATCCCGTTTGAGATTCGGCAGCGTGTGGGCTTCACCTATAACGATGTGCTGTCGTTTACGGAATCCCCGGACGGCAGAACCGTGACCGTCAAGCGTGAGAAAATCTGCGACAACTGCGCCAAGACAGCTGACAAGGAAACCGAGATGACGCTTGAGGATTTCCTCGACAGCCTCTCCGCCGAACAGCAGCGTGTAGCGCTGGTGCATTTGTCCGTCAAGTGGGCTGAACAGAAAGCAGGTGGACAGAATGCCGAAAATTAATCCGCTGTATCCCTTTTCACTGAAAGAGGCGGTAAGCCTTGGCGAAAAAGACCTTTGGCGGGAAAGCTACCTCGAAAATTGCGACTGTGCAAGAGCCATAGAACGAGCCATTGACGAACACTATGACGGTCAGCGCCTTAATTCCTGCGCCAAGGAAGTCATCGACCGATACGGCTTTGACCGTGTGAATTTTGTGCTGGCAAATACGGTCAGGCAGTCCATTGAGGACGGCAGATATTCCGAGGACAACAAGAAATGGGCAAGGCGCTTTTCCGTTATGGATAAGGAACACACATGGCAATACCATGTCCGCAGCCATCCGGGGATCGTCAATCTATTCGTTGCCGATGCAAGGCGGCAGTGGGATAAACTCGGATTATATGACGGCAGTCAGTGCGACAGTGAGCGCAGTGGGCAGCTCGACTATACCGATCGCATCCTTGTACTGAATCCGTCCGTCCTCAAGGACGAGTGCAAAAGGCCGCAGGATCAGCTTTTTTACGCCACCCACGGCAATGGTTGCCGCCCCGATTCCCTCGGCACGAAGGTGTTCGGATTCCATGTGTCGGACGGAGAAAAAACTTATTACCGCCGCACGGAATTTGTGGGCGCACTGAAAGAGGAACTCATCCCCGAATGGGTAAAGGAAAACACGCAGAAATATCTTGAAGCCGACGACCTTGCCGACGAACTCAATGAGGACGGCGGCATGACAATAAATCTGTAATCAGGAGGATTTTTATTATGGCAACGAAGAAAGCAAACAACGCATCGCAATCCAAAATTCCGGTCAGCGCCAAAATCGACCGCATGATCGAGCGTGAGAATGCGACGGTCAAAGCCTATGCCAGCGTGAATATCGGCGGCGCGTTCGTTATTAAGGACATCGCCGTGGTGGACGGTCAGAAAGGGATGTTCGCCCGAATGCCCTTTCGCTCCTACAAAACTGGCAGCGGCGAAACAAAATATTCCGACATTGCCTTTGCCCTCACCGATGAGGCAAGACAGAGTCTCAATGACGCCGTTCTCGGCGCTTACCGTGAGGCTATGGAGGAATCCGAGGACGAATTGCCCGATGAGTACGAAAGTCCTGCACAAAAGATGTGACTTTTTTCTGAAAAGTGCAGATTTCTCTGGACTTTCCGAATTTTTTCGGTATCCTGTAGGTAGAGGTGGTAAATATGAGAAAGACGAAAATGCTCGCAGCCCTCCTCGCAGGACTGATCACGCTGAGCCTTGCGGGATGCGGTGCGGATAAGACGGAAAATACAGGCAGCGATCCTGCAAGCACGGAAAGCGGTATCACGGCAACGGTAACGGACAACGATTCCGAGCCGACCGCCGAGAGCAGCCTGCCTACTGACAGCGAAATAAAGCAAGACGAATCTACGGCAGAAAAAGAAAAGGCCGAAAGCAATGCCCCTGCCGACAGCGGCAGTAAGGCAGGCACCAAAAAGCCTGCCGAATCAAATCAGCAGACAAAGACACCGTCCAAGCAGACGGAAGCTCCGAAACCTGCCGAGGAAAAACCGCAGACGCCTGTACCCGCAGAAAAGCCCGAAGCTCCTGCCGAAACACCTACCGCCAATGAGGTGGCAAGGAAAACGGCAGAAAAGATAAATGCACTAAGGCAATCCCAAGGCTCACCGGCTGCATCCATCCTCCCCGGACTCGGCAAGGTCGCAACCTATCGTTCAGAGCAGCTCGTAACAAACTTCTCGCATGAATCAAGTCCCGACGCCTGCACCGTATTGAAATACGGAGAATATGTGGATATGTCGGACTGCGGAATGCCCGAAGCGAGCTACTACCGAGGATACAATGCCGAGGCCGCCGCCAAAGGAAATTGGACGGGTACGGCAGACGAGATAGCCGATAAAATAGCAAACGGCTTCAAGAACAGTGCCGGCCATTGGCGCTATGTGGGAAGTGCCGAATACACCTACATGGCGGTCGGCATCACCTACAAAGGCGGCACATGGTACTGTTGCGTATGCGTAAGCAGTCAAAACTACGGCGGATAACCGCCCGATATACTCCCATCACGAACGCTTGATAAAATCAGGCGTTCTTTTTTTATACAAATAAACTTGAAAGGATGAGTCAATATGAACAGAAAGAAATTGTTATCCTTGCTCCTTGCATTGGTAATGGTACTCAGCGCTTTCCCGATTTCGGCGTTTGCGGCACCTGCCTCGGACATCCCCGATAAAATGCTCGACAACCCCATTGTCAGAGCGCTTGCCTATACGGGCTACAATGTGCAGAAGCAGAAGGATAACGGCACGATTTATCAGACCGGACACTACGGCGGCGCACTGAAACGAAACGCACCGAGTATCCTCTCGGATATTCATTACAGCACTTCGCTTACGGGTAAGGAAACGGTTTCCGATTCCTCGACCGTAACGGGCAAAGCACCGAACATTGCAAGGTTCGAGCAGTATGGTCTCTGCTGTGCAAGCTTCGTGACCTACTATATTTGCAACTATCTGCCTAACATTGAGGGTGTGGATACGCAGTTTATTACCGACGCCATCAATGCTACGGGAACGAACTCGCAGGCCGTTGTGACTTGGCAGAACGCACTCAATAAGCTTGCTTCGCAGGGCAAGGTTGAAAAGGTCGGCACGAGTCCGAGCGATGTGGATTATTCCAAGCTCACCCCCGGCGATATTATCATCTTCGGCAACAGCTCAAGCAGCCATGTCCATGCGGCTATTTTTGCAGGCGTGTATAACGGCAAGCACTTCATTATCCATGTAGGTAATGAGAGAGGCCCCGAAATCAACACCACCGAAGGTATGGCACACTCCTCCAACGGAGATAAGGCATCCACGCCGAACGGATATTATCATTTGCCGGATGAGCTCTTTATCGAAAACGGTTTTATGGAGGTTAAAAAGACCGATGAAAACGGCAAGGCACTTGCCGGAGCCGTATTCGTTGCCACAAATCAAAAGACGGGTAAAGCATACAAGATCGGCCCGACCAATGCCTCCGGCTATGCCAAGGCTGCCGATCCGATCCCGTTCGGCACTTATACCGTCAAGGAAACCGTGTTCCCGAAGGACTACCGTGCTTACGGAAAATCCGAATGGACGGTCACACTCAACAAGAACACCCCGAACGCCACGATTACCATTAAGGCTGTCAACGAGCTGATCCCCGGCAGTGCCAAAATCGTCAAGGTCAGTGAGGACGGCAAGGTGGACGGCATTACCTTCCGCATTCAGGGCGAGGGCGTGGACAAAACCGTTAAAACCGCAAACGGCGGTGTGATTCAGGTAGACAACCTCAAGCCCGGCGTGTACACCGTGACCGAAACCGAGTATGATAAATATATTCCGCAGGAGGTTCGCCGTGTAACCGTTGTCAGCGGTCAGGTGTCAACCGTCAATTTCAGCAACAAGCTCCGCCGCGGCGACCTCACCGTCAAAAAGACCGCCGAGGACGGACTGACAGAGGGCATGAAGTTCCGCCTCTACGGAACATCGATCTCCGGCATTGAGGTCAACGAGTATGCTGTGACCGATAAAAACGGCATTGCAAAATTCAAGAATGTGCTGATTGGTTCGGGATATACCCTCGAAGAAGTCGACACTCCGACTCGCTATGTCGTACCCGAAAAGCAGACCGCCGCTATTGAGTGGAATAAGGTAACGAACAAGTCCTTTGATAATATCCTCAAGAAGTTCAATGTTACCGTAACCAAGAGCGACAGCGAAAAGGGCTTGCCCCAGGGCGATGCCTCCCTCGCAGGTGCCAAGTACGGAATTTACAAGGGCACTCAACTTATCGACACCTACACCACCGACACAAACGGCAGTTTCACCACCAAGTGGTATATCTGCGGCGATGATTGGTCGCTGAAAGAAATCAGCCCGTCCGAAGGATACCTTCTTAACACAGAAAGTCAGCACATCGGTGCGGAGGCCAAGCTCTACACGGTTGAGTACAACCTCGCAAAGCCTCTCGACTCCCTCGAAAATGTTATCAAGGGAAAAATCGCCGTAATCAAGCATTGCGATGACGGCAGCACCAAGATCGAAACACCCGAAAAAGGTGCAGAGTTTGAGGTATACCTTGCCGCCTCCGGCAGCTATGAAAACGCCAAGGAAACCGAAAGAGATATCCTTGTATGCGATGAGAACGGCTTTGCCGAAACCAAGGATCTGCCTTACGGCGAATACACCGTGAAGCAAACCAAGGGCTGGGAAGGCAAGGAATTGCTTGCGCCTTTCAATGTCTTTGTTAAGGAAAACGGCGAAACCTATCGCTTCCTCATCAACAACGCAACCTTTGAGGCACTCATTGAGATTGTTAAAAAGGACGCCGAAACGGGTAAAATTATCCCTGCGGCGGGTATTGGCTTTAAGGTACGCAACACCGACACGGGCGAATATATCGTGCAGCACATCAACTACCCGACGCCTGTGGACATCGACACCTATTACACCGATGTAACGGGTAAGCTCATGATGCCCGAAAAGCTCCCTTACGGCAATTATGAGATTATCGAGCAATGTACGGCATACGGATATGTTCTCGACTCTGCTCCCATCGCATTCAAGGTGGACGGCAGCAAGACTGTCGTAACCGTAGAAAAACACAATATGCCGCAGAAAGGTATCGTCAACATTTCAAAAAGCGGTGAGGTCTTCTTCTCCGCTGTGGAATCGGACGGCGTGTACAGCTTTGTTTTTGCAGATAAAGGTCTCGCAGGTGCGGTCTATGAGATTACCGCCGCCGAGGACATTATCACGCCGGACGGCACACTCCGCTATGCCAAGGGTGCGGTTGTCGATACCGTAACCACCAATGAAAACGGCAGCGCCGCAAGCAAACCATTGTACCTCGGCAAATATACGGTCAGAGAAACAAAAGCACCTTACGGCATGGTACTGAACGATGAGGCAAAGTCGGTTGAATTGACCTATGCAGGCGAAACCGTAAAGCTTACCGAAACCTCCGCCGAGTTCTATAACGAACGCCAAAAGGCAGAGGTGTCGCTCTCCAAAATTCTCGGTAAGGACGAAACCTTCGGCATCGGGAATAACGGAGAAATCCTCTCGGTGCAGTTTGGGCTTTATGCGGCCGAGGATCTGACCGCCGCAGACGGCTCATCCGTTCCGACAGACGGTCTGCTCGAAATTGCAAACTGCAATGAAAACGGCAGTATCACCTTCAAGACGGATATTCCCGTAGGCACAAAGCTGTATGTAAAGGAAATCGCAGCCGACAGCCACTATATCCTCTCGGATGAAAAGTACCCCGTGACCTTCGACTACGCCGGACAGGATACCGTCCTTGTGGAGATCAAAGCAGACGGCGGCGAAGCCATCAAGAATGACATCCTCTACGGCTCGGTCAAGGGCTTGAAAATCGACCGTGAAACCGAAGCAGTGATTGCAGGTGCAAAGTTCGGACTCTTCCGCAGCGGCGAAACCGAGTTTACTGCCGAAAGCGCTATCCTTACAGTCGAATCCGGCGAAGACGGCGTATTCACCTTTGAGAACATCCCTTACGGCGATTGGCTCATTAAGGAATTGCAGCCTGCGGACGGATACCTCGCCAATGAGGAAATCTATCCTGTCCGCATCGGTGAGAACGGACAGACCATCGGTATCACCGTTGTAAACGACCGCATTCCCGAAATCAAGACCCACGCTGCGGTTGACGGCGACAAGGAAGTCTGTGCAACCGAGGTGTTCACGCTGACCGATACCGTATCCTACAGCCACCTCATCCCCGGCAAGGAGTATGTACTCAAGGGTACGCTTATGGATAAGAACACGGGCAAGGTCTTTACCGAAAACGATAAAGCTGTAACAGCCGAAACCGTCTTCACGCCCGAAACACCGAACGGCACGGTCACCGTGACCTTTACCTTTGACGCAAGGCTTATTCGGGAAAACACAAGCCTTGTGGTTTTTGAAACGCTGTATAAGGACGGCAAAGAGCTTGCCGTTCATGCGGATATCAATGATAATGGACAGACCGTAAAGGTAAAAGTCCCCGAAATCGGCACAAAAGCGACGGTGGACGGCAAAAAGGAAGTCACCGCAAGCGGCAGAGTGAAAATTGAGGATATTGTCTCCTACAAAAATCTCACCCCCGGCAAGGAATATGCGGTCAAGGGCGTGCTAATGAACAAGGCCACCGGAGAACCGCTCCTTGCGGACGGCAAGGAAATTCGCAGCTCCTTCACCTTCAAGCCCGACAAGCCGGACGGCGAGATCAACATCACCTTCGTATTCGACGCTTCCGGGCTTAAAACTGCTGCCGAGATCGTGGTATTCGAAACCCTCTACCGTGACGGTACAGAGATCGCCGCCCATGCAGATATCAAGGACGAGGGTCAGACCGTGAAAATCACGCCGCCCACACCGGACAATCCGCAGACGGGAGATAACTCCAATCTCGGCTTTTGGATCGGGCTTGGCGCTGTGGCACTCGGCGGTATCATCGCCGTGGTCATTATCCGTGTGAAATCCCGAAAGGATGAGGATGACGAATGATGCGCAAGGTGTATGTCTGCGCTCCCCTCGGCGGGAATGTTGAGAGCAATCTCAAGAAGGTCAGGACATATACCGAATACGCACTGAGGTGCGGCACGGCTCCGGTCGTGCCGCATTTCTATGCGGAATGTCTTGACGATAACAACCCCAAAGACCGTGAAATCGGCTTGGCGGCGGGAATGTCGCTGCTGTGGCTCTGCGATGAGGTGTGGGTATTCGGAGATACCGTCACGGAAGGCATGAGAGCCGAGTTAAAATTCTGCAAAAACCTCAATATCCGAGTCCGAAAGATAACCGAAAAAGAAATCCAAAAAGCGATTGGAGGTAATCCCTTATGAACCCTATGAAAAAGAAACCTATGAGAATCCTTTTCTCTCTTTTGCTCGTGGCCGTCCTTGTGTCGACTTTCTCCATGACTGCCTTTGCCGCAGGCGATGTGGCAGGTGCAATCGAGAATACTTGGAATGCTGCCAAGAGCCAAATTCAGACGGTAGTCAACAATGTTGTTTTTCCCGTGTGCGATATGATCCTCGCCATCCTTTTCTTCGTGAAGGTCGGCACGGCGTACTTCGACTACAGAAAGCACGGACAGTTTGAGTTCGCAGCTCCGTGCATTCTGTTTGCCTGCCTTATTTTCACGCTGACTGCGCCGCTTTATATCTGGTCAATCATCTGAAAAGCGTGCAAGCGGTGCGAAACAGGACTGAATTTCACAAAAAAATCACCCGCAAGCCACTTGCTAATACATTCTATATGGATTTGCGATTGTTTTAAAAACTGCATTAGCCGTTTATACTATGTATAAGAGAGTTAGTAACCGAAAGGAAACGGGTGATGTTATGATAGATAAAAGAATCGGACAGCGAATCAAAGAATGCCGCGAGAGGATTGGGCTTACGCAGGAGCAGTTCTCAGAAAAGACCGGACTTTCCGTCAATTATATTTCCACGGTGGAGCGCGGCGGCTCCTTTCCGAGATGTGAAAGGCTAATCACCATATTGAACGGCCTGCAGGTCTCGGCAGACGCCATCTTCTGTGATGTGATCGACCATGCGGTCGAATACAAGGAGAACGAGCTCAGCCGCCGTCTTTCCGCACTGCCTGCGGAGGAACAGAACAGGATTCTGCAAATGCTCGACCTCATGATAAAGCAAGCGGAAAACAATAAATAACTGTATAATTTATCGGACTGCACGGTTTTCGTGCAGTTTTTTGTTTTTCGACACTTTGTTTCGACAGATTTTTCTGTTATAATGGTGTAAACTGTGTATAAGCAAGTTAGATACACTTGCTAATACACATACAAGGAGAACAGAAAAATCATGAACAAAACTTGCTGCTTCACAGGACACAGACCAAAATCACTGCCCTTCGGTTACGACGAAGGTGCGGAAGGCTGCAAAAGACTCAAGGCACTGCTGACCGAGAGCATCGAAAAGCAGATCACCGAAAACGGCGTGACGCATTTCATCTCCGGCATGGCGATGGGTGTGGACATCTACGCAGCCGAGGCGGTGCTGGAGCTCAAAGAAAAGTATCCGCACATAACGCTGGAATGCGCCATTCCCTGCGAAACCCAGGCAAATCGCTGGAGCGAAGGCTGGCGGAACAGGTACTTCGATATTATCTACCGCTCTGATGATGCACAGACACTGCAAACCCACTATACCTCCGATTGCATGATGATGCGGAATAAATATATGGTGGACAACAGCGATGTTGTGATAGCCGTATGGAATGGCAAAAAAAGCGGCACCGGAAACACAGTGGACTATGCTTTGAAAAACGGGAAAAAGGTCATCATCATTGATCCGAATACACTGAAATGACGCTTGTAAACGGCGCAGAAACCGCTGCAAACTCAGAGATTGCGGCGGTTTTATTTTGCGCTGGACTTCTGCCACAGTGTGTGGTATGTTGTGTGACTTGGAAAGGAGGAAAAACCGATATGGGATTTTTTTACAAGCTGTTCAACGGCGAGATCTGTCCGATAGAAAACCTCGTCAGGCAAACGCCTGAATACACCAAGGCACTTCACGAGCTCGCCGCCGCTTCCGAGAAATTGGAAAAGTCGCTGACGCCCGAACAGTCGGATCTGTTCTACGCAATGAAAAATGCCAAAGCGGAAGTGGAAACGCTCCTGCAGGCCGAAGCGTACCGAATGGGCTTCATAGACGGTTTGGAAATGAAAAAAGACATAGAAACAAACGGGAAAGCCGCTGACTGATTAAGAGTCGGCGGCTTTTCTCATGCGGCAGACACCTCGTCTGCCGCTTTCATTTAGAAATGAGGTGGTAATCATTTTTGACTGGTTAGGCGATATCTTTTCGGGGATCGGCAGCGCCATCGGCGACGCTATGGACTTCCTCGGAACACAAATATCCAATGCCATTTGGGACGCAATGCTCAAATGGTTTTATGAAATCATCTACGGCGCTATCGCCGACTTCTTCGAGATGATGGGCAATATGGGTGCGGATGTGTTTGACCTTGAATGGGTAAAAGCAACCGTAAAGCTGTTTACTCTTTTCGGCTGGGGCTTGTTCGTAGCCGGAACGGTTGTGGCAGTATTCGATGTTGCTATTGAATACCAATGCGGCAGAGCCAATGTGAAAACAACGGCACTCAACATCATAAAAGGCTTCTTTGCCTGTTCTCTCATCGGAGTCGTACCGATAGAATTATACAAGTTTTGCATCAGCCTGCAAAACACATTTTCCCACGACCTTGCCCGAATTTTTGCGGGAACACAGTCGCTGGATCTTGCAGGCCAAAGCACTTCGGTGCTGCAGGGCTCGTTTATGGTGGCGGCCACTGCGGAATACAAGCTCTTTAATCTGCTTGCGATGATAGCCTTTGCCTACTGCATTATTAAAATATTCTTTCAGAATATTAAAAGAGGCGGAATCCTCCTCGTGCAGATGTCTGTCGGTGCGTTATATATGTTCAGTGTACCAAGGGGCTATGCCGACGGCTTCAACCAATGGTGCAAGCAAGTCATCGCAATCTGCCTTACGGCATTTATGCAGATAACATTGCTTTTCTTGGGGCTTCTGACCTTTCCGCAGAATATGCTGCTCGGCCTCGGCATTATGCTGGCGGCCAATGAGGTGCCGAGAATTGCGCAGCAGTTCGGGTTGGATTCAAGCGTCAGAGTAAACATGATGAGCGTAGTCCACGCCACCACAACGGCAGTCAACCTGACCCGCAGTGTGGCAAAGGCCGCAGGCAAATAATGGAGGTGTCTATGGAATATTACAAGGAAGCAAACAGATTTTTGCAGAAGTACGGCTCGGACGCATTCAAAATCATTGCCGCATATGAGGTTGCAGCGGATATTTCGCAGACGGAACGGTATGCCGATTGGTATGGAGATTACGGTATTTTTGAGCCGTCATTAAACGAGGAAATGACCTATGACAAGTTCCTCTCCCGTTATAAGGCAGGGCTTAAATATCTCGGTATTATCCATGAGCAAGCAAAAGCAGTTTGCAGTCGATTCCTCTCGGAACAGCTTGCAGAGCATATCCGTGAGCAGTTCGGACGGCACAATGCCGACGCCGAATACCGTCCGACATCCGTTATAACTAAAATGGATACGCCGGAACTCACAAGGGATATGCTTGTGGTTGACCGAGATATGGAAGTCGACTGCGACATCGGGCATCAGATCACCTGTTATCTCGAAACATGGTTTGATGTGGATAAGAAATTCGGAACGAACACGGCAGCGGACGATGATAAGTGGCTGAATCTATATGCTAAGTACGACCCGTTTGCCGATTCGCTCCGGCTTGAATTTACCGTTACAACCGCCGACTCCTGTGAGGAAGGCGAATATATGCCGACCGATGCAGAAGCGCAGCTTATCAAGGATATGATAACCGAGAAACTCCGTGAGGAATACGGACAGACGCCCAAGGAATTCTGCGAGGATGTCGGCGGCATAGAAATCGGAGGAATGACGCAATGACACAATATATCTATCCGCAGAACTTAAAAGCCACGGCCAACCTGTGGCTTTGGAGCTTGCGGGACTTTGTAATTTTAGCGGTAGCCGCACTGTTGTCGGTTCTCGCCCTTGTGCAGCTGCACATCTTTCTGCCGGCCGTAGCTGTTTTATGCTACGGCTTTTTAACAATTCGCATGGACGATACCACCGTACTCGACTTCATGCGTTACGCCGTGCGGTATTTAATATCCACACAGCAATACTTTGAATGGAGATGATGACAATGAAGCAGAAACAGCAGAAAAAGAAAAAAGGCCGTTCGGTGCAGGATCTGCTCGGTATCAAAACCTTTACGAAATACGGCCTCTCAACCAACAAGGGCGAGCTGCTCTTTTACCTTGTATCGCCCACCAATATCTCGGTGCTGTCCCACACTAATATCGAAATCAAGATACGCCATCTGATGATGGTGCTGTCGGCGCTGCCCGACATTGAGATCGTCTGCACCGACTCCTCGGAATGCTTTGACGATAACAAAGCCTATCTGACCGAACGCCTTGAAGTTGAGGAAAATGCAAAGGTCAGGAAGCTCATCAAAAAGGATATCGAATTTCTTGACACCGTTCAGGTAGAAATGGCGACCGCCCGTCAGTTTTTCTTTGTCGCCCGAATTAAGGGGCAGAAAGAAAAACTGGTCTTTGAAACCGCAAACCGAATTGAGAGCAAAATCGCCGGAGAGGGCTTTGAGGTGCATAGGCTTAAAAAGCCGGAGATCAAACGCATCCTTGCTCTCTATTTCGATGCGAGTATGCAGGGCGAAGCAATGCCCGACATTGACGGCGAACAGTTCTATGAGGGAACGGACGATGAGGATGAGGAATAAACCCGTCCTCATATTTTTCTGCCTTCTGCTGTCGGCGGCTGCCGTCCTGGCAGGCGCAAATATCTATTCGGAGTTAAAAGAACGGCAGAAAGAAAAAGAGGACTTTGCCGCCGTCTCACAAATCGCCGAACCGACAGTCACGGCAGAACAGACAGAATCAGAGCAGGCAGAGCCTACGGAAGAACCTGCCGCCGAGCGCAATATTCCGAAACTAATTGCCGCAAATACGGACTGTATCGGATGGCTGAGTATTGACGGCACGAATATCTCCTATCCCGTTATGCACACCCCTCACGATCCGCAGAAATATCTCCGCCGCAACTTTTACGGCGAGTACAGCCAAAGCGGTGTGCCGTTCCTCGACGGACGATGCGACTTCCAAAGCACCAACCTCATTATTTACGGTCATAACATGAAAAACGGTACGATGTTCTCCGATTTGAAGAAATATCTGAATACGGATTTTCTGAACTCACACCGCACGGTAAGGCTGGAAACCGCCGACGGTGTGTTTCTGTTTACCGTGAGCGAGGTGCGGAGAACAAACATCTCGGACGCTTGGTATGACCGTATCACCGCCGAGGACGGCAGGCACCTCATCCTCTCCACCTGCCACGGTTCGGGCAAGGACGGCAGGCTGCTTATTATCGCCGCAGAAACCTAAACGGCAGAAAGGAAAATATTATGCTCAAAAGAAAACCGAAAGTATTGACGCCGGAGCAGGTTGAGGAAATCCGCACCAAGGACTTCTTCGATATGATCCTGCCCGGCACTATCAAATTTTTATCCGACCATTATATTATCGGCGACAGTTATCGCTGTGTATGGGCGATTCGGGAATATCCTCCGTCCACTGAGGAACAGGCTATCCTCTCGCAGCTCGCCGACCGCAACGGCGTGACCCTGCGCATTTATCATCGTTTGGTGGAATCTATGGAACAGCGAAAGATCATTCAAAATGCCACTCGCCGCAACCGACTCAAAAGCGGCGGCAACGATGTCAACGAAACCATCGAGGCCGAAGGCAATTTGCAGGATGTTATTGAACTGCTCGCCAATCTCCGCAAGAACAAAGAGCCGCTCCTCCACTGCTCGGTGTTTATCGAGCTGAAAGCCAAAAGCATGGAAAAGCTCAAGGAATTGCAGAGCGATATCGCCATGGAGCTGACCCGCTCCAAGATTTCCGTTGATCGCTTAACCCTCCGGCAAAAGGAAGGCTTTTTGTCGGTCATCCCGACAGGCTGCAATCAGTTCGGCGCACAGTATGAACGAGTCCTGCCTGCATCCTCGGTCGCCAATATGTACCCGTTTAATTTCAGCGGAAAGACAGATCCACACGGCTCATATATCGGCAGAGATAAGTACGGCACGAATATCCTTGTGGACTTCGACCGCAGAGCCGAGGACAAAACCACAAGCAATATTCTCATTCTCGGAAACAGCGGTCAGGGCAAGAGTTATCTTCTGAAACTCATCCTCACCAACATCCGTGAGTCGGGCAAGAGAATCATCTGTCTCGATCCCGAATCGGAATACGAGGATCTTTGCGAAGCACTCGGCGGCTGCTATATTGACTTCATGTCCGGCGAATACACCATCAATCCGTTAGAGCCAAAAGCATGGACTGACAGCGTTGAGGATATCGACGCTACTACACCCGAAGCGTTTAAGAAAGTGACACGACTTTCGCAGCACATTGCCTTTTTGAAAGACTTTTTCCGCAGCTACAAGGATTTTACCGATGCGCAGATAGACACCATCGAAATCCTGCTCTCCAAGCTGTATGCCCGATTCGGCATTACCGACAGTACGGACTACAGTGTAAAGAAGCCCTCGGACTTTCCCGTTATGCAGGATTTTTACAATCTCTGCGAAGAAGAATTTATGGCTTATGACAAGCAGAGAAAATACCTCTATACCGAAGAAACACTCCAAGAGGTCTGCCTCGGAATTCACAGTATGTGCGTCGGTTCGGAAAGCAAATACTTCAACGGCCACACCAACATCACAGACTCCAACTTCCTCGTGTTCGGCGTGAAGGGGCTTATGGATACCAACCGCCGACTCAAGGACTGTATGCTGTTCAATATCCTGTCATTTATGAGCAACGAATTGCTGGGTAAAGGCAGCACAGCGGCATCGGTGGATGAGCTGTACCTCTTCCTCTCGAATATGACGACCATCGAATATCTGCGTAACTGTATGAAGCGTGTGCGCAAGAAAGACTCCTCGGTTATTCTGGCAAGTCAGAATATCGAGGACTTTCTGATTCCGTCTATCCGAGAGTTCACAAAGCCGCTGTTCTCCATTCCTACGCACCAGTTCCTGTTCAATGCCGGACAGATTAACCCGAAGGAGTATATGGACGCCCTGCAGGTCGAGCCGAGCGAATTTGAACTCATCAAATATCCCGAACGAGGCACCTGCCTTTATCGCTGCGGTAACGAAAGATATCTGCTCCAAGTCATTGCACCCGAATACAAGGCGGTCATCTTCGGAAAGGCAGGCGGTCGGTGAGCCACCGCAGGCAAACGCACAATTCAGTTACAGCAAAGCGTAGGCATCATGCCTGCGCTTATATTTTCTGTGAAAAGGAAGTGACAGCTTATGAGCGCAACGGTAGCGGCGGCTCTTAAAAAGATAGCCGTTGCCATACTCACCGACAAGAAATTACGCAAGGCGGTGCTTGGCATTGTACTCGGCATTATTATCATCGTCGTAATGCCTGTGGTTGCCGTTATCGCTCTTTTTAACGGCGATATCAATATCGACACCGACAGGCTTCAGCAAATCGTGGTCGAGGAAATGTCCGATGAGGAAAAAGCAAAGCTGCAAGCGGTTGAGGATACGATGAAAGCAATTGAAACAGCCATGAACGAAAAGGGCTTTACGGCAGAAAGAATAAAAGAAGCACAGGTGCTGTACACCCTCGCTCTGTATGACCATTCCAAAGCGGACGGCTTTGTGGATAAGCTCGTTGGGTGCTTTGCAGAGGATCAAACGGACGAGCAGCTCATCGCTGCCGTCAACTCCGCCTTCGGCACGGAACTAAAAGCTGAGGACTACAGCAAGATAATGAATTCCATCCGTGCCAACAGCATCAACACCTCCGGCTTCATCGATCCGCACAGCAAGAATAATCTTGATCTTGTGGAATGGGCAAAGCAGGCACAGTCTCACGGTTGGGGCTATGTATGGGGCAGCTACGGCGAGGTGCTTACGCAGAAAACGCTGAACTCGAAAGCCAAGCAATACCCCGACGAGGTCGGCAGCAAGGCAGACTTTATCAAGACACACTGGCTCGGCAGACGGACTGCGGACTGCATCGGGCTGATTAAGGGCTACGGCTGGCTGAACACCCAAACTGGTACTATCGAATACGGCACAAACGGTATGCCCGACATCGGTGCAGATACGATGTTCAATAACGCCACCGAAAAAGGTACGCTTGACACGCTCCCCGAAATTCCGGGGCTTGCACTTTGGCACAGCGGGCACATCGGAATCTATATCGGAGGCGGCAAAGTGATACACGCCGCCAACACCCATGCAGGCGTTATTATCTCCGATGTTTCAGGCAGCGGCTTTACGCACTGGCTCAAGATACCGTATATCACCTATACGGAAAATACCGAATCACAATGAAAGGAACAGTCTATATGGATAAAAACAAAATCCGGCAGCTTGCCGACTACGCTATCAACGAATGCTGCGACCATTCGGAGGATTGCTATTGGACGATCTCCTATGACGAGCTGTATTACCACTTCGGTGCGGAGGTTTCCGATACCAACGAAAACGGCAGATTGCTGGAAGAAGAATTACGGCAGAGAGAAGAAGTCAACGAACTGATCATGACCGAGGACTGCATCGAAATGACCTGTCATCTGCAGTACTGTCATAACTGCCAGACCGATCCGGTGAGTCTGCTCTCCGTCCTCGGCTGTAACATTTATGATGAACATGAAACCGAACACAACCATGAGCCTGCGAACGAATCCTCCGATGAGGACGAAACGCAGGCTCTTTCTATGTAAAGGAGAACATGATATGAAAAAGACAACCTTCAATATCTCATTTGACGAGGACAAGGCATCCGCCCTTGTCCTTTATCTTTCGCAAAAGGGTGCGACCGTTGAAACGGAGCTGGAAAAAGCGCTCGATACGCTCTATACCAAGACCGTCCCGGCAGGTGTGCGTGATTTTATCGACATGAAATCCGGCACCGTTTCTTCCTCTGCCGTGCCGAAGGCAAGAAAGCCGAAGCTCCCCAAAACCGAGCATACGGAAGTCAGTGAGGTGAGCGCCAATGAGCGACATTGATATTACTCTGTACCTTAACGAATACCGTGTGCGGGCATTGGCAGACGCCCTCGGCAGTCAGACCGCCGAAACAGTCGAGGATAAATTGGCCGAGGCGTTCGATATGCTTTATCAAGAATATGTTCCCGATGAGCAGCGCGCCTCCATCGAGGCAACGATTGAAAGAGAGGACGCCGCAGAGCAGGCGCGGCTGGAAGCGGCCCGACGCTTTGCGGTCTACCACATCCGTGAAAACGGTGAAGACTGTCACTTCACAAGCGACTACTTTCTCTCCCCGATGCAGGCTGCGTATCGATACCGTCTCTATGAGCGCGGTGAGTTGTCTTCCGACCCCAAAACCTTCGCCGACGCTTTTATTGAAACGAATCCCGTCAGCCTTGAATACTTCGGCAAGGTCTGTGCGGATATCCATGCGGATGACCGAGTCACTGCACTGCTCGAATTTGATTTGGACGAAGGCAGGGTCAGTGTTTACAACGGCACGGATAACGAATGGCAGACCTACTCTCTGCATGATTTTTCCGTTGCGGCTTACAAGGCGTTTTGCTCGGATTACCGCAGTGAGGAATGCCGCCGTGAAATATTCAACAGCAGCCTTGCGGGAAAAGAACTGGAACTGTCCGACGAGGCTCTCGATGAAGCCGACGCTCCGATGATGCATATGTGACCGCCCTGTGCGCCCCTGTGTCGCCCCGTGTGGAGAGAAAAAGTCCCGCATCGGGTAAACACAAGCCCTGCAAAGGCAAAGAGCCGTTTGGCGCGGTTTTCGCCCGACCTTGCGGATACAGGCAGGCGGTACGAAAACAAGCAGGAGAAAGCGAGGGGTTGCCTTGCTTTCCCTCGCAGGACACAGCGGACGGCAACGCCGACCGCATAAGGCTTTGCAGGGCTTTTGGGGGCGACAACAAAAACTGCGATTTAGGGGTTGCACGGATAAAAACCTCGCAAGTTTAGGGGTTGCGGTTTTTGAGCGAAAAATACGGCAGAAAAAGGAGATGATTTGAGTGCCGACGCCGAAAAATAAACGCAAATTTGCACTGTGGCTCTATCCCGAAACGCTTGAAAAAATCGAGCAGCTCTACACCGCAGATGACTGCCGCAGTAAATCCGAATTCATAGAAAAGGCGGTGCAGTTCTATATCGACCACCTCACTGCCGAAGATCAGCGCTCCATGCTACCGAACGCAATGCTGTCCTCTATGAAAAGTATTGTTGCCGAGAGCGACAACCGCATCTGCCGATTGCTTTTCAAGATGGCTGTGGAGCTTGCCGTTACCATGAATGTAGTGGCAGCAAACAGCGACATCGACGATATTACTCTCGAACGACTCAAGGGCGAATGCGTGAAAGAAGTAAAAAGGCTGAACGGCAATTTTACTTTCAAGGACGCAAACGATTGGCAGCGAGGTTAGTAAATGGCAAGGATTATTACGAAGTTCAAATATCTGAAGCCTGATGAGCGAAATCACTTCGGCGGCTATGCGGAATACATTGCTACCCGTGAGGGCGTTGAAAAAATAGATGAATCGAAAAGAAATGCTCCTGCAACAAATAAGCAAAAGCAACTGCTAAAGAAAATCCTCTCGGACTTTCCCGACAGCAAATCATCGTTGGAGTATGAGGACTACCTCAAAGAGAAAACAGTCGGTGCGGCTTCGGAATTTATTACCCGTGCGCTTGAGGAAAACGCCGATGAAATGCTGCACACCAAAACCTATGCCGACTACATCGCCACCCGTCCCCGTGCGGAACGCTTCGGCTCTCACGGACTCTTTACTGACGACGGCGTGGCGGTGGATCTGAAAAAGGTGTCGGACGAACTCAATGCTCACACGGGAAATGTGTGGACGGCAATCGTCTCACTGCGCCGTGAGGATGCCGAGCGACTCGGCTTTGAAAACGGCAGCCGATGGCGGGATATGCTCCGGTCGCAAGCACAAACGCTCTCCGAAAACCTGCGAATACCCATGAGCAACCTCCGTTGGTTTGCCGCTTTTCATAACGAAAGCCACCATCCTCATATCCACTTGATAGCCTACTCGACAAATCCGAACGAAGGTTATCTCTCGGAAAAGGGCGTGATGGCTTTGCGTTCGTCCTTCGCTAAGGACATATTCGCACAGGACTTGCTCTGCGAATATAAAAAGCAGACAGAACACCGTGACGCACTCAAGGTGCAGAGCCGCGAGGTGCTCGCCGAGCTCATCGCCAAGATAAACGGCGGCACCTATGACAATCCACAGGTGGAGGATCTGTTGCAGGCACTCGCCAAGAGGTTGGCTGTAACCAACGGCAAAAAGCAGTACGGCTATCTGCGCAAGGATATTAAAGAGATCATCAACAATATCGTTGATGATCTCGGCAAGGATGAACGCATCGCAGCGCTCTATGATTTGTGGTACGAATCAAAGGAAACAGCGCTCAAGGTGTACAGCGAAAGTCAACCGGAACGGCTGCCGCTATCGCAAAACAAGGAATTCAAATCTGTGAAAAACATTGTGATAGCCGAGGCGATGAAACTGAATCTTCCGACAGATGAGATCGAGGAAACGGATGAGCCGACAGAGCCGGACCGTGAGCCGACCGTCGAGGAAACCGAAAGCCCCGATCCGCCTCCTCCGCCTATGGACGAATATGAAAGAACGGTCGCAGACGCTAATAAGGGCAATAAATGGTCGCAGTACCGTGCGGCAAAATTCATGCTCGACCGTGACGGCGACCACTATGATCCGAAAAAGGCTGTCGAGTATCTCACCAAATCCGCTAAGCAGGGCTACACCGTTGCAAAATATATGCTCGGAAAATTGTATTTGCGTGGCGAAGATGTGCCGAAACAAATGCTCCACGCTTTGCATTGGTTGGAAAGCGCCGTCAAAGACGATAACCAATACGCCGAATACCTGCTCGGCAAGACCTTCCTCAAGGGTGTGGATGTTGAACGGGATACCGACAGAGCCGAAAGCCTGCTGCGCCGGTCCTCAGAGCAAGGCAACAAATATGCGGCGTACACCCTCGGCAAGGCATATCTTGACGGAGATATTCTTGCTCAAAATATTGATGAAGCTGTGCGCCTGCTGAATCTGTCGGCATCAAAAGGCTTTGCTCCGGCACAGTTTATCCTCGGCAGGCTGTTATACAAAGGCGAGGTCGTGCCGAAGGATATAAAGAAATCCGTTGAATGGCTTGACCGTGCCGCCGCGCAGAAAAATCTCTATGCGGCGTACCTTGCAGGCAAAATATATCTGACCGAGGATGCGGTCAAAAATGTTCAAAAAGCCATCCACAGCTTTAAGATAGCCGCCGAGAACGGAAATGATTATGCCGAATATCAACTCGGAAAAATCTATCTATACGGAAAAGACATACCAAGAGATACAGATAAGGCGATGCACTATCTTCATCTTGCCGCCGAGCATGGCAATCAATACGCAGCACAGCTCATCCACAGCATTCGTGTCAACGGAAACTGGACGGCAGCACTTGCCTCTCTCCGCCTGCTCGGGCACATGGCTCGTGTCATTCAAAACCGCTTGGAGGATGAGCGCAGAGGCAGAGAAAACCGCATCGACCGCAAGCTGCGCCGAAAGATCGAAGAAAAGAAACAGGCTCACGGACTCAAACAATAGCACGGGGAGGTTGCACATACATTTTATGCGCAACCTCCTTTTCGAAAGGAGAAACTCATGTCAACCGAATACATTCACTTTACAGCCGGGCAAAAGGAAGCGGCTCGGCAGACAGACCTGGTCGCACTCCTGCAAAGCCAGGGCGAACGCCTCAAACGCTCCGGCAAGGAATATGTGTGGCGTGACGGCTCAGAAAAGGTTACGGTCAGAGGAAATCTGTGGTTTCATCAATATGAACGCATCGGTGGCGACGCCGTTGACTTCGTCCGTAGATTTTATAACATGGACTTTCCGCAGGCCGTCAATTTTCTGCTTGGCAATAACGGCGGCGCCCTTCCGCAAGCCGAGCCGGTCAAGCGAGAGCCGCCAAAGCCGTTCACCCTTCCGCCGAAAAATGATAATATGCGGCGTGTGTATGCCTATCTGCTTAACCGCCGAGGGATAGATCGGGAGGTGCTGTCGGCCTTTGTGCATAAGGGAATGATCTACGAATCCGCCGACTATCACAACGCCGTATTTGTCGGCTACGATGAACACGGCATTGCCCGACACGCACACAAAAGAGGAACAGGCAGTGAAAGCACCTACAAAGGCAATGCGGAAAACTGCGATCCCCGTTACAGCTTCCACTGGACCGGAACGGACAATACGCTATATCTCTTTGAGGCTCCCATAGATATGCTGTCCTTTATTTCTCTGCACAAGGAAAATTGGCGCAGACACAGCTACGCCGCCGCTTGCTGTGTCGGGGATCAAGTGCTGTTTCAAATGCTGAAAGCGAATCCCAATATCGACACCGTCTGTCTCTGTATGGACAACGACACCGCAGGTCAGGCGGCGAACAAAAGAATATCCGACAAGCTCTTTATACAGGGCATAAAACACGAAATCCTCGTTCCCGAATTCAAAGATTGGAACGAGGACCGGCTGGCAGCCGGAGGCAATGCTCCGCACATCCGTGCGGAGTTTTCTTTACCCCAAGAAGAAAGCGAGGAGGAAGAAGTATGCCAAACATTGCAGCTTTAGTCACCGTTGCCGCAGTTATGTTTGCCGTCCTCGGTGCGATTACGCTGATTGCTCATATCTATAACCTCAACAATATCAAAAGCAAAACCGTCGGCGACGGTCAGCATGGAACGGCTCGATGGGCAAACAAAGCGGAGATACGAAAGACCTACCGTCACATCCCGTTCACGCCAAAGAAATGGCGTAGGCAGGCAAAGCAAAACCAACCGCCAACCATGACGGCGATAGCACCGAGAAAACTGCTCCGAAAAAAGACCGAGCCGACCGAGGAAGCTCTGCCGCAGGGCATCGTGGTCGGCTGCAAGGGCGGCAAGCATAGCACCACCGCCATGATAGACACGGGAGATGTCCATGTCCTTATGATCGGCGCGGCGGGTGTCGGCAAGACCGCCTTTTGGCTGTATCCGTGCATTGAGTACGCCTGTGCTTCGGGAATGTCCTTCCTCTCCACTGATACCAAGGGCGATGTCATGCGTAACTACGGAAACATCGCCAAGGACTACGGCTACAAGGTATCGGTCATTGACTTGCGAAATCCGACCAGATCAAACGGAAACAATATCCTATACCTTGTCAATAAGTACACCGACCTGTACGCAAAGCACCCCGACCAAATCGTCTACAAGGCGAAAGCGGAAAAATATGCGAAAATCATATCCAAGACCATTATCCTCTCCGGCATGGACGCCGCCTCCTTCGGACAGAACGCATACTTCTACGACGCCGCCGAGGGCTTGCTCACGGCAACCATTCTGCTGGTGGCGGAGTTCTGTGCGCCGGAGAAACGGCACATCGTATCGGTGTTCAAGGTCATTCAGGAACTACTCGCCCCGTCAAAAAAGAAAGGTAAGAATCAGTTTCAGCAACTTATGGAGCTTCTCCCGAATGAGCATAAAGCGAAATGGTTTGCGGGTGCGGCTCTGAACACCGCCGAGCAGAGCATGGCAAGCGTTATGAGTACGGCGCTGTCCCGTCTCAACGCATTCCTCGACACCGAGTTGGAACAGCTCCTGTGCTTTGATACCGAGATAGACGCCGAAACCTTCTGCAATGAGAAATCGGCTATCTTCGTCATCATGCCGGAGGAAAATCCCAACACCTTCTTTATGATTTCACTCATTATCCAACAGCTCTACCGTGAGATACTTGCCGTTGCCGATGAGAACGGCGGCAAGCTCAAGAACCGCTGTGTGTTCTTCTGCGATGAGTTCGGCACGCTGCCCAAAATCGAAAGTGCGGAAATGATGTTCTCCGCCTCCCGTTCAAGGCGCTTGCAGATCGTTCCCATCATCCAGTCATTTTCGCAACTTCAAAAAAACTACGGCAAGGAAGGTGCGGAGATTATCGTGGACAATACGCAGGATACCATCTTCGGCGGCTTTGCGCCCAACAGCAGCTCGGCCGAAACGCTTTCCAAAGCACTCGGCAGCCGCACGGTCATGAGCGGATCTGTCAGCCGGAGTAAAAACGATCCGTCACAATCGCTCCAAATGATAGAGCGACCGCTGCTGACACCGGATGAACTCAAATCCCTGCCCAAGGGCGATTTTATCGTAATGAAAACCGGTGTGCATCCGATGCGGATACACCTCAAGCTGTTCTTCAAATGGGGCATTGAGTTTGACGATGAACACCCATACGCCGTACCTGACCAAGGCAACCGTGAGGTCAAGTATGCCGACAAGAAAGAAATTCAGGACGGCATCCTCGAAAAATATCCGCCGGAGTGGAAAGAGGAAACGCCTGCACCGAGCGACGCTGACGGCGGCGGTCAGGCACAGCGGGACAGCCCAAAGAACGAGCCGCAAAAAACGCCGCCGCACGGCAACCGCAGAAACGGCAGTCCTCCTATCCGTACCTCACCGCCGAAAAAAGAAACTGCTCCCGACTTAACGGAAGCAGAGATTATAAAAGACTTAACAGAAACGGAGGTGCATAGCAATGAGCCGTCTTGATTTTCTTTACCGTACCGAGCTGCCGCACCGCGCCGTTGCGGTATATATCTATCTCGCCGACCGAACGAACGAGAACAACGAATGTTGGCCTGCCATACCGACCATAGCCTCAGACCTCAAGCTCTCGCCATCCACCGTCCGCCGCGGAATCCGTGACCTCAAAAAAGCGGGACTCCTCGAAACCGAGCAGCGCTACCGTAAGAAAGGCGGCAAGAGCAGTCTGATGTTCCGACTGAAAAAGGAATAAAAAAGACCGCTTGTCGGCGGTCAGCGTTTAATCACGGCTGTGACGATTCGTTCAAGGCCGTGCTTTTCTATATACCGAAGCACATCGAATAAGTCTCCGAATGAGAGTGCTTCGTTAAAATATTCCGTGTAGTCCTGCGGCGTTTTCAAAAGCGGATATCTGTCGCCTGCATTAACGGCTATGTAGTATTTTTCGTTTCCCATTTTCATCCCTCCGAAATCGCACAAGGTTTATTATATCGGCAGCAGGGTATTTTTTCAAGAGGTTTTTCCGCCAAGGGGCAACTGCGCCTATACGCTGACAGGTGCCACCTGTCATGATGGAAGGAGAAAGTGAACTTACCCAACTGAAGAATAACTACAGCAGAAAGGAAAGACAAATAACTCTATCAAGGCAGAGTGTAAGATGGAATCGGTTCAACTTGTGCAGGTCAAAGACCGCCCTTTTTTCTCTGCTGTGGGGCAAAAAGTGTGGCTTTTATGCAAAGCCTCGTAAGAAGCAGTTGAGAAACAGACGGATTTATGCTATAATCTAATTTGAAAAGGTATACCCAAGGGTAAACAAAAACGAATGAAGGCGAAATGGGGTCTGTTTATGACCAGGCAGAAAAAGAATACTATCATAACAAGCGGCATCGCTGTACTTGCCGTGATACTGGCATATTGCTTCCGAATTGTGGGCAGAGGCAGCTTCTACCCGATGCTGTTTTCCTATCTGCGCAGCTTTATCTATATCGGTCTGTTCGCTGCCTGGGGGCTCTCCGTCCGTCAGCGGATCGTGCAAAAGCAGGTGTGCAGGTTTATGACGGTCACCGCAGTGCTGCTCATCATCTGGATGGCAGTCCGTTCGGCAAAGTATTTTATATTCTGGCAGCCGGATGCCGTCCGTTACCTGTGGTATCTGTTCTATCTGCCCATGCTGTTTGTGCCTATGCTGGCACTGCTGATTGCCATGTCATTGGGAAAGCCGGACGAATACAAATTCCCCAAGGGAATGTCGGTTCTGTGGATCATCTCCGGCGTATTGCTTCTGCTCGTGCTCACAAATGACCTGCACCAATTCGTATTTACCTTTCCAAAGGACGCCGCCGTGTGGACAGACAAAAACAACGGCTACTCGGTAGGCTACTTCATTATTGTGGGCTGGCAGGTGCTGTGTGCCTTTGCCGCACTTGTTATTATGTTCTTCAAATGCCGCGTGCAAAAAGGCAGGCTCCACTTTCTGCCCATTGTTCCTATGCTGCTGGCGATTGTTTACAGCGCACTTTACTATGCGGGTGCGGATTGGCTGCTCCACTTGTTCGGCGATATTGCCGCATTCCAAAGTGCGATGTATATTCTGACCTTTGAGTTTTGCATCGCCTGTGGATATATCCATTCAAACAGCCGATATGCGGACTTGTTTGCCTCCTCTGTCGGCACATCGGCAGAGATCACCGACAAGGACTTTACCGTTCGGTATGCAGCTGTAAACACTGCGCCTATCTCAAAGGAAACGATGAAAAAAGCCGAGCAAAGCTCGGTCACGATGGGCGACTTGACCGTTCACACCATGCCCGTTGACGGCGGCTATGCCGTATGGACAGAGGATGTGTCGGCTCTGCGTGACATCAAGGAGAACTCCGAGCTTCTTGCAGACGAGCTTGCCGACAGGAACGAAATACTCCGTTATGAATACAAGCGTGAAGCCAAGCGCCGCAAGGTGGAGGAGCAAAACCGTCTGTACGATCTCCTGCGTTCCGCTACGCAGACGCAGATCGACCGCATTGCGGAGCTCACTAAGGAATACCGCCGAATCTCAAGCACCGATCCCGACAGCGCCAAAACGCTCCTCGCCGAGATTGCCGTGCTGTGCAGCTATATTAAACGCCGCAAGCATCTGACGCTCCTTACCGACCGAGATATTAAAATAGCGGCAACGGAACTCCACCGTGCCTTCAATGAATCGCTCCAAACGCTGAAGCTGTTGGGCGTCCGCAGCTCGCTCTATGTGGACGAGTCTCTTTCCATGCTCTCCGGCAAAACGGCGACCGCTGTATTTGATTTTTATGAATCGGTTATTGAAGCCGACATTTTGAATTTAACAGGCATACAAGTCAGCCTCATAAAGGCAGACGGCTTGCGTTTGTCACTGAATGTGTGCTGCAAAGCCGACCTTTCCGCTTTGGTAAGCGGAGACAGTATCCGCTGTGAAAAAGAGGATGACAAGGAATACCAGCGCCTTGTATTTGAAGCGAAAGAAGGTGACAGGAAATGAGTGCATTTTCTTCCCTTTCTGAATTTTGGCAGACCATGCTGCCGTTTATTATGCTGGTGGAAATCGTTCTTGAAATCGGGCTGTTTATGTATCAGCTTCTCCGCAGCAATAAGCCGGTGCGCAGCCTGCTGAGTCTGGCGGTGATGGCGGTGATGATCCCGCTGCTGTTCTCCGTTTCCCAGGCAGATCCCGATAATATCGGGGACGCATTTCTGCTGGGCGCACCGTGGCTGATATTTGCCGCTGCCATTTTCCTTGCGGCAGTTCACTTTGCCGTTGCTCTGCCGCGGGAATACCGCCGCAAAAAGAACGAGCTCTCGCCGTTCTCCATTAAGGAAGCAACCGATAAGCTGCCTATGGGCATCTGCTTTGCCGACCCGAACGGCAGGATCATCCTGTGCAACAACCGTATGCGCAGGCTGTCCTTTGCCCTTTGCGGCCACGAGCTGCAAATCAAAAGCGATATGGAAAATGCCCTGAGCGTGCCGGACAGATCCGTAACCATCAAGGATGATTGCTACATCCTGCCCGACAAGACCGTCTGGCAGTTTCGCACACAAAATATCACCGTGGACGGCGATGACCGCTGGCAGCAGATAACGGCGCACAATGTAACCGAGCTGTATAACGGCTACCAAAAGCAAGAGGAAATAAATAAAGACCTGGCAGAGGTCAATCGAAAGCTCAGGAAGATGTACGCCCGCATGGAGGACGATGTCAAGGAGAAGGAAAACCTTGACCTAAAGGTCTATATTCACGATACCATCGGCCGAAGCCTCCTGACCATCCGAGACATCATAGACAGCGGAGAGGATACCGAGCGAAAGCTTGAGGCGCTGCAAAATGCCATCGGTATGCTGGCAAGCAACCGTGTCACCTCTGTCAGCACAATGGACGAGGTAAAAAGAACCGCACGGCAGCTTGGCGTGGCTGTAAAAATCGACGGCTACCTGCCCCGTGATACCGCAGCCGAGGCGCTGACCGTTGCCGCCGCCAAGGAGTGCGTGACCAATTGCATCAAGCACGCAGACGGGAATGAGGTATATATCCGCATTGCCCAGCGGGGTGAACGCTATGATGTTACCATAACCAACAACGGCAAAGTACCCACAAAGCCGATAAAGGAAGGCAGCGGCCTGTCAACGCTTCGCCGCAGTATTGAAAGCTCCGGCGGTGAAATGCATATTTCGCACAATCCACGCTTTGCTCTTCTGATTACGATTCCCGCAAAGGAGATCAGCCTATGATAAACACCATACTTGTAGAGGATGATTTATACATCCAAAAGCACTTTGTCGATCGTCTTGCGGCAGACGGCGAGTTTCATCTTGTCGGCGTTTTCCGTGACGCCTTTGAAGCGGAAAAGCACTGCGACGCCACCGTAAAGCTCGTCCTTATGGATGTGCAGACGCAGCATAAGCATTCCGGTCTTGCCGCCGCGGAGCGCATCAAAAAGGCTTTTCCGCAAATCAAAATCGTTGTGGCTACCTCGCTTGTCGATCCCGAAGTTTTGCAAAGAGCCAAATTAGGCGCAGCCGACAGCCTGTGGTATAAGGACCACGGCACAGAGGAACTGATGAGCGTGGTAAAGCGCACTCTGGCAGGGGAAAAGGTATTCCCCGATATCGCTCCGGCCATTGAAATGGAGGGCACGATGTCCGATGCCTTCTCGCCCCGGCAGTTAGACATCCTGCGCCTTTATATAAAGGGCTTTACCTATCAGGAAATTGCCGATAAGCTGGGCATCTCCAAAAACGGCGTTCGCTGGAACCTGGACGATATGGTGGAAAAGGGCGGCTTTGAAAGCAGAGAAGCACTGGTTGCAACCGCCATTGAAAACAAGCTCATGGTAACCACCTTAAAAGACGAATAAGAGAAACTGAACCCCTTGGCTGTACGGTCAAGGGGTTTTTCGCGCCCAAAAGGCAAAAATTTTTTGAAAAAATCGAGATTTTTCTTCTGTTACTGGCACAAGTGCCAGTGACAAGCGCCAAAAAATCAGTACAATAGATACTGTAAGATTAGGGTTGTGCTTTTAGAAGGTGGTGATGAATGATGAAAAAAATCGTTCTGGACATTCAGAGCGATATCCATGCGCACACCATGGAGCGAATGCTGATGCAAAAATTGGACGATTGCCAAGTTGTAATCTCCGAGTCGCCGGACGCAACCGCCGAGTGGTGCAAAACGCATCAACCGGATGTGCTTTTAATGGAGGTCAAGGCGTATTCGCCCTGGATGTTCAAAGAACGAATGGCGATCCGTGACAAGGTAAAACGGAACACGGAAAACTGCCGGGTCATTCTCTTTGTGGATGATGATACAGACGGAGAGTTGACCGAAAAGGTACGGCAGGCAAAGCGCGAGGGTCTGATAGACGCTTTTCTCTTCGGTTCGGTATCCGAAAACTATTTTGCTTCGGTCATCGACAGTGTTTAAATCAGGCAATAGTAAAACGCATAAAAATCTTCAAAACTATTTTGAGGGAGGAAATGATATGACAAAAACAAACACACGAAGTCGCATCGTCAGCATCCTGCTGGTGCTTATGATGCTTCTGACAATGGTGCCCATCACCGCCGTGACGGCCAGCGCGGCAGAGCCGGAGTGGACGACCGTTAACACCTATGAGGAATGGAAGGCTGCGATGGAGCAATCCGGCGAGACCTACATCAAGCTGGGAGCTGACATCGACACCTCCACGCTGAACGGCGGTTTCGGACTGGGTCCGATTGACTGGGTCCGGGTGCAGAGCGACATTCATCTGGATCTGAACGGACACAAGCTGACTCTGCTGAAATCCAAGATGAGTGGAGACTCCTACAGCTATCTTATTGGGGTATTGCATGGTAGCCTGACCATTGAGGACACCGGGAACGGCGGCGAGATCGTCGGTTTGCATCAGGTGACGAATGATAGAATGCAGCTAATCGATGTTGGTAAAGGCGCGAAGCTGACACTGAACAGCGGCAAGCTGCGTTTGGAAGTCAATGCCGACTCCAATGCACCCAATGCGACCATTCGTTTCAAGGGAGCGGTGGAGATCAACGGCGGCACCGTTTCCATTTTGAAAAAAGGCGGTAAGGATGAACCATCCAGTTATATCTACAAACAAAATTTCGCACTGGAAGCAATCCGTGAATCCGATAACTGCTACGCTTTGATCAATGGCGGCACCTTTGATGGCCGTGTTATGCTCAAAGCCGTTGCCAAGGCTTCCGGCGTTGCGAACAATGTGATCACCGGCGGCGACTTCAAGAAGTCGATCTATATCTTGAAGGATAAAGCCGTGACGGGGGATGTGCCTCTGAACGTATCCATTCAGGGAGGCACCTATCACTATACACCGGGGTATTATACCTTCCCCAATTCTGACCCGTTCAATGCGGGAAAGAAAAGTAGTGATCCCTTTAACCTAATGCAATTCGCTACATTTGGATTTAGAGACGGGATAGTATATCAAGACGGTGCTGTTTATTCTGCCTTTCCCAGCGAAAGTTCGTATCTCAATTACGATATGAACGCATTTGCATCCATGTTCCCCAAGAATGCGATCATCACTGCCGAGGGGCAAACGTATGATTTCTATGACACGAGGAAGGATGCTCCGACAAGTATCACTGTTAGCGATGCCGCATTTACCGGCTCCAGCAGTGCCTTAGACCTTGCGCGTCTGGTAAACAGCCACTATAAGACCATCACGGTCACAACGCTGCCCTCGGACGCGCTGAAGGACATGAAGCTGACCGTTGGCGATGGCACGCCGCTTCCCGCCCAAGGCACCTCCACCGTTTCCGGTGATGTGACGCTTGGCAGCGACGGCACCCTGACAAAGACGGTCTATATCACCGCCCTCGGCAACAAGCAGCTGAAGGAAATGTATTACAGCAACCCAAGCAAGATCGACTTCGGCTACAGGCTGAATATCTTCAAGGACGGCGTGCGCGTGACTGACTACACAGGGGATAGCCTGACCTATGCCGCCTTGGGTGACGAGATTTCTGTCAGCGTGCAGCTGCGTGACTTCGAGTTTGAGGAAGGCGTATATACTTTCCGCCTTGCCCTCTGGCCCTATCTCCGCGGCTCGGAGGCACAGATCGGTGAGAACCTCGTTGGCCTTTGGAAGCTGACGGCGAAGGAGGAACCCCCCGCACCCGTGGCGCACAGCATCAAGATTATAAACGGCTTCGGCACGGCAAATCCCACCACGGCAATCGCCGGGGAAACCGTTACCGTGAAGGCGAATGATCGCACCGCCGACAACATGATGTTCACCCAGTGGTATACGGATACCCCCGGCGTGACCTTCGCAAATGTGAACGACCGTGAAACGACCTTTGTTATGCCGGACTGTGATGTGAAGGTGAACCCCGGATTCCAGCAGGTTTCGTTCACCAAGCAGCCCATCGACAGCTGGCCGCAGGTGAATCACGCTGGCAAGGCTTATGTCACCTTCTCCGCACCCATCACGAAATGGGAGCTGATGGAGGGCAACACCACCGTGGCCTCCAGCGGCAGCCTCTTTATCAATACCGGGAACCCCATCACGGTGGATATCCCCAAACAGAGCAATGAGGTGGAAAAGACCTATACCGTCGTTGTAACGGCAAACGGTCAGAAGTTCTCCAGCAACGAGTTCAAGGTCAAATGGATCAGCTGGCCGCAGGCTCCGGCGGTGGAGTTTACCCCCGCTGACGGAACGCAGTTCGTCGGGAAAATCGAAGTAATTGCTTCCGACGCCCTGTACGCCGGTGAGGAAATCTTTGAAATCGCCTACACCACCGACGGCACAGACCCCAAGACCAGCACCTCGACCATATATGCCAACACGGATACCGAGCATATCACGCTGACGGAGACCACCACCATCAAGGCAAGAACCTACAACCACGACGCTTCCGCAGATGCCGAAAAGTGGGGCCCGCTGGCAACAGCTACCTTTACCAAGTATTCCGATACGACCCTGCCCAAGCCCACCATCACTCCGGAGGGCATGACCTACACCGGCAGCATCACGGCTTATCTGACAGCCCCTGCCCTGGATGGCGTGAAGCTGGAGTATCAGCTTGTCGCCCCGGGCGAAGAGCCTTCTGATACGCAGTGGCATGAGTATGATCCCCAGACGGGTATTACTGTAAATAAATTCGGAACAAGCGTTCTCTGCGCCCGTAGCAGCAAGAGTTATGACGCAGAAACTCCGGGTGGACAGTATTATGTAGCGACCATCACCAGCGAAACCGCAACCGCCACCTACACCCGGACTTACTCCGCCGCCATCGACAATGTGACCGTCGGCGGCAAGGTCGGCAAGACGATGACGCAGGATGTGGTCATCCGCATGAACGGCGACCGCTTTGAGAATGTTACGGCAGGCGACGATGTTTCCGCCTGGTTCAACCTGCCCGCAGGTCTGACCGCCAAGGTGAAGGAGCTTTCCGATGCGAACGGCTACCACAGAACATTGACCGTTACCATCAGCGGTATGCCCACGGCGACCTCCGCTGATGCCATCACCGTCACCATTCCCAAGGATAAGCTGTATGCAAACAACACCACCGATCTGACCGTTCTCTCCAACCCCAATGCGGTCTACAACATCGTTAAGGATGGCACCCATACGCATAACTACGGCGATTGGACGATGCTGGACGACAGCCAGCATTCCAGAAGATGCACGGCATGCGGTGATGTGCAGTTCGAAGCCCACGACTTCTCCGCATGGAGGAAGGTTGATGATACCAATCACAGCCGTACCTGCTCCAAGTGCAAAAAGTCCGGCGAAACCGCAAACTACACCGAAACCGCCGCGCATACCTGGGTATGGGTAGTGGATCAGGAAGCGGCGCTGGGTCAGCCCGGCAAGCAGCATGAAGAGTGCGTTGACTGCCCTGCTAAGCGCAGCGAGAATACCGAGATCCCCGCCCTGCGGGATTACGCCGTTACCGTCACCGGCGGCACGGCAACCGTTGCCGCAGGCACACCCATCACCCGCGCCATGGAGTGCGTTGAGGTCACCGTTACGGCACAGGCTCCTGGCGGTAAGCACTTCGTCAAGTGGGTCGTTAAGGCAGGCGGCGTAACGCTGGCTAACGAGACCAGCGCCACCACCACCTTCATCATGCCCGCAAACGATGTAACGATCGAGGCAGAGTTCGCCGAGAACCCCGTAGAGGCGTATACGCTCACGGTTATCAAGGGCACGGCCTCCGTTGCCGCAGGCACTCCCATCACCGACAAGATCGAGCAGAACACCGTTGTGACCGTTACGGCGAACGCACCGGAGACCGGCAAGGTCTTTGACAAGTGGGTCGTGCTGGAAGGTAATGTCACCCTGGCAGACGCCACCAAGGCAACCACCACCTTCACCATGCCCGCAAGTGCTGTGAAGATTGAGGCCACCTATAAGGATGCGCCCCCCGCTCATACCCACAGCTACGGCACAGAGTGGAAGTATGACGGCACCAACCACTGGCACGAGTGCGCGTGCGGCGACAAAGCCGACACGGCAGCACACAGCTTCCAGTGGGTGATCGACAAGGCCGCTACCAAGGAGGCCACCGGCATCAAGCACGAGGAATGCACCGTTTGCGGCGCTAAGCGCAGCGAGAATACGGTCATCGACAAGCTCCCCGACGGCGGCAACACCGGCAATACAGGCAGCGGTGATAATAACACCGACAAGCCCGGAAAGGACGACTCCACCAAGTCTCCTCAGACCGGTGACAGCAGAAACCTCATCGGTTGGCTGGCTGCTCTGTTCGTCAGCGGCGGCGTTCTGACCCTGCTGGGTGTAAGCGGCAAAAAGCGAAAGGAATCCGAGGCTGAATAAGCCGACGCTTCCGAAATCGAAATAACCTAAACACAATAGGCGGTGACGGATCATTCCGCCACCGCCTATTGCCCCGAAAGCGGACTTGGCAGCAAGTCCCTTTCCGAAAGGCGGCAACCACGACGGTGTTGCCGCTTTTCGGAAGGACTACATAAGATAAAGGAGACAAGTTGCCATGACTGTTTCAGAGCGAATTCCCTTCAGCGGCTTCCTGCTGCCCCTACAAGCAGGGTACACCTACAGCTGTGACCGCCGCACCACCGACGGTATGGAGTTGCTGTTCATTTTCCGTGAGGACGGGCATTCACGATATTACTTTGAGTCAGAAATGGAAGAATTTGACCGAAAGGCGGCAAGCGACACCCACACTCTGACCGTGTATCCCCGGCCGGACGGCGACGGAGAGGTGTCCCTGCTCCATAGGAAGCGCGCCGCTACGGACAGATTTTTCTTTTTCCGTTTGACCAAGCCCGGCGTCACGCTGACCGGCGAGATGTGCCTGTGGGAGGACGAATCGCCCATCGGCACCGGCCTGCCGATGCTGTTTGACTTTCTAAATGAAGTCAAAATATTGTAATAGTAAGGTGAAACAATGCAAGATAACAGAATACCGCCGCAGAAAAGACCCATGACCGAGGCGGAAATACTCCGCAGGCGTACGCTGCGCCGCGCAGCGATTAAACGGCAAAAGCGGAGAAGGACGCTCTTTCTTTCCGCCTGCGGCCTTGTGGCGGTGCTGCTCATAGCGGGCATCGTGCTGCTGTGCCGAGGCTGCGGCCACACCGAGGGCAAACCTCATAACGAGAGCATCTACGGCAGCTTTGCAATGTCCGACAAGAGCTGCGTCTATACCTTCCGTGAGGACGGCAGCGGAGAGCTGCGGCTTTCCGGCGCACCGTATAAATTCCGTTTTACGCTGTCCGGCAGGACGCTCTCTATCGACTTCGAAGCCGAGGCACTGACCGACTGCGAGTATGAGGTGGCGTATACCGATACGGGGCTTGAGCTGACCGCAGGCAAGGGTACGGCAACACAGGGCGAGAAATACATACTGAACAGAACAGAAAAATAAGACCCACGCGGTCGTGAAAGGACGGTGACGGCGATATGCCGCCTGAAAAGAAAATAGCCGAACGGACGGCAATCTCCGACACAGTTTCAAGAGCGCTCAGCAAGTAAAAAGCTTGCTGGGCGCTCTTTCTTTATGCCTTCGACAAAAATCAGCCGTTTTCAGCGGCAAATCAAACGGTTCGGCAAAATATTCCGGCAAGGAGGTGATACCGATGTACAGTGCAGTGCTTTCAGAGGACATACAATACGGATCTTTGCCGTAAAGGGCGGCCGCCCTGCCGTCCTTCGGCGACAAGGTGAGAAGAACATGAAAAAGAACATAGGAAAGATACAGGTGTTGAAATAGCAAAGGCTTTCTTTGCACAGATACACAGACACCTATATTTTTTTGACCTTCCCGGTCGACAAAATTCAAAACAATATCCGAGAAGCGCCAATAAAAGCACCGAAAAAACGGGGATTTTACTTGGCTTGACTTTTTGCGGCCTTTACGCCTTAAAACAGCGGCAATCCGGCAGCTCTGTCGGTTGCCGCGGCCCTCCGTATCAATCGTTTTTGAAACCAACCAAAAACGATTGAACGGAGGTACATAACCTTGAAAAAACAACCCAAAGCGGTTTATATCATAGAAAACGGCAAGTACACGGAACTGACCTATGAGGAATTCCGTCGCCGTGAGCAAATCTGCCCGTTATATGCGGACAAGCTGTTCCTACCTCTCTACGGCAGGCTTATGGAGGTATCCAAAGAGGATTATGAGGAGTACTACCGAGCAAAGCGCCGTCAGAAATATCTGGACGAACGCTCTGCGGACAACGGCGATTTCTCCTACGATATGCTTACCACCGATGAGTTCAGCGGCGAGGACATCCTCATCGCCGATCAGCCGGATATTTGCGAAACCATAGTGGAGCGCATGATGACGGACAAGCTCAGGAAAGCCATCCTCAAGCTGACCGATGAGGAACAGCTCCTCATCTACCGCCACTATTACGCCGGCATTTCAGGCACAGACCTTGCCGAGATTTACGGCGTATCACAACAGGCAATCAGCAAGCGGATCGCCAAAATCAGAGCAAAGCTCAAAAATCTTTTAGAAAATTAAAAAACTTGGTTGTAGCCCCCTCAACTTTTCGGCATGGAAAGTGAGGGGGCTTTCTCTATAGCCTCCGCCCGTTCTTTGAAAACCGAATAGTACAGCGCATCCTTTACCTTCCTTCTGCCGTCGGCGAAACCGATAAGCCACACGACTTTTTGAGTCGGACGGTGCGGCGCATCCGCACCGAAGGCCATGAAAAGCAGAAGCAATAATGATACTTGCGTCCAGTCACAGGCCGAGCGTTGAAGCGGTACGAACAAAGTGCCGTGAGCCGTCGCAGCCAATGAGGGCGCCTCGCGGAGATCCCGGGAGTGGTGAGATTCCAATGAGGTCAAATGCATGACCGGAGGGTGCGTTCCCTTGTTCGGGGCGTCGTGGACAAATACGGACAGAACCAAGAACGATTGATACAAAACACAAGGCGGTCGTTTGCCCAAAAGCATTCGGTCGCCTTTTACTTAAAACGGAGGCTAACTATGAAAGAGATTAAACGAGGTGAAATCTATTCCGCCGACTTCGGCGCAGGCTTCGGCAGTGAGCAAGGCGGCGTTCGTCCGGTTTTGATTTTGCAGAATAATACGGGCAACAAGCACAGCCCCACCACAATCGTGGCGGCGATCACAGGCAGAAAGACAAAGGCGGCTCTACCCACCCATGTAGCGATAATGACAAGCGGTCTCAAAACCGAATCCACCGTCCTGCTCGAACAGATCCGAACGATAGACAAAGCACGGCTCGGCGAGTATATCGGCAGGCTCGACAGAAAGACCCTCGCCGCCGTTGACCGTGCCATTGTAGTAAGCCTCGGCATTAAATACTTGGAGGGGCTGCTCAATGGATAAAAGAACCGACATCAACAACGCATCATTTGCCTACGGCGTAAACCTTCTGCGAATGCTGCTTGATATGAATTTGATAACCGAGAACGAGTACGAAAGGATCACCCGAATCAGTGCGGAATACTATGACACCGAGATCGTTTGTGTCTGAAATCTTAATTCGCTGATTTCCGAAAAATAGTGCTGGATGTATTCGAACTCCTGTGGTATTGTTTGTGTTGCCGCAGGGATAAGCGGTAATAAGGCAGACAGAGAGTCTGCCGGAAAGGAGAAATGCAGATGAAAACGATAACCGAAATCACACGGCAAAAACCGACGCCGCCACAAATACGGCTTGCGGCTTAGTGCCGAGTGTCGAGCGACTCAAGCGATCAGCTTCACTCCTTCGCCGCACAAATCAAATACTACTCCGAATACTGTAAACGGCATCCCGAATACAAATTCGTAGACATTTATGCGGACGAAGGTATAACAGGCACAAGCATGGAAAAGCGAGATGACTTCCGCCGAATGCTGCGGGACTGCAAAAAAGGTCTGATAGACCGCATCATCGTAAAATCCATGTCACGCTTCGCCCGTAACACCGAGGAAATGCTGACGGCGCTCCGAGCGCTTGAGCAAATGGAAGTCAGCGTATATTTCGAGGAACAGGGTCTTGATACCAAGTCGATGAACAGCGAGATGTTCGCTACCTTCCCCGGCATGGTTGCCCAACAGGAAAGCGTGTCCATATCGCAGAATATGCGGTGGAGTTATAAAAAGAGAATGGAATCCGGCGAATTTAACTGCTGTGCTCCGGCTTACGGCTTCGACCTTATCAACGGCAAGCTCGTAATCAACGAAACGGAAGCGGCTGTAATTCGCCGGATTTTTGATCTCTATCTGCAAGGCATCGGAATGCAGACCATTGCTAACATTCTCAATGACGAGGGAGTACGCAGACAGTACGGCCGTAAAAAATGGCATCACACCACCGTGAACTATGTCCTAAACAACGAAAGGTATAAGGGCGATGCCTTACTTCAAAAGCAGATCACCACACAAACCCTGCCGTTCAAAAAGCAGCTCAACCACGGTGAACAGCCTATGTACTATGTAGAAAACAGCAATCCCGCCATCGTAAGCCGAGAAACCTATGAGGCGGTTCAGGCCCTTATTAAAAGCCGACAGCCGAGCTGCAAGCGGAAAGCCAAAAACTATCCGCTAACAAGAACGCTTCTCTGTCCCGATTGCGGTCACACCTTCCGCCGTCAGGTTGTAAACGGCACAGCCTATTGGCTATGTGCAGCAAAAGCAACCAACAAGACAGATTGTGCTTGGCGCAGAGTTAAAGAGGACGAGGTGTACGCCGCTTTTAACCTTATGATAAGAAAGGTACAAGCCAATCGAGAATACCTGCTCGGAACGCTTATACGGCAGCTTGAAGAACTGCAATACCGCACCACGGGCAGTCAACAGCGGGTAAAGGAAATCGACCGTGAGATTGCAGACCTTACGGCACAAAATCTTGTCCTATCCCGTCTGCATGGTAAAGGAGTGCTGAACGCCGCAGACTACACGGCACAATCCGATGTGCTTGAAAACAAGATAACTGAGCTGCGGATCGAGCGTCGAACAAAAATTACCGACAGCGATGAGAACGAGATGTTGGAAGAACTGAAAATGCTGAACGACATTCTCAAGGAAGTCAAAATCGGCATAGGCTTCGATGCCGAACTCTTCGAGCAAACGGTTGACAGCATCACGGTGGAAAGCAGTGAACTGCTGACATTCCACCTTGCAGGCGGTATCAGCCTGCCCGAAAAAATCCGAGAGAAAGGACGGTGCTACCAAGCATGAATCATCGAAACATACCACTTGGCTATGCCATAAATGGCGGCAACATAACCATCAACGAAGCTGAAGCCGATACCGTCAGAGAGATTGCCGAGCAATATCTCAGCGGCAAGTCGCTGAAAGCTATCGCCGAAATGCTGACCGCAAAACACATTGAGTATATGTCCGGCAAGACCGATTGGAACAGGTCACGCATAAAGCGAATTGTTGAGGATAAGCGCTATATAGGCGATGGCGGCTATCTGCCGATACTGACCGAGCAGGAGTATGTAGCCATGCAGAGCATCAAAACAGCGAAAAACACCCAAAAGGATGTAAATCATACCGAGGGTATCTTTACGCTGAACGCTCCGGTCGTCTGCCCCAACTGCGGCGGTAGAATGCATAGGCGCTTTGACAGACGCCGCAAGGCAACTACATGGTGGCAATGCTCCGAATGCAAAGCATCAGTCAATATAAGCGATGAGGATATGCTCGGCGGCATTACAGAACTGCTTAACGAAGTCATTGCCGATCCCGAAAGCATTCAGATACCGAATTCCGACCATGAGGAAAGCCAAGAGATAGAGCGGCTGAACGCAGAGATATCCAAGGCACTCAACACTGTCGGCTTCGACAAAGAAGCTCTAAAGCAAAAAATGCTCACTTGCGTGAGCGAAAAATACACGAGCCTTGGCACGGAAGAAATTACAGCGCAGAGCCTAAAGGACATATTCAAGAGTACGCCGCCGCTGACAGCCTATGACAGCAATTTGACAGACCAAGCGGTCAGCGAGATACAGCCGAAGGAAAACGGCACGATAAGCCTTGTACTTATAAACGGTCAGAGGATCGGAAAGGAGAAATCAGCATGATGCAAGCAACAAGCGTACAGCCCCAAAAAACCGTCCGCATTATCCCTGCAACGATAGACACCAAAGCGGCCATCACGCAGAGCTACCGACAGCTTCGAGTTGCCGCCTACTGCCGAGTATCCACCAAACAGGATGAGCAGCTAAACAGCTACGAGGTACAGCGTACCCATTACGAGGAGCGCATACGCACCGAGCCGAAATGGTCACTTGTGGGTATATTCGCTGACAAGGGCATTACGGGAACAAGCATGAAAAAGCGTGACGAATTCAATAAAATGCTCCGTCTCTGCTACAAGGGCAAGATTGACATGATTATCGTAAAATCCATCAGCCGATTCGCCCGAAACACCCTCGATGTTATCAAGATAACGAGGAAGCTCCGAGAGATCAATGTGGATGTGTACTTCGAGGAACAAGGCATTCACAGCATTGATCCTGCATCGGAATTTTACATCACCATCTACGGCTCAATAGCCCAAAGCGAATCAGAGAACATCAGTGCCAATGTTAAATGGGGCAAGGCACAAAGCGCCAAGCAAGGCAATGTGCCATTCCAATGCAAACACTTCCTCGGCTACACCAAAAACGCAGACGGCGAAATCGAAATCGTCCCCGAAGAAGCCGAGATTATACGAGAAATATATGAGCAATGCCTATCCGGCGAAAGCCTGTACGGAATCAAATGCTATCTCGAAGCAAAAGAGATCCCGACACCTGCCGGATGCAGTGTATGGCGGCAAGAAACCATTCGCTCCATCCTCTCAAACGAGAAATACAAAGGCGACGCCATCATAAATAAAACCTATGTGTCCGACTGCATCAGCAAGAGAGTCAAGGCAAACAACGGCGAAAGGAACAAATACTATATTGAGAACAATCACCCTGCAATCATCGACGCAGGCACCTTCGCAAGAGTCCAGGAGGAAATAGCAAGGCGCTCCGGCAAGCCCAAAGTCAAGCAAAAAGGTACGAAAACCGAACTGAGCCGTTATTCAAGCAGATATGCGCTGAGCGAACTGCTGATATGCGGCGAATGCCGAACACCTTACCGCCGATGCACATGGACTGCCAAAGGCAAAAGAAAAATCGTATGGCGATGCATTAACCGCCTTGACTATGGCAAAAAGTACTGCCACCACTCGCCGAGCATTGAGGAAAGCCTACTGCAAGACGCTGTTATGAGAGCCATCATGCAGACGGCAAAGCAAAATGTCGAGGTGCTGAAAACACTGAAAATCCATATCGGCATGGGGCTTACAGATGAAGTCACCGAGGATAAAACCCTGGATATTCAGATACGCATTGCCGAAATCGACGCTGAGTTTCAAAAAATGCTCAAAGCGGTATCTGCCGACAATGCAGACGGCATCGATGAGGAACGCATCACCGAACTGATGAACGAAAAGCAAAGGCTGACCGTACAGCTCGAACAGTATGCTGCCATGCGCCAAAAAAGAGAAAGCGCAAAATCCCGACTCGATGAGATTTTCACCATACTTGACGGTCTGCAAAATCACCCGATGGAATATGACGATAAGCTCGTCCGTCAGATCATCGAATGCGTAGTGGTGGAATCAAAAGATAAAATAAAGGTGGTCTTTATCGGCGGCACCGAAATTGAGATGGCACTGTAAAAACTTGAAAACAGAAACGGAGTGATGTAGAATGGTTGTGACGAGTGTTCAAATCAAGACAGCGAAAACGCAAAAACATCTCTATTGTCCTGTCTTCACATAATAACAACCGTTTAAGCGTATTGCTTAAGCGGTTTTCTTGTATTTTCAGTAACCATTATCAAATCTTGAATTTTACTGAAATTAACTGAAATTGACTATAGTAGGGATGTCAAAAGGGGTGTCAAGTTAGGAAGCTAACTATATATTAAACAAAAAAATCCCCCGACAGAGCCTTATCGCTCCGCCGGGGGATTCTGCCATTTTACTTCTTTATGAGGTACTTAATATCAATCGGGCTCTGAATATCAAAAATATCGTTTGTATCCTTACCGAGTACAGCACGATTGCCGACAACTTCATCGACAATCCACGTTTTTTCAAGCAGCCAGCCTGTAAGGACTTTTGTGCCGCCGTACCAGGTTGCTCCCTGCTTTATCTGCACACGGTTGCCCTTGCTGATTTTAGCGTGTGTGGAAACTGTCGATGTTTTCTTGCCAAGCATTCTATCAACTTCTGCCTGCACAGCCGTGTAATTATAGCCGGCAGCAGTCAATCTCCGCTTGCGTTCCACGCCGTTACCCCACGATCCCCTTATTACTTCTTTAGCTATCTCAGTATTTGATTTCTTTGAAGTAACGGTCTTTACACCGAGCTGAGCATTGACTTCGTTGGCGATTTTACCGAGTCTGCTGTATATGTACTCGCCCGGACAGGATTTGCCGGAGTTAAACCATCTGTGTACGGTCATATTCTGCTTGTTGACCTGTCCGATGAGCGATTTATCAGCTTTCCACATTAGCTTTTTTATGCCATTTCTCTTGCATATATCCACACAGAGCTTAATCAGTGACTTGTACACCTTGTCATTGATAGCATATGGCTCGTAACTGTCACTTGCGCACTCTATCGTGATAGCTCTATTGTCATTGCTTGCACTTGAGGAACACCAGGAACGGTCTTTTTCCTCAACGTACATTGCAATTTTGCCATCATATCCGATACCGTAATTTGACGAAGCCTCTTTCGTCTGAAAGAGTTCTCCAAGCGGTTCGACCGCACACTGACCTACAACACAATGAATTGTTATAGTATCTATCTTGTGGTTTCTGGGGCTGTTTCTGTGAGGACTTATCCTCGTGTAACTGATTAACGAACTATTACTCATATTATTCTTCCTCGCTTTCCTTTTTCAACTGAACCATTATATCTTTCAGCTTCTTCGGCACGGGCAGTCCGAGATTGCCCGCATTTTCGATAATCGACAGCCCTTCATTCGCTATGTAAAAAAGCATAACCGCTGACATAGCCACAGGTGTACCGCCTAAAACATACATATCCGCTATGTGTCCAAGCGACACAAACACAAGGATCATCAGCTTTTTGGCAAGCCCTCTGAAGCCCACCTCGCTGGATAACTGCTTGTTAATAGCCGCTACGACAACACCAGTGATGTAATCGGTCGCCATAAACGCTATCAACGCCCAGAACAGCCCCGTAACCTCTCCGTACATAAAGCCTAAAACCGCTCCAACAGCACCTGCTATGCTGTCAATAATTATCTGTATCTTGCTCATTTTTTCGTCCTTTCCGCCTATTAGGCTAAAAAATCTTCTATTGCTATCATCTCGGCGGGTGTCAGAACGACATTCGTCGAGAGAATATCAATCTTTTCGGATATATCAACATCAATGTTGAGCAGCTCCTCAAGCTCCCCATTGCAAACATCTACGTTTTCAGGGCGGATAACGTACTTCTCGCCATCCTGCTCGCCGTATTTCTGCAAGAGCTTCTGCCTCTGCTCATTGTACAGCTTCGTTTCCTCATCTATTCTCCGTGCCAGCTTTGCCACAGCATACGACTGTATGACGGGCAGTTCCTTGCTCATCAGCTTGCTTATGACGGGGATTGCATTTACTACAGTTGATAACTTCATAGCTTCTCCTTACTCTGCGTCCTGGGCGGTATATACGGCAGTCTGGAACTCCGTATAATCTGCTCTGACTGTGGTTTTGTTTTCTTCGTACAGTTCGGCGTTCGATACTGTCATGCTCATTGTTACAGTCTTGTCCGTCCTTATGGTAGCGCTGAAATACGCTACGGTCTGTTCGTTGCCCTCTCCGTCAGTGATATAGCTTGTACCGTCAAACTGTGTTGTTTTGTTACTTCTAAGCATAATTAACTCCTTTCGCTTAGTGCTTTTCTTAATCTTTTTATCTCATTCCACATCAGCGGAATAAACTGCTCATACGCAAGTGCGTATTGACTGCCATCGCCGTTTATATCGCAGAATCCTGCAAAATCGTCTGTTGTAAGCCCGCATTTTTGCAATGCTGTAAGCACATCCTGTGCAATAAAGCCGTAGTTTTTAGCGGTTGAATTATCACCGTTATAGAAAAACGACTTTCCGTCAAGATAATCAAAAAGGTTTTCAGATTTGCTCGGCAAGTCGGCTATGTGGTTTTTCATACGGGCGTCTGACGATGTAGTGATAGCCTTTGTCGAGGTGATAGCAGTTCCTATCAGTTGCAAGAGTTGCGTGCTATTTCCGATTTTTATAAAATCGGCGCTAGTAATTCCGGTTGTTTGCTGACGCACACACGCATGAGCTTCATCGGTGCCCAAGTCAAAATGCAAGGGCATATACAATCTAACTATACCATTGCTATATAATAACGATGCCATTGGTGTAATAGTATTATTATTGCTCGGACGGCTGAACTCTATTTTGTTACTTTTGCCGCAGATCAGTCGTGTAGTACCCGAAATGTCGGTACTTCCGACGTGAAAGTGATTTGCAGTCGTAAGTGCTACAAGCCGTACAATATTACCATCAGTATCTCGGCTGTTAGTGTAAGATCCGTTAGCGGTAATCATTCCACTTTCATTAAACATTACATAGCAAGCACGGTTTTTTTGCAGAGCCGCACTCCCTCTGGATTCTGCTATTAAATACAGTTCCCCGAGACTATTACTGATAGCAGTACCACCGAAAAGCGGATATATTGATGTCGTATCGGCTGTACGATTTCCGCTTTCCAGCAGTTCAAGATTTATCTGACCGCCTGATAGCGTAATCAGTCCTGTACTACTCTGCGCATAAAATGTGCCGTTGCTCAGATCCCATTTTGACCCTCCGACAAACTCCGAGTAATTAGTGCTCTTTATTACTACGCCAACAATTACATCGCCTTTGATTTCGGTATTTGCAATAATCTCCAAAGCTTTGCTTGTCAACTCCATACTGCTTACCGATGTTCCCGATTTCACAAGCCACGATATTTTGTCAGCCTTCTGCTCTACGGCGGAAACCTTCTGCGTTACGCTGTCGTTTGTCGCATATGTGCTTTCAACAGTAGCCTTAAAGCCGTTTACCGTTTGCTCAAGGCTTGACTGCTTGCTTGATAACGATGTTATTTCGGCTGCGGTGTCCTCAGGAGCAGGCGACCAGTCTGTAGCCTTAGTGCCTTTTTCGAGCTTGATATTGCAAGCCTCAATCATGCCGTTTTTATCAAGCGCAAGTGCCACGCATTCGAGCTTCGCTATGTCGCTGTCATTTATCGTCCACGTCTTTTCGTAGTAAATCCACTTGTCTTTTTCTGTCTGACTGCTCACCGTCAGCGACAAGGCATACAGCTTTTTATTATCAGCAGAACGGAATCTTGCCATTACATATCCGCTTGCGTCAAGCTCGACATCACTTCTGACCTTTATCCACGCAGACAGAGTGTAGCTTGTGCCGACGTTGAAATCCGTCAGAAAGTGCCGCTTGCTCGTGCCAAAATATCGTGCGGTGCCGGAATAGCCGGTTCTGGATATTGCAAGGCTATTTCCTGATATTCCGCCATCAACCGTTATTATAGTGTTACTGCTCCAGCCTTTTTTAAGATTCCCTGTGCTGTCATACAGCAAATTTCTTCCGCCTATCTGTATACTGTCAACCGCCGACTTCGTGGCATATGTTTCCGACACTGTTGTCCGAAAGCCCGACAGGTCGCTTTCAAGAGCTGAAGTGCGGGTGCCGATACTGCCTATGCTTGCAGTCAGCTCCGTGAATTTTGCATTTATCGTCTGAGATGTTCCGTCTATGACGACCTTACTTGTATTAAGATAGGTGCTGTTGTCGGCATTGATACCGTCAATAACGCTCGAAATATCCAGCTTACTGCCGCTGATATGTGCATCATCAGCTACCATATCATTTTTGATAATGCCGCTCTTTATGCCGTCTTCGTGAAGTCCGTCATAAGAAGTAAACATTATCTTTCCGTTTGCATCGGTAACGTAAATGCCATAGTCGGATTTACCGTCCTCGCCTATCTGGACACGCACGGTATTTTTTTTATCCTTTATCTGTATTGTGTTTCCGACTATCTGCAATTTTCCGCTGCTTGATTTTATCGTAAAATCATCGGTTTCGATGGTCTTTGACCGGAAGTTTGCGGCTGTAAGGTCCTTTATCAGCGCAGTCGCTATTTCCGCATTTTCGGCAGTCAGCTTTATAGATGTCAGTTCACCCGTGCCGGCTTTGCCCGACAGCAGAACATCTATGTTTGCAACATCGGATTTCAGTGATTTAAGCGTTGCCGTATCGGCCACAAGCTCATCTATATCCGCTTTCTTTGCATACAGCTGTTCAACATCTGCTTTCTTAGCCGTCAGATTGTCAATCGTGGCTATCTGTGCGGAAAGCTCGGTAATATCAGCCTTTGCGGCATAGACGTTTTCGAGGTTTGCAATCTGTGCATTAAGCTCTGCAATATCCGCTTTTTCGAGTAATGCTTGTTTTACGCTGATTATATCTGCGGTTATTCGTTCCGCCTGCTTCTGCGCAGGCGACTTATAGCTTTCGCTGTCCGCAGACTGTTCTTCAGCCGGTGCTTCTATTGTCATAGACAGGCCGCCGTTATATCCCACGGAAATAGTAGCGGCAGGAATTTTCACAGTTTCTCCGCCGTAGGTTATGCTCACCATATCCCACGCATCTATCAGCATATTGCCAAGCCTTAACGGGATTTCACCCGTGCGGTATTTAAATCCGTTTAATGACTTCTGCACCGTGTTCAGCTGATTTTGAGTCATAAACAGGCAGTCGTATGTTATCGCAGTGCCTGTGCCGGCTGTAAAATCTCCGCACACCACACGTCCGACTGTAATATCGTCGGTAGCAACTGTGGGTGTGTCATAGCAGTTTTCGGACAATTGCACCGTAGTGTCAAACCACTTGAACGCTATCTTGCCGGTACGGTCACAAACGGCGAATTTGCCGTACAGCCCTGCGATATATCCGATTATTTCACGGCAGGTATAGCCCTCCGGCTTGTCCTTTATCGTTACCGCCGTAAGCCCCGAAGCATTAAAGGCAACGCCGCACTTTGTCGCTATCTCAGACAGCATTTTCAGCGTTGTGGACGGGTATGCAAGGCTTGAAAAATAGCCTTTTTCCGTCTTTGCCATGTTATCCTCAAGCGTTACCGACAACCGTTCTCCGCTTTTCTCGATTTTCTTTACCGTAAGCACTCCCTGCGGGGCGTATTCGCCGTTCACGCCAAAATACAACGTGCAAGCGCTTCCCTTCCTGACCGTCGCAGGAAGTGCCGACGTCTCAACTTTAGCATTTGCTATGACAGTTCCGCCCGGCACTATGCTCTCACTGCACGATCCGCCCGAATAGCTTACGCTGAACAGATCGTTCACCGTTACATTATTACCGAAATCCAGCTTGCAGCAGTAGACAGGCTCAGCACCATTAACGGCTGACAGAAAATCATCCGAAACATTTGTATACAAGCTATCACCTACCTTTCTATCAGATTTATTGACACACTCTTATAATAATAGCCGCTTCCTGCGTACAGCTTACCTGTGGCGGTGAGATCTGTACTGTATGCGGTTATCTCCTTATATTCGCCGTCATAGTCGAATTTTACGGCAAAATAATCGGGCTTATTCTCAAACAGATTACGCAGGCTCTTCACCTGCGCTTCTGTGAGAAAAGACCATTTAAGCTCTATCTTGTATTTCCAGCAAAGTATGCTTCCGACGGTTGTTCCTGCGGCATTTCTGCCGGTGTTTGGTTCCCACGTCTTGCATCGTGTGGCATTATAGCCGTCAATATCGGGCGGCGGGAGTAGAACACCCTTAACCCATATCAGATTTTTAGCCAAGCGCATTTACCCCCGTTCTGTAGGTGTTCTCTTTGTTCAGCTGTACTATCAGTCTGTAAAGCGTTTTACCGTCAACCTCACCCTTAGCAATAATGTTAAGACCTTTCAGAAACTCCAGTATCTCACGAAGCAGAAGTACGACTTCCGTCATATCTCCGCCTGAGCCGATGATGTCCTTGAGCTTTGACAGAGGCGCAATTACCTCCGGGTCTGTTCCTGCATTACGGTTATCACCGACCATTGCAAGCGTAGGCGCATACGCAAGACCGCCCTTTGCGAGTTTAGGTATCAGCGGAGGATTTTCAGGCATTGAGAAATGCCAGTCCTGACCGAGTATATCACCTATAACACCTGCAACGCCGCCTACGGCGTCAACAAGCCCTTTGACCGCATTATAGATACCTGTCCAGAGCATATTAATACCGTCGATTATCAGATTAACAGTGCTTTTTATTACACCCCATATACCGTCCCACACTGCTTTTACGGTGTCCTTTATTCCGTTCCAAGCCTTATCCCAGTCGCCCGAGAATACGCCCGTTATAAAGTCCAGTAATCCGCCGAAAGTGTCAAGCGCAGTGCCGACAACAGTACCGATATAACTGAACACTGTATCAAACACGTTTTTTATCGCATTCAGCACATTTGATATAAGCGGTCCCATTGTTTTTACTATCCAGTCCACGCACGGTTTAAGGAAATTTACCCATACTGTGTTTATACACTGAATAATTTTCGATATAACTGCGGCTGTTTTTTCGTATATGGGCTTGATAGCACTATCCCACATAGATTTCAGACTATCGCATACCCATTTCACAACAGGCTGTATCAGGCTTTCGTAGACTTTCATCACCGTATCGCCGACTGATGTGACAAGTGACTTTATCGCTTCCATAGTAGGCTTGCCGTACTTGTCCCATACCTTTGCAGACGAATCCCACAGTTTCGACCATATATCTTGCAGAGTTTCCAGCACAGGCATAATACCGGTAGTAAACACCTTATCGAACAACGGCTTTATCGTATTGAAAGTCGTCGTCATCACGTCTGCCATTGCCGTCCACTGGTCAGTCAGCAGAGGAAGTACGGTTGTTGTCATTTTCTCCAACGTTGGGAAGATCACGTTATCCCACATCTGACCGAAAACAAGATTAAAGGTATCACCCAGTCCGCTTGCGACTGTGCCGACATATTGAAATGCGGTTTGCAATGCAGGTGTCAGATTGTTTACGATGTAGTTCTTGAACGGCTCGGCAAGAGTTGCCATATCACTCCAGGCCTTGCTCATATTATCCTTGAAGCCCTCTATAACGGGTGCGAATTTTTTGCCTATCTCCGCAAATATCGGAGCAAAATTTGTGTCGAAATACTTTTTGACGTTTGCAAACTGCTTTTTCAGCAGAGCAAACCCCTTTTTAATCTGCTCACGAATCTTATTTCCGATACCCTCGGCTGTCTTATCGCCCTCGCTGTCAAGTTCTGCAAGGTTTGAAGCATTGCTGTCACTGCTGTTATCAGAAGCAACATTCATTTCATCGAAGCTTGCAAGAAAGCGGCTGTTTTCCTTAGCCTTTTTTCCGACGGCTTCGACCTTTTTTGCCGCTTCAAGCGACTTTTTATACGTTGTGCCAAACAGCCCCGAAATAAAGCTCGCTATAGCTTTGGTTGCTGTGGCAAGTCCGGATGCCAATGTATTAAGCGCAGGCATGATAGCGTTTACTATAGGCGTAAACGCAACCTGAAGATTGCCCTTTATTTGCTTTACACTTGCGTCAAACTCCTTGTTTGCACTCGTGGCATTTTCAATAACGGTTCTTACGCCACGAAATACGGCATAAAGCCCTGCCATAAGGAAAGTAGACTTCAAAGCGGATTTCACACTTTTCCCTATTTCTCCGAGAGCCTTTCCGAAGCCGTTCGCAGATGTTCTTGCTTTTCCGAACGACCTTTGAGCGGTTGTACCTATCTTTTTAACAGGCTTGATAACGGAATTGTTTACCGAGCTTTCAACCTTTTTTGCCGAGCTGTTTACATTGTCCACAAGCTTATCAACCTTCGCCGCAGTTTTATCAATTGCGGGAGAAGGCTCAGCCGCTTTATCTATCTTGGCTTTAGTAGCTTCGGACTGCTGTTGCAGTTTCAGCATACTTGTTTCAACGGCGTTTATTTTTTCTATTACGGCATTGCCCTTTTCGCCTGCCATGTCTTTATCAGACAATGCCGCCATTTCTCTGTTAAGCTGTTTCCACTTCTCCTGTGCAAGCTCTATTTTTTCGTTAGTCAGCTCAAGACTTTTGTTCAGACGGTCGATAGGTTCGGAAGGAATTTCAAAACTGCCGACATCAATTTTGGGGAGCTCCTCTTTTTCTTTGGACTTCTTCTTATCGCTTTTCGGCTGATAGTTGTTCACGAAATCCATAGCTTCTTTGCTATAACCGGGTCCGAACTCATACTTGTTATTTATCGCTTTGCCAAGGCTTTCTGCTTCCTTTTCCGCTTCCTTTACAGGCTCAACAAGCGCCTTTTCCAGCGTTTCGGAAGCCTTTTCGGCACTTTCGGATATAGAGCTTTCAAGCGTCTTTCCTACCTCTTCGGCGGGCTTTTCGACCTTCTGCACAGCCTTTTCAACGCTCTGTGTCACGGTCTTTTCTACAGCCTTGCCGACTTTCTCAACAGGCTTTACAGCCTTATCGGCGGCTTTTTCCACACTGTCGGTAAGTGCCTTTTCAGCGGTTTCACCGACCTTATCCCACTGCGACTGTATGCTTTTCTGTAAAGCCGAAAGCTGTTTGTCAAGCTCTGCGTCTATTATCAGCGACAGGCTGATAGTGCCTACTGACGCACCGTTTCCGTCAGCCATTTACTCACCTCCCCCGAATGCCTTTTTTATCATCATTTCAAGAGCCGTTATATCGCTCTGTATCTGTTTTGGAGTTTTCTCCGCAAGCTGTTTCTTCGCTCTGAATGCCGCCCACTCCCGCCGTATGCGATTTTCATACGGCGAAAAGTGTTTGAGCATCTCCTTGTTATCCTCGCTTCGTATCCGCACTGTCTGACCGAGCGGAGTATCATTCATAATGCCGGATACAAGGCTCAGCCAGTCGGAATAGTGCAGATTGTCCTGCTCTGACGGCAGTATGTGATACTGTTTTGCTATCGACTGCCGTATCAGCTCACGGTCATACTCGATGTCGTACCAGACTTCATTACTCGTGAAATCGCTCGGTATCTTCCTGTCCCGTCATAGCGGAAATAACTATCTCAGACAGCTTCTGATATGCCGCCCACGGCATATTCATTTCGCTTATCTCCTTAGCGGCGGCAGGCTCGAACGCCAGCTTGAACATCTCGTCAATCTTTTCAATGTCCTTCTTATCGCCGTTATTGTAAAGTGCCATTACCTTCTTGACCGTCTTTTCACGATCGTCTACCTTGTAGACCTTTTCTCCGATGCGTATTTCGGGAACGCCTGCGAGTAACTTTTCATCAAGTGTGTACATCTTAGCCATTGTATTTATCTCCTTACTTTGCGTCTGTAAATGTGGGCTTGCCGTCCGACATGATGTCAAACGCAAGAGGTGCTACCGCTGTGGAATCGCCCGATTCCCACTCCGTCACGTTTATGACGCACGGTATTGTCAGCGTTGCGCCGCTGGGGAACGTCCACACTACAGTTGTGTGGCTGTCTGCGCCTGTTTTGAGTGCAAGTCCTGCAACATAATCGTTGCCTGCATCACCGATGTTTCTCTTGCCGGATACGCTGACGGTCAGTGCCTTACCTGTTACAAGTCTTCTTGTCCAGCCTTCCTGATCGAACGGCTTCCACTCCTCTACATTGCCGTCAATGGATACCGAAAAGCTCTCCATATCGGCAATAGTTACAAGATTCTCGGCTGTCGCACCTGTTCCGCCTGTCTTGTCAATCTTGAACTGATTTTCATATACGGGATATACTCCTGTTTTGTTAGCCATTGTTAATTACTCCTTTCGTAATAAACCGTCACATCAATAACGTACTCGCAGATACCTCTTTCATCTCTGCCTGCGTTATGTGCCTCACTGCAACTCAAAAAGCCGACCGTGTGCCCCCCGGCAGTATAGCCGTGTACATCGGTCAGCTTATCAAGTATTTCGTTTGCCGCACTCTCGGCTGTTGTCGGATTGTCCGTCCAGTGTATCAGTACGCTGATGTGCTTTTCAAGTGTTTTCGTGCAAGGCTTACCGCCTATGCTGATTTTCTTAGGATAGGTGTTTTTTGACGCATACACGCCGATACACTTATCCTTATTTGCGTCTATACAGCCTGCGTATACATTCTCTATGCCGAGAACATCTGCAAGCATATCGGCTGTTTCAAGTAACGTCATACGCCTGTTTTTCCCTTAAATATTTTTGTGAACGAGTTTTTGACAAAATCCTTTTTGTCACCTGTTATGTACGGCTCAAGCCAGTGATCAGTCCTGCCGTTGCGGAATTTCAACTTTTTGTCGGTCACTTCTTTCTTTATACCGCTCTTTGCCCAAGCACTTTTGGTATTTGGGTCGATCATCAGCTTGCCATAGTAGAGATACCGAGAGTATAAAGCACTGTGGTCAATCGTGGCGATGACAGTATTACCGCTTTTTTCCGAACGAACAAATATACCGTTGACAAGGTCGCCCTGGTCAAGCGGTGCTGTGTTCTGTACTTCGGTCACTACCTGTTCCATCGCCGCTTTTGCACTGTCAAGCACTGCTTTTTCAATCTTTGCTATAGCAGCCTTATCGAGCTTTACGGTTACTTTTATCACTATATCAGCTCCAGTCTTGTGTAATTTACCGTCCCGTCGGGGTTTTTAGCCTTTTCCGAGCCGTATATCTTGTACTCTCTGCCACCTATCTCCACAGCTCCGTCAACTATCGGGCTGTCCGGGGCAATATCACCGCAGAAAAGAGCCTCGCCCGAAAGCGTTATAAGCTGTTTTTCTGCGGATAATTTCTGCCGTGCTTTTTCCGAATGAAAGCACTTACCCTCAAATATGACCGTCCGTTTTTTTGAACCGTCACGGTTAAGCCCGTCTGTACGATACACGGTACAAGGCGTTGTACAAACCCTTTCGGGTACAAGTTTCGGATATTTCATTATAACCCCCTGTAGCAAAGGCCCGTCTGCAACAGCGTGTTATAAACCTGCCGTGTTGTAGTGACACCGCAGTAATTTATAACCTTCGAGCTGTCAAAGGACATTGACACACCGCTGATACTATAGGAACTGAGCGGACTGTCAAGCAGCTCGGCATTGTCAAAAACAAATGCTGTCTGCTGTGACAGTGCCAGCCTTACCTTATCCTGCTGAAACGCTGTCAGATTGTCGAATCCTATCGCTGTTATGCGGTTGAAGGTCAGTGTGTCGATGTCGCTCTCCGCCATGTTTTCAAGAGCGTTGTACTGCTGTTCGGTTATCGTACTGTCGGGGCATAAGGTCTGAAAGTCCGCAAAAGTGAGGTACATTAAGCCTCACCCTTTTTTGTCTTTGCCGCCCTTACCTGAGCAAGCTCATCATGGAGCTTTGCTATCTCCGCCTGAGCCTTTTCATATTCGGCATACGGCACGGTAGCCTGCGGAGAATGCTCCACAGCCCCGTTATCGCCGATTATGTCATACCCCTGTGCAAGATATGACTTCTTCTCGGCTTCCGTGATAGTATACTGCTTGTTTGCCTTTACTGCTACCATAGTTACCTCCTTAGTATGTTACGACTATAGCCTTTGCGTTGCCGGGAGCGGTATTGAATGTTATCACGCCCGATGACTTGTCATAGCTGTAGTCTGTTGTCGCTGTACCGTCCACAGTTACGCCGATGAGCTTTTCGGGCTTGTCGGTCACTGTGAATGCAGTTGTCGAGCCGTTACCTGTGAATGTCTGCGTCAGAGCAGATACATTCATGATACAGCCGTCAACAAACAGGTGATCTATCGCAAATGTACCGTTGTACTTGCGGTTCTGGTACAGATAGTTGTCTGCCGTTCTGCTGTCAGAGCCGGGAGCAAACAGATGTATATATGCGTACTTATCTCTTGACACCTGGCATTCGGGGTCAATTAGAATGTAGTTTATCTGCTTTGCGCCGACACCGGACTTACAGCCGTCCGTGAAATCGTACACGGTCTTGAAACGAGCTGAGGGAACTGTAACGATATTGCCTATATCGTCAACGGAATGAATACGTCTGTCGATACCGCCGCCGCTCTTGATGTCGAGCGTTCTCTGAATACCCTCTGCGTTCTTGAGTATCGTCTTATAGTCTGCGGTGACATAGAGTATCATTCTGTCAAGAGGTACGCCCTTATCTTCAAGTGTCTTGAGGTTCTCGTCAAAGTCCTTGAGAACATTCTCAATCGTGAGCTTGTTGTGCTTTATTGTTGCACCTACTCTTACAGCCTCTGCATACAGCTTTGAGAATGTATAGCTGTCGTGTTCGGGGATTGCCTGCGTCCTGTCGAAACGGCTCTGAATGTTCGCCAGTGATACAACGGTATCGGTTTCGTCAAAGTCCATAGGATCTACTACGAACTCGATAGAACGGTCGTGATCGAGCGTCTTTGTTTCGTAGTTGTTCTCGTATGTACCCTGAGGGAAGCCGAGCGATGCTCTTGTGTGGTCCTTATAGCCGGATACCGACAGAGTGGGTATCTTGATTGTTTTTCCGCCTCTGAGCTGAATATCGGAATTTGAGTGATAGAGAGCGTCGGCCTTTGATTCCTGACCATAAAGCTCTCTGAGCTGATTGGTATACTGTTCAGCATAGTTGATTGTGTTTGACATTTTTACACCTTACCTTTCTTACTTCTTTTTCTTGATACCGAATGCGTTATCAAGTCTGCTGTTGTCGGGCTTTTCATCCTTGTCGGAGCTGCCTGCACCGACCTTGAAGCCGCCCTGCTTCTTGCCGTCTGAGCCGTCAGCCTTCATATCGGGATATTTCTTGACTACCGCCGACAGTGCCGAGTTGATGTCCTCGCTTTTGCCGGACTTGACGTAGCTTTCAGCAATAGCCACAGCATCGTCCATACAATCGGGCTTTACACCAAGCGACATTGCGGCTATCTGTGTTTTCAGCCTTAAAATCTCCTCGTCCTTTGCATCGGGAACGGCGGGTGCGGGCTCAGATTCGGGCTTATCCGCCTTTTCTTCGGGCTTATCGTCCTTCTTGTCCTCTGCCTTGCTCTCATCGGGCTTCTCTGCCGTGCCGTTATCGTCCGTCTGCTTGTTTTCAGCGAGCTTCTCTTCGGGCTTGGGCTCGTCCTTCTGCTCCGCTGCGGGAGCGGGCTTCTTCTCCTCTTCGGGAGTTTTCTTTTCGGGTTCCATTGCTTTTCCTCGCTTTCTTTGATTTTGGGTATAAAAATACCGCTCCTAATGGGGCGGTAAAATTATTAAGTTTGCTTGTATTTGCACCGAACTTCACAAAAAACGGCTGTTTTTGCAAAGTTTGTGTTCAAGTCAAGTGCAATTGATTGCACACGGGTATAACAAAACCGCCCACAGCAGTGAGCGGTTTTATGAGTTCATTTTTTCTTCCCAGTCTTTTCGGGTTTCTTCATCCCAGTCATCTTCCATAGTTTCTTGAGCTTTTCTTACATCCTCCCATATTTTTTCAATTAGCTCTTTAGAAATTTTTACTTTAGGTTTATCTTTCATGTTATCACCTCTAATGTTATTTCGTTATTACAAATTTCTAAAATTCGATATTTCAAATTTTTATCAAACAACAATTCACGTTGCTTTGGATATTCACTAAGCAGTTCAATATAAGCACCCTTACTACCCTTAGGAGTTAAAAACGTAATAAAATAATCGCCTTTTAGTACACCTGATATTGAAACCGATGTGCTGATAAATTGCTTAGGCTCATATATATCGCCAACTTTCATTCCTTCCACAGGATTGTAATTGACAGATCGGTAACAGATAATGTCATGCTTTAACTCAAACTTCGCTATCGCACCCGATATAACATCGGAATAATATTTCAAAGTGTCATCTTCGGGAATATCCCCACGAAGCATTGAATTAAGCCTTGCATAGAACTTATCGTCTTTGGGATCGCCGCTGTTCTTCGTGTACTTCTTGATTGCTCTGACTTCTTCGGAGGACAGACGGTCAATCCATTCATTTGAGTCCTCACGCAGTACAGGAACAACAGTATCTGCCGGCAACGGCTCGAAATCTGTTTCCTCTTCTATTATATCACTTTCATCCGAATTGTCAACAGTATCATCTGTAAAATTCTGTACGTCTTCTTCGCTGTCTGTCGCTATTTCAATAGGCTGTTTTACAGTTTCCTGTATGCTTTCTGTCGTTTTGGCAGTTTCAACGGCTTCATCAGACACAACCGCAGTCGGCGTATCGTCTGTGTCTTCGTTGCTCTGAACAGGCTTTATAGGCTCAGGCTGTACAAAATTCATTGTGTTTTCGTTATTTTCCGGCTTAGAAACGTTATTTTCCGGCTCGGAAATGTTATTATCCGGCTGAGGAATATTAGGCTCTTTATTTGTCGGAACAGGATTTTTGCTTTCGGTATCGGTAGCTTTAACAGGCGCTTCTTCCGTTCTCGGAGCTGCCTGTTTCGGCTCACCCTTACCGCTGTAGATCTTCTCCCTCGAATAATCTCTGCGGAGAACATCGTCGTGCTCTTTGATAAACTCTCTGAGCTTGCCTTGCTCCTCTCGGAGCTTACGCTTATACTCCTTGACCTTCTTCTCATCCTGCGTGCCTTCTGCCTTGCGTTTGAGCGCTCTTATCTTGCGCTCCATAGCCCGTTGCTTTTCTTCGAGCTCTCGCTGTTCCCGTATCTTCTCGGCAGGAATCGGCTGAGGTATCTTTGTAAGCCCCTCTATGTACTGCCCCATAGTATGACGGCAGTTAGGGTGGAACAGCACGCCTCGGATTGCCACAGACAACAGCATAAACCACTTGTCACAGTAGTTTGACTTGCCGAAGTCGCCGCTTCTCTCGCCGTTCCATACGGTAAACACATCGTCTATGTAAACCTTGCCTTGCCACGGCTCACACGTTTTTGAACAGCCGCCGTACTGCGATATAAGCACAGTGTCATATCCAAGCTCTGCAAAGCGTTTAGCCGCACCCTGCAATGTTGCCCTTGTGGACGTTGTGCGCAGTGCCATACGCACATAATCGGCAATATTAACTCGCCTGCCGTCTGCGTATACGATACAGTTTATGCCCTTGTCGAGAAAATCCCTTGTTGCAAGGTCGATTGCTTCATTAAGCGTAATTGAGCCTGTGCCCATCATAAGCTGTACCTTGTTCAGCGTTGTGCGGTAAACATCGTCCATATTACGCACAGCGGCAGTAAGGGCGGTCTTTATTCGACCTGCCCTGCAGCATTTGCCGTTCTTCGTCTATCAATTCATCGCCGACTTCTTCAAGGATTTCGGGGATAATCTTGCTGTTCAGCTTGCTATCCATTTCGTTTACTACTTGAATGAGATCTTTAAGGTCCATTCCGGACAAGTCAAGAGTGAATAAATCATCGGACATTTAACCGCTCCTTTCGATGTTTTGGGTATAAAAATACCGCTCCAAAAGGGGCGGTAAAATTATTAAGTTTGGTTCTGATTTGCACCGAACTTCACAAAAAACGGCTGTTTTTGTGAAGTTGGTGTTCAAGTCAAGTGCAATCAATTGCACACGGGTATAAGAAAACCGCTCTTAAAGAGCGGTCGTCATATTCAATTTACAGTCAGCTGACTGCCGATAAGCATTTGCGCCGCCTGCGAAATAAGCGGCAGTGTGGTAGCACCAGCATTTTTCAGCATTGCCTTTACCTTTCTCCACACTCCCAGCTCACGGATATTGTCAAGATACTCATGCCCGCTGTATGTGATACAGCTTACAGTGCCGTCTATAAAATGTCCCGCCGCAAATTGAAGAGCGGCATTTATATATCCGGCTTCTTTCAGCTTCTCTATCGTATAAAGAATGTCATTATCTTCATACTTCGGGAGCTGTTCAAATATTGTTTCAACAGTCAGCGGATTTAAATTAAGCTCCTCGTCAATCGTCTTGCTTTTCTCAACGGTAAGCAGTACACTGCGAGCGCAATCATAATTCAGCTTCATTCTTCGTCCTCGTCATCTTCCCATTCAGAAGCGCAGGGAGGTAAGCCGGGAGGAGCGATATTGTCAAAGTAAGACAGCAATTCTTCCACAGTTGCGTCTTCGTGATTCTTCACATATTCCAGCATTAAAGGCTCTACCTCATACTGCTCAGGTGCATTAAAAAGAAACAAATAATCAGCCTTATCTGTACTTGGAATATTGAACTTTGCTTTAACGTATTTCTGAAACTCGGTATACTCTTCAATTGCTTTAGCCATAAACACACCTATATTTTAACCTTTCCGTGAATAGTTAGGCTTCCATACATAAGTTCTTTTGCCGATCTGTCATCTCGTCCGTGAAAATCTTTATACTTAGATTCAATATCGGCGTATTGTGACTGATATTCTTTTTTTAACTTTTCTAATTCTTCATAACAACCTTCAGGGTAGTTCTGAGCGTTTATATGCAATTCCGAGTTTTTCACAGGCTCTTTTAATTCTTCAATGTTGTTCATCTCCTAATAGTATGAATTACGGATTGTGAAACAGAATATCATCAACTTCAAGCCTTGCTTTTGAATAAAATTGCGGTGACAGTCGCATCGGACATGGCAGAAAATTTCAATCCACGCCCTCGCAAAGAGGGCGACTATATAACTGACTATGACGATATCAAAAACGGCGTAATTTCAATCCACGCCCTCGCAAAGAGGGCGACTACAGCTCAAATAGAAACGAAAGACCGTCAGATAATTTCAATCCACGCCCTCGTAAAGAGGGCGACGGTAGATTATAATATCAAGTGCAACACAAAAAATATGGACATCATACTCACTTTC